>Ga0184634_10000488_pt1 | contig 10263 bp, 8 predicted proteins | sample PLM31_200_b1_FD_133016 | JGI IMG/M metagenome (GOLD analysis project Ga0184634, IMG submission 133016) | Groundwater sediment microbial communities from an aquifer in East River, Colorado, USA - PLM3-1_200_b1 | ecosystem: Environmental > Terrestrial > Soil > Riparian zone | place: USA: East... | reverse complement strand
GTTCGTGTTCCAGTTCTACAACCTCATCCCGGTGCTGACCGCATTCGAGAACGTCGAGCTGCCGCTGCTGCTCACCAACCTTAAGAAGGCCGAGCGCAAGAGCCACGTTGAGGCTGCGCTGAAGCTAGTCGGACTGGCAGATCGCATGGCGCACTACCCGCGCCAACTCTCGGGCGGACAGGAGCAACGCGTCGCGATAGCGCGCGCGATCGTCACCGACCCGACCATCGTGGTTGCCGATGAGCCGACCGGCGACCTCGATGCGCGATCGGCCGAAGACATTCTCACTTTGCTGGCCGAACTCAACCGCCAGTTCTACAAGACGATTGTGATGGTGACGCACGACGCGCGCGGAGAGCGCTTCGTGGAAATCGCATACCGGCTCGACAAGGGTGTGCTGGTCGGCGTGGACCCGGGCGGACGTGCGAATGCGCCGGCGCGATCGCCGAGCACCGGTGCATAGCCCCGAAGGGCGAAGGCATCGTCGTCGTGAAGTTCACGGCACTTGTGCTCAAGAGCCTGCTGCGCAATCGGCGCCGTACCGCGCTGACGATCATTTCGATCGCGGTGTCGTTGTTCGTGTTCGCGGCGTTGATGAGCGCGCCCACGGTCGCGCGTACAATCCTGGCGGACACGGCATCGTCGGTGCGGATGGTGGTGCACAACAAGGCCGGCCTGACGTACATGCTGCCCGAGGCGTACAAGCAGCGCATCGCCGGGACCCCACACGTGGAGGCGGTCGCGGCGCAGAGCTGGTTTGGCGGGATCTATCGCGAGGTCACAGACCAGTTTCCAAACGTCGCAATCGACCATGAGCAATTCGACGTCATCTTCCCGGACTGGGAGGCGTCGCCGGAAGGCATGAAGAAGTTCCAGTCGCAACGCACCGCATGTTTGGTGGGTTCGGCGACCATGAAGCGGTTTGGGTGGAAGGTTGGCGATCGGGTGACGCTGCGCGGAACGATCTACGATTTCAATCTGACCTTCGACATCGTAGACACCTTTGGAAAAAAGGCCCCGCCCAACTTCTTCGTTTTCCGGCGCGACTACCTGGAGGAGGCGCTCGGCCGCGCCGGCTGGCTTTCGATGTTTTGGGTGAAGGTGGACAACTCGTCGTCGGTGCCGCAAGTGATCGCGGCAATCGACGAGGGATCGGCGAACTCGTCGGCGGAGACTCAAAGCGAATCAGAGTCCTCGTTTGTCGGCGGCTTCATGGAGAACTACCGCACGATCTTCACGCTGGCGGAGGTGCTCGGCGGAATCGTGGTGCTGACGATTTTGCTCGTTGCCGCCAATACCTGTGCGATGTCGGTGCGTGAACGGCGCAGCGAAATCGCGGTGATGCGCGCGATGGGGTTCAGGTCGGGGCAGATCTTGACGCTGTTGTTGTCGGAGTCGCTGCTAGTGGCGGTGGTCGGCGGGCTGCTCGGCTGCGGGTCAGCATATCTGGCACTCAAAGTGTTCGTGGTGGGGGCGCCCGGTATGGGGCCGCTCAGCTCGATCCAAGTGCCGCCGGCGGTGATGATTGAAACGCTTGCGGTCGCCGTGCTGATTGGCGTGCTGAGCGCGTTGGCGCCGGCGTACGCCGCGGCGCGGCAAAACATCGTTGACGCGTTACGCGCGGTCGCCTGACATGGCCATTCCACTCAAGTACAATTTTCGAAGCCTGCTGGTGCGCAAGGTTTCGACCGCGATGACCGCCGGCGGAATCGCCCTGGTGGTCGCGGTGTTCGTGATCGTGATGGCGATGGTCGTGGGGCTTGCGACGACGATCTCCGAGGCAGGTTCGCCGGACAACCTCGTGGTCCTGCGAAAAGGCGCTACAACGGAGACGTTCTCCGCGATGAATCTCGATCAGTTCGAGGTGCTCCGCTATCTGCCCGAGATCCGCCGCGACGCCGACGGCACGCCGCTGATCTCGCCGGAAATTCCCGTCCAAGTGCTGATGGATCGAATCGGCGGCGGCCGCAACAACATCGTGGTGCGCGGCGTGCTGCCGGTCGCGCTCAAGGTGCACGAGCAGGTGAAGATCACCCGGGGGCGCATGTTCGAGCCCGGCGTCAACGAAGTAATCGTGGGGCGCGGGCTGGCCGGCCGCTACAAGAATTGCACGGTCGGCTCGCTTCTCAAGTTCGGGCGCAATCAGTGGAAAGTGGTTGGCATGTTCGATGCGGGCGGAAGCTCGTTCGAATCCGAGGTGTGGGCCGACGTACACAACATCCAGGCCGATACGCAGCGCGGCTCGTACTTCGCGGCGGCGCGCATCAAGACGGCGCCGGGCGCGGATGCCGAGGCGCTCCAGCGCAGGATTGCGGACGATCCGCGCATCAACCTGAGCGCCATCACCGAGACCGAATACTACGAAGAACAAGCCGCGGTCGCGAACCAGCTTCGCGGACTGGGTATGGTGGTCGCGGTGATCATGGGAATCGGCGCGGTGTTCGGAGCGATGAACACCATGTATGCGGCGGTGTCGTCGCGCACCTCAGAGATCGGAACGCTGCGCGCGTTGGGCTTCAGCCCGGGCGCGGTGCTGGGATCATTCCTCATCGAATCACTGATACTGGCGCTCGCCGCCGGTGTAATCGGCGTGGTGCTGACGCTCCCCATCAACGGCATCGAGACCAGCTTTGGCAATTTCATGACCTTCTCGACGCTCGCGTTCGACTTCCGCGTGACGCCGTTGATCATGCTCGAGGCGATCATCTTCGCCGGTGCGATGGGTGTGCTGGGGGGCTTTTTCCCGGCCCGCCAAGCGATGAAAATGAGTGTGGTCGATTCGCTAAGGAGGGCCTGAGGCGGTGTCATCCGAACAGACGCGTGGCCCCAGCGTTCGCGAGCTCGAGTCGCTGCGGATCCAGCGCGCACACGAGCCGAAGCAGCGCAGCCGCGCACTCCTTGCGGCGATCGCCGCGCTGGTGCTCGCGGGCATGGGCTACGGCGGCTGGATCGCGTATTCGCGCACGCTCGGACGTCCGCCCGAGGTCAAGACTGTTCCGGTCACCATCAAGTCCGCCGGACAGCCGGGCGTATTACTGACCGGCTCCGGCTACGTCGTCACCCAACACAAGTACATCGTGATCGGCACGAAGATCCTCGGGCAGATCATGGAGGAGCCGATCGAGGAGGGGCAGCTGGTGAAGCGCGGCGATCTGCTGGCGCGCATCGACGATCGCGACTACCGCGCTCAACTCGACCAGGCCAAGGCGGCACGCGACCTGGCGGCGGCGAACGTCAGGCTCAAGTACGCACAGGCACAACGGCGACGGCAGCTCTATCGCGAGGGAGTCGCATCGCGCGACGAATTGGACCAAGCGGAGAACGAACTTGCGGTCGCGCGCGCCGAACTGAAGCGCGCCGACGCGACGATCGCCTATGCAAAGTTCAACGTCGAGCAGTGCACCATCCGCTCGCCGATAAATGGAATAGTGCTCAAGAAGTATCGCGAGCAGGGCGACACGATTAACTTCGGCGGCGCGATTCAGGCGGGCGGCGGCACCACCGATATCGTGCAGCTCGCCGACACCGCAGACATGCGGGTCGAGGTGGACATCAATCAGAGCGACATCGCGAAAATCGCGATTGGGACTCCGGCCACGATCGTTCCCGACGCGCACCCCGACCATGCGTTCGACGCAACCGTGGTGAAGATCTATCCGGCCGCGGATCGTCAGAAGGGAACAGTCAAGATCGAGGCGAAGATCATGCAGGCGGATCTGAAGATCATCAAACCCGAGATGAGCGCGAAGGTCACGTTCATGGCGAGCGCGCGGCAAACGCAGGAAGCGCCGATGGTGCTGGTCGCCAAGAAAGCCGTGATGGAAGATGGCGCTTCACCGACCGTATGGGTGGTGCGCGGCGGAATCGCGACCCGGGTGCCGGTCACACTTGGCCGCGAGTTTCAGGATGGCATCGAGATCAAGTCAGGGCTCGGCGGCGGGGAGCTCGTGATCATCGAGCCGCCGCCTAATTTGAAGGATGGTGAAGCAGTCACGGCGGCGCCCGCGTAGAAGCCGGCCGCACCGCCGGTCGCGAGCCGCGAGTCGAGTGGCTCGACGGCCAATAACATGAAGTGAGGCATCGGCGAGCAACCGCTCCCGCTGGAAGAAGCCAGGCACCCCCACGCCAACCCTCTCCCGCAGAGTTGTAACGGAGAGGGTGAATAAGGGAGACGAGGAACCGGAAACGGGGCTTAGCTGCCCACCCAGCCGACCGCGCCAGCGCCGCCGTCGTCGGCGAGCGCGAGGTGCGTCGCGCCCGCGAGCTGGTCGGTCGCGATGCCGTGCGGGCATGCGCCCGTGCACGGCTTGGCGGTGCAGGTCAGGCATGCCGCGGCGCCGGCACCGAGCAGCGCGTACTCGTCGCGCGCCTTGCGCAGGTCGCCGTAGTCTCGCGCGTACATTCGCGTGCGCATCACGTCGGAGATCGGAACGTCAAGGGGACATGCGCTCTCGCAGATGTTGCAAGCGGGACGGCAGTAGGTCGAGTCGTTCATGCGCGCATACTGCATGAGCAGCGGCAGGTCGGCCGCGGCAGTGGAAGTCGCGCCGGACGCACCGAGGTATTCGGCGATCTGGCCCTGGTTGCGCATCGATACGATGAGCGCGTCGGCATACGGGCCCGCGAGCACCCAGCGGAAGGCGGCCTGCGGGAAGCTGGCGCCGCCGGTTTCATAGGGACGCATGTCGTTGAGGCGCGCGCCGCGCAGGGTTTTCATCACGACCACGCCGACGCCTTTTGCGCGCGCGCGTTTGAGCGCCTGGGGAAGCTCGGGCGGCTGAATCGCAACGAAGTCGAAGCTGCGCGTGAATCGTTGCGAGAAGCTCGGGTCCTGGCCGAAGTTGTGTGCGCAGAGCAGCACGTCGAAGCGGCCGGAGTCGATCGCGTAGTCCACGCATTGAGTCAGGTGTCCGCTGTGGCCGGACATTCCGCTGAAGCGAATCTTGCCCTGCTTCTTCGCGGTATCGACGAACTCGTGCCACTGGGGATTTTGAACGCGCTCGACGTCGTTTACGGCGTGGTTGAAATAGATGTCGATGTAATCGGTGCGCAGGCGCTTCAGGCTGCCCTCGAGCGCAGTCATCATGCGCTCCTTGCGCTCGCCGCGCGCGCACAGAACTTTGGAGGTGAGATAAATCTTATCGCGCGAACCTTTGAGCGCCTTGCCGAGCGTCGTTTCGGAGTCGCCGCCGGTGTAAACCTCGGCGGTGTCGAAGTAGTTGATGCCGCAGTCGAGCGCGAAGCGGACGAGGTCTTCCGGCTCCGCGCCCAGGCCGAGGCTATCACTGCCAAACGAGATGTCGGACATCTTGATGCCGGTTTTGCCGAGCGGCACGTAGCGATTGACGCGCGGCGGCGCGGCGGCGCCGACTGCTGCGGCGGCGGCGGTTGCGCCGAAGTGCATCAGGCTCAATCCGAGGCCGGCGAGCGCGCTGTGCTTTAGAAATTCGCGCCGGCCAAGCAGCCAATCGCCAGGTGACTTCATCGGCGGTAGACCTCCTTCGATAGCGGCGAAGCGCAGCCGAACCATTCGAGTTGCCGCGCTGATCGAACATATCCTGACGGCGCCGGGCGCATCAATGCCAAATCACGACAGGCGATCAGATTGTGGACATTCGCTTTCGTACGCGGACCCGAGCGGCTAGCCTCTTCACGATATGAATGATCAATTTCTGGGCCGCGGCGGATCGCTCGCGCAGCGCACATGTGCCGTCATGGCGGCTTTCGTGCTGGCGATCGCGGTCGGCGCGGCGGCTCTGTCGTCGAGTTGGGCAGAAACCGCGACCGGCGCGGCACCGGGTGACGCAGCGTTTCGCGCCGAAGTCGCCCGGTTCATCGATGAGGAGCTGCGGCTATTTCCGGAGCGCGCAACTTATGCCGGCGATCATCGATACGACGATCGTGTCAATGATCTGACGCGCAGCGGAATCGACACGGTAGTCGCGCATGCGAAGCGCTGGCACAAGACGTTCGGCGCGGTCGACGCACGGTTGCTCTGCGCCGCCAACGAGGCGGATCGCCAGTGGCTGCTCGCGCGCCTGGACGGATACCTGCTGTGGAACGAGCAGGTGCGCAGCTACGAGTCCGACCCGTCGATGTACTTTCCTACGTCGGGCGTGTACTCGCTGGTCATTCGCGATTTCGCGCCTCTCGAAAAACGCATGCAGCTGGTCACAGCGCGCGCGAAGGCGTCGCTCAGGAACCTCGAAGCGGCGCGAACAAACCTCAAGCCCGAGCGTGCCGCAAAGATTTCAGTGGAGATCGCGCTCACGGAGCTTAACGGCTCGCTCGGGTTTCTGCGCGCGGAGCTACCGAAGCTCTTCGATCCAATCGCGGACGGGCCGGCCAAGCGCGCGTTCCTGGACGCCAACCGCGCGCTGGTCTCCGCGACCGAGGGCTATGCGCGATGGCTGCGCGAAGACCTCTTGACCAACACGTCAGGCGACTATGCGATCGGCGCCGATGCGTACCGGCGCATGCTTTTGGATGCCGACATGGTCGATATTCCTCTCGAGACCCTCGAGGAGGTTGGCGCGCACGAATTCGAGCGGCTCCAGAAGGGGTTTCGGCAGATCGCCGCCCGGATCGATCCGGAGAAAAGTCCCGCGGAGGTAATGGACGCAGTAACCCGGGATCATCCACCGGCGGACCAGGTGATTGCGGTGATCACAGCGGGTTTGGCGAGCCTTCGCGACTTTGTCCGCGCGAAACAGATTGCGACGATTCCCTCCGACGTGCTGCCCATCGTGAGCGAGACGCCGCCGTTTCGCCGCGCAACCACGTTCGCGTCGATGAACACGCCGGGGCCGTTCGAGAAAGCTACCGAGGCCTACTACAACGTGACGCTGCCGGATGCGTCGTGGCCGGTGGAACGGCAGCGCCAACTGCTGCGCTTGTACGCACCGCCCACGATTTCCGACACGTCGGTTCACGAGGCGTATCCGGGTCACTACGTCCAGTTCCTCAACAACCGGCTCAACCCGGATTTGGTGCGTGCGCTGTACTCCTCGGGCGCGAATGCCGAGGGCTGGGGTCTGTACTGCGAAGAGATGATGCTCGACGAAGGGCTTCACGGCGACGATCCGCGTTATCGGCTCGTGCAGTTGCAGATGGCATTAATGCGCAGCGTGAGGTATCTGGCCGGACTTGGTATGCACACGCACGGAATGACTGTCGACGAAGCGGCTACGATGTTTGAGAAAAAAGCGTACATGACGCCGAACAATGCGCGGATGGAAGCGCTGCGCGGAACCCAAGATCCGGGATATTTGCGCTATCAACTGGGCAAGCTGATGATTTTGAAACTTCGCGAGGATGTCCGCGCGCGCCAGGGCGCATCGTTCAAATTGGGGAAATTCCACGACGAGTTCCTCCGCCAAGGCGCGCTGCCGATCAAGCTGATTCGCCGCGCGATGCTCGGGACCGACGGACCGCTGCTGTGAGCGGCGTGACGGCGTTTCGCGCGCGTCGCGCCGGCCTTTCCCCGTTCAGTCAGAGGCGGGAAGCGTGCAGGGGTTAGCGCCACACATCGGCGGCGACATCGACGATGAGCTTCAGCTTGCGTTCTTCGTCCGCCTCGGTAATCGGGTTGCCGCCGATGGTGCTGGCGAAGCCGCATTGCGTGCAGATGGCGAGCTGATCGAGCGGCAGGATATGCGCGGCGGCGTCGATGCGGCGCTTGACCGCGTCCTGGTCTTCAAGCGCCGGCGTCTTGGTAGTGATCAGACCGAGCACCGCGAGCTTTGCGCGCGGAACGAAGCGCAGAGGTGCGAAGTCTCCGGCGCGCTCGGTGTCGTATTCGAGCAGGAACGCATCTACCGCGGTTTCATTGAACAGCCGCTCGGCGACCGGATCGTAGCCGCCCTGCGAAAGCCAGCGGCCCTTGTAGTTGCCGCGACACAGGTGCATCGCGGCGCGCAAATTCGGCGGTCTGCCTTCCAGAGCGGCGTTGACCGCACCGACGTAGAGCGTAATGAGGTGGCCGGGGTCCTCGCCGCGCCGTCTTACCGCATCGCGAACATCCGGATCGCACAGCATCGCCAGTGCTACTTCATCGAACTGGATCCAAGTCGCGCCCAGGGAGGCCAACTCCGCGACTTCCTCGCGGTACACGCGCCCGAGATCCGCGAAGAATTCATCGACGGACGAGTATGCGCCTGGTTCGATCGCCTGCGGGCCCCGCCAGAAATGCATCGTCGATGGCGACGGCATGGTGACCTTCGGAGTACGAGCGGTGGCGCCGCGAAGAAACCTGAGCGCCTCGGCGCCCGCGCCGTGCTTGCGCCTGATCCGGCGCTGGGCGTGCGGCGCGGTGAACTTCTGGACGGAGCCGTCGCCGCCGCGAAACTGAAACAGCGACTCGCGCACCGCGAGTCCGTCGATGGCGTCGATGAAGTGCGACCAATACGAAGCGCGCCGAAACTCGCCATCGGTGATCGAGTCGAGGCCGACCCGCTCCTGGAGCGCGACCGCGTCACGGACGGCACGGTCCTGGACGGCTTCGAACTCCTTCACGTCAAGCCGGCCAACGCTGAATTCGCCGAATGCGCGGCGAAGCTCGCGCGGACGGAGCAGCGAGCCGACGTGGTCGGCGCGAAACGGCGGGTTCACCCTGCCCTGCTGACGCGACCTCCGCTCAGCTGAGCGCCCGCGCGACCTGGGCGTACTGATCCATCAGCGGCAACACAGTATCGCGCGGCGCGGACGGGAGGCCGAAGATGAGCCGTTCGAAGCCCAGGCCGATCCAGCGGCGCGCATCTTCTTGCTTGGGGCCGACGCCGAACATGGTGAGCGACATCGACTTGGAGTCGCGATCCGCGCGTTCGCACGCCTCATTCATTGCGGCGATGCCGGCCTTGAAGTCGAAGCGCCCGAATGCGATGGGCATCCAGCCGTCGCAGTATTCCGCGATGCGCTCGAACGAGTGCTTGGACTGGCTGCCGAGCAGGACCGGCGGGCCGCCCTTTTGCACCGGCTTGGGATAGGACCAGATCGGATCGAAGTTCACGAACTGGCCGTGGAATTCCGCGGCCTCGTTGGTCCAGATCTGGCGCATCGCAAGCATTTTTTCGCGCACGATCTTCCAGCGGCTCTTGAAGGCTGAGCCGTGGTTCGCCATCTCCTCAACGTTCCATCCGGCGCCGATGCCGAACAGTACGCGGCCGCCCGAGATCATATCGAGCGATGCGACTTCCTTGGCGAGAACCAGCGTATCGCGTTCGATGACCAGACACACTCCAGTGCCGAGCTTGAGAGTCTTGGTCACCGCGGCGGCAGCGCCGAGCGCGACGAACGGATCGTGCGTGTGCCAGTACTCCTTGGGAAGATCAGCGCCGCCCGGCCACGGGGTCTTGCGCGAAGCGGGGATGTGCGTGTGCTCGGGGAAAAAGAGCGACTCGAAGCCGCGCGATTCGGCTTCGCGCGCGAGTTCAACGGGCTGAATCGCGTAGTCGGTCGGGAACATCGAGAGGCCGAATTTTGCCATGGTGATCGTCTCCGTGAGTTTTCGGTCAGTCTTTCTTTTCGAATTTGAGAGACGCGGAATTGAGGCAGTAACGCATGCCGGTCGGCTGCGGACCATCGGGGAACAGATGCCCAAGGTGCGCATCGCAGCGCGCGCAAATTACTTCGGTACGGCGCATCCCGTGGCTCAAGTCGTGTTCAGTGCGGACCGCCTGTTGGTCCATCGGCGCGTAAAAGCTCGGCCAGCCGGTGCCGGAATCGAATTTGGCATCTGAGCTGAAGAGTTCTGCGTCGCAGCAGACGCATCGATAGGCGCCGGCGTCATGGTTGTCGTGGTACTCGCCGCTGAACGCGCGCTCAGTACCCTTGTTGCGCGCGACTTCAAACTGGGCGGGCGTGAGATCGCGCCGCCATTGTTCGTCGTTCTTGATTACCTTGCCGGCCATCGATGACTCCGCCCCCGCGGTTCGCAGTGGAGGTAACCTACCACAGGTCGGGGCGCAGCGAATAAGAGAGAATATGGGTCCTGCACCCTGACCCGCAGAGCCGAGGAATGCCCGGCGTCCTCGCCCGTGATAGTGATTGGCTGCTTCAGCGGGAGCAGCGAACAATCCCGCTTAACAGAAGCCGTTATGTCAGCAAGAGATGGCTTGGCCCCTCCGCTACTAACGACCGATGAGAAATGTCGGTCGGCGTTCGCCAGAGAACCGCGCGATGTGTCGGTTCAGCAGCGGTCTCTCGGAACCGATCGGACCGGACGTCCTGCGAAATCAGTCAGCTGCAACTTCCACAGCGCCGGAC
>Ga0184634_10000487_pt1 | contig 10269 bp, 16 predicted proteins | sample PLM31_200_b1_FD_133016 | JGI IMG/M metagenome (GOLD analysis project Ga0184634, IMG submission 133016) | Groundwater sediment microbial communities from an aquifer in East River, Colorado, USA - PLM3-1_200_b1 | ecosystem: Environmental > Terrestrial > Soil > Riparian zone | place: USA: East... | reverse complement strand
GGCCTGGCGGGGGTCGCCGCGGTGGCGTCACAGATCGCCTGGGTCCTGTTCCTGATCGGGGTCGTGCTCCTGGTGGTCCACCTGGTCCGCGGGCGTACCCATGACGATTATCGTGAGGATCTGCTGAAGCTCATCGAAGGGAAGATCAAGAGCGGCCAGACACATGCCATCGAAGAGCCGGAAGGAGAGACTGAGCCCAAGCGACAGGCCAAGGTCGTGAACATCATGGACCTTTTGAAGCGGAGTCTAGAGAAAGCCGAAAGGGGGGAAGGCCGACTTCGCAGGAAGGCGCAGACCAGGCGCAAGGCAGAGTAGGCCCATCGGGCCCAAAGAAGTATGGAATGGTTGAAGGTGTGGCAATGAGCCTGAAATCCTACCGCCATAAACGGGACTTCCGCCGTACCCATGAACCCCGCGGGAAAACTCTATCCAAGCGCGGTGACCATTCTTTCGTTGTCCAGAAGCATGCCGCCCGGCGCCTACACTACGACTTTTGCCTGGAGCTGAATGGCGTTCTACTCAGCTGGGTCCTGCCCAAAGGACCGAGTCTTGATCCCAAGGAGAAGCGCCTCGCTGTTCGGGTGGAGGATCACCCCGTGGAGTATGGTCGTTTCGAAGGCACCATCCCTGAAGGGGAATACGGGGCCGGGACTGTCTTGCTCTGGGACCGAGGACGTTGGATTCCGGATGGAGACCCCAGCAAGGGCTGCTGGGCGATGACTTCTCGATCACTAACGCCTTCTTGGTGGTTCTGACGCTGATCGGGCTCGACATCGGCCTGTCATTGTGGAAACAGCGGTCGTCTCGAATAGAGAAGTGGCTTGACGGCGTGCCGCAAGTAATTGTTGAGAATGGTCGGCCGCTCAAGTACCGCATGGACATGGCGCGGGTGGACGAGCAGGATATGCTGGCGGTAGCTCGCGCGCTACAGGGGTTAGAGCGGATGGATCAGATCAAGTATGCGGTGTTGGAGCGCAGTGGCGGCATTTCGATCATTCCGCAGCACAGGAGCGGGGCATGAGAGAAGCTCGACATCCACCAGACGGCTGGCCTGGTGCGGTACGCCCATCCGCCGGGAACTACTCGAGCCTTAGGCCGCTCGGCCTCTCGGGGGTACCTCTGGCCTTTCAGGGTTTTCCCTTACGCGATCCAGGGTTCCCCCGATTGTTTGTCCCAGTCCCCGTGCCTATGGTCATGAAAGAGAGTAAGGCCACGACACGCCTGCGCCCCTGAGATGGCGCGCGGCCCGGGGGTGCGATCGCGGCCGAGGCAAAACGCGTGAGGCTCTATCCCATCCGAGGAAAGGGGGTGAGGAAAAGGAAGGTAGAGCAGTTAGTTCATACCCTGAACGAGAGAAACGCTAACCCGCATTCAAGAAAGCAAGAAAGGAGATTGAGATGAAGAAGGTTGCAATGCCAATCCTTGTGGCCATGAGCTTGGGCTTTGTCGCAATCCCCGCGAGCTCCCAGGTGATCCCGCCGGCTCCCGGAAAGGAGATCCACAATCGCGAGCAGGTCGAGAGGGCTCAGCAGGCGCTGAGGGACAAGGGCCAGGATCCCGGCCCCATTGACGGGATCATGGGCCCCAGGACCAAAGCGGCGCTCAAGGACTTCCAAAGGGCGCAAGGGTTGCTAGAGACGGGGCGCCTCGATGCCGAGACGATGACCAAGCTAGGCGCAAAGGCCACCCCGAGCGAGGAGCAGACGGAGAAGACGCCGCAGGAGAAGAAACTCTACTAGCGGGGTACTTGAGCGGAAACCCGCACGAAAGGAGGCAGTCATGAATTGGGATCAAATCGAAGGCAAGTGGCGTCAACTCAAAGGGAAGGTCCGGGAGCAGTGGTGGAAGTTCACCGATGATGACCTCGACTTCATCGCCGGCAAGCGCGAGCAGTTCCTCGGGAGGCTCCAGGAGCGATACGGTATGGACAGAGCCGAGGCGGAAAGACGACTCGAGGAGTGGCAAAAAACCGTCAGATTCTAATCCTGTATCGGGATGGCGCTACCCCGTGCTGCCACGGGGCAGCGCCTCCTGGGGCGCCTCTGAGGGGCCCCAGACTGCAGGGAGGATGGGCTGTTGATTACAGCCGACAAGGCCTGGGAGGGCCCAAGCACCAGGTCTTACAGAGAAGACAACGCTCCTGAAAGCGGGAGGCTCCAGGAGCGATACGGCCTGGACAGAGCCGAGGCGGAAAGGCAAATCGACCGGTGGCGGAGAACTCTCTAAGTCGATAGACCTTTAGCCCTCTTTTCTGTCAGCCTGGATCCGGACGGAACGGCCATTCTTGCCTCCCCCTGGCCTATCAACTTGGGTGCATCCCTCTCTCCGATGTACACGGCCATCGGGATCTTCTGGCAGGCGATTTTCTTCGAGGGGGTGACCCTGATCGCACCCGCGAGTGTAAACCGACCCGCCGGCCCAAACCGAGATGACGGGGGCTACTGGAGGATGGCGATGGGACACTGTGACGTCTGCGGTAACGAGTACGACAAGACCATGCAAATAAAGCAGCAGGGGCGGACGGGTATCTTCGACAGCTTCGAGTGCGCGATCAACGCGATGGCCCCCACGTGCACACATTGCGGCTGCCGGATCATCGGCCACGGAGTGGAGGCGGACGGGAAGATCTTCTGTTGCGCCCACTGCGCACGGACGGCAGGGGTCAAGCAGTTTCGGGCCTAGCCCAGACCAGCCACGCGCCTGGCGTGGTGTCCAAGAGGACGCTTTATGTGAATTAGCGAGAGGAGGGAGTCATGCATCTCAGAGAGGTCATGAGCAAAGAGGTTGAGATCATCCACCCCGATGCCTCGGTCAAAGAGGCGGCTGTCAGGATGCGGGGCCTCAACATCGGGGGGCTACCCGTCTGCAACGGCGATCGGCTAGTCGGCTTCGTCACCGACCGCGATATCACGGTGCGGACGACCGCCGAGGGACGGGACCCGGCGAAGACCAAAGTCAGCGACGCCATGACGCCAGAGGTGGTCTACTGCTTCGAGGATCAAGATGTGGAAGAGGCCGCCAGGCTCATGGAGTCGAAGCAGATGCGTCGCTTGCCAATTCTCAGCCGCGCCAAGCGGCTTGTCGGGATCGTCTCCCTCGGGGATCTGGCGAGGGACGCAAAGCTCGGTGGCAAGATCCTCAAGCGAGTCTCCGAGCCGGCCGAACCCGAGCGCTAGCGACCCGCTATGGGGAGTGCCTAACTTCTGGATCGCTTCGTCGGCTTTGGCCCCGGAGGGATGAGAGGAGTAAGAACAACGGCCGAGGACACGGGCGGCTGAGAGTCTCACAAAAGGGGGTTGACTCATGATTGCAAAAACTGTCGATCGCGTGCCGGCCCGCACCTCCCTTTATGTCAACGAGCGGATCCGTCGGCAGACAGAGATGAACATCGCCTATTTCGGCTTGCATCCTGAGGAAATTGACAGCAGGCTGGCGGAACTAGACACGGAGTGGGATATTGAGCGCGTTCTGGAGACCGTCGCGTCGTCTCTGTCGCTCGCCGGGCTTGTGCTGAGGGGCGTCAACCGCAAGTGGAGGTGGCTGCTACTGGCCATGATGGTCCAGGGTTTCTTTTTGCAGCACGCCCTTCAGGGCTGGTCCCCGCCGGTCCCGCTATTCCGGCGCCTTGGTTTCCGCACCCAAAACGAGATTGAGAGCGAGCGGTACGCACTCAAGGCACTCCGGGGTGATTTTAAAGACTTGCCCCGGGACGGCAATCGTGGCGACAGCGCCCAGGTGGGCGAGGTACTCCGGGCTGTGGGACGGCGGAGATCAGCGAACCGATCGCGCAGAGTGCGGTCGGCTGCAGCGCGATGAAGCCTATCGGAGAGGTCAGGACGCTTTGGAAAGGCGGTCAAAGAAGTGTCCGCGCGGAAGCTGAGGAAACAGTACAAGCCAGTAGTAGCCAGGCACGCGCCAGTGCAGCGCAGGCGTGTGGCCGGGAGGCGTCCGTGCGTGTGATGACCGTCGAAGAGGTTATGAGCCCTGCGCCGGTGGTGGTGCGACCGGAGGAATCTCTCCGAGAGGTGTGCCGGCTAATGGCAGAGCATGGGATCCACCACGTCCCGGTTGTCTCCGCGGATGGGCTCGTAGGGATCATCAGCAATCGAGACATCCGGGAAGCCTTGCCGTCCTCGACGGACAAGGCGACAGAGTTCGCCGCTGCGATGGATCGAATCGCCTCGTGGGAGGTGATGGCCGAGCGGGTGATTACCGTGACCCGCCGGACGCCGCTTGCGGAGGCGGTGCACCTTCTCGTGGGACGCAAAATCGGCTGTCTCCCCGTCATGGAGGCGGGCCGGCTCGTCGGGATCGTTACCGAGACCGACATGCTTCGGGCCTTCGCAGTCTTCTTGGAGGAAGTGTCCAGCTCCCCACAGCTCGAGGTGACCGTCGCCGATGCCCCGGGACGGCTCGGGCAGGTCAGCCGCTTCTTCGCTGACTTACCCCCACACGTTGGCACCTTCGTCGTGGCGCGGACCGAGCCCACCGAACCTGGGGGGCCAGCCGACCGGGCGCTCGCCCTGCAGTTCCATCAAGCCTTCGAGCCCGAGGAGATCCTCCGCGTCCTGGAGGGGGCGGGGATTCTGGTCCTCTCCGTCAAGCATCCGGCACCGACTGCGCCAGCGGCGGCTGAACCAGCCCCTGGTCCTGCTCTCTCCGCAGCGGGGTATCCGAACCGAGCCGCGGCGTTCAACGAAGTCGTGGCCGATACCCCCTGTCTTCCTCGGGAGGGTAGGACCCTGGGCGGCAATGGCATGGAGACAGGAGGAAGCCTATGAGCCTGACAGCGAAGATTACAGGAATTCTTGCGCCGACCGACTTCTCTCGCTCTGCCGAAGAGGCCTGTCGCCTCGCAGCGCGGCTAGCAAGTCGCTTCGACGCGAGACTTCTGATGTTCCACGCCATCCAGACCATCGACATGGCCCTACAGATCGAAAGGACGGAAGGCAGGACGCGGGAAGAGATACTCAACGCTAAGACTGCCATGCAGCTCTTCGCCCCGCGCGACGACGAGCAGCACTGGGCCCGGGCTATCGCGATGATGCGCCACGGTTTCGGCGGCCATCCGTACGGTCCTGACGAGGCCATTGCCCGCGAGCGCCGGGAGGCCGGTGTCGGCGATTTCGTCCGAGAGGGGAGCTCGGAAGCAGAAAAGTGGTAGATCACGAGGCAAAGCAGCGCAGCAGAGCAGTGCCCATGGGCTATCAACCGATTGAGAACTATGGAATCATTGGCGACCTGCACACCGTCGCCCTGGTGGGCATGGACGGCACGATCGACTTTTTGCGCTTGCCGCACTTCGACTCCCCGAGCGTCTTTGCCGCCCTGCTCGACCACCGCAAGGGGGGCCGGTTCCAGCTCGCGCCTGTCTTCGGGGAGGCCCGGCAGAAACAACTCTACCTTCCGGACTCGAACATCCTCCTGACTCGATTCCTCTCTGAGGAGGGGGTCGCAGAGATCTCGGATTTCATGCCCGTCGAGGAGGCGGGACATGCGCACAACCTCGTGCGCCGCGCGAAGACCGTGCGGGGCGAAGTCCGCTTCCGCATGGTTTGTGAGCCCCGTTTCGACTATGCCCGCGCGTCGCACCGTATCGAGCAGAAGGAGGGGACGTTTTCGATGTGCTCATTCTGGTACGTCGAGTGCCTGTCCCGGGCCGGCGACATCGAGAAAGCCCGGTTCTTCTTCGAGAAAGTATTGGGGTACGCAAACCATCTTGACCTCTACGCCGAGGAACTTGGACCTTGTGGTGAGCACCTCGGGAACTTTCCACAGGCCTTTACGCATCTGGCCCTCATCAGTGCGGCCTATGATTTGAACCGCCGGCTCTCGGCCGCGGGTCAGGAGGCATAGTACCGGGCGGAATTGATGAACCGTGTGTTCGAGGGACGACAGAGGAGGCTTCGATGCAAGACAAACCCACACATTTCCCGACCGCGCAGGTTAACGGCAAACCGTTGAAACCGATCACCGAGGTGGTGCTCGAGCGCCGCGGCACCATCCATTTCAAGCCGGACGCGGTGCCGGAGGACTTTCTCAAGGCAATCCTGAGGTTCGGCGCGCAGGGCCCGTCTGGTTACAATCTTCAGCCGTGGCGCTTCATCGTGGTGCGCGACGAGGCGAATCGGAAGCGACTGCAGCAGGCGGCATTCAACCAACCAAAAGTCGCTGAAGCTCCTGTGGTGATTATCGCCGTCGGCATGAAAGAGGAGTCGAAGAAGCTCGTTGACGAAGTCTTGCGTGAGGGAGTGCGGCGCGGCATCGGCAAGATGGAAAAGGTGGAGGAGCAAAAGAAGCAAGCGCTCGCTTTTCTCTCGAAAATACCCATGGACGTGTGGGTCAACCGCCACATCATGATCGCCGTGACGACAATGATGCTCGTCGCCGAAGCGTACGGTTTCGACACCGCCCCGATGGAAGGTTTTGACCCCATCGCTGTCAAGCGTGAGTTCGGTATTCCCGAGGAGGCCGAAGTGGTCGCGCTGCTCGCCATTGGGCACGCGCAGCCGCCGGATAAGCCCTATCCGGGTCGTTTCGGCCTCCAGCGGATCGTGTTTGGCGAGCGTTACGGCGAGCCGTGGCAGGGAGAGGCGCAATGAAGGAGGGCGACGAGAAGATCGCTCCTCGCCGGGCCCGGGGGTGGATCGACGTGTCGGTCCCGCTACGGACCGGGATGGTCCACTGGCCGGACAATCCGCCGTTCCGGATCGAGCAGATCCTCGATATGGACCGTGGAGATGTCGCCAACCTCTCGTCGCTCTCGATGGGTTCCCACACCGGGACCCATGTAGATGCCCCGCGCCACTTCCTGCAGAGAGGGCCGGGGATCGATGAGATACCTCTAGCGGCTATGATCGGGCCCGCCCGCGTCATCGAGATCCGGGACCCGGTGTCGATTAGACCCGACGCTCTCCGGCCCCACCGGATCCGCCGCGGCGAGCGGGTTCTGTTCAAAACGGCGAACTCGTCCCGGTGCTTGCAGACCAACACCTTCGTTGAGGACTTCGTCTATCTCTCGACCAAGGCTGCGGTCTACCTGGCGGAACAACGGGTCCGGACCGTCGGGATCGATTATCTGTCCGTCGCGGGATATAAGAAAAATGGCCCTGAGGTGCACCGTGCCCTTCTCGGGGCGGGGGTCTGGATCATCGAGGGCTTCGACCTCTCGCAGGTGGGGCCTGGCGCGTATGAGCTGATCTGTCTGCCCCTCCGGATCCTGGGCAGCGACGGCGCACCGGCCCGCGCGATCCTGCGACCGCTGGGAAGGACGGGGACAGGAGGACGGCGATGACAGATGTCAAGCGCGAATTCGGCCTGGTCGGCCTGGGTCGCATGGGCGGGAACCTTGCGCGCCAGGCCCTGGAGAAGGGCCTCCGCGTCGTGGGATTTACGCGGAGCGGAGCCCCCTCCGATCTCCTCAAGGCGGGACTCGTCGAGATCCGCTCGCTGGTTGACTTTCGGAAGCACCTGTCGGCCCCCCGCCCCGTCTTCCTCTACATCCCCGCGGGGCCGCCGGTGGATGCCGTGCTGGGTGACCTGGCCGCACACCTGGGGAGGGGCGACATCGTGATCGATGGCGGCAACTCGTACTGGGGTGACTCGCTCCAGCGCCACGCCCGGCTCAGGGAGCAGGGGCTCCATTTCGTGGACCTCGGGACAAGCGGGGGGGTACAGGGGGCCCGCCACGGACCTTGCTTCATGGTTGGGGGCGAGCCCGCGGCCGTCGCGCGGATCGAGGCCATCCTCCGGGCCCTCGCGGTGGAGGGAGGCTATGTCCACGCCGGACCGCCCGGCGCCGGCCACTTCGTCAAGCTGGTCCACAATGGGATCGAGTTCGGCATGCTCCAGGCCATCGGCGAGGGAATCGACCTTCTGGCACATTACCGGGAGCGCCTCGACATCAGCGCAATCCTCCGTTGCTGGCGCCATGGGTCGGTGATTCGCTCGTGGCTGGTCGACCTGATGGAAGAGGCGTACCGGCGGGAAGGAGGAGTGGAAAGGATCCCCCCGTATGTCGAGGACACGGGCGAGGTCAACTGGCTGGTAGGCGACGCCCTCCGGATGGAGGTGCCGGTGCCCGTCATCGCGCAGGCGGTGATGCAGCTCTTCGCCTCGCGCGACGACGAGAAGCACTGGGCTCGGGCCATTGCCATGATGCGCCACGGCTTCGGCGGACACCCGTATGGCCCCGACGAGTCCATCGCCCGGGAGCGCCGTGATGGGCGCGTCGGGGAGTTCCCGCGCGAGAGGATCCCTTCCCGAGGGTAGGAAAAACGCGCCGTTGCGTGGTGCGTGCGACCGGCTTCAAGGAGGCCGTCTTTGCCCATCCGACCTACGCGTCGGATGTGCGGTACATGCTCTAAGGGTCGTATGGGTTATCGACCGATTGAAAACTACGGCGTCATCGGCGACCTGCATACGATCGCGCTGGTGGGCATGCACGCTTGCATTCGACGCAGGCGGAAGGTGAGATTGCACTTAGCGTGCGGCCACGAAGAATTCGAGGAGAAAATCATCGGCCGGATGGGCAGAACTTTTTACCGGCGCGTCTTTCAACGAGCGATCCGCCATGCGTGGGATGAGAAGAAGGGCTACGAGGAAATCCGCGACCGATTGCGTAAAACAGTGGAACGCTCATATCGAGACCAAGAAGAATGCAAGGCATAGCGAGTAAACTCCCGCGAAGGAGGGAAAGGCTATGTACCGTTCAAGTGTCTTTAACCGCTTTGCAAAGTGGATAGGGCACGCCACAGGGCATCCCGCTACATTCGGGATGGCTTGTCTCATCATCCTGGTATGGGCAGTTACAGGTCCGATCTTTCACTTCAGCGACACGTGGCAGCTTGTGATCAATACGGGGACCACGATTGTCACGTTCCTCATGGTGTTTCTGATCCAGAACACACAGAACCGGGACAGCACGGCCATGCAGGTTAAACTAGACGAACTCATTCGGGTCCTCCAAGGGGCCCACAACGCACTCTTGGATCTGGAGGAATTGTCACAGGAGGATCTCGACCGGATCAGGGCAAGCTACGAGGAGCTGGCGGAACGCGCAAGGGGCGATCTGAGGCGAGGCCGTCGAGACACAGGCACTCCCGAACTCCCGCGAGACTCCGAGAGCGGTCGAAAATCGAAGGTCAAAGGGTAAAGTCCCGCTTCCACTTAATGGGAGACGATTTTTCCTGCACAGGCCTTCTGACCTCCTCCGGCATCGGGGACGGAGGGGTCTGCCTAAGGCCTTCTACAAACGGAGTGGCGTTTATTCCGCAACAGAGGAGAAACCCATGATACCAACGGTTGGAATTTTCACCTCTCGCAAAGATGCAGAGCAGGCGATCGAACACCTCCAATCCGTTGGCATTCCACCCGACCAAGTCAGCCTGCTAAACCCCGGGACTTCGAAGGAGGAAATCCACGACGTTCCGACCTCAGAATCAGAACAGCCCGGCATGGGGAAAGCCATGGGAGGTGTCGTTGGCGGAGCTCTAGGGATGCAACTCGGCGCGGCTCTCAGTATGGTTATACCGGGAATCGGTCCTGTCATCGCCACGGGACTAGTCGCGACGGCCCTTCTAGGCGTGATCGGCGCGGTGAGCGGCGCGGCGGCGGGTGGCGCATTAGAAACTTCCATGACGGAAGGGGTGCCCATTGACGAGCTGTACATGTACGAGGATGCGCTCAGGCAAGGTCGGACAATCATCATCGCTCTGGCGGACGGTGAGAGGCAAGCTGATGCGGCGCGCAAGGTTCTCGTGGAAGCGGGAGCAGAGAGCCTCGATGCGGCGCGAAAAAACTGGTGGGTTGGGCTGCGAAGTGCTGAAGAGTTGAAATACACAGGACAGGGACGAGATTTCAAAACAGATGAGCCGAATTATCGCCGGGGCTTCGAGGCTGCGCTAAACGTCAAGACGCGCGGCAGGTCTTATCCGGAAGTCGTCGAGCATTTGCGGGAACATTACCCAGACATTTACGATCAGGAGGTCTTTCGTCGCGGATACGAAGGCGGACAGGCTTACTACGAGGGCTTGAGGCACAAGTCTAAAAGCTCTCCTGTATAGGCGGGCATCGATTCCTTCTCGCTGAGCCCCTATAAGGGCTAAAGCCTCCGGTCGCCCAGCACCGGGCTGGCCTGGGAAAGATAAGAGCGGAGCTCTAGGGGAGCTCTAGGATTGTAAGACTCGATCTCATAGATTCGTCCGCGGCACACGGGACCTTGGAGTAAAGGTGGAGGTCATGTAGATCACAAAAAAGGCTTGCCAAATT
>Ga0184634_10000485_pt1 | contig 10299 bp, 5 predicted proteins | sample PLM31_200_b1_FD_133016 | JGI IMG/M metagenome (GOLD analysis project Ga0184634, IMG submission 133016) | Groundwater sediment microbial communities from an aquifer in East River, Colorado, USA - PLM3-1_200_b1 | ecosystem: Environmental > Terrestrial > Soil > Riparian zone | place: USA: East... | reverse complement strand
TTCCTTCATCTCGACAACCTCGTTCTCGCTCGCGTGCCGGATCAACGCTTCCGCCAGCCGCTGCCAATCGGCCACGGTGAAACCAAAACGCAGAAAAAACGACGCCTTGCTTCCGCCTGCGGGATGCGCCGGGTTGAGCAAATAATGCGTCACCTTCCGCTCCGGCACAGTGGCTAGTTGGGCGTTGGGCAATTTCATTTCGCCGACTCCTCCACGATTTGGATTTCCCCCGGCGTCAGGCCGTAAAGGGAATAGACCAACTGGTCGGTCTTGGCTTCCACGACGGAAACATCCGCGCCCTCAGCGCCTCCGTGGTGAGATTATCCCGGTTCCGCTGGCGCTGCAACGAAGCGATACTCACATTTTCGGGATTGCGGGACCGTCGGAGTGTCTAGGTCTTGGCTCGGTTTTACGTTTTGAGAATTCTCAAAAGGTGAGATTGTGAGGAGATAAACGCCTTGCATCAGGCGCCCGGGATTTCAGCGGGGGGTTCAGCGCGATCGGTCCATAGTCAGACCCGACCCCGCCTCCGCGGTGATTCGCTTGCGCTTCGGCGTCGGCGAAAAGCGCGACTACACGCTGGAAGAGATGGGCGAGAAGTTCTCCGTCACCCGCGAGCGCATCCGGCAGATCGAAGCGACCGCGCTCCGCCGCCTCCGCTCGCCCTTCCGCGGGCTGAAGAACTGAGGGGACGGCGGCTGTGGCCTCCCCTTACCACGCAGCCGGAAACCGGAGATCACGGCACAGGGTTAGTCGTTAAAGGCTATTCCTGTTGCCGTGCCTCCCTTGGTCACAAAAAAGGTTCAAGTTCCCTTTTCCGTTCCTAAGCTCCCTCCGACTCAGTCAGTCTACATATGGGAGAAGTATTGACGCCCAATACAATATCTGGTAAAAAGTTTACGTTGGCCTCGCATTCCTGCTCAGCGGGCGAGAAGATCGTGCCGCGAAAGTGAGAGAATGCTCCGGTGAACCAAGATTGGAGACCGGATGGGTAAGACCGGAACATGGAACCCCCAGGGGTGACGTCCATTCCTGCAACAGCTGAGCCTAGGCTTACCAGAAGGGGCTCAGCACCCGCACCAAAAGAATTTCCCCTCTATTATAAGGTTCGTAGCAGAAAATGTCTTCGAGCGGCGTGGCGTGTTGTATACGACAACGGTACAACTTCAAAATCTCAAGACACGCGAAATGATGTCAAGTTGTTCAGTTTTCATGCTGAACAAAGCATTGAGCGTTTGTCGCGCCAGTTAAGGCAATCTAAATTTCAGTTTCCTCCGTCAGAGGGAATATTGCAGAACAGGCCTGGTAAACGCCCACGGCCGATTGTTAAGTCACCAATTGACAGTAGAATTGTTCAACGTGCTCTCCTAGACGTTTTGCAGGATGAACCCGGCATCAAGCCGTATTATAAAAATCCCACAAGTTTCGGTGGAATCAAAGGCGAAGGCCTAGGAGTGCCCGGGACAATAGCCGGCGTGTACACAGCCATACTGAATGGACGATCACACTACATCCGGTCGGACATCGAGGGGTTTTTTACAGCAATACCAAGAAAGCTCGTCCTTGAAAAAATAAAAGCCGTAATTACTGACTCGATGTTCAACGAACTACTCGAACGGGCTACAATCACTGAGCTGGAAAACCTAGCCAGTCTGGGGCAAGACAGAAGATATTTTCCGCTCTACGAGATAGGAGTCGCGCAAGGGTGCTGCTTGTCACCTTTACTCGGCAATATCTTGCTCGAAGATTTTGACAAAGGTATGAACGGGAGGGGTATCGTCTGCATTCGTTATATCGACGATTTTGTCATCCTAGGACCGAAAGAAGGTCACGTCAAAGCGGCTTTCAAAAGCGCGCAGCGGATACTTTCAAAGTACGGTCTTAATGCCTACGATCCTCTCATAAACAAGGAAAAGGCAGAGATGGGGGAAGTGAAGCATGGTTTGCAATTTCTAGGAGCTGAGATACGTCCCGGTCTGATTACTCCTAGCGGGAAATCTACGAGACGGCTGATCGATAGTTTAGGTTTAATTATAGAGAAGAGTAAAAAACTAATGGCAAACCCTTTCGAACTTGCACGCAAAAAGCGTACAGTAGCAAGCACGCTAAAGGAAATGGACAACGTGGTAAAAGGCTGGGGTAACCAATACTCTTTCTGCAACAACAAAGACGTAATGACCCATCTCGACGAACAGATTACAGAGCTTACGAAACACTATTTCCGCTTCGCTAGGGAAGCAAGGCAATCCTTTAGCGCGGAGGAGTATTTGGCCAACTGGAGGCGGCTGATCGGTGTTCATCTATTAACCGACAGCAAGTCTGATCCGATTATTCGTCCATGACACGAGAACCCAGGAAGAGTATCTAAGGGCTGAAGTTTCAATCGAGGGCGAACCGAAGTCTATATAAGTCGGAGTCTGTGAGGCGAGCGCCGGGAAAATGAACTCGAGGCTTCCGCGCCATGCCCCGTCCGTAACATAGAAAATGCACAAAACCAATAACCAAAGCCTGACACCTACACTGACACCTACACTTCCGGGTTGAGAGGGCAAGCCGTCCAGTTTTTCTTCGATTGAAGCCATCGTTGAAATTATAGCAAAAAACGAGACCTGGATTCTCTAAGGGGTTGCCCAAAACCCCTTATCGGAGACTGGTCAAAAAGGTCCCAGATGCAAGACGCGCGAAAATCAATTGCCGAGCGAAGGCGTACTGACGTAGGTCGTTGGGCCAAAGCCTCCCGACCTCTTTTCTTCCGGCTTTCTTCCGGTTCAGTCCAGACCAAAACCCAACGACACTTACGCCGCTGTCTTAAAGCTCGCCCGCATGTTTTCGACGACCTCTCTCAGCTGTCCGTCAAACTTAACATTGATCTCCTCGAAGCTGCCTATTAGTCGAGCGTAGATCGGATTCGCAAAAATTGCGTCCAGGTCTACACGGCCTAGCGAGGATAGATTAGCAATGAAGGCATCTTTGATTTTTCGCAATGCCTCCCCCTGTTCGAGCGTGAAGTTATATAGCTGTAGATAGCTTTCGAACCCGGCTTCGATACGTTCGCGGGTCGTAGGGATCTTCTTCACACCTAGAACGTCGAGGAAAAAATCCCACACCGAGCCACCGGGAAACTGGTAAATACGCTGGAGTTGCTCTTCGCTCAGGATAATGTCAGGCGCGGCGATCCAGGCTTTAATCGCGGCCAGTTCTTCCTCGGTTGGCTCGTAGTCTTTGTTCTCCCACGCCTTGCGCTTTAGTTCGGCAATCAGTGGGTTTTGGGTAGACTTCACTCCTTGCTCGAAAAGCTCGCGTGCTTTCGCGATGGGGATGTTGTCGATGATCTTCACCTTCCCGTCCGAAAAGATTGCGCGCTGGATGAGGTTTGCCGGATCAGGGTTGTCGAGAATGCCGTCAACCACGATGCCACCGCCACCACCACCCCCGCCTTCGCCACCGCCGGTGACGACCTTTTCGTTCGGCAGAGGGGTGCCTTTACCGTTGTCCTTCATTCGCTCGCAGAGCTTTACGAAGTCGATAATGGTGAAGCTGAACTTGCCCGTCTTCGGATCGAGGCGAGTGCCACGGCCGAGCATCTGGAGATATTTCCCAACAGATTTAGTGAGCGCACCAAAGGCGATGTAACGCAGACACGGGATGTCCACGCCGGTGCTCATGATATCCACCGACACAATGACGCGCGGATTCGAGTAAGGCCGCTCGAACCACTCCTTCAGCGTCTCGTTGACATCGTCGTTTTCGGAGATGATCGCTTCGGCATAGCGCGGGCTTTCGCCCTTGTCGTTGAACGCGGCGTTCACTTCCGTTACCAGCATCATGGCGTGCCCCTGGCTGGCCGCGAAGAGTAGCACCTTTTCGCCGTATTCGGTCTTCTCACGGATGATTTCCGCCCAACGCTTGGCCTGTTCTTCGCTCAGGATGCGCTTGTTCAATCGCTCCAATTCGATCTGCTCTTCCTGTGGCAGTTCTATTCGTTGGCGCGTCTCCGGGTCGAGCAGATGGTCGTAGAGCACGCCTTTCTCCATCGCCTCCTTCGTCAAAGCGGTAATGTGTTCCTCCTTCCGGTAAGGTGCGAGGAAGCCTTCTTCGATGCCCCGGTCGAGGGGGAACTCATAGTCCGGTTTGCCGGATTCACAGCCGAAGAGGCGGTAGGTGTCGTTAATGGCGAGATCTTCCGGATCGATATCCTTTCCGTCAGCGGGCACGGCGATCTTGGGTGTAGCAGTTAAGCCAATGCGCGGGCAGATGAAGTGGTCGAAGATCAGGTTGCGGTTGACTGTGATGGAGCGGTGGCATTCGTCGACGACGAGTAGATCATAGAAGTTGCTAGGAATCTTGTTGTAGAGCAGATCAAGTGTGTCGATGACTACAGCGTGGATGTTCTTGTTCGTGTGGGCACGCCAGTTCCCCGAGGTGATCCAATGGCTGTTGTAGGTGGGCGTGAGCAGGCGGAACCCCTTGTTGATCGCCTGCCGCGCGAGCGTGCGCCGATCCACCACGAAAAGGACGCGCTTGGCCAGTGCGTAGTCGAGCAGTGCCTTGGAAAAGGCCACCATCGTTCGCGTCTTGCCGAGGCCCGTCGCCATGTGGACGAGCATCTTCATCTTCCCCTCGCGGAAGTGGTCGAGCAGCACCCGGATGCAATCAAGCTGGTAATAGCGGTCCTTGCCCGCCGCCGGGTCGAAGCCGCCGGCCAGCGTGGTATCAATCGTGATCTGCTGTTCGCGCTGCTTCTGCCGGCCTTGCTCGATCTTCAGCTTCATCTCCTCCAGCGACATGAACTCGCCGATGGATTTGAACTCCGCCGCGTCCGTGCCGCGCCAGGCCATGTCAAAGAAAAGAATCTTCAGCCCGCCCGCGCCGTCCGCCGCGCAAGCGTAAAGGTAGCGTGGCTTGAGCAGCCGGCTGTATTTGAGCCGCAGCTTCGGCAACGCCTTATGCGGGTCGTCGAGCTTGTTTTCGATGACCGCCAGCGCGAAGCCCTGTAAATCCTGGAGCACGAAATCGGGCTTGATGGACTTGCTGCCGGGATATTCGTGCTGGTCTTCCTCGGTAAGCGCGTAGTTCGGCTGGTAAAGCAATGTCCCATTTTCACGCGACCAACCCACCGGCTTCAATGCGTCATAGACCGCCAAGTCCACGGCCGAGGCTTCGTTGTCCCAAATGCCGGTCTTCGTGCGCGTGGGCATGGATTACCTCCAAACGTGTGCGCTGTCCGAATCGAAGAAATGAACGGCCAATGGCTTTCTCGGCGGACGTAACGCTGCAAGCGCATTTGCCTTCCGAATAATGGCTTGGTTTGATTCCGATTCCGGGTCTTTGTGGATGCTCACAAAAAGGTTGTCTGTCTTGCCCTTGGCGATCATGTGCAGGACATGGTCGTCGTTCTTTGCAAGCGAGTGCCCATAAATAAATAAAGAACCTGTGATGGGGATGATGGAGCGATACGCCTTCGACAAGTAATCGCTATGGCGCACTCGCGTGAATTTTTCTTCACTCGTCCCTTCAGCGACAAATAGCGGGAAGAAATTCCTGGAGAGTGCTTCACGGATTTGGTCAATCAGCGGAACGCCAGTGTTTGCCCAAGTGTATTTCTGCAACTCTGAAGGAGCGTCAAAAAGATGAAGTGCGCCGTGTAGATAGTAAATGTTCTGGTCGTAAATGTTCTCTGCCTCCCAAGTCACGTATTCAGCGTCGTAATCGTCGTCAGGCTTGCGAAATCCGTCGTCGCAGCGAACGTCCGGTTCGATCTCGTCCTGCATAAGCGTCCAGTAAAGGAGAAGGTCATAATTCACGGTGAAGATGCGGTTGAAATGCGACAGAAACATTTTGCAGCACGCATACTCCTCCGCGTTTATGTCTGCAGGACGTGCCGGATGGCTTCGCGCAATCGTCCGGACAAGGACTTCGCGAAGCGCGTCAGCGTCAGAAGCCGCTTCGGGCGATGCGTGGGCATAGATGGGTGCGATGGCGGCGAAATCGCGGAGAGCCTTAATTACCCGCTCAAAATCCGTTGAACCAAGAGCGTCGAAAGCTTTTCTAGCCCGCGGAATCTCATCAAAATTAGCGCGCTCGAAAAGCTTGCCGTAAACGAAGATGTCCGGACGACAAGCGATGCTGAAGCCGTTTCCCAGCAGCAGATGACGCTTCCCACTGCCCGCCAACTCCAACGCTCGTTCAAAAGTGATGACATTTGGCATAGTCAACTCTCCCAAATGCGGTTGAGGGTTTGCTGAATCGAACGCTCGGCTTCGTCTTTCAACGAACGAAGTTCGGCGAGCAGTTTCATCTTGGCGTCGAACTCGACAATAATCCGTTGTTGTTCTTCGATTGATGGAATTGGCACACGCACGTTGGCAACGATGCTCAGATTCAAGTGTGGAACGCCGCCGCCGCTGTATTCCTGTCCGCGAATGACCTCGTAGATCGAGCGAATGAAGTAATAGACGTAGCGCGGAAGAACCTCGGGACGACTGATGACAATTCCAGCACAGTTCTGCGTGATGGCGGCGGGGATGCGGAGCAAGGCGGCTTTGCCACGCGTCACTCCCTGGCCATACATCGCCACGAGGATCGTGTCAGGCGGGTAGATGCGGAGGCCGCAGTCCTTGATTGCCTCTCGCGTGAGCGTTTCTGCAGTCGTGGAGATTTCGTTCTCGTCAACCTCGCTAGTCAGCACCCAATTCACATCGCCGCCGAAGTAGGCCACATTTGTGCGCGACGGCGTTGAACCAGTCCCTATGTCTGCGATTTCCGAAAGTGGCATCTCAGCGCCGGTGAAAAATGATCGTTCGATCTTCCAAGTGCTGGTAACGAGTCCTGCGCCTTCGGCGAGGGCTCGCAGCCGGCTGATACGCGCGCTGAATTGATCCGAGTCCTCCGTCGTTGGAATCGGAATCTCCATTTCCAGAATTACCTCCGGCTCTACCCTCCGTCTTCCGCTTGCGCCAGAAACCTTGGCTTCAATCTGTCCGTAGAACTTTTCGTCAGCGAACAAAGCCGCTAGCAACGAGGGAGGGCACTCCAGTTTCTTCACGACGAGCGTCGGGAATTCGTTCGTCACAATGCCGTCGTCGAGCGCTTCGGGAATCAGTCCGAACGCGCCGTTGCGCGCATCAATCTTTGAAAAGATGAGGTCGCCAGCCTTGACCTGAAACCACTTGTCGCCCTTCAAGTCATCAACGGTGACTCTGTCCCGCAGCAGAACTCCTTTGCCGTAGAGCTTCACGGTCACACGCCGATACGTCCGACCTTCTTCCAACACGACCGGGCGGGACACCGGCTCAAGCAATTCCTTCAACTGGACTCGCGGAGTCTTCTGCTGCGACGCGATGATTTCCTGCAACGTCCGCAGGTGCGGATGCTTGGTGAAAATTTCGGTCGAGATGCCAGTCAAGAATTGGCGGGCGATGTCCAGTTCGAGTGTGTGGCGCGGGTCCAGGCCGGAAATCAGTTCATCCAGTTCATCCGGCGCGGCGGCGGCGATGGCGCGGTATTGCTTCTCCAGCGTCTTCGACGGGTCGTCCTCGCGAAGATAGGTCGCGGCGAAATCTTTCCACGCCGCAAGCTGCGCCGGGGTGAGGTTGCTACGGTAATTCGACAGGTTGAACGAGTAGAGGTGGGCGCGTTCGATTTTCTGCACGATAGCGTTCTCGGTTTTGCTCCGCCATAGTTCGTCGTGCTGGGCGAGGCGGTCTTTGCGTTCGGTGGCGGTGAGTTTCTTCGCGGTCACTTGCGCATCCAGCTTTTCGGTGAGCTTGGCTTTCTCTTCCACCGCCCGCGCGCTCATTTCGGTGCGGGTCTCGTCACGGATTTTGTCCTTCACTCGCGGGTCGAGCACTTTGATCCAGTCAGCGGGGATGCAGAAGGAGTGGCGCGTCTCCGGCGGCTGTTTGCCTTCGCGCACGAAGCGATGGAACAGATCGAGCGCCTCGACAAGCTGGCAGCCGGAAACGGGCTTGCGGTTCGTGCCCATCGTGTAGCCGTCGTTCGTCACCTTGTAGAACCACACGTTGCGCGTGCGCCCGCCTTTGACGAAGCAGAGGATGGAGGTTTTCGGCCCTTGGCCGCCTTTGCTTACGAACACGCCTTGCGGGAGGCCGATGACGGCTTGCAGGTCGCACTCGTCCAGCAACGCGCGGCGCAGAGCGCGGGCACTGTTTTGATCCCAAGTGAGGAAACCTTCGGAGACTATCACCGCGCAGCGTCCGCCGGGCTTGAGCGATTCCAGCATGAGCTTCACGAAGAGAATCGTGGTCTCGCTCTCGGTGGGATACTCGCTCCAGACGTTGGGATAGGATTCCTTGTCGCGCTCCGCGCCGAAGGGCGGGTTGGCGAGGATGAGAGTCTTGCTCTTGGGCAGAATCTCCGTGCCGAACTTTTCCAGCGCGTCGCCCTGCTGGATGTTGCCGGGATTGAGACCGCGCACGTAGAAGTTGATCGCGGCCATCTTGCGGACCATGCCGAGGTATTCGATGCCGCCGACACCTGTGCGGTAAAAGTCGGTGGTGGTCTCGATGGACGGCATGGCAACCGGATGGGCGCCGAACCACGTCTTAAACCAGGCCGCGAGCTCCGGGTGTTCTTTCGGCCCTGGCCAACGTCCGTCACGGCTCACACCCTGTAGCACGTATTCGAAGCTATCGAACATAAAACCGCCTGTGCCGACGGTTGGGTCGAATAGACGATCATCAAATGTCGGAGCAATCAGACCGACCATAAAGTGGCGGATGTGATCAGGCGTCCGATGCAGACCGATGTCCTTTGTGCCGCCAGTTTCGGACAACGCCGACTCTATTGCATCGCCAAGCAGATCTGTTTTCAACAGGCGATCTTTGTCGAGCTCGGTAACAAGCCCGATAACCTCCGCCATGTTTCCACTGGTAACGTTATTCGTAAAGTTTGAGTTGCTGAAAACTTCCTCGATCAGAACAAGTTGGTCCTGAACTTTAGTGGAGAGGTTCCCTTTCCAGACTTTGCGGGCGTGATTAAGAATGTTGGCGTAGAAAGGAAAGAACTTCGTATTGAGAGTCGGGAGAATTTGATCGTTTGCGAGCCCCATAAGAGACGAAAAGAGCAGATTTTCGTTATCCCCAGTAAACACACGACGTAGCTGCTCGAATTCAGCGTCTTGAAGCAGCTTAACTTCAAAGATCCGCAGCAACAGCAATTCAATAATATATTCCACGCGCTGCACCGGCGTCCCCGCAGGGCGCAGCTTGTTATGCAGCTTCTTGAGGATGTTGTTTGTTTCGCTGTCGGCGTAATGAACGGTTGATCGTGCCATAGTTAGTCAAGCTTGCGGTATGGGTCAGATTTTGCAATCACACATTGTTGCAATGCAAGACGGGACCTCAATTTGTTACCCAATTGTCAGTGATCGCCACGCACCCGAAGGCTACGAATTCCGTCTAACAGCACCCTCGTAGCTCGACAATCGTCTTCGTTGTATTCAAGAATCCGTTGACGAACGGCTTTATCGCCGGTATCCATCCAACGGTGATACCATTCTATGGAATCCGCACCTGAGGGGCTTGGATCTCTCCACTTGAAACCAAGGTGCGAGGCAAGTGTCTTGATTGAATGGTCGTGAGTGGGCCAGACAGTCGACGGCTGCACCACATCGTAGAAGAGATCCACGGCAGTCGTTTTTTCAAAGATCGCTTCGACATCACTTTCGCTGGCGACCATTGGATAACGCTTTTGAAGCTTTCGCCACCATGTGCGTTCATATTTCGAATAATAGTAGATTACACACGGTGCCCTGGACCGGATATATTCGAAGGCTTTTGCGAAGGCTTCCCTCTCTTGTTCCTCAGTTGGCGTCTCGGCGAGAAATGGAATGTACTTTTCGGATTCGAGGTCTCCGTCACGACGCTCTAGGAAACCATGCAAGTAGCAAATATCTCGGCGCATCGGATCTGCTTCGATGTCAAAGAAGAGTTCTGTGTTCGCGTCTGGCAGTTCCAGGCGCTTCCGTAGGTACGGCTGCGAATTAGGCCCTTTCTGTAGTTGAGCCCGTTCTTGAAAGCGTGCGAGGGTATCAGGCCCTACCCCGGATATGATGGTCTTACTCCCACGGACCACTGAATTGATATCTAGCTGCGCGAGTTCTGAGACGGTCTGCAGGTGCGGCAACATTGCATCTCGTCTGGCTCTCCCAAGCTCAGGTATAAGACTAAGATCGTCTATGCGTTGCAGCTCATCGGTGCATGAGGTTCGCCAGTGACATAACTTACAAACACTCGCCAGCGCTGGGCGCGTTTGCGCCTGCTGCGCCACGATGCGACG
>Ga0184634_10000484_pt1 | contig 10303 bp, 12 predicted proteins | sample PLM31_200_b1_FD_133016 | JGI IMG/M metagenome (GOLD analysis project Ga0184634, IMG submission 133016) | Groundwater sediment microbial communities from an aquifer in East River, Colorado, USA - PLM3-1_200_b1 | ecosystem: Environmental > Terrestrial > Soil > Riparian zone | place: USA: East... | reverse complement strand
TCGAAGCGGCGAACCTCCTTCTTCTCCATGTAGCGAAGCGGCTCGAACCCCTTCACCTCGCAGGCGAAGCGCACGGGCAGCTGCGCCGGGTCGAACTTGGTAATGGGACCCGCGCCCGACCGGCCTGCGACGAGCCCCTCCCACGTAGTGGCGACGTCGTTCCCCAACGGCGACACGACCCCGAGGCCCGTGATCGCCACCCGGCGCGTCACTATTTGCCCTTCCCCATCTTCTCGTGCAGGTACTGGAGGGCCGCCCCGACGGTCCGGAGCTTCTCCGCTTCTTCGTCAGGAATATCGATGTCGAATTCCTTCTCGAAGGCCATGACGAGCTCGACCGTGTCGAGACTGTCGGCGCCGAGGTCCTCCATGAAGCTGGCGTCGTTGGTGAGCTTGTCGCGCTCGACTCCCAGCTCCTCGACGATGATGTCTTTGACCTTCTCCTCGAGCTGCTTCATGTCCATTGCCATGGGTAACCCTCAGCGAAGGTAAAGGGAAGCCTGCTCACATCACCATCCCGCCATCGACGACCAGGACCTGTCCCGTAATGTAGCTGGCCAAGTCGGAGGCGAGAAAGAGGACGGCGCCTGCGATGTCGGGCCCCTGCCCCAGCCGTCCCAGCGGAATGTTGTCCAGCAGATACTTCTTGGCCTCTGCGGAGATACCGCGCGTCAGCTCGGTATCGATATAGCCGGGCGCGACGGCGTTGACCAGCACGTTGCGCGAGGCCAGCTCTTTAGCCACCGATTTCGTGAAGCCGATCATCCCGGCCTTGGAAGCGGAGTAATTCGATTGCCCCTTGTTGCCGTTGAGGCCGACGACGCTCGTGATGTTGATGACCCGTCCCCAGCGCCGCTTGATCATCCCCCGCGCCGCGTACTTGGTCACCAGGAACGCGCCCTTGAGGTTGGTGTTGACCACCGCGTCCCAGTCGGCCTCGGTGAGGAGGAACAGCAGGTTGTCCTTGGTGAACCCGGCGTTGTTGACGAGGACGTCGATCCGTCCGTAGTCCTTTTCGACCGCCTTGGCCAGCGCCTCGACCTGCGACGCCACCCCGACGTCGCACGCATACCCGCGCGCGCCTCCCCCCAGCTCCCGGGCCACCTGCGCCGCTTTGTCCCCATCGCGCGAGCACAGCGCCACCTGGGCCCCGGCCCGGGCGAACGCCAGACAGATGTCGTGCCCGATCCCCCGCGTGCCCCCGGTGACGAGAGCGATTTTCCCGCTCAGATCGAGCTTCATGCTCCCACCCTGAAGGGTGGGCTCGGTACGTCACTGTCCTTGAGGACAGCGCATCGCCGAGCGCAGGCTTCAGCCTGTCGAAATTTCACGCGGCTTCCATGAATTGCGTCACCTCTGCCGCCGTCCCCAGGCTCACCACGTTCGCCCCGGGGACGATCCGCTTCAAGAGGCCCGCGAGCACCGTCCCCGGGCCGATTTCCAGGAACCGAGCGTCCTCGCCGCCCAGGCGTGCCGCGTGCTGCATGCATTCCACCCACCGCACGGCGGCGGTGAGCTGGTCGGCGAGCAGGCGGCGCGCCCGGCCCGCGTCCTTCACGGCTTCGGCCGTCGCGTTCGCGATCACGGGAAAGGCAGGATCCACGAACGCCGCGCGCTCGAGCGCGAGCTGCAGGTGGTTGGCCGCGGGCGCCATCAGGGGCGAGTGGAACGCGCCGCTGACCTTGAGGGGGATGACGCGCTTCGCTCCCCGCTTCTTGCAGGCTTCGCCGGCGCGAGCGACCGCATCGGCGTCACCGGAGATGACGGTCTGGTCCGGTGCGTTGACGTTGGCCGCCACCGCGATGCTCGCCTGCTGCGAGGCCTCTTCGCACGCGGCTTCGACTTCCGCCGTTGCAAGTCCAAGAACCGCGGCCATCGTGCCGGGCCGTTCCTCCCCGGCCTTCTGCATCAGCTCGCCGCGCCGCCGTACCAGCTTCGCGGCTTCCGGCGCGGCGAGCGCGGCCGCCGTCACGTAGGCCGAATACTCGCCCAACGAGTGCCCGGCGGCTCCGGCGGCGCCGCCCCCCGCGTCCACCTTGGGGCGCACGACGGCGAAGACGGCCGCGCTGTGCGCGAGGATCGCGGGCTGGGTGTTCTGGGTCGCCGTGAGCTCGTCCTCGGGGCCTTCGAACATGAGACGCGACAGCGGCACGCCCAGCGCGTCGTCGATCGCGGCGAACGTGTCGCGCGCCGCCGGAAACCGCTCTGCGAGGTCTCTGCCCATCCCGACTTTTTGTGCCCCCTGCCCCGGGCAGAGCCAGATCGTACTTACCACCGCACGACCATGCTCGCCCACGTGAAGCCGGCACCGAACGCGACGAACATCACCGTCATGCCCGGCGTCAGCCGGCCGGTTTTGACCGCTTCGTCGAGCGCGATGGCGATGGACGCGGCCGACGTGTTGCCGAACCGGTCCACGTTCACGTACACCTTGTCCATCGGCACGCCGGCGTGCTTCGCGGTCGCTTCGATGATGCGGATGTTCGCCTGGTGGGGGATGAGCAGATCGATGTCGCCGGCGCTGAGTCCGGCGCGCTGCAGCGCGTGGTCGCAGGCGTCGGCCATTGACAGGACCGCGGCCTTGAAGACTTCGCGGCCCGCCATCTTGATGTAGTAGCTGTGATCCTTGAGCAGCTCTTCGCTGGGCGGATGCGTCGCGCCGCCGCCGGGACGGTACAGCAGCTCCGCGAGGGTGCCGTCCGACTTGAGATAGGAGGCAAGGATGCCGCGGCTGTTCCCGCCGCTCTTCGTCGGACGCACGATGGTGGCGCCCGCGCCGTCGCCGAACAGGACCGCGGTGGTGCGGTCCGTCCAGTCCATGATGCTGGTGAGCTTCTCGGCCGCCACGACGAGCACGCGCTCCGCCTGCTCGGCCGCAACGAGCCCTTCGGCCACGCTCAGCGCGTAGATGAAGCCCGAGCAGGCGGCGCCCACGTCGAGCGCCGCGGCATTCCGGGCGCCGAGCACGGCCTGCAGGTCGCAGGCAGCGGAGGGGAGGAGGCGGTCGGGGGACGCCGTGGCGTACACGATCGCATCGATGTCCAGCGGCGTGAGGCCGGTCTCTTGGAGAACCTGAAGCGCCGCGGCTTTCCCCATGCAGGCGTTCGTCTCTTCCTTGTTGGAGATGCGCCGCTCCCGGATGCCGGTGCGCTCGCGAATCCACTGATCCGACGTATCGAGGATGGCGCCGAACTCGTCATTGGTCATGACGCGGGCCGGCGCGTAGCTGCCGGTGCCCCACAGCTCGGCGAAGGGGCGCTTCACGCGAGCACCTTTCCCTGCGCGAACTCGGCGGCGATGTCATCGGAGAGGTGGCTCCGCACCGCTTGGACGGCCACGCGGATCGCGTTCTTGATTGCCTTGGCGGGCGAAGCGCCGTGGCAAATGATCACGACGCCTTTGACGCCGAGCAACGGCGCCCCGCCGTACGTGGCGTAGTCGAGGACCTTGAGGACATTGCCCATCTCGGGGCGGGCCAGGACATCGGGGATCTCCCGCTTCATGAGGGCGACGAACACCCGGGCTGCCGACTCGTAGAACTTCAGAACGACGTTGCCCACGAAGCCGTCGCACACCACCAAGTCGAGCGGCTGGCCCCGATACTCTCCCGCGGGGATGTCGCGCCCTTCGACGTTGCCGACGTAGTGGATACCGGGGGTCTGCTTGAGGAGCTGGTGGGCTTCCTTGACGACCGCGTTCCCCTTCTCGTCTTCCTCGCCGATGTTGATAAGGCCGACCGTCGGATTGGCGCGCCCCAACACATCCCGAGCGTACACCGAGCCGAGGTGCGCGAAGCCCACGATCTCGCGGGCGTCGCAATCCACGTTGGCGCCGGCGTCGAGCACCAGCAGGGGCTGCTGTCTGGCCGTCGGGAGTGGAGCGGCGATCGCCGCCCGCTGGACACCGGGGTGCAGCCGCAGGAGCAGCGTACTCGCCGCCATCACCGCGCCGGTGTTGCCGGCGGAGATGAACGCATCGGACTTGTGCTTCTTCTGAAGGCCTATGCCGATCGCGATGGAAGACCGCGGCTTGCCGCGGATCGCGGCGAGCGGCTTGTCCCCCATCGCGACGACTTCCGGCGCATCGATGATCTCGATCCGGGAGCGGTCCACGCCGGCGACGCGCGCCAGCGCGGCCTCGATGTCTGCGGTGCGTCCGACCAGCTGTACCTGGAAGTCGGCAGGCGGCTCCTTCAGCGCCAGCGCCGCGCCCTCCACTTCCACTTGGGGGGCGTTATCGCTACCCATCGCGTCCAGCGCGATGCGGATCATCAATCCTCGACGGTCACCCGCTGCTCGCCCTTGTAGTAGCCGCACGTCGGGCAGACGCGATGCGGCTGTTTCATGTCGCCGCAGCGCGGGCAGGGCTGCAGCGTCGGCCGCACCGCCTTGTAGTGGGTGCGGCGCGCGCGCTTCTTGCGTTTGGAGGTTCTGCGCTTGGGTACGGCCATGCGATCGTCCTCGGTTAAGAGCGGAGCATATCCTTCAGAGCCTGGAGCGGCTGCCAGCGCAAATCGGTGGCCGGCGTGCAGCCGCAGGGGCCGGCGTTCAGATCCTGCCCGCACCGCGGGCACAGCCCCCGGCAGTCTTCCCGGCATAACACGTACCGTGGGACCGCGAGCAGCAGTTCCTCGCGGATGGCGGGCGTGAGATCGACCTCCGTCCCCTCGGCCGCCACCGGATAGGAGTCGGGGTCTTCGAGGGCTTCCGCGTCTTGCGTGAACAACGCGCCGATGTCCGCCGCGACCGGCGTGGAGACGGCGGCGAGACAGCGCCGGCACTCGCCCTGGACCACGGTGCGTAGCGTGCCGTGCCAGTAGAAACGACCCTCGCCGATGGCCTGCAACCGCCCACCCACCACCACCGGTTCCCGCAGGGCGATGTCCGTCTCGGCAAATAGGGGGTCGGCGTGCGCCAGTTCGGCCCGGGTTTCGACGGGGCCCAGGGCCAACTCTCGCAGGTCGACGCGCAACATGGTGAGCGAAGCTAAACCGTTGTGGCACTTGCGTCAACAGAGTCACGCCAGGTCGCGCGCCGGAAAGAAAAACGCCACCTCCCGCACGGCATTCTCCCGGGAATCGGAGGCGTGGATGGCGTTTCGCTCCTTCGACTGCGCGTACAACTGGCGAATGGTTCCCGGCTTGGCTTCGGTGGGGTCCGTGGCGCCAATGACCTCCCGCAGATGGGCCACGGCGTTGTCGCGCTCGAGCGCCAGCGCGAGGGCGGGACCTGAGGTCATGAAGGCGACCAGCGATCGGAAAAACGGCCGTTCGCGGTGCACCTCATAGAACGCCTCCGCGCGAGCCTGCGACAGTCGGACGAGCTGAGCGGCGCGGAGCTGGAAGCCCTCGCCTTCGAGGTGAGCGAGGATCTTGCCGGCGTTGCGCGCCGCGATGGCGTCGGGCTTTATGATGGCCAGGGTGAGCATTGATCTCTAGAAAAGGCGTAAACCTGCGTGAACCTGCGTGGTCACGGCGTGGCGACGAGGCGGCGGATCAAATCGGCGCGGGTGAGGAATCCAACGACGACCCCTTCCCGCACCACCGGAAAGCGATCGACGTCCTTGTTGCTCATCAGGTTCGCCACGTCGGTCAGGGTTTGATCCTCGGACAGGCAGAGGACGGCGCGGGACATGACGTCCTTGACGGGCAGCGCCCGCGCGTCACCCGCGCCGTGTTGCGCCGGGTTTGCGGGGAGCGCCCGGAACTTGCCGCTCTTGGTGCGCTGCAGGTAGTCGGGGATCAGGTACCGCAGCAGCTCGCGATGCGTGACCATACCGAGGAGCGAGCCGTTGTCGTCCACGACTGGAAGGGCCCGCACGTCCTTTTCAATCATCATGCGGGCGACGTCGCCCAGGCTCTGCTCCGGGTGGGCGGCCAGGACGTGCGGGGTCATGAGGTCGCGCACCGCGAGGTGGCTGGGAAGCTCGACCGCCTGCAGGGCGCCGATCTGCACCAGCTGCGCGGGCGTCTTGGCGGCCAGCATCGCGAGCACGGTGGCGGGGTCGGACAGCAGGCGCGAGAACGCGCCCACGACCTGGAGATAGGTCGGCGTCTCGCGCGGCGGGGCCACGATCAGGATCACGATGCGCGCGGTGCGATTCGGGTCCTTCTCCCACCGGATCGGCGTCGGCGACACCCCGACGGCCGTGGCGAGCTTGCGCACCGCCTCGGTCCGGAAATGCGGCAGAAACGCATGCTCGCCCACGCTGACCATGTCCTCCGGCCAGGCGTTCCGGATGACGGCGTTGAGGCGGTTGGCTTCCGTCACTACCCCGCTCGCGACGAGCCGCTCGGCGAGGCGCTCGGTCGCCTCTTTGACCGTCTGCGCCGCAAGCGGCACGAGCACGTGCTGCTGCTCGACGACGTCCTGTAGCTTCACAACCGCTCCTTGAGAAGCGGCCCGACATCGGCGGGGCGCTTCATGACGCCGATGCCGGCGCGCTCGAGCGCCGCGATCTTCTCGGCGGCGGTGCCCGAGGACCCCGAGATGATCGCGCCGGCGTGCCCCATGCGGCGACCCGGGGGGGCGGTCTGCCCCGCGATGAACCCCACGACCGGCTTCGTCACGCTGCGCTGCACGAACTCGGCCGCCTGCTGCTCGTCCGTGCCGCCGATCTCACCGATCATCACGATCGCGGCCGTCTCCGGATCCGCGGCGAACGCCGACAGGCAGTGGATGAAGTTCGTCCCGATGAGCGGATCCCCTCCGATCCCGACGCAGGTCGATTGGCCAAAGCCGTGGGTCGAGAGCTGGTGAATGATCTCGTAGGTGAGCGTGCCGCTGCGGGAGACGACGCCGATGTTGCCGGGCTTGCAGATGTTGCCCGGGATGATTCCCACCTTGCTCTTGCCCGGCGAGATGAGGCCCGGGCAGTTCGGGCCAACGAGCCGGGCGCCCCGCTCGTTCACAAATGGGAGCACGCGGGTCATGTCGAGCACCGGGATGCCCTCGGTGATGCACACGATGAGGCCGATTCCCGCATCGGCGGCCTCGAAGATCGCGGACGCCGCGACGGCGGCCGGGACATAGATGACCGCCGTATTGGCCTGCGTCTCGGCGACCGCCGCCGCGACAGTATTGAAGACCGGGACCACGCCCTCGAACAGCTGGCCACCTTTGCCGGGCGTCACGCCCGCCACGACCTTGGTGTCGTAGGAGATCATCTGCTTCGCGTGGAACGAGCCGTCGCGGCCCGTGATGCCCTGGACCACCAGGCGGGTTGATTGATCGATGAAGACGCTCACGCGGCTTTGCCCTTCGCCAGCGCCACGGCTTGCTTCACCGCCTCATCCATGTCGGTGAGGGCGGACAACCCCGCCTTGGTGAGAATCTCCATCGCTTCGCGCTCGTTCGTGCCGGTCAACCGGATGACTATCGGCACCTTGAGCGAGAGCTCTCTGGTTGCTTGGACGATGCCGTTCGCGACGTCGTCGCCGCGGGTGATCCCCCCGAAAATATTGAAGAGGATGACCCTGACCCGCGGGTCGGCCGTCATGATGCGCAGAGCGGCCACCACTTTCTGCGGGTTGGAGCTGCCGCCGATGTCGAGGAAATTCGCGGGCTCGCCGCCGTAGTACTTCACGAGGTCCATCGTGGCCATGGCGAGCCCGGCCCCGTTCACGCAGCAGCCGACGTAGCCGTCGAGCTTGATGAAGGTGAGCCCAGCCTCGCGAGCCGCCACTTCCTCCGGAGCCTCGGCCGATACATCGCGCAACGCGGCGATCTCCGGGCGCCGCTCCAGCTCGTTGTCGTCTATCGAGATCTTGGCGTCGAGCGCCTGTACCTTCCCGTCGGGGGGGGGGGTCGTGACGAGCGGGTTGATCTCGGCGAGCGACGCGCCCACCGCATAGACGACGGCGTACAGCTTCTGCATGATGTCGGCGGCCGCGCGTGCCTGCGCGATGTCGGGGTAAAGTGCGAAGCCCAGCCCCAGTGCCTGGTGCGGCAGGAGCCCATAGCGGGGATCCACGGCGAGCCGATGGATCTTCTCGGGCGTCTTTGCCGCGACCTCCTCGATGTCGATCCCGCCCGCCGAGCTCACCATCAGCACAGGGCGCTGCGAGGCGCGATCCACGATGATCCCCACGTAGCTCTCGGACGCGATCTCGGCCGCCGGCGCGATCAGGACTTTGTGCACCGTCAGGCCCTTGATCGTCATCCCGAGAATCGCCTTGGCGTGTGCTTCCGCCTCGCCCGCGTTCTTGGCGAGCTTCACGCCTCCGGCCTTGCCGCGGCCGCCGGCGTGCACCTGCGCCTTTACGACCACCTTGCCGCCAAGGCGCTCGACGATCGCCCGCGCCTCGGCCGGAGTCGTGGCGACCTCGCCGGGCGGCACCGGAATCCCGTGCCGCCGCAGGATGTCGCGCGCCTGATACTCGTGCAGGTTCACCCGTGCTCCTTCGTGATGGTCGTGCCCGCGTCTCCACGCAGGGCTGCGAGCCCGTCCGCCAGCTCGGCGATGATCGCACGCTCCCCTCCGGCCCGCACGAAGTCCGCTGCCGCTTCGACCTTGGGACGCATGCTGCCGGTGCCAAGCTCCTTGCCCGCGAGCAGGTGGTCTGCCTGCGCGAGCGACAGCCGCCGGATCGCCTCCTGGTACGACGTGCCGTAGCCCCGGTACACGGCCCCGACGTTGGTCAGGATCAACAATACCTGCGCCCCGATTTCCCGCCCGAGGATCGCGGCCACACGGTCCTTGTCCGCCACGGCATCGATTCCTTCCAGGCCCAGCCGCGGATCCCGATAGACCGGCGGGCCGCCGCCTCCACCGGCGATCACGATATGCCCCGCGCCGACGAGTTGGCGCACCATGTCGCGTTCCACGATCCCCGTCGGCTTGGGACTGGGCGCGAGCCGCCGCCCGTCCCGCACCGGAATGGCTCGCGCCTCGAGTCGCGCCTGACGGACGGGATCGAGGAGGTGCCCGATGGGCTTCGACGGCGTGCGGAGATCGGGGTCGTCGGCGTCACACAAGGTTTGCGTGACCAGCGTGACGACCGAGCGCTGCACGGCGGCGCGCGCGAGCGCGTTTTGCAGCGACTGCTGAATCATGTATCCCATCCACCCGGCCGTTCCCGCCACCAGCACGCCGAGCGGCAGGGGCTCCACTTGGTCTCCGGCAATTTCGTTCCGAGCCAACTCGTCGCCCACCTGGGGACCGTTGCCGTGCACCAGCGCGATATGCCACCCCGCGGCGGCGAGATCCACGATGGGAGCGAGGCTCGCGCGGGTGTATCGGAACTGATTGCTGATGGTCGGCCGCTCGCCCGGAGGGGCGACGGCGTTCCCTCCAAGGGCGACGACGATCGTTCCGGGCGGGGGTGACACGGCGGCGCAACCTAGCGGGGCCGGGTGGAGGGAGCAAGCTCGCGCATGAGGGCCCGAAACACTCGGCCGAACAGCTCCAAGTCACCCGCGCCGAGCGCCGAGTCGGCCTGCACCGCCAGGCGGCGCGCGCGCGCCCAACGTGCGGCGAGACTCGTGTCGGGGGCCGCCGCCTCCCCACCGCGCAGCGCCGCGCGGGCCGTGGGCCCATTGCCGACCCGCCCATCGAGCGACACATAGACCTGAGCGACGCGCGGCGGCGGCGGCGGATTCACGCCAACCGGCTCCACGAACTGCGCCTGGATCGTGAGTACCGAGCCGTCAGTGGGCCAAATCCGCTGCTGCCCCGGCCGTAACAGGAACGAGCCGACCAATTCGCCGGGAAGGCGCTTGGGTTGATCCGGCCGCCATAAGTAGAGCCGCAGACCTTGGGCGGTGATCGTTCCGGCGCACAGCCCCACGAGCTGTCTCGGCGCCAGCGTTCCCGACTCGAGGCCTATTCCGGTCCACAACTCCGTTCCCGAGGGGGCGACAAGCTGGAATGGGGTGCGGGGGCGCAGCGTCCATGCGGAATCCGTTCCCGCGGAGTCCGCACTGGTCCGCACCAACTGCTCGACGGTGAGGCGAAACGCCTCCTCCGGATAGGCGAGCTGTGAGCGCAGGTCTGCGGGAAGCCGGTGGGGGGGTTCGATGAGCGGTTCGAAGTGGCGAGCCCACGCCGCGGTCAGGGAATCGTAGCCGGGAGCGAGCCAGACATGCGTTTCTCCCGTGGCGACGCGGACCGCCCCGACAAGGCCGGCGCGCAGATAGCGCACCGTGCCGTCCCGCCAGGCGAGCGGTCGCGCGAGGGGGAACGCTTCATTCGTGACATATCCCCAGCTGACCCACCACAGGGCTCCCTCCCTGAGGGCAGGCGCTGGCGCGCCGAAGCGCGCGAACGGCGCCAGCCGCTCGAGGCGCTCCATGACGTCGCGACGC
>Ga0184634_10000483_pt1 | contig 10305 bp, 10 predicted proteins | sample PLM31_200_b1_FD_133016 | JGI IMG/M metagenome (GOLD analysis project Ga0184634, IMG submission 133016) | Groundwater sediment microbial communities from an aquifer in East River, Colorado, USA - PLM3-1_200_b1 | ecosystem: Environmental > Terrestrial > Soil > Riparian zone | place: USA: East... | reverse complement strand
GCCGATATCGATGATCTTGCAGTTCTTGGGAATCCGGTACACGGTCTTGCGGGTGATCCGGTCCAGCTTGACCAGCGGGCCGTAGAGATCCCTCACATCCAGAGAGAGGATCAGGTCGGCCTTTTCGATGATATTGGAGCCAGTGAGATTTAGGGGATGGGTCGTAGGAAAATTGAGCCTGTGGTTGAGGTCGATGACCGGAATAGCGAGGAGCTCCGCGAGCTTTACCAGGTTGTGAAACGACTCCGGGTTTCTCCCTGCATAGTCAGTGAGGATCACGGGGTTTTGCGCGGCGACGAGCATCGAAGCGGCCTTTTCCAGGGCCTTGAGCTCGCCTTGGATGGGAGTCGGAGGCAGAAGACGGCTCGTGTTAGGAATAGGAATCTCTCCGCTAAGCTTATCCTCCTGGATGGCCGCGTCCCAGCAGAGGTAAACCGGACCCTTGGGCTCGGACATCATCACCCGATAGGCTCGGGCAAAGGATTCCGGGACGCTGGCCGCGTTATAGGGTTGGTCGTCCCATTTGACGTAATCCCTGATGGCGTTTCCCTGAACGTTGGCCGTGTGGGTCCAGTCGATGTAGGGCCTCCTCCGGGTGGTGTCCATGGGTCCCGTGGCGCCCATGATCATGATCGGGACGCGGTCCAGATAGGCGTAGTAGATTGCCAGGCAGGAGTGGAGCAATCCCACCACATCGTGGACGATAGCCACCATCGGCTTGCCCGACGCCTTGGCAAAGCCATGGGCGATCTGCACGGCCACCTCCTCATGGCAGCAGGTGACCATCGGCATCTCGTTTTTTCCGTAGTTGACCAGAGAATCGTGCAGCCCGCGAAAGGTCGCGCCAGGATTCAAACTGACATAGGGGATTTTATAGGCCCGCATCATATCTATGATGACATCTGATCCGTACTTTTCGTAACCCATCTCTTTCCTCCTCACAATGGTGGAAGGATAGTAGCCCACTTCGCTTTTACTTGACAAGAGGTTGGACGGGCTTACCGAGGGAGCGCCTTTTCTAAAGATGGATCACCAGGCCAGGCAGGGTACTAACACCATAACTCATTAGGGATGAGGAGCCTTTCTATCTCCGACATTAACTCTTGGGGGAAAAAAGGCTTGGCCAGGTAACCGTCACAGCCGCTCTCTAAACACTTCTTCCGGTCCCATTCTGTGACCCTAGCGGTCAGTGCCAGGATAGGGATCGAGCAGGTGTGGGGGTCGGCCTTGAGTCTCTGGGCGACCTCAAAACCGCTCATTTTAGGTAGGACGATGTCCAGGAGGATAAAGTCTGGTTTTGCCTGGGAGGCTAACTCCAGGGCATCCAGGCCATTGGTGGCGATGAGGGTCTCGTAACCACGCCACTTAAGCAGGGTCTGGACCATCTCCGCGCTATCCGCGTGGTCATCCACCACCAGGATCTTTTTCTCGAAGGACATTGAAGACCTTTGTTCTATGTTTCAAATTTAATAGCGGGGAGGAACTAAAGCAAATACCTTTCTTTCAGCATGGCACATAGCATTATTCTCACGTGATTTGAGTCTCACCTCCTATTGAAGCCTATAGGTTCTTGCTTTCGTCAAGCCTGAGGGGGAAAATAGTTTTTACCCATGACCCTGCATCAGTTAAAGGTATTTGCCACGGTGGTGCGGCTCAAGAGCTTTACCGAAGCAGGCGAAGCACTGCATATCAGCCAGCCCTCGGTCTCTGCCATTGTTCAGGATCTTCAGGAAGAGCTGGGGGTTAAGCTCTTCGAGAGGCTGGGCAATAAGCGGCACCTAACGGAGATAGGCAGAAGACTGTTCGAGCGAGCTCAAAACGGCATTGGGATGATTGAAGGGATCAGGGAGGATATCGATGAGCTGAGGGGGCTGAAGAAGGGGAAAATCTCAGTGGGAGGATCGGGCTTTGCTGGGGCCACGCTACTGCCCATGGCCGTTCAGGCGTTCAAAAAGGCCTTTCCTTCAATTGAGGTGAGATTACTGATTCAGCCCAGCGTGGTGCTCGAAGAAAGACTTTTAAACGGAGAATTAGACGTGGCCCTCCTGGGTATGGCTCCGAAATCTCCCTTAATCGTCGCAAAGCCTTATCGAGAAGAAGAGGTTGTGGTTATTGCGCCGCCCAGTCATCCTTTGGCTAGACGAAGGGCCGTTCCTTTGGAGCTTCTCGCTCAAGAGCCAATTGTGGCCGATGAAAAAGGGAGCCATGTCCGAGAGATGGTAGAAAACATTTTTGCCCAGAAAAGGCTTGCCTTTACACCCGCACTTGAGATCAATGTCCTATTTGCTGGTAGGGATGCGGTCAAGACGGCAGTGGCACATGGTCTGGGGATTGCCTTTCTTGCAAGGCATCACATAGCCCTGGACGTTAAGGCGGGCCGACTAAAGGTTTTAAAAATTCCTGACCTTAAGTTAAAGCGCGTGATGTATCTCGTCGTTCACAAAGCGCGGCAAAATCCCTCAGCGCAGGCATTTGTCGATTTTTTGCGAAATTATGAGGAGCCATAGAGTCTGGAAGGTTACAGGCCGAATATCCTTTTAAATGCCTGCGCGTGGTCGTTGTGCCGCAATTCGAAATCCTGCGGAACGGCCTTGAGCTTTAGCTTTGACTGAGCCATTTGCGGGGAGAATGGCTCCACGTCGGAGCGCGCAGCAACGCGGCCTTGAGCCTGAATCGTTTCCTGCCCTTCTTTGGAAAGAATAAAATCGATAAAGAGCTTCGTGGCGGACGGGTTATTAGGCTTGGCGCTCATCGCTAGTCGAATGATACCGGCGACGATAGGATCAACGGTGTGCACCCATTCCACGGGTGCCCCTTTCTTCTTCATCTCCTCGATCCGGTGGGCGTAACCGATGCTTAGCGGAAACTCTCCGGCGGCCATCAATTGTGCGATCAACGCATGGTCCTTGCGCCACTGGATGTCCTGTCGAGCCAGGGCTTCCATGAACCCTTGAGTTTTCTCTTTGCCCCACGCTTCCAGGAGTGCCGCATACCAGGGGTATTCTTCCCGATCTATTGAGATTTTTCCTTTCCACTTGGGATGGAGAAGATCTTCCCAGCGTTTGGGGGCTTCTTTCTCCGATACAAGTTTCGTGTTGTAGGTTACGGTGTAATAGTTGCTGGCGGCGCCCGCCCAGTAGCCCGCAGGGTCCTTGAATTCAGGAATATACGCTTTGACTTCGGGCGAGATATAGAGCGAGAGGACTTTGTGTTGGACTAGCGTCCCTATCTGGGTCAAGCTGACTGCATCAAATTCCCACCTCCCTGCCCGAGTTTCAGTCAGAATACGATTCAAGGTTTTTTCGCCGCTTGCGCGAAAAGATTCTGCCTGGACAAAGGGGTATTTTTTCTTAAAAGCGTCGACGAGGATTTTGACGTCTGACACATTAAACGAAGTGTACCAAACAAGCCTGCTCTCTTTTTTGGCCCCTTCGATGAGCCTTGCGGTGTGCTCCGACTGTCCAAAGGCCAACGGAAGGTCAAAGAACCAGAGGGCAAGGCAAGAGAAAATAATCCAGATCCTCTTCCTCCTATATGGGCTCATCCCATACCTCCCTCTTGATTGAATCCACGTCATCCTTTCCCGGCCATTCCTGGGAATATCCCTTTTTTAGTTCTAGCACTTGATCATTTTCCCTTAGGCGGTTGCCTATTCTATAGGGAGATGATCTTCATTGCAATGATACTGATGGGCGGCGCGCCCTGATGGTCTATGAGAGAGGAGCCAGGAGAAAACTGAGGGAAAACTAGCCCGTGGAGGTTATTCAGTCCGAGGTCAAAGGGTAGCGCGCTGGAGTAAAGGATCAGCCAGACTCTTTGATTTTTTTGGCCAAACCATCGGAGCTGAAGCGTCTGATGATACCCAACACCAGCCCTGTATGAAATGATACGGTTTCTATCGCCTTGACCTTTTCGGGACAGGTGGCAGATACCTTAAAATGTTTACTCCTCATAGCGGCTCCTTGCTCTATTCTATTAAGGCACCGAGAAGCGGACCTTCCAATTAGGAGAGAGGATTCTCAATCTGCCGCCGTCGCGTTCGGCAAAGAGCTCCGCAACGCGGATGCCGTCGTGGTTGAAGATCTGCAGCTCGCCGGAGCCATCAGACCGGGTGAAGAGTGCGACGACAGGTTTCTCGTTCCGGTTGTAGAGCTCCAGCTCGCCTCCGGAGCCGTCAGAGCGGGTGAAGAACGCGCCGATCTTCTTCCCATCCTTTTGGAAGAGGTAAAAGTCGCTGCCGCTCCCCGTCGCCACAAACGCGGCGAGGGCCTTTCCTGCTGGGCCAAAGATGGCCAAGGCCTTGCCCCGGTCCGTGGTCATGCCCTTGAGGGTAGCCACCACCTCCTTGTCCATGAGCAGCTCCAGCCGCCGGACTCGCATCACCTCGAACTCCTGCTCCTGCGGCGGCTCGGCCGTTCCCAACAGGTAGGGGAGAGGGGTCAGCACGCAGAGCGCTACCACCAGCGTCGTGAGCAGGCGATTCCGCCTTTCCAGGGCCACTAGCCTCTGCTCCGCCTCTGGCATCTGGCCCGTCACCTTTTGCGGAGATGCTTTCATCCTTCGGCTCCTTTCGCAACTTTTTCTTATGATCTGAAGGAAGAGAAAATGGCCGCTCGGCAGAGGAGCTCAACCCTCGATAGGAAAGCGCAGGATAAAAGTGGATCCCTTGCCTTCCTTGCTTTCCGCCTCCACTTTTCCCCCGTGGGCCTCCACAATCGTCTTCACGATGAAGAGTCCCAGGCCGGTCCCCTCGATCTTCTCCGAGCTGCGTGAACGGCGGAACTCAGAGAACAAAAGCGGCAGATCGTCTGGATGGATCCCCATTCCGCTGTCCTTCACCATGACGCAGACATGGTCCTTTTCCAGCCTGGAGAGCACGGTGATCTTTCCCCCTCGAGGGGTGAACTTGACCGCGTTGCCCATCAGGTTCCACAGCACGCGCTCCAGTTGGACTGTATCCCCCATGATCTCAGGGAGCCTTCCATCCACTTCTACTTTGAGAGTCAGATCCTTTTCCCGCAGGGCAATGATGTACTGCTGCCCCACCTCCCGGATCAGGCGGTTGAGCTGAATGGGCTTGCGCGCCACATCATAGCCGGCCTCGATCTTGGATGCCTCAAGGAAGCCAGTCACCAATTTGACGATGTTTTGGGCGTTCTCCAGGATGTAGGAGAGAAAGGCCAGCTCCTCTTTTGCCCCGCGCCTTCCCTCCATGCGCATGGTCAAGTATTCGGCATAGCCCATAATCAGTCCAACAGGATTTTTGATGTCGTGCGCTAGCGCTGCCACAAGCTGGCGCTTGAGCCTGTCGGTCTCCTCCTTTTTTTCCACCCTGCTCTTTTCCGCCTTATTGAGCTCCCTGATCTTTAATTTGGCCTGCCGCTTCTCTAAGGCGCGCCGGACCAGGTCCAGAATCTGGCTCACGTCGAAGGGCTTGGAGATGTAATCGAAGGCGCCCAACCTCAGCCCTTCTACTGCGGTATCCATAGAGCCGTATCCCGTGATGATGATCGCCTCGATGTCAGGATCGTGAAGTTTGATCTTTTCCAGGGCCTTGACCCCGGAAAGTCCGGGCATCTTGAGATCCACCGTTACCAGATCGATAGGGACCTCATGGGCGATGGCGATCGCCTCGCCGCCCCTTTCCGCGGTGAAGACGTTGTAATGGGGCTTGAGGATCATCCTCAAGGACTCCCTGGTCCCGATCTCATCGTCAATAACTAAAATATTGGGCTTATCTACCATGGGGAGAGCTAATTAGAGTGAGCAATAGCTGTGCCATTGGCCCAGCCGGGATAGTTGCGGTCCGGGGCAAAAAAATTTCCATTGGAACAGAGACCGGAATAGAGGTGATAGGTTGAGGAAAAACACAAAACTGTCCATAGAAGATGTGAGGGCAACAAAGTTGTACTGAAAGGACTATTCTACCAGAAAGTAGGGGCGGAACAAAATTGGCCACAACGGGACCATTTTTTCGTTATCGCTTCCTTCCCTTCTTTGCCTCTTCCCAGCTCTCCATTCTCTCCTTGATCGTCTTTTCGTAGCCGGAGTCAGAGGGGGCATAGTACTTCCTGCCTTTGAGTTCCTTCGGCAGGTGGTCTTGATCGACAACGTGGTCAGGGAAGTTATGGGCGTAGCGGTAGCCCTTCCCATATCCCAACTCCTCCATGAGCGCAGTGGGCGCATTGCGCAGGTGCAGGGGTACTGGCAGGGCACCTTTCTTTTTGACGTCCTCGGCGGCAGCGAGCAGGGCCTTAAAGGAGGCGTTCGATTTCGGTGCCGTCGCTAGATAGGTCGCTGCTTGGGCGAGCGGGATTTTTCCTTCGGGAAGACCGACGAAGTGGAAAGCATCCTTGGCGGCGACCGCGACCTGGAGCGCCTGGGGGTCGGCGTTGCCGATGTCCTCGGCGGCAAGGATAATCATTCTCCGGGCGATGAAGAGCGGGTCTTCGCCTGCCTCTAGCATGCGCATGAGCCAGTAAAGCGCGGCGTCGGGAGCGCTCCCTCTCAGGCTCTTGATGAAGGCCGAGATCACGTTGTAGTGCTCCTCCCCCGACTTGTCGTAGAGCAGGGGTTTTTTCTGCAGCGCCTCTTGGAGTAAGGGAAGATCGATCTCTCTTCTGCCCTTTTCCTGGCGCGCCAGGCTGGCTGCGCTCTCCAGGGCGTTGAGGGCGACCCGGGCATCTCCTTGAGACTGCTCCACCAGGAAGTCGCGCCCTTCGGGCGTCAGCTCTAGCCCCCACGTGCCCAACCCCCTTTGGGCATCAGAGAGCGCGCGGTCAATGATGGGGTGAACCTCTTCGGGCGCCAGGGGATAGAGGACCAACACCTGACAGCGCGACAGCAGCGGGGGGATCACCTCAAAAGAGGGGTTTTCGGTGGTGGCGCCGATGAGGATCAGGACGCCATGCTCCACATGGGGGAGAAAGGTATCCTGCTGCGCCTTGTTGAAGTGGTGGATCTCATCGACAAAGAGGACCGTAGCCCTCCCCAGGCGGTGGAGGCGCTCGGCCTCTTCGATGATCTTTTTTAGCTCCTTGATCCCTGAGGAGACCGCGGAGAAGTGGATGCAGTGGGCGCCCCCAGAGGTGGCCAGGATCTGCGCCAACGTGGTCTTTCCGCTCCCCGGAGGTCCCCAGAGGATGAGAGAACGGAGCTCGCCGGCAGCGATCATCTCCCGGAGCAGCCGCCCGGGGCCGAGCAGGTGACGCTGACCCACGAATTCGTCCAGGGTCAGGGGTCGCATCCTTTCAGCCAAGGGCGTGGGGGTGCGCCGGCCTTTGAGCGGAGGAGAGTCGAATAGCTCCATAGGGAAATGCTATCACAATTTGCCCCCGAGGGTGTAGGGAAATCATGGAAGGGAGCCAGCTTTCGAGGGGAATCTATTTATTTTCGTTGGCCGGCAGGTTGTCGTCGTTAATAAAGACTGCGGACGCGAAGACCGTCGTCCACAGCCCGTCTTTATTGCCGATGGCGGACTGGGTGATGTTACTGGTGCGCACGATCTTACCCGACATCTTAAAGATCTGCTCGCGCTCGTCCCAAGCGGAATCGGAATCAAACTCGATACCCAGTGTGGTCGCGAGCATGCTCGCGGCGAGGTCCTCGGCATATTCTCCGGCCCTCTCTTCAGTCTCCCCGAAGGAATGATGTTCCGAGAGGTAGCCGTACTGTTCCTGATCGGCTGGGATCGCCATGCCTACCGAGGCCGCAACCAATCGGTTCGGCTCGTTGGTGCTCTCGCGATCGTAGACGCAGAAGACAATCTCCCCTGGACGCAAAAACTTGAGGCCTTCTTCTCTCGGTATCCTTCTGCATCCTGGGGGATAGATGCTTGAGACCAGAACCAGATTGCAGTACGCCAGACCGGCGGCGCGCAAGGCGAGCTCGAAAGAGGCCAGCTTTTCTTTATGGACCCCTACACCTTTCGTGAAAAAGACTTTTTTAGGAACCATGAGTCAATGAAACTTTCCTCCCTCCTTTTGCAGGAGTTGCTGTATAGCACGAAGAGAAAACCCTGACAAGAAAAATTTTACAGATGTGGCGGCCAAAACGCAACTACTCCACGACCGCTACAATCACTCCGGCCTCCAGGACCTCCCCCGCCTTGACCCGGACCTCCTTCACCTCTCCGCTGAGCGGGGAGCGAATCTCGTTTTCCATCTTCATCGCCTCGACGATCACCAGGCCCTCGCCTTTTTCGATCCGCTCCCCCGCCTCCACCAGCACGGCGATGACCTTCCCCGGCATGGGCAACCGCACCTCCTGTCGCCCCTGAGGCTGGATGCCCGACTGCAGGCCGCCTAAGCGCATCCGCCTTTCATCCACAAGTTGGATGTGGTAGCTCCTCCCGTCCACCAAGACCCGATACTCGTCTTCGGAGATGTCCACGTCCACTTCAAAGGAGCGGTTGTCGATGATCAGCGAATAGTTGGTGACCCCGATCTTCTTCCCGTCTACGAGGAACTCGTTCCCATCCACCACGACGCGGTAGAGGGACTTGTCGATCTCCTCGATCTCCACGGTATAGGTCCTCTCTCCCAGCTTCGTGATGAAGGCCATAAGAATCCTGAAGCGCCTACCTCTTTCCCCCCCGGACCGGAAGGCCAGAGATCCGGCGCAGCGCTTCGCCTCTCCCCCGCTCGCGCCACTGGGATCTCTCCGTAGCGCCCTTTTCCAGGAGCCGCAGCGCGCGCTCCTGGTCCCGGTAGAGTGCGGCGATCGCCGCGGAGGCCAGGGCGATCTCCTTGTGCGGGTAAAGCTCCTCCCGGCCCATAGGGAGGTACTCGGCGTCGACAAAGCCGGTATCAAAGTCGGCAGCCATAAAGCGCGGGTGGCGCAGGATCCACTGGTGGAAGGGGATGTTGGTCTTGATCCCCCGGATCTGATACTCGCGCAGGGCCCGGCGCATCCTCAGAATCGCCTCGACCCGATTCTCCCCCCAAACGATCAGCTTGGCGATCATCGGGTCATAGTAGATCGGGATCTCGGCGCCCTCATAGACGCCGCAATCGTTCCTCACCCCCAGGCCTTCGGGCAGCCTCAACCCCTCGATCTTCCCCGGACAGGGGAGAAAATTGTTTTCCGGATCCTCGGCATAGATCCGGCACTCAATGGCATGGCCCGTGGGTCGGATATGGCGCTGGCGCCAGGGGAGGTGGCCGCCGGCGGCCACCTCGATCTGGGCCTTGACCAGATCGATGCCCACCACCCGCTCGGTGACCGCGTGCTCCACCTGGAGACGGGTGTTCATCTCCAAAAAGTAGAAGTTCTTATCCCGGTCGAGCAGAAACTCGAGCGTCCCCACCCCCGTATATCTCACCGCCCGGGCCGCCTGAATGGCCAGCCGGCAGATCTGGCGGCGCATCCGGTAATCCAGGGAGGGCGCGAGGCACTCCTCGATGATTTTCTGGTGGCGCCGCTGAATCGAGCATTCCCGGTCATAGAGGTGGATGGTTTTGCCATACTGATCTGCCAGGATCTGGACCTCTACATGGCGCGGCCGATAGAGATATTTCTCGACATAGAGCCTGGGGTCGCCAAAAGAGGAGGCGGCCTCGGAACGAACCGCCCGGTAGGCCGGGGTGATATCCCGGGCCGAGCGCACGATCCTCAGACCCTTGCCGCCGCCGCCGGCAACCGCCTTTAGCATGAAGGGATAGCCGATGGAGGAGGCAACCCGCAGGACCTCTTCCTCTGAGTTGAGTACCACATCGGAACCCGGAACAACCGGCACCCCGGCAGCCTTCATGACGGCCCGCGCTTTCACCTTATCTCCCATCCGCTCGACGACTTCCGGCGCCGGTCCGATGAAGATGATCCCTTCCTTCTGACAACGGCGGGCAAACTCGCTGTTCTCGGATAAAAAGCCGTAACCCGGGTGGATCGCCTCAGCCCGGCTCTTTTTGGCCACCTCGATGATGCGATCCATGGCCAGGTAACTCTGGACCGAAGGGGGAGGGCCGATCAGATAGGCATAATCGGCATATTTCACATGCAGGGCGTGACGGTCAGCCTCTGAGTAGATCGCTACGGTCTCTATATCCAGCTCCCGGCAGGTGCGGATGATCCGGACAGCCACCTCGCCCCGATTGGCGATTAAGATGCGCTTAAACATGCTCAATAGCGATCAGCAATCAGCAGCGGACCTTCCCGCCTCCCAGCCTTCCGGTCTGGCTGGGAAGCTAGTGTTGTGAGTCATAAGTCCCTTTACTTTGATTGTCATTCTGAGCGAAGCGAAGAATCTCGTCTTTCCAAATACATGAGACCCTTCACTTCGTTCAGGGTGACATTGCTTAAGTAAAG
>Ga0184634_10000482_pt1 | contig 10308 bp, 6 predicted proteins | sample PLM31_200_b1_FD_133016 | JGI IMG/M metagenome (GOLD analysis project Ga0184634, IMG submission 133016) | Groundwater sediment microbial communities from an aquifer in East River, Colorado, USA - PLM3-1_200_b1 | ecosystem: Environmental > Terrestrial > Soil > Riparian zone | place: USA: East... | reverse complement strand
CGAGACACAAAACCGCGAGACCGTAAAATGGAATCTTATTGACAAAGTTCAAAAAGCTCTCGCTCAAGCGCTCCATCGTCTGATGGTAATCCATATGCTCGCGGTCGATATTGGTCACCACCGCGATGGTCGGCGCCAGAAAGAGAAAACTGCCGTCGCTTTCATCCGCCTCCGCGACGATAAATTGTCCCTGGCCCATCTTGGCGTTGGTGCCGAGGCTGCGCACCCGGCCGCCGATCACCATGGTCGGATCGAGACCGGCGGCGCTGAGCACGTGGGCGATCATCGACGTCGTGGTGGTCTTGCCGTGGCTCCCGGCCACCGCTACGCCATATTTCGTGCGCATCAACTCGGCGAGCATTTCGGCGCGCGGAATCACGGGGATCTGGCGGCGGCGCGCCTCGAGCACTTCCGGATTGGAATATTTCACCGCCGTGGAGACCACCACCACCGTGGGATTCACCGCCAGGTTGTCCTCCTGGTGTCCGACGAACACCCGCGCGCCCAAGGAGCGCAGCCGCGCCGTCGCTTCGCTATCGTGGAGATCGGAACCCGTCACCGAATAACCCTCGTTCAGCAAAACTTCCGCGATGCCGCTCATGCCGATGCCGCCGATGCCGACGAAATGTATTTTATGTTTTTTGTGCAACATGACGTTCGCGCCAACGGGTAAATCATCTGGGCGCCAGCGCGTAGCACTCGTCGACTATCCGCGCCGCCGCCTCGGGCCGGCCCAAGCCGCGGGCCGCCTTCGCCATCGCCAGCAGCCGGTCCGGCGCCGAGAAATAAAAGCGCAGCCGCGCCGCCAGCTTTGCGCCGTTTAGCTCTTGATCAAGAATCAGCTCCGCCGCGCCGCGCGCCTCCAGGGCCTCAGCGTTAGCGCGCTGGTGGTCGTAGATCGCGTAAGGATACGGCACTAAAACCGCCGCCTTACCAAAGGCGGTGATTTCCGCGATGGTGGTCGCGCCGGAGCGGCAAACGATGAGATCGGCGCGCGCGTACGCTTCATCCATCTGGTCGATAAACGGCGACACTTCAGCTTCGAAGGGAAGCGTGGCGTATGCCTCTTTGATCGTGGCGAAGTCCGCCTGCCCGGTCTGGTGAATCACCCGGAGGCTGGGCGCCAGATCCACCAACAGCTTCAGCGCGTCGATCATCGCGAAATTGATGCGGCGCGCGCCGGCGCTGCCGCCGAAAACTAACAGGGTGAATTTTTCGCCCTTGGGCACCACGGGCAGGCTCCCCCAGCGCACGGGATTTCCCGTCGCCGTCACTTTGGCGCCGGGAAAAAATTTCCCGCTGTCGGCGTATGAGGTAAACACGCGATCGACGAAGCGCGCCAATAATTTATTGGTAAAACCGGGGCGCAAATTTTGTTCCATGATGGCACGGGGAATCCGCCGCACGGCGGCGGCAAGCAGCATCGGTCCGGAGGCATAACCGCCCAAGCCGATCACGATGTCCGGACAAAACTCACCGATGATTTTGAGACAACGCAGCAAACTTGCGGGGACGCCGGTGACGGCATCGAGCACGCCGCGCGCGCCCCGGCCCTTCAGGCCTCGGACGGAAAGTGTTTCCAGTTTGAAGCCTTGCCGCGGCACCGCCCGCGCTTCGATCCCCTGTGCCGTCCCGATAAATAGAATTCCCGTCATAACATCCCGCCGTTGAAATTCCCGCGCCACGGCCAGCCCGGGTACGAGCTGGCCCCCGGTTCCCCCACCGGCCAAAATCACGCGCATGGCTAGAGTCTCCGGCGCGAGAGACCCAATAAAATTCCCGCCTCCATCAAATTAATCACCAGGGCGGAGCCACCGTAACTGATAAACGGCAGCACCAGCCCTTTGGCGGGCATTATTCCCGTCACCACGCCCATGTGAATCAACGCCTGCAGTCCCAACAACACCGTCAAACCGAACGCGAGATATTGCTCGAACGGCTCTTCGATTTTGCCGGTCAGCCTCATTCCTCGCGCGACGATCAGCCCGAATAACGCCAGCACCGCCAGCGCGCCCAAAAGGCCGATCTCCTCGCCGATGACCGAAAAAACGAAATCGGTGTGCGCCTCGGGCAGATAAAATAGCTTCTGGCGTCCCTCGCCCAGGCCGCGCCCCCAGAACTGTCCGGAACCAAAGGCGATGAGCGACTGAATGACTTGGAAGCCGGTGTTCTGCGGATCGCTCCAGGGGTCTAAAAATGTCGTCAGCCGGCGCACGCGATATGGAGCGATGAGCATGACGTAGACTAACGCGGGCAAGGCCAACAGGCCGGTAGCGAGCAAATGGGAAACGCGCACGCCGCCGATGAACAGCATCGAATAGAGCAGCATGATGAGAATCAGCGCAGTGCCGAAATCCGGCTCCAGGAGCAAAAGCCCCAGGCAAACGCCGGTGACGATCAGATGCGGCAAGACGCCGATGGCAAAAGTTTTGATCCTGTCTTCCTTTTTGGCCATGGAATGAGCGAGATAAATCACCAGCGCGAGCTTGGCCAGCTCCGCCGGTTGAAACCCGAAGCCGGCGAACGTCAGCCAGCGCCGTGCCCCGCCGCGCAGCGCGCCGATGCCGGGAATCAGGACCAGAATCAAGATCAGCAAGGTCAATCCCAATAGCGGATACGCCAGCCGCCGGTACGCCGGCGCCGACAAAAGCGAACAGGCGATCAATCCGACGGCGCCGGCGCCCAGGGCGATCAACTGCTTGCGGAAAAAGTAAGTGCCGTCGGCGAAGCGCTCGTCGGCGTAAAGATAACTGGTGCTGAGCACCATGGTCACGCCCACCACGAGCAATCCGATGACGGCGATAAGCAGCCATTTGTCCACCGCGAATCCGTCTTTCATAGGGCCTGCACTAAGTTCTTGAACGACCGGCCGCGCTCCGCGTAATTGCGAAACTGATCGAAACTCGAACAAGCCGGCGACAGGAGCACTACGTCGCCGGCGCGAGCCGCCGCCGCGGCGTCGCCCACGGCTGCCGCCAGATTTTCAACGATTACCGTCTCGGTTAAATGGCCCAGGGCGCGGGCGATAACATTCTTTGCGGCGCCGAACAGCACCAGACGGCGCACCTTGCGCTTGATCCCTTCCTCGAGGGGCCCATAGTCGCCGCCTTTATCGATGCCCCCCGCGATCAGAATCACCGGGGCGGAAAAACCGGCCAGCGACTTCACCACCGCGCCGACATTGGTTCCCTTGGAGTCGTTGTAGTAACTCACGCCATCCTTCTCGCGGACGAATTCGAGGCGGTGCTCGAGGCCGGGAAAGTTTTCCAGGGTTTGCTGGATCGGCTGGCGCGCAATGCCCGCCAGCTTGGCCGCGGCGACGGCCGCCATCATGTTCTCCACGTTGTGCACGCCTGGTATTTTCACATCGGCGAGCGGGAACCTTTCTTCGTTAGCGCCATCGCGCCAGACGATCATGTTGGCGGTGGCGTACGCGCCTTCAGTAACTTCGGCGAATCCAAACGATACCACCCGCGCTTTCACGTTAGCTTTAAGGGCCCAGACCCGCGGATCCTCGCGATTGAGCACGGCGAATTCGCCTTCAGACTGCGCCGCGAAAATTTTTTCCTTGGCCCGGCGGTAATCGTCAAAGGTCGCGTAACGGTCCAGATGGTCTTCGGTCACGTTTAGCAAAACCGCGACGCGCGGCCGGAAGCGCTCGATCCATTCCAGCTGGAAACTGCTGATCTCGAGCACGCCCCAGTCCCACTCGCCGGAGACCGCCCCGATGAACGGCGTCCCGAGATTGCCGCCGACGAAAACTTTCTGGCCGCCGGCCTTAACCATTTCACCGATCAACGTCGTGGTCGTGCTTTTGCCGTTGGTGCCGGTGACCGCCACCAAGGGCGCGCGGAAAAATCGATACGCCAGCTCGATTTCACTGAGCACCGGAATACCACTTGCCGCGGCTTCGCTGAGCAGCGGATTTTCCGCCGCTACGCCCGGACTTGGGATGACGCAGTCGATGACTTCGAGCCAGCGGCGCTCTTCAGCGCCAAAAAAATAACGGATGGGCAGCCCCGCGAGGCTTTTTACTTCGTCCTTGAGTTCCGCTTCCGGCCGCAAGTCGCTCACGGTCACGCTTGCCCCTTGTTCAACGAGAAAACGCGCGCACTCTCTGCCCGTGCGCGCCAGCCCGATGACCAAAACCTTTTTGCCTATGAGATCCATACATCGCCGCGGCCGTCACCTGAGCTTGAGCGTGCTCAGACCGATTACCGCGCAAATAAAGGAGATGATCCAGAAGCGCACGATGATCTGCGGCTCAGCCCAGCCTTTGAGCTCATAGTGGTGATGAATCGGCGCCATGAGAAAAATGCGTTTACGCCTGAACTTGTAGGAAATCACCTGAAAAATCACCGAACAGGCCTCCAGTACAAACACGCCGCCAACGATGATCAGGAGCACTTCGTTTTTGGTCATCACGGCGACGATGCCCAGCGCCGCCCCCAGTGAGAGCGAGCCCATGTCGCCCATGAACATTTGCGCCGGATAGGCGTTGAACCAGAGAAAGCCCAAACCGGCGGCCACCATGGCGGCGCAGAAGACGCTGAGTTCACCGACGCCCGCGACATAAGGAATCTGGAGATACTCCGCCAAATTCCGGTGCCCCGTCACATACGCGATCACCGCGTAGGTGCCGGCGGAAATCATCACCGGGCCGATGGCCAGCCCATCGAGTCCGTCTGTAAGGTTCACCGCGTTGGACGCGCCGACAATCACCAGGGCGGCGAACGGAATATAATAGATACCGAGGTCGGGACGGATATTTTTTACGAAAGGAATACCGATCGCGGTGCTGAACCTGGGGAAAAAATAAAGCGCCGCCGCCACCGCCAAGGCGATGCTGAATTGACCGATGAGTTTCGCGCGCTTGCTGAGGCCTTTGCTGTTTTTCTTGGAAAGCTTCAAGTAGTCGTCGAGAAACCCCACCGCGCCGAAGCCCACCGTGCCCAACAACGCGATCCACACATAGGGATTGGCAAGGTCGGCGAGCAGCAACGTCGCCAGCGTCAAAGCCAGGAGAATCAGCGCGCCGCCCATGGTCGGGGTGCCGGCTTTGACCGAATGAGAGGCCGGACCGTCATCACGAATCTGTTGGCCGATCTGCTTGCGCGTCAACGCGCGGATCAACCACGGTCCCGTCAAAAATGACACGAGCAGCGCCAACAAGGCCGCCATGGCGGCGCGAAAGGTGATATAGCGAAAGACGTTGAAGCCGGTGTAGGTCGTGTGCAGGGAAAACAATATATAGTAAAGCACTGCCTTTTCCTCAGTCTTAGCCTTTCAACGCATCCAAGACTCTTTCCATCTTCATGCCCCGCGAACCTTTGATTAGCAGCCAGTCGCCCTTTTTAACGTGACCTCGCAGATGCCGCGCCACGGCGCCATGGTCTTTGCCGATGATAATTTTTTCTTCGCCCATACCGCCGCTACGCGCGCCAGCCTTGACCAGCGCCGCCTGGGGTCCGAGGAGATAGAGCCGGTCGATGCGCTCCTTCGCCACCCGTTTGCCGAGTTCCGTGTGCTCCCGCCCACTGGCTTTTCCCAGTTCGAACATGTCGCCCAGCACGGCGATCTTCTCGCCCTTTCCACCCATGGCCGCCAGCGTCTTCAGCGCCGCCTCCATCGATGCGGGGTTGGCGTTGTAGGCATCGTTGATGATACCGGCGCCGCGCCATGAATCGGCTTCCATGCGCATGGCATAGGGTTTGGCCTTTTCCAGGCCGCGTCGAACGGCGGCGAGACTCGCACCCAGGCCAAGCGCCAGCGCCGCCGCCCCTACGGCGTTACTGATATTGTGCCGCCCCAGATAGCGCAGTCTTACCGGGCAGCGCCGGGCCCCCGCGCAGAGCGTAAAACGCGTCCCTTGCGCGTCTCTGAGCTGCACCCCTTGAGCCCGCACCGAGCCCCGTTTTCCATAGGAGATTTTTCGCCCTTTGAATTTCGCGCCCAACCGGCGCACGCGCGGATCATCGAGATTCACCGCGATGGTGCCGCCAGGACGCAGATTGCGAAACAACTCGCCTTTTTCCCGAGCAACACCCGCCAGACTGTTCAATCCTTCGAGATGGGCCGCCGAAACGGCAGTGATGATGCCCACGTCCGGCGCGGCGATCTCGGCGAGCCGCTGAACTTCTCCTGGACGGTTGGTGCCGATTTCGACGATGGCGACTTTGTGCGATGGGCGCAGCCTGAGGAGAGTCAGCGGCAAGCCGACGAGATTGTTAAAATTGCCTTCGGTCTTAAGCACTTTGCCGCGCAACCTTCGGCCGTTCAAGACAGCTTCATCAAAGATCGCCGCAGCCATTTCCTTGGTCGTGGTTTTGCCATTGGAGCCGGTTATCGCTATTACCTTGGGCGCAAATTTTTGGCGGCGATAATGGGCCAAATCGCCCAGCGCCCTTAATGTATCCTCGACGCGCACGACAGTGGTGAGCTTAGTCGAACCAGGCACGTTGCGATGGACGATAACACAGGCGGCGCCGCGCTTGAGCGCTTCGGGAACGAAGCGATGGCCATCCAGGCGCTCCCCTTTCAGAGCGACGAAAACCGATCCCTTTTTGACCTTGCTCGAATCCGTCACGACTTCGCCAAATAGGTTTTGCTTTGCCTCCCGCGCGATCCTACCGCCGGTGGCCGCGAGGATTTCCTTTTTCGTCCAGGACATAGAATTTTTCGCATTGAACTTTGAACCATGAACCCAATACTCACAGCTGGCCCAATTCTTCCCGCGCCACTTCCCGGTCATCGAAATGAATTTTCTCCTTGCCGAGAATCTGGTAGTCCTCATGTCCTTTGCCGGCGATCAATACCAGATCACCCGGCCGCGCCAGGCGGAGCGCGAGCCGAATCGCTTCACGCCGGTCCGCTTCCACCCAGTAACCATTCGCCAATTCGAGTTTCGGGTTGCCGATATTGCCTATCGGCCCGGAAATTTTTCTTTTGCCGCTTTTGCCCAGGCCCGCTTCGATCTCGGCGATAATGCTCATAGGTTCTTCACTGCGCGGATTATCTGAGGTCACGATCGCGATATCGCTCAGGCGCGCGGCAATCTCGCCCATGACCGCTCGCTTGCCGCGGTCCCGGTCGCCACCGCAGCCAAACACGGCGAAGACTCTGCCTTGCGTCAGCGGCCGCACCGCGGTGAGAACTTTTTCCAGCGCGTCCGGCGTATGGGCATAATCCACCAGCACTGAAACACCCCGTTGGTTTTCGACTTTCTCCAACCGGCCGGGAACAGTCTTGAGACGCTCGATGCCAGTGGCGATTGCATCGGACGGCAGCCCCAACGCACAGGCCACGCCGGTCGCGCCCAGAATATTCTGTAGGTTGGCCGCGCCAATCATTGACGACGAGAACTCAATGGTGCGTTGCTTGGCGCGGATCTTTCCCCTCAGACCCGCCACGTCGCTTTCGACCTCCAATGGATGGACGTCCCACTGAGGTCCTTCGCCGTAACTCCAGATATCGATCCGTTTGGCGCTGATCGCTTCGATCAGCTCAGCGCCCCGCGGGTCCGCGCCGTAGATCACCGCGCTTCTCTTCGGCTTGGCGCTGCTCGCCAGATGATCCGTGAAGAGCTTTCGCTTGGCGGCGAAATAATCATCCATGTCCGCGTGGTAATCGAGATGATCGCGGGAAAGATTCGTAAACAGTGCCGCGTCGAACTCCAGGCCGCGCACCCGCTCCTGCGCCAGCGCATGGGAGGAAACTTCCAGCACCACTGCTTTTGCTCCCCCCTGCAACATCTCCGCCATGAGCATTTCCAGGTCGAGGGATTCCGGCGTGGTATGGTGCGATGGAACCTCATGACCCTGGTAGCGGTAACTGATGGTGCCGATGACCCCCGGCACCAGGCCCGCCGCCGCGGCGATGGATTCCACTAGATAACTGCAAGTCGTTTTCCCATTCGTCCCGGTAATGCCAACGAGCTTCAACCGCCGGCTGGGGGCGCCGAAAAAATGCGCCGACCAACAACCCAATGCGTGGCGCACGTCGCGCACGCGAATCAAGACCGTGCCGTCGGGACGCGGCGCCGGCTCTGCCACCACCAGCGCCGCGGCGCCGCGGCCGGCGGCTTGCTGCAGAAAATCATGGCCGTCGGCTTTTTCGCCGCGAATGGCAAAGAAGACATACTCTCTACCCACCTGACGCGAGTCGTACGCCAACCCCACCACTTCTCGCTCTATGTCGCCTTCGACTGCTTCGATCTCCTCCAGGGCCAGCAACTCTCTAAGACGCATCGCCTCACCCTTGTAGATTGAGAACCAATTCCCGGCTCTCGTGCCAAACCGCCCCCGGCAGCGGATGCTGTTTGATCACGTGACCATACCCATGCATTTTGACGCTGACTTTGATGGCGCGCGCTTTTTCCACGGCCTCGCGCAGGCTCAGTCCGAGGAAGTCCGGCGCTCCGTTCTCACGGCCGCCGCCGTCCGGAGTCGTTTCTTTCGTTAGTGCCCGCCGTAGCGGTAGCTCCGCGGGGCCGGCCGTTGCCGGCATGGGGTCGGTCTTGCCTGGCGCTACTGCCAGATGGCGCAGCGCGCCGCGGGCAATGTTGCCAAACGCGGGCGCGGCGACAACGCCGCCATAGACGCTCGCCTCCGGCTCGTCCACCACCACCATCACCACCAAACGCGGCTCGTCCGCCGGCACGAACCCGACGAAGGACGCCACGCGCTTTTTGGAGTAACCGCCATGAACCAGGTCGGCCTTTTGCGAGGTGCCGGTCTTGCCCGCGACGTCAAAGCCTTCCAGGCTCGCCATTTTACCGGTGCCGCCTTCACTGGTGACCTCCTTGAGCATCGAGGCCAATGCGCGCGCGGCTTTTTCCGAGATGACGCGGCGCACGACACGGGGTTGGTTCTCTAACAACACTTCGCCTTTAGGGCCGGTGACCCGTTGCACCACGTAGGGCCGCATTAGAAATCCGCCGTTGGCCACTGCCGCGTAGGCCATCGCCATTTGCAGCGGCGTTACCGATATTCCCTGCCCGAAAGCATGGGTGGCAAGATCGATGGCCGCCCAGGATTCATGGTTGCGCAAAATTCCCGCGACTTCGCCGGGCATATCGACGCCGGTCACTTTGCCAAAGCCGAATTTTTCGATGTAACCGAAGTAACGTTCTTTCTTGAGCTTCTCCGCGACCTTGGTAAAACAAATATTGCTCGACACCTGGAGAATCTTGGAAAAAGGCAACCAACCGTAAGGATGGGTATCGTGGATAATCCTGCCGGCGTAGGCATACCTGCCCATCTCGCAATAAAATATGTCCTCTTTGCCGACCACCCCTTCTTCTAGTACCGCCGCCGCGAGAATGGTCTTGAACGTCGAGCCAGGTTCGTAACTGTCCGCTATCGCCCGGTTGCGCGCGCGCTCCTTGCCCTGTGTGGCAAACATGTTGGGATCGAACGATGGATAGTTAGCCAGCGCCAACAGCGCGCCGGTGAAGGGCTCGACCACGATCGCAACACCCGCCTTAGCGCGGTTTTTTACGATGGCCGCTTCCAGCTCTTTTTCAGCCAGATGTTGAATCGCGCTGTGCAAAGTGAGGTGAAGATCCGCGCCGGGAGGAATCCGTGATTCTTCGACCCCTTGGACCAGGACGCTGCGTCTCTTGGCATCGAACTCGATCAACGACGAGCCCGCCTCGCCGCGGATGTAGTCGTTATACTGGAGCTCCAATCCTTCCAGCCCTTCGGAATCCCGGTTGACAAATCCGAGCACCTGGCCGGCGATTTGCCCCTGGGGATAAAAGCGATTCGGCTCAAAGGACATCACCACGCCTTTGGCATTGAATTTCTGAATTTGCTCCGCTTCCTGCGGCGTAATCTGGCGCTTGATCCAGACAAAGGATTTGTCTGAGTCGAGGTTTTTTCGCACGTCGTTTAGTTTCAAACGCAAAATTCTCGCGAGCTCTCCAGCCACGCCGGCTTTGTCTTCGACCCTGCGTGGATGCGCGCCCACGGACTGCGCCACGAGACTGACCGCCAGCGAGTCGCCGGAACGGTCCAATACAGCGCCGCGCTTGGGCAGCGAGGTCATCATTTTGAGCTGCTGCGCGTCGCCGAGACGGCGCAGTTCTTGCCCGCGCACCACCTGCAACTGGAACGCGCGGCCGCCCACAACCACGAAAAAAAGCAGGAACACTATCTTCGCCACGCCCAGGCGAAATCTTATTTCTTTAAACGAGCGCCTCATGGCAGCACGATCACCTGCCCCTTTTCCGGCGGGCGCAAACCTAAGCGCCGCCGTGCCATCGTTTCCAACCGTTCGGGCGATGTCAACGTCGCATGCTCCACCCTG
>Ga0184634_10000481_pt1 | contig 10314 bp, 12 predicted proteins | sample PLM31_200_b1_FD_133016 | JGI IMG/M metagenome (GOLD analysis project Ga0184634, IMG submission 133016) | Groundwater sediment microbial communities from an aquifer in East River, Colorado, USA - PLM3-1_200_b1 | ecosystem: Environmental > Terrestrial > Soil > Riparian zone | place: USA: East... | reverse complement strand
ACGGCGTTTCTTATGGGACGCTGGCCGCATTGCAATATGTTCGGCGCTACGGTGAGCAAGTGCGCGCCGCGGTGCTGGCCGGAGTCAGCACTCCGGCAACCAAACTCCCGCTTCACTTCGCCAGAGCGGCGCACGACGCAATGGAACGGCTGATCAAGGATTGCGCTGGCGATGAAAGTTGCCGCGCGGCTTTTCCAAACCTCGAAGGGGATTTTGCGACGGTGCTCGAAGCCGTCGATAAAGGTCCGGTCACCTTTGAGATGGTGAATCCGGTGAGCAAGCTTTCTCAACAGGTCAGTCTCTCACGGAGGGCTTTCGTCGAACGGCTATGGCAGCTGCTTTACGATCACTCTACTGCCAGTCTCGTGCCCTTTGTCATTCAACGAGCGGCCCAGGGAGATTGGGCGCCGTTCGGTAAGGTCGCCGGCCGGTCGAGATTTTCTCCAGCCTATGCTGTCGCCCTAGGAACGTATCTGACAGTTAGCTGTTCCGAATCCATACCCACTATCACCGAGGAGGAAGTGGTCAACGAATCTTCACGGACCTTCTTGGGCGACCAGCGCACCAGAAGACACCAACTGGCCTGCCGTGAGTGGCCGCGCGGCGAAATTGCTGTAGAATATTATCGTCCAGTCGCATCCGATGTGCCGATATTGATGTTGTCCGGCGAACTTGATCCAGCCACGCCCGCTAAATATGGCCGAGCCGCAGCGGCGTCTTTATCAAACCACCGCCAGGTCATGCTCCGAAATACCCCGCACAGTTATCAAAGTTCCTGCGCCATAAGGTTGAGCGCAGCATTCTTAACGTCGGGGTCGTCCGGAGAACTGGACGTAAGCTGTGCGGATAATTTACGCCGGCCACGATTTCTTACGGAATTGCCGGCGCGTTACGCTCAATAGAAAAAGATCGTGGGATTAGCGCAGAAAGGAATTTCATCAAGCTCAGGGCCAAAACAATCTTCACGATTGCGGCTCATTTGGTTGTTATCACACTACTTGCGATCTCATGGGTGACGCCCGCGACGGCCCAAGAACGCGTGCGCGCCGGCTACAGCGGCATCTCCGGCTATCAGGTTCCCTTATGGTTGGGCGTCGACTTCGGGCTGTTCAATTTGCCTTCGGCGAATTTTTGCGCTAGAGAAAAATTCATGGCAAAACGGCACGGTTACGCTCGCGTTTTACGCACGCTCGGACAAGCTTTGGAGAAACGTGGTATTGATCTTTTTGATTTGCGCTGTAATCAGAATGATTTTTATCTCCAGTGCGGTGATCCGACGCCGCCTTATTTGTCTCTCGTCGAATTGCGCTATTCTCTCGGCGATCTCAACGATCTAGACCTCGACGCGCGCGCGCATCGAGGCGGTTCCGTCAAGTCTGTAAATTTCCAAGGACTACCGGAAATTCTTCGCGCTCTCGGGCGTCGCGTGGACGACAAGGATGGCCAGTTACTGCGGATTTGCAATTCCGAATCCTCTGCTCCGTCCAGCTCGATAAAACTGGAGTATCAAACCCACGACGGTCGAAAACATGTCGAAGATCTCCATACGGGCGCCCTGGAGGACTCTGCCATGCACATGTACATGGAACGTACGCGCGGCTCAGAGTCTCGTTCTTGGAAATAAGCGCGCTTTCGATCAAGCCTAGGTCGCGCGCCAGGCATGTTTTTTAATCTAGCGAAAATTACCGACGGTAAATACCGAATTGTCGAGCGGCTCAACTTTCGATCCTCTCAGCGCATCCAACATTCGGGTCGATTCCCCGATTACGTGGTGATTAGTCCAAATAACGTCCAGCGGCGTAGACTAGACAACAGGCGCGCCACATGCGCCGCGAGATATTGGTTGCTTTCGCTCGGTTCGGTGAAAACCAGCATCGTTGTTTAAGGAGGCGATGATGGCGCGAACGCGCCGCGGCATCCGTACATGCGGTTCGTATGCTTGATTAAAATCGTCCACGCTTCAGTGAATATCAATCGGACACGTCGGTGCGAGAAACGAATGCAAGGCTAAAGAAAGTTAGCTCGCGCAGCGGCCGGCTTTACGGGTTAAGACTGAGCAGTTTACGCTGAGCTTCCTCCATGCTCGCCGGCCAAATGCCGCGCTCCTTGAAATATTGGACTGCTCCCGGATGGTAGGGCATTGTCACGTCCGGGTCCACGGCGCGTTGTCGCGTCCAGTCCTTGAAGCTCGGGTGAAGCGGCGGGAGCTTATCGACGTTGTCCCAGATTCCTTTGAGAACTGTGCTGATCACTCGATCGGGTGCTCCCTTATGGCTCGTTAAATAAATGTCGTAGGCGTTCACACAGGTGTCTTCGACAATAGCGGTGGCTTGTCCGCGCTTGAGCCAATGCGGATAATAACCGGGCACGGAACGCCGCAGCCTTTTTTCACCCTCGGCGGAGCAGTCTTATAGATAGATGGCGGACACCAACGGCCGCGTCGGCTTCTTTGACCTTGGCGGCATCTAGTGCACACAGGCTCACGTCGGCGCGCCCTTGTATCAGGGCATCGATACCTTCGTTGACGCCGGGCACGGGAATGATCTTGACGTCTTCCCATTTCATGCCGGCTCCGGCTAGATAGGCGTAGAGGTTATACCAGTTTGCCAGTTGCGCCGGATACTCGCCGGTGACTCGCTACCCTCGGATATCCTGGAGCGTCTTTATCGGCGAATCCTTGCGCACCAGTGGCGCGGTTAACAATACCGAACCACGCATCACCAAGCGGGTGTTGGGCGTGTGCTGAAAAGGATTGCGGCCGCCGATCTTTAGCCGATCGGGCCCCTGATAGGCGAGCGCCATATCCACTGCGTTGTTGATGCCGAAATCGATCTCGCCCGTGTTGAGCAACGGCAGAAAAGTGCTGGTGCCGGTGTAGGGCTGAACTGTGATCTGAAATGGAGCGCCCTCGCTGGCAAACTTGGCCAGCCCGCTGGCCAGCGCGTAGAACACCGTGCCCGGTGGATTGGAGCCAATGGCCAGCGAGCGCGGCAGCGGCTGGGCCTCTGTCGAGCCGGCGGCGATATAGACAAAGCCGAGCAGAATCGAGATCAATCGCAAGAACTTGGACTGTAACGGCTGCATGGAGTTGTCTCCCGTCCAGCAACGGTATCGTTTAGTAATACCGAGCTTCTTTACCATCCGAGTTGAACACACACTCGATTCACAGCGCGGAACGATTGCTTAATCCCAGCCGTAAAGCCGCCGGGCGTTTTCGCCGAGAAACTTTCGTTTCGATTCTTCCGTGACATCCCTGCGCTCGCGAATGGTCGAAACCACGTATGGGAACATGCCGTCCCAGTGGGGATAATCGGAGGCGAAGATTATCTTGTTATCGCCGATGCGCTCCATCACATAGGCCAGCGTACTCTCCTCCGGCTCGGCGGCGAAAAACCAATTGCCCTGGGTAATATATTCGCTCGGTTTCGCCTTGAGCAAAGGCGCTTCGCATTGGCGTTTTTCCCATTCTTCGTCCATCCGATCCATCCAATAAGGCACCCAACCGCAGCCGCACTCGAGGAAGGCGATGCGCAACTTGGGAAATCTTTCCGGCACGCCGCCATAGATGAGCGCGGCACAGTCGATCAGCGTCTCGAACGGGCGGGCGATGGTGTGGGCAAACAAGAAAGTATCGAAGCGGATCTCCCCTGCCGGACCTTGACGGGAATTGTGCACCAGAAGCGGCGTGTTGAGCCGCTCAAGCTCTTCGTAAATCGGCCAAAGCGTCGGCGTGCCGAGATGGTCCTTCATGCCGTATGACGCGATCGCGATTCCGGCAAGTCCGAGTTTGGTCACGGCGCGATTTATCTCGGCGACCGCGGCCGGCACGTCCTGGAAAGGAACCAGGCCGATGCCTTTTAAGCGTGGGCTTTCTTTACAAAGATTGGCGATCCAATTGTTGTAACCGCGGCAAAAAGCGGCGGCGTAATCCTTCTCCGGACTTTGCGTGATGCCGAACGCGCTGGTGGGAAAGAGTACCGAGATATCGATCCCCTCTTGATCCATGTCGCGCAGCCGCGTCGGCACGTCGTGGACGTCCTTGCCGAGCGTACCGTACATGCTGCTATCCCATTTGTCCTTGGCGACAAGCGGACCTTGTCTGCGACAAAAAGGTTCCTCCATGAACTTGCGAATTTCCGTGTCGCGATCCTGAACGTGACCATCGGCATCGATGATTTTGGCGTCTTGCATGACTCCTCCTCTTGTTACTTTCAGTTGGCTTCCGATTACCATAGCGCTATTGAAATGGTCAATGCTTTAACCTGCCCCATCTAAAGCAAGATTGAATTTGACTCGCTGCGCCGCCATCAGTTATCTCTAGCGAAACGCTCAGGCAATCCGTCCAGGAGATAAACGATGCTAAGAATTCGCCTGTTATTCCTCTTATGTGCTGTCGCGTCTTTTTGCGCGACTTTGGCCGCCGGCGCAGCCGAGCTGTCGTCTCTGCGGAAAATTCGCGTCGCCATCACTTCTATTTCCGGCTCCATGGCTCCACCCTGGGCCGCTCACGAGGCGGGTATTTTCAAGAAGCACGGCTTGCAAGTTGAAGTCATCGCCACACCGAGCGGCGTGCAGGGCATGAACGCGCTTATCGCCGGCGAGATCGCGTTCGTGCAGATCTCCGGAGGCACAACGACAGGCGCCGCGGTCGGCGGTGCCGACGTAAAGATTATCGCCACTACGGTCGGCACTCTGGTGCTCAATCTCGTTGTTCGACCGGAGATCGAAAAGGCCGAACAGTTGCGCGGCAAAAACATCGGCATCAGCCGCTACGGCACTTCGTTACACACGGGAGCGCGTTTGGCCGCCAAACACTTCGGTATGGAGCCGGGTAAGGATGTGCACATTGTCGAAATCGGCGCCGGCGATTGGATCGTCAGCGCGCTCCAGGGAGGCCGCGTGCAAGGCGGTGTATTCGGTTACCCGGCAACCAGCCGAGCGGTTAAATTTGGTAACAGAGTCCTGTTGCATCTGCCGAGTCTTAATATCCCCTACGCATCCACCGGCGTTACGACGCGCGGAGACATTATCCGTAATGACCCGGATCTGGTGCGCCGCTATCTTTCGGCTCAGATCGAGGCGATCGCGCTGATGAAGAAAGACCGGGCTTTCACCATGAAGGTGCTTTCCAAGTATCTGCGCCTCGATGATACGAATCTGCTGGCCGAGTCTTACGATATACCGATCGCTAAATACATGATGAAAGTGCCACTGCCGACGGCGGACGCACTGCGGGCAGTCTTGGAAGAGCTCGAGGAGAGAAATCCCAAAGCCAAAGATCTCGACCCTAGCAAATTTTTCGATGACCGCTTCGTGCGCCAGTTGCAGGCGGCAGATTTTATCGAGTCGGTGTATCGCTAAAGCAAAGGGGCGCGATGAATCGCGCCCGTACCCGGGATTATTCGTGTCGCGGTTCCTTAGCAGCGTTGGTGCCGGCGATGAAGCCCTCAGTCGTGCAACGGCCGAGGCCATGCTGGTTGAATCCGCCCGCCGATTCACCGGCGCAATATAGTCCGGGAATGGCCTGGACGTTCATATCCATCACCTGGCACTTGCCGTTGATTCTCAAGCCGGAACGCGTGTCGTGCACATTCGGCGTCGCCCATGCCACGTAGAACGGCGGCGTCTGGATTTTGTATTTCGGCGTCGGCTTGCCGAAATCGCTGTCCTTGCCCGCGTCGACAAACGAGTTGTAGCGATCCACCGCGGCTTGCAAGATCGCGCCGTTCATCGGTTTCGCCTGATACTCGTTCTTGATCGCCGCGGCAAGCTCGGGAAGAGTATTCGCGCTAAAAAAATACCCGTCGAGATCCACGTACGGCGGCGTTACGTTCCAGCCTTCCCGTTTGACCGCGTCCGCGTCGAAAATCGCCCACACCGGTCCAGCGGAATAATCCGGCGGTTCTGAATATTCATTCATCGCCACCGCGGCATTGAAGAAATTATATTTACTCGGATGGTATTCGATCTTTTCGTTGTTGCGATAGTCGTTGGGCGTGTAAGGATTAATGTCGTTGTAGACGTTACCGTGCGGGTAATCGCCCTTGGTCTCGTCGTAGAACCGCTTGCCGACTTGGTTGACTAGAATTAAGTCATGCCAATCCTTTACGTTCAAACCCGTGGAGCGGACCAACGGGAAGATCGGACTCTCGAGCTCCCAGGTCATGTAGTTGTATTTCGTCGCGAGCGCACGTTTGGTGCGGATGTTGTCGCCGTTTTCCAGTGTCTGGTTAACCAATCCCCAAAGCGATGCGCCGATCGCCATAGCGGCAAGCTCGCCACTGGCATCCTGATAACTGTAGGGTTCGCCGGCCACGGTCAGCACAGCGGTCAACCTCGGGTCGAACATGCGGCGAAAATTCAAATTGCTGGTCATGCCGCCGGTGGCCACGATTACGGCCTTTTTCGCGCGGACAGTCATCGTCGGCTTGGTGCTGTCGAGGTTGCCGTCGGAGCGAAAACTTTTTAGCGGCGTTGATTGGCCTGGCATGATTCGCGGCGTGTACTGGGACGTGATGCCGATCACGCGGCCGCTTTTCTCCCCTTCACGAATAAAACTCGTCATTTTGTAATTGAGCAGAAATTTGACACCCTTGGCGCGAGCGCTGTTTTCCAGCGGCCTAATGACACCCGTTCCCGCTCTATTGTTGGGACTTTCATAGCCGGCGCCTTTGGTCCAAAACGCATGATTTTCCCGCGGCGCGGAGTTTCCCAAATTGTGCCCACCCTGATTGTCGGGGGCGACTTCCTTAAACCTCACGCCGTTTTCCAAGAGAAACTCATAGGTCGGCGCGCAGTGATCGGCAAACGCGCGCATCACCGCGCGGTCGTTGTAGCGGTAATCCGGCCATCCGTTATCCTGTACGATGGACCAGTCGGTGAGATCGGAGAAAACCGTGTCCGGCGTGTCTTGTATGCCATACTTCTTTTGCGCGCTGGTACCACCTCCTAGCGGCAGGTTACCGCCGCTGATGATCGCGTGTCCGCCGATATCGTAGTTGGTTTCAACGACAATGACCGACGCGCCGCCGTCGGCCGCCTTGATCGCTGCGGGCAGCCCCGCTGCTCCTGAGCCGATAACTACGACATCGGCTTCCAAGTCCCAGCTCTGACCATCCGTTGCTGCTTGTGCCATCGCTTTGTCCTCCGCTCGAAATGCACATAAATTTGCAATCGATTACATCCGTAGGAATAAAAATGCAAGCCCAGTTGAGGCGAAAATCGAAAACCTTCATCTGCCGCGTTGTCCGAATCCAGCGCCGGTTTCGAGTATGCTTTGAGCTTTTACTTTTGACCTTGGGCTAAATCCGCTTGACGATGAGCGCCTGGTCTACGAGATAACCCTCGAGCTCAACAGCACTCGCGCGCTGTCAGAGGCGACCTATAATCGAGGCATGCAAATGTTCGGCGAACAAAAGCTGGTCGAGCTCGTCGCCGCCGTGGGCTTTTACGTCATGCTCGCCATGACGCTCAATGCCTTCGAAGTGCCGGTTCCCGGCGATTTGAAACCGCTGACTTAAGAGTCGATTACGACTTTGTCGACTCCTGCTTGCCTAATTCTCGGCGCTTGCCAATCTGTTCGCCGCTCGGCCGCTGATCGTATTTTCGCGTGACTTTGCTGTCCATTGCCGCGTACTTTTTCGCCCAATCTTCCTGGCTCATCGCCATCCCTCCGATAGTTTAAAACAGTTAGTTAAGTGTCAGTCGTTGATCAGTGCGCAAAGGTATATTTTCCGCGGCAATCGGTTTTTAGTAAGTCACAGAAAAAATCCCGCACTTCGGGAACATTCATGAACCGGTCATATTCATAGTGGGGACCATAACTCGACCATATCTCGGCTCCCGGCTCGATATCTTTTATGGCGAGAAAAACAAAATAGGGATGACTGCAAAGTTGTTTAACCGCCGCGTTCTGGAAGTTGGTCTCGATGCCGTTGATCTTGCTCGGCGCAAAATTAATCCGGCTCACGTTCGCTCCGTTATCCTTAGTGTCGAGATATTTGTACGGGTGGGTTTCCTTCCAAGCGCATTCCGGGATTGACGCGATGTAATGATTGCCAAGCGCTTGGTCGTTTTCGGTAGCCAGTCGTCCACCTAACTCGCCGATCACTTCGCCTTTTTTTATTTTAACGACGGCAAACAGGCCGTTGCCCGCATTGGGGATGAGCGATTTCTTAATGATCGTCCGCTTGTCGTATTCCTTGTTTATTTTTAGCATCGCCACCTGCTGGGCCGGTGACCGGGCCGACAACATGACGACGCTTGAGACAAAAAATGCGGTACAAAATAGAATGGAACAATGAATTGCTCTCTTCATGCTCTGATTCCATGGTCTCCTGGCTATGCTCTCAGGAATCATATGTATGAATTCTTGTCAAATCGCCGAGACGGCACCGTTCTAATGGACTAAATCATTACAGCTTGAAAAGCTTCTTGGCATTTTGCCCGAGGATATTTGCTTTGTCGTCATCGCTGATTTTCGCTGCCTTTACTTCCTCCAGCGTGGCGCAATGCTCATAACTTGCCGGGTAGGAGTAGAAGAGGCTGCCGAAAATCAAGCGCTGCGAGCCCACCGCTTCGACGAACTGCCGGACGTATGCCGAGCCGCGAACATGCGCCGTGTCGAAAAGGATATTCGGCGTTCGCTTCGCGATATCCAATGTGAGCTGGCTGTTCGCGTTCGTTGTCAGGGCATCCATTGAGACAAAGGTGAGTTGGGGAAATTCCAGCGCCAACCGTTCCAATCGCCACACTGCTTCCATATTCGACTCAGCGTTGGTGTGGACCAAAGGCACGAGCCCCAGCTCGCTCACTTTCGTTAGCAGCGGCCGCATGAGCTGATGGTCGACGGCCACGCCTTGGAAGCGGTTATGCCACACCACTCCCTCGAGATGCAGCTCATGTTTCATTCGTTCCAGCTCCCCCAGTGAGCGCGCGCCGTGAAGCGGTTCCACCGTCCCGCAGGCCACCGGAAAACGCTTCGGGTCGCGCTTGCGATATCCGGCCACCGTATCGTTACAACGCATCGTGTCTTTGATACCGTCCGCCTGAATGTATCCCGTTGCTGCCAGGATCGCCGACATCGTCACGTCATTCGCATCCATGATCCGCACACGATTGGCGTAGTCCCTCTCCTGCCAGCCGTCTCCTTCCTGCAAGCTTCCTCCCGTCAGCGAACCGAGATGATGATGGATATCGAAGATCTCCATGGCGCCTCCTTAAAGTGTGATAGGAATTTCTTTTTCCTAGGCATAAGCAAGTTAGACACTTCGAAAACTAGACCGCTTTCATAGTAAACGAATTCGCAATCCTATAAAAATAGCCGCCGTTCTCACAAGAGCCTTCTCGCCGATATTTGATCGGCCTTCTCCTCAAACGCAATGTTTTTCGTTTGCCACACTGTAATTCTTAAAATAGTATCCGCGGCGATGTGGCTAGTGTGATTCACTCATTCGATGTGGGTTTTTACCCTATTGCGGCAACCTGATTGATCGGTCATGCGGAACGCCTGAACGAGGAGGAAATCAAGATGAGGCAAATTCAATTAGCGATTGCGGCGGTTTTACTCACTATCGCCGGCCTGACGGTCGGCACGGCGCAGGATCAGAAAAGTCTCATGAGATTCTTCGTTACCAGCGAAGGACCCGGCAGCGGCGCGAACTTCGGCGGCTTAGTTGGCGCGGACGCGCACTGTCAGAAACTGGCTGGAACGGTCGGAGCCGGCGACCGCACTTGGCGCGCTTATCTGAGCGTCAGCGCCGCCGGCGGAAAGCCTGCGGCGAATGCGCGCGATCGCATCGGCAAAGGACCGTGGTACAACGCCCAGGGAGTCAAGATCGCCGATAGCGTTGCTGACCTGCACTCAGACCGCAACAATTTGAAGAAGGAAACTGCCGTCGACGAAAAGGCCAACCGGGTCAATGCGCGCGGCGATAAACCTAACAAGCACGACATTCTTACCGGCTCGCAAGCCGATGGCACAGCGTATCCAGCCGAAGCCAATCTAACTTGCGGCAACTGGACCATCGGCAATTCCGGCAATCTTCCGGGCAAGGCTCAAATCGGCCACCACGACCGTGAAGGCAACACTCCAGAGGGCGTGTCATGGAACTCGGCGCACGCAACGCGGGGTTGTGGCCAGGAAGACTTGAAAGCTTCCGGCGGCGCCGGCTTGTTGTACTGCTTCGCCACACCGTAGCATATTCAACCGCGACGGAAGCGACCGCAGAACCTTCTCAACATCGCGAATTGCACTGATGCAGCTCAGGCTTACCGGCGCGCAGCAAAAGAGTGACCGAATCAGCCTCTCTTTGT
>Ga0184634_10000477_pt1 | contig 10341 bp, 10 predicted proteins | sample PLM31_200_b1_FD_133016 | JGI IMG/M metagenome (GOLD analysis project Ga0184634, IMG submission 133016) | Groundwater sediment microbial communities from an aquifer in East River, Colorado, USA - PLM3-1_200_b1 | ecosystem: Environmental > Terrestrial > Soil > Riparian zone | place: USA: East... | reverse complement strand
GGATGTCGCTTTGGCGTTCCAACACATGTCCATCAGCGTCGATTACCGGCGGCCAGTCAGCCATGTTTCTCCTCCTTGAATTGCCGAGGTTTCATTCCCCGCAGCTTGCTGCGTCAAATAAATCACTAATCCGAAGTCGTCATTCCCGCACGTTTTAAGCGGGAATCCAGGCGAGTCCGGATCTGGACCCCCGATAAAAACATTCGGGGGTGACGGTTTTCGGAAAATGCCATACGTAAAAGTCGTTCGTTCGATACCTCGCAGCTTGCTGCGGCGTAGTACATTTGCTCCTTTGAGTTCACGGTGCCGGATCGTATCACCACGCCCGGATGTGTCAACCGTTTTTGGGTGTGTAGGAAAATCGATATTGGCGGCGCGCCGATCGCTACTAAAAAATCCAATAGTCGTTCGACTGAAAATTGCCGGAACGGTTACGCATCGGGGCCAAACGTGGGGCTGCTTAATGCCGAGAATTGCGCCCGATTCTACGTGTGTGAGGCCGCGACTCTTGATGATGCGGTAGATCTGCAGAGTGAGATGGGCCTTGAGCTGCTCGCGTTCGGGATTGGCGAAACCGATATCGGCAAACACGTTGCCGCTGCTTTTTTCGAAGGTCATGCGTCTTTGTTTTTTAGTCGCCATTGAGATTGGTTGAGATTGGGGTCGTGCCTGAGTGTTGACTTATTCATGTTAGTGGCGCGTCATCATGGATGAAGTCTTAATTCCTACGTGACAGTAACGATCTCAAGGTCTGGTAAACGTCGCGTCGGTGCCCCACGTGATAAACTTCTACGCAAGATTCCTCTTCATTGACCCGGTAGATGATGCGATAGCGCCTTATTCGGTAGGAGCAGTAACCGTCGAGTTCGCCGGTTAGTTCTGTCCCCATCTTAAGTTTAGCTAGCAGTGCATCTATGGTCGATCGAACGAGCCGTTTGATTTCAGGCGGTAACTTGGAGATGAGGCGTGCGCATTCAGGGGTGTAGCGAGCGGAGAATTTGCTCAACGCCGAAATACCTCGTCCGTCCGCAGCCACTTACGCTTACGCGCTTGACGAATTGAGGTTCTGAGGGATTTGGCGGTATCTTCGTCGCTTAGAATATCGAGTGTCTCGAGCAAGCCGGCATATTTCTCCATGCTTAGGATCACCGCAGTAGGGATACCGTTCTTGGTAACGGCTACCGACTCATCAACGCTTTCAACTTGACGGATCAGCTCCAACAAGTCGTTCTTTGCTTTGGTGATCGGAACGTATCTCGATATCTCGTTCATAATGACCTCAATTACGGCTAGTATAATGGCCACTGCTGCGGTGTCAAGGTTTCAGAAGGATTGCCTTCAAGCGCGATAAATCCGAAGGTCACAGGCGTGACGCGCTTTTGTCATCCGCACCTGAGTTAAAAGGTGGTAGCGCAAACCGTCGATTTCGTCATCCTCGCCGAAGAAGGCGAAGTGGCCTTTTTCGGACGGCGTGACTTCGCCGATGATTTTGCCGTCCGAGAAGCTCACTTCTTGCTCGCGCCATTGGACCGTGCGGCAGAACTCTATTAACTTAAGAAGTCTTTCCTATCTCCCGGCGGTGTGCTGGAATTGCGGACGGTCGCTCTCCGGCTGTAGATTGCCGCCATGGTCAGCAACATTGAATACGAAGTAGACGAGCGGGATGTCGAGTATCAGCGCCAGGGAGGCAAGGCGTGATCCTATCAATCTCCGCGGTGTTCTCCGACGATAACCCCAATCTTGCTATGGCTTTAGTCGCACCACCAGATGGGCGCGGTGGGATTTGGGAAATGCTTCTCTTCCACACTTTGGCGTGACGATGTACGTGCGCGCCGTTGGAATTGCCTCGGGGGAAATGGTCGCCTTGATTCTCGTCTTTCGATAGAAAGCTGGTTGGCAACGGCTGGCCGTTGAGCATGACGCGGTGGAACGGCCACATCCCACAGCGATGCTTCCACGATCTTGCGAATCGGTTCTATAGTTCCTGCCGCACTTTCGACAAATCTGGGGATGAACTACCCCAGCCATATTCCGAACAATCAATTTTGGGTTCAGGAACCGCCTCCCTCATATCGTGGTAGACTTCCATGTTTCCGGAATTCCGGAAACGTGGAAACGAACAGCGGCTATCTGTCACTCGCGGCTACCACGGAGGCGACCTTCACAAAGCGGGATAGCGAGGCGAGAACGTTGCGGACTTCACTCGGGTGTTTGAGCCGGTACCGGTTGCGCTTCCCGTCGGTGTCGTAGCGCACGACCTCGGCCAAGCGCAGCGCGCCGAGCACAGTGCTCACCCTTTGCACGCTTCTGCCGACCGCGCGGGCAATCTCGCTTAGGTTCAATTCGTTGTTATCTGCAAGCCGAGCAGGCGGCACAGACGCGACTGCCTGTAACTATCCTCTTCCACGCGGCTTCTCTATCACGTTTCCGGAATTCCGGAAACGTGGAAATGTACAGTCGGTGTCTGCCGACAAGGCGATACGCTTACGGCTCGACTATCTTTGTTGATTTGCCAAAACCTGGGATTGATTTAGGGGACAGGCTACTTTTCCACTTCAAACGGCGGTTCGGTGGACTTGCGGAGGGACCGGTCGCGGCTGTAGATTGCCACCATGGTTAATAACATTGAATACGAAGTAGACGAACGCGATGTCGAGTATCAGCGCCAGGCAGGCAAGGCGTGGCTGGCTCGCATTTATCAACCCAAAGGAACCGGACCGTTTCCGACCATCGTCGACGTGCACGGCGGCGCGTGGCACAACGGCGATCGGACCAATAATGCCGGCATCGACCGAGCGCTGGCGGCCAACGGCATTGTGGTGGCCGCGGTCGATTTCCGCCAGCCGCCGGAGGCGGGCTATCCTGCTTCTATCTGTGACATTAATCTCGCTGTTCGCTGGCTCAAAGTGCATGCGGCGGAGTTCAACGGAACGACGGCTGTAGGAGCATTCGGCAATTCCAGCGGCGGCCATCAAGTCGTGCTGAGTGCGCTTCGCTCGCGGCACACAAGTTATTCGTCGCTGCCGCTGCCCAATTATCCTGAGATCAATGCCAGCCTCGCCTATGTAATTGCTGCCTGGCCAGTAATAGACCCGCTCTATCGCTTCCACTTCGCCAAAGAGTTCAACCGCGAAGAACACATCAAAGCTCACATCGAGTACTGGAAGATAGAAGAAGCCATGGCCGAAGGCAGCCCGCAGACGATTATCGAGAAGGAAGAGCAGATCGATCTACCGGCCATACTCATGTTGCTAAAGGCGAACGACAAAAACCATCCGCTGGAAATGCAGGAGCGCTTCATCGCGTCCTATCGCAAACGAGGCGGAGCGATCGAGGTGCACACGTTCGATGGCCTGCCGGAGCATCGCATGGTCCCGTCGCCCAGCCAGCCGGAAACCATGCGTGCCATGGAGACCATCACCGCATTCATTCGGCGGCAAAGTTGAAATTTTTATTATTTTCTTATCATTCGATCTACGAAATCTGAGGTTAAGGAAATTTCATCTAATAGAGGAGAGATGCCATGGCCAAACTATCAATCGCGTCATTTGCGGTAGCGTCTTTCATTGTGATCGTTCCCGTCGCTGCACAGCAGCAGCCGGCGCAGCTGCCCGAAGGGGATGGTAAGGCGCTAGTGCAAGGCATGTGTACTGCTTGCCATGAGACCAACCAGATTATGAGAAGTTCCGGATACAGCCGCGAGGGCTGGCAGGAATTGATCCAGACGATGATCAATTTGTCCGGAACCCCGGCCGGCGAGACGATATCGAAATATCTGGCCACGCATTTTCCTGCGACCACCCAGCTGAAACCCAATTTGGTGCGCGGTGAGACATCGATAACGTTGCGGGAGTGGACGGTTCCCACGCTCGGCCAACGGGCTCGCGACCCGGTGCAGGCGCCGGACGGGTCAATCTGGTGGGCGGGGATGTGGGCTAATCTCATAGGGCGCATCAATCCCGAGACCGGCGAAGTCACGGAATACACGTTGCCGGAAAACGCAAAGCCCCACACCGTAACTCCCGACCGGGAAGGCAACATCTGGTACACGGGAAACAGCAACGGCACGATCGGCAAACTCGATCCGCGCACGGGCATGATCACCGAGTACAAAATGCCGGATCCCGCCGCGCGCGATCCGCACACGGCGATCTTCGATAAAAAGGGGAACTTGTGGTTCACCATGCAGGTGAGCAACATGGTGGGCCGCTTGGTTCCGGCGACGGGCGAGATCAAGCTTGTGAAGATGCCGACGGCAAATTCGCGCCCTTACGGCATCGTGTTGAGCGCCGATGGCAGCCCCTGGGTCTGCTGCAACGGCAGCAACTGTCTGGTGAAAATCGATCCCGAGACGATGGCGATCCGGGAATACCGATTGCCGGACCCGAAGACAACCGTGCGTCGTCTCGATTTCGCGAGCGACGGGATGATCTGGTACGTCAACTCCTCTCTGGGCCGCCTGGGCCGGTTGGACCCGAAGACGGGCCAGGTCAAGGAGTGGCCTTCTCCCAGCGGGCCGAAGTCGCACCCCTATGCCATCGCGGTGGTGGACGGCATCGTCTGGTACAATGAATCGGGCCAGAGGCCGGATGCGCTCGTCCGATTCGATCCTGCGACAGAGCGATTCCAAAGCTGGGCCATTCCCTCCGGAGGAATTTACGCTGGCATCGTGAGGCACATGATGCCGACGCGGGAAGGTAACCTGCTGATCCATCAAAGCAGCACAAACCGCATCATCTTGGTGACGCTCAATCGCCCATCTGCTACGCAATCGGCGAGAAGATAGCCGGGGTCTTGGCCGCGCTGCTTTTCCTCCCTCACAGTCGCGGGTGGCGGATGGCGGTCACGATCACATGTCCGAGTCGCGCGGCCGTCAGGGCCGCCAGCCTGCTCGGGTCAGCTCTTTATCCGCTTGCGCCGCAAAGCTAAAGTCGTAGGCGCGCGCGATGGGCACTTCATTGGTCACTTTGGCGACCAAGCGAACGATGTCCAGATCGTTCTTTTGGGTTTCTTCATCGACGACACCGTTGCTCGCGAAAGTCCTGATAACATCGTCGTACGTGCGTTCCGCCAGTTCTCTTTTCACCTCGGAAAACTTCACGATCGCATCGACCGCCGCCTCACGATTCTGCTTTACAAGGCGGAGAGCTTTGAGAGTCGCGCGCATAAATCCGGCCATGAGTTTGGGTTGGTCTTTTATGAAACGGTCCGTGGTGGCGACCGTTCCCCAGGAATTTTTCACCTCTTTCCCCAGGTACATCAACTCCTTCATCCCCTGGTCGAGAGCTGCATAACGATCTTCCGTGCTCAACAGCCCTGCTTCTACCGCCCCCGACATCATCGCCGCTAGGCGCTGGCCTGGACCCAACGCGATAAACGTCACGTCGTTATTTGCGTCGAGTCCATACTTGGGCGCGACCTGCTTGAACATAAACGTGGCAACCGAGGCGACGCCGGTGACGGCGATTTTCTTATTCTTCAATTCCTTCAAGCTGCTAAATTGCGGCCGGACCATGAGCCACTGCAGGACTTGATCATTCACGGCCAAGACGGTCTTGAGTGGGGCATTGCCTTTGGTCACGGCGACCAGGGCGCTGCTACCGGATCCGGTGAAGTGCATGTCCCCGGCAAGCACGGCTTGAATGCCGGCGGTGGAACCCATGACAAGGATGTTGAGATCGATGCCTTCCTCTTTCATATAGCCGCGCTCCTTGGCAATCGGAAAGATCACGAACTGAAACGATTTCGCGGGCAAGGTGACGTTTACTTTCTCGAGGGTGAATGCCGATTGGGTGGGGAAAAGTAAATAGCTAACCAAAAGCGACCAGACCATCATTTTTGTGGATATCGTCATGACGCATACCCTCCCCTGATTAAAATTAATTTGAAGTGATCTGAGACGGAACTACGCGTGGGGCGTATCATAGCCAAATTCAAGTCACGATGTCGAGAAGGGGACGAACGATTCCGCGCCTCGCGAGGAGCGGCAACCGTATGTATGGCAACCATCGGCGCTGGAGGAGTTTCGGATGCCTCGCTCCTTACAAAAGATTTGCCTTGTTTAGTGCGTTTACGTTTAATTGTTTCATCGATTCCTCTTCGGCTTTTCAGTGACAGTTGCGGATTTGCGCAATTGAGCAAACGTGCAAATTCACTCTAGTGAACTGTAACAGTTGATTCGCGTCTGTCTATTTGAGACCCATCGACGCGATCAGAGGCTGTCCTGAGCCTGACGAAGGAGCAAGCGGATTAAGGAAAAACCGTTCGTGGTGAGGCAGCCTGCCCTGAGTCCTTCGACGATGCTCAGGTTAAACTCCATCGAAGGGAACCATGAACGGTGGACGCCTTCCAAGTGTTACAGTTCACTAGATCTTCTCCCAAGAAATCAAAAATACTCCGACGATCACGAGAAGCACCGCGCCGATCTTTCGCGGCGTTAGCTGTTCGACGTCTTTGAGAAATAAAGCCGAGAGCGGCAGGATGAAAAGCGATGAGCCGTTGACCAATGGCGAGATGAGGGAAACGCGCTCCATGCTGAGAGCGGTGTAGGCGAAGACATAAGAAAGAAAATTCATGAAGCCCGCGACGGCGAAGAGCACGACGCCGCGCGGCGCGGACGTGCCAAGCGGCTGCTTTTTCTCAAACGCGATGTAGATAGCCGACATGGTCACGAACGACGTGGTCGCCGCGATCGCCGCGCCCACTATGGGTGAATCGATATGCAGCAGGCCGAAGCGGACCAGATTGTCGCGGGCGGCAAAGAGAAAGGCGGCGGTGAGCGGAAACAAAAGATCGCTCGTGCGCCAGGTTTTGTTCGCGCCTTGCCAAGAGAGAGCGATGATGCCGGACACGATCGAGAGCGTGCCGAGAAGATTGGTCACGGTGGGTCGTTCCTGAAGAAAAGAAATGGCGAACACGGTGGCGAATAGCGGCGTGGCGTTGGTTAGACACGACGTTATGGACGCGCCGAGCCGCTCCATGCCCTTGAACATGAAATAACGCGCGACGCCAGGCACGAATATGCCGACCAAAACGAAGATGAGATTGGCAGGCGCCCAGAGGTCGATGCGACCGACGAAGAGTACGACGTAGAACAAAAGAAACAGCGCGTTGACGCCGAGGTTGATCAGCAGGCCGCGAAAGTAGTCGAGCGCCAGCACTCCTCGGTTGATGAGGATCATGGACGCGGCGAAGCAAAAGGCAGCAAAAAGGCCGAGGACGATGGCGAGCATTGTGCGTTTTGGCCGACCTTATCCCGCCATGGCTGTGGGTTCAAATCAGTCGACCTTCTGCCGGGAATTTGGTCTAGCGCAGCAAAGCCGCAACCAAAGGAAAAAGAAATTTAACCGCAAAGAACGCAAAGTACGCAAAGTAAATAATCAAGACAAGGGAATTGACTCGCGCATAGGCGCAAAGGGCGCCCGTTGTCATTTCGACCGAAAGGAGAAATCTTTCTCAGATCCTCGCATTTGTTCGGCATGACGGGCCTTAGCCCGTCACTTAGAGTATTTGGCGTCTTGGCGTGAAGAAAAGTAAAGGTTCGTAGTCCGGATGTAGCCCGACGGAGTCCCGGTGTCTTTCGGCCGGAAAAAATTTGCGCAAGGCGCGAAAACTTTCAACTATAGTAGTACAAAAAAAGAGATTTTCTCCCCCGCCGACGGGGGAGAACTAAAGAGGGGGTAACTACAGATTAAGAGAATTTGGCCGCAAAGAACGCAAAGGGCGCAAAGAAAAAAGCTTTAAGCACGAAATCCGAAATCCGAAAATCGAAACAAATTCGAACGATGAAAATGGACAAAATTCTAAACGAGATCCTTTCGGATTTGATATTCGGATTTCGAGTTTTACTTAGTCAGAGGTGGCGGACTTCCACGTTTCCGGAATTCCGGAAACATAGACATGGCCGTTGTCTGTCACTCGGCGCTAATCAGGGTCGCGAATCGCCCCAAATTCAGATTCCGGGTCCCAAAGATATCCGTCGTCATAAAGGCTCAGCCTTCCCTCACGTGGGCACCAAAAGCGTTTCCAGTCATAATTTTTAGAAATCATATTAATGCCCTTCGGATGTCCCTAGATTTCAGCACTATCTAAAAATTCACGGTGATTCCCATCCCCGCGAAGAACCGCCTGAAACTTCCTCTCACCATCGCCTTTGCATCTTGACTCGATCTGCCTTCGAGGCGCTTCAACATCTGCGTGGCGGCTCTGAGTCCTCGTCCTTCCACGCGTCCGAAATGCACTTGGAGCGTCTTTACTGCTTCCAAAATAAACGGGTGCTGTATGACTCTCATCACTTCCGACGCTGCGTCACCGTCTTTGTCGCCGCCGTGTGTGACCAAATAGAATATGTCATAGGCGTCTTTGTCTTTTGGATTCTCGTCGAACGCCTTTGCTTTGAGCGCAATGCAAGCGGGAAGATTTGTCACGCTGACTTCCACCTCTACGACTTCTTCGGATAGAGTAGCGCCGGAGATACGTTTCTTGAACGTGAAGTTGTCTTTGATATCTTCGTTACCCCAGAGAAAATCGATAATGACAGGTCTGCCGGTGATCTCTCGGTGCATCCGCTGATTGCCGGATTGCTCGTAGCCTTTCTCCCCAAGGTCTTGCATGATCTTTTCGAGCTCAGGCATGGGCACCAGAAAAGCTAAATCGACGTCCTCGGTGCCTGCAAAACCAATGACTTCAGGCGTGCGATCGGGACGATCTAGCAAATGATAAACGGACCAGCCACCTATCAAATAAAACTTATCCTCGTAGCCCCTTAGACAGTGGACGACGTCATTGAGAACTTGCCGGCATGCTTTCACAGCATCGGTGCTATACATAAACGTGGTCTCAGAAGTTAAGCCGCTGTCGACGAAGTTCTTCAGCGGCCTCCTGTCCGCGGCCGCCCATCGACCAGAGGTCAAGATAGAGCTGGAGATCGCTCACGATGTACAAACCTTTTACTTCTCTTGAGCCGATAAATTCGTTCTCCTGCTCGACCACTCTGATTAGGAAATTGCCTTCAGACGTAATTGGATAAGCATTAAGTTCGTCTAGAAACTCGCTCTTTAGTACGTCGACGTACACGTGAACCAGGTTCGGATTGAGATAAGCAGAGATCAAGGAAGCTCCGCTCGGTCCGCTCAGAGCGTAACGAACCCCGTTCTGAAGAGCCGCTGCTTTAAGCTTTTTCATGCAATCTTCAACAGAACCTGTGCGAACTACACATCTCCCCCATTTGCGGGCCCGGCGTTGACACTCTTCTCGCCAAGCTTCCAACAAACGCGCAGGGTCTTCCAATTGTAGTCCCCCGGGTTTTTTCTCAGCAAAGAGGTTGTCTTCCAGAGCTACCGCGACGCGATGAATCAAACCGATACTGACTCCCGTTTCGCGGGATAATCCCGTAAGTGTCCATGTTCTTTTCGGATCGGACAGTAGACAGCGAATGAGCCGCGAAGATTTAGGAGAGAAAAGGCTCCGTATCTCTCGGGGCTTTCTGAATTTGTTTGAGAACCCGGTGCGCTCGACATAGAGGCCATCAAGATTCAGCAGGCAGTTCCCTGATAGATCGATAAATCCGATTCCCATATCACGGCAGATCAGCGCTCCCTCGCCGCTGACGTACGGAGAGACAATGATTCCATAGTCGTACTTTGTCTGATCCAATAGATTTTTGAGCCATGCCGCGGATCGACGGAGAATAGAGGGCTCGCCGCTAAACTTGGCCTCCATTGCTACTTTGAACTTTTTCTGTCGAAGCCGGAGTTCGATACTTAGATCGATCCGATGATCGAAATGCTTCGGTTCGGTAACAATTTCTTTGACTGTTAGGTTTGGAATCTCTCGTAGGGTGTGTAGAGCTTGGCTAAGGAGCTGAGCTTCTTTCGCCACTGCAGTGTTCGTAAACATAGAAGCAATAGTTTTCATTATTTATATATTTCACCATATGGTGAAACAGATAATATAGTGAAACTTTGTCCATGTCAAATCACGTCATCAATGCGTTAAGCATCATACTCCTTAAGCATGTCTTAGCGGGGAAGGCTCGAAGTTAGTAGGAGGCAGACGGAGGGTTGGCCGGAATCTGGACTCTGAAATACCGGTATCGAAAAGGTATGCGTCTATCACACTTCAGGCCCCTAACCTTGCTGGTCAGCGTCAGCGACCCACATTAAAACAGAATCTAACCACTTCGGCACTTGGTGGGCCAGCCCTTTGTACACGCTCAGGGGTAGCAGGAGGGTCTGTAGCAAAAGTGAGAGGAGGTGAAGGTCAGGTCTTTACCTTTGCTGATTCAGATTGAACTCTAAAAAATCGGTTGGAACACCAATTGTTGATCGTAGTGCTGTCTCG
>Ga0184634_10000476_pt1 | contig 10341 bp, 13 predicted proteins | sample PLM31_200_b1_FD_133016 | JGI IMG/M metagenome (GOLD analysis project Ga0184634, IMG submission 133016) | Groundwater sediment microbial communities from an aquifer in East River, Colorado, USA - PLM3-1_200_b1 | ecosystem: Environmental > Terrestrial > Soil > Riparian zone | place: USA: East... | reverse complement strand
CAGGCGAATCTCTTGCAACGTCTTGTGATCCAGTTTGCGACCATCTCGTCTCATACACCATTGGATCAAGACCATAACACAAAGTTCCCAGAATGTCGTCTAATTTACTGACTTATGAGTAAGCCCGTCTTAAATCGGATGTCTTTGAGGATATCGATATTGAAAGGGTTAACCATCCCGAGAGTCAGAGTATTTTCCACTCTTCCTAAGGGAAGGATGCCGTGTTCTTGAACCCAGGTCTTCGGGATCAGGTCAAAGACTTCGGAGTCGATCTTTCGGCCCGGAAGAATCACTTCGGGGAGCTTCAGGCGCATAGCTATGGCCTGGCGGATGATTTCCGCGTCAATGCCCAAGGCGATGAGAACTTCGGTCAGACGCCGGCCTGTTTTTTTGGACTGTTGCTCAGCCTTCTTCACCAGGTCCGGGTCGGCAAGACGCAGTCCCAGGAGAATCCTGCCTATTTTCCTTTCGCTTTCGATCATAGGCCCAAAGAGACCGAACTAATGGATCGCGGTACTTGTGGCCGGGAGGATTTCCTGAATTTTACTCTGCAGCTCCTGGAAGGTGAAGGGCTTGATAATGCAATCGTTGCAGCCGGCTTCGATGCAGTCGCGAAGCTCTGACTCCCGGAAGAGGACCGTGGCCGCCAGGATGGGAATGTCGCAGGTTTCAGGATTGGAGCGGAGAATGCGAGTCGCTTCCCATCCGTCCATTTCCGGCATCATGATATCCATGAGGATCAGATGGGGTTTTTCCGCGACGGCTTTCTCCAGGCCTTCTTTGGCGCGTTCCGCACGAATGACCTTGAATCCGATTTGTTTCATTTGGTGGGAGATCAGCTCCCGCATATCGGGATGATCCTCGATGATCAAAACTTTTTTCATTGGGGCTGAGATCGCTTACTTATCCATCCAGGCAAAAACCCGGGCCGGTTTGGGGAGAAGGGTTCCCCAATTGCTGTCGACCATGCCGAGAGATTGGCTGCTGTAAACAAGCCTGACATAATCCTTCACTCCGAAGCGAGCCTTGCGCCCCATACCATCACCTTCGTCGAAGGAGCCGACGAGGACTCCCCCATATACCCAGGCATTGTCCTCGAAGGAAACGTAGCGGCTGGGGTCCGACCTTTTAGAGACCACCAAGCCTGAGTACTTAAAATTCGCGCCGACGACGGCTTTACCTTCAAGGACCAACACCCCATAGCCAGTGACGTTTCCTCTCAAAACGATGCTGGTGGAATTTGTATCCCTGATGTAAACGATCTGGGGGGAGGAACTGGTTCCAAGAGTGATATAGGAAGTGCCATTTTGAACCGTGCACGAAACCGGCGCTGGTGGCGAGCTCGGGATTGAGCTGGGGCACGCAGTTGAATTGGCTTGGAGGCCGTCCAGGATCAAGGTCGCTCCGGCCTGTTGAAAGAAATTTTCTGCTATTTTATCCACGTCGATCTTGTCTGCAGTCTGGCCAATACTTGGTTCCCCTCCCACTCCCACGACATCGTGGATTGCCTCGCCACCGACCGCGGCGTAATTGGCCTGCAAGACCGTTTGAACGATGTCACTCGTCGTCGATATTCCCCGGAGCGATGGTTGAGGGCCTAGGGTGTCATCGGTGCCTGATGTAAGGTCGTTGGGGTTTATGTCGTGCCCAATGATACGGTTACTGTTGTCCAGGTCGAAAAAACCGCTGGCGCTGGAATTACTGGAATCGGCTTGAGGGCTCGCTGAGACGGCGTTGACGTAAAAGGGAGCGGGAGGGGTAAAAGGGGCGGTAGAGCGCCTCACATAGGCCTCGACGGTTCTCCTGGTGTTGCCGGGACCCAAAGCCTCGGAAGTAACCACGATGATGTTATTGGTATCATTGACCAAGTTCTGGGGATTGGCTTGAAAGTCGGGGTCCTGAGGGTCGTTCTTAACAGTCACTGTGTAACTGAAGTCCGGGAGGGAAGGAAAAGGGGCCTGTGAGATGACGGTGCAAGGAGGCGGCTGCCCGCAGGCAAGCGCAAAATCAAAATCCCAAACCCAAGGGCTCGAAGCCAATGCATGCTGCAGTCCGGCATCGGCTACGTTGATGGCTTGATTGGATAGCCTGAGGTTTGACGTTGTCTTGAGATTTAGCTGAGCGAAAAAAAGGCTCCCCGTTACGAAGACAAGGAAGAAGGCCATCACGAAGATGACCATAAGGAGGGCTAGGCCATCCGACCTCCGAAGGATCTTTTGGAATGAAGGATTCACGAACAGTCGTTTATATTTGATAGCGGGAAAGATGTCAATAAACAAGCAAAAATCGTTCCAACTTTAAAATTTCGCCTTCTGGACAAAAAACGAGGCCGGTTGGGAGGCCCAACAGCATCAGTTCATCAAGTAGGGTGGGTACACTAGAGGGGGGTATTCGAGTCGGCTAAGAAGCCTTTCTGTAATAGTTATAGTTTTTTACCAAGATCAATCTGACTGCTTCCTCACTGACCTGAAGGCCGAGCCGGTCCCGAATGAGCCGAGCAGACCGTTGGGGATTATCTTGCTTACACGTCACTATGGCGACCTTTTGGGAGGGCGTAAGCTTAAAATGATTTCCGCTACGATGATCCTTAAGCCCTTCTATGCCTTTGGCCAAAAAGCGCCAGACATAGTTCTGAACAGTCCTGGTAGTGACTTTTAAGATGCGTGCGGCCTCGGTCGAGCTGATTTTCTTGGCCAGGAGGTCTCGAACCATATCTTCTCTCAAATTTATATCCGCCATTTGCGCTCCCGCCATTTAGGAACCACTTTTTTTGAGGATTGACGCAAAGGCTGGGCCAGAATCCCCAGGCCGAGTCAAGTCATTGAATGATATAGATTTTTCCGGGATATCGCATCTGCGGCTCAGAGCTGCAAAAGGACAAAATTTGAGAAAAAAGACTAAAAATGACAGAAAGCGGCACCTACCGACTGACTGGTAGGTTACTTCTTCAGCGTTTTTCCGTCAGGCTACCGACGTTGATGAGGGGTAAGGGGCAGCTTGGTCCTGAGCAATCGGGGAGACCGTCCTCTTTTTTAAACCAAACCTCGATCTGGCTTTGTACGCCGTTGGCAAGAGTCGCAACCGCCAGGGCTTTAATGCTCAAAGGATTGCTTGCGGAGCCCGTCCGCTTCACGCTGTAGGCCCCTCCGTTAAAGTTGGAAACCGATACGATAACGGTGTCGTTTGCGGCGGCATAGATAGAATTAAAATCGTTGGTCCCATCCCCGTCGTACAATTCCTGGCGGGCGTGATTGACTCCGGCCTCGGCGATGTAAAAGGCCTGCGTTCCTTTCTCAAAGTTGCCGCTGCTCCTCAGGTCAGTTTGGACCGAAAAGATGGCGCCTAATCCGGCACTCAGGAGGAGCGTGAGAATAAGGAGAGATATCACGAGAACGATGCCGCGGTTATTCGCCAAGGGGCCTCTGAGGATTTTCATGCTTTTCTTTCGCTAGTTTCTGAACTCTACACTGGAAGAGAAGGCTGTGGAAAGGTTTCCACCCACACTCGGGTCCGGATTTTTCACCTCGACTCCAAAAGTAATCTTGACACGCCGGATAGTTCCGGGATTCGATGGAGTATCCGGAAGTAGAGTCCCTGAAGCGTCATAATAGGTAAAGAGCTTTCCGGTGGGCCGGATGACATTCGCGACCAGGCATTGGCCATTCCGTTTGATATTTTCGCCGGGACAGGCCTGCGTCGAGGAGGAAGAAAAGGAAAAGGTGACATTTTCGCCCGTGGCGTCGCAGGTTTCGTTGCCGTCTAAGTCCGATTGGATCTGGATGGAGTCGGCTGACGCGGCGACTACTCTGAGCGGCGCATTTTGGGGATCTTTCGCGCAAGTCCCATTCGTTGTGGCGGGAAAGGCGCCGGCGTTCCTGAGTTCTCGAATCATGATATCCAGGGCGCCCCGGGAGTCTTCCAGGTTTGCCGTTCTGGTCTCCTGGGAAAGTAGGGTGAAAAGCTGCTGGCGAAAAAAACCATAAAGGGCGGCGATCATCGTCAGGGCAGACAGAGAGGCCATAATCAGCTCAATGATCGTGAAGCCAGAATATTCTCGGAGAACTCTTGGCATGTCGCTTTACCCGGTAAAGACAAGCGTGGAAAAGACAACCTGGCGCGGCGGGTTATCGGTCCAGGAGACTGTCACGTCGATTCGACTCAGTCCTACGTCCGGCGAGTTCACCGTTACTACCCAAGAACGATTATAAGGCCCAGGCGGAGACGATGTCCCTCGTGAGTTCAAAGGGCCATCAAAGCAGCCGGAAGTGGTGGCGCCGGGACAATTAGGGAGCGTGCCTGCCTTCAGTTCTTCCATTTTGTCTTGCGCTAAATTGGTGGCGATCGTGATATTGCTGCTGATCTGGCCTCCTCGGAGCACTCCCATGGTATTGAGGGAAAATCCTAGAATACCTATGATCAGCAACAGCATCGCTACCAGGATTTCGTTGAACGTGAATCCTTTCGGCGGCCGAGACAGAACTCTTCTCAAAAAGTTTTGTTCAGCACTTTGCATTTTCAATCCGTATTCGCCCCGCGCCGCTGACGACCACGTCTTTTCCCACTCCATTGGCATTGCAAAGGGTGGCTGTTCCTCCGGCAGAAGTGCCCCTTGAGGTGAAGCTTAGGGTAAGCGCGCTGCCACTTCCAAGAATAATCCCCTCCGGAAATGGCTTGTTTTCCCCGGTCGACTGCCAGCCGCTTCCGTCGTCTTTCTCGACGGAGTAACTCGCGGTGGAAAAAACTAGACGATAAGAGGCCCTTTCAGAAATCGCCCGGGACTTGGCCTTGTGGAGCTCCGATTGCACCTGTCGCGTTGCGCCGTTGAGCCGGTAAAACGGAAGCAAGGCCATCCAGTTTGGGATAGCGATCGCTCCCAGGATAGTGAATATAGCCACAGCGATCAGTAACTCTAATAGAGTAAAGGCTTGGAATCCTATAGGGACAAACCCCCTCCGGCCTGCCGCCATCGGCCACAAATACCTTTTGCCCTATCGCTCTGTCAAGGATGATTTGAAAGAAAGGTCCCGCGGGCTTCAGTCGCTCCAAGGAGCGGCTTTTTCCAGCTTGCAGACCGAAATTTACACGATCGAGCGTGTAAGAGCGCCAAATCGCGTAGAAACTTTAGTGCGCTGGTGCTGGCGGGAGGGGGAATCCCGGGTCAGCCCGAAAGGGTTATGTGGTAGGATCTCTCACATCCGCGCCCATTGGGCGCGCGCCACCGTCCTCGCCCGCGGTGTCCCCGGCGGCAGGTTCGCTGGATCATTGAAAGCGGTATCGTAGCTCCAGATTCGGTTAGTCGGTATTGGAAAAGGCTAAAAAGTAGGGGATGCCGTATTTACCAGAGCAGTTGCTCTTCGAACTTCAGGGAGAAAAGTTAAAGACTTTTTGTTTCTTGCGGTTGAATGGATTGCTAGTAACCCCCACTCTTCGAACCGTCTTAAGGCCGATTCAAGGATCAAATCTGCCCTGAAAGCCTTTTGTGCGGCCGGCTTTTTGGGGTTTTCGATAAGACCTATATCCACCTCGCAAATTCGGGCGCCGGCATGCCAGGCATCGAGGGTCATACCCATCATGCATGAGCGGGGATCCATCCGGTGCGGAAAGACGAATTCTCTTCGTGTTACCCGGATCCCCGATAGCGGGCTTGAAACAAATCCAGAAAGCTCCGGTGCAAATTGGCGCAGCAAAGGCATTGCAAGATAGTTGTTGAGCCGCGGCTCTGTGCCTTCTTGGTAACAGAGTGCGCCAATGGCAAGGTCAAATTTCCCGCTCAACACGGGCTGGAATAATTTTGCCAGGCCATCGGCGCTGATCGATGCAAGATCGGCATCGCAGAATCCGAGGATATCATTTTGTGCATGAAGAATTCCGACTCTACGCGCGGCGCCGTCGCCCTGATTCGTCGGACAGCGTACCAGCCTGACGCGCTCGCCGTCCACAAGCCTCATCAATGCCCTGCGTGAAGATGGATTTGAACCATCATCCACGACGATGAGTTCGTCGGCGCCGCTCGCGAGCCCGGACTCTATAACCTTCCCCACGGTCGAGGGGTTATTGAAATGGGGAACGATGAGGCTGGTTGACTTCGTCGTATGCACCGCCCGGCCCTGCCTCGCTAATTCAGCAGTTGTTTCCAGCGGACCTTTTGTACCAACCTGACTCTTGGGGTCCCTGGTGGCATATTGGCCAGACTGATACCGTACGACCAGTTACGATTAGGCGCTGTATAGACACTACCGCCATATTTCCAGTCCCCGGTAGCCCGCTGGCTGCTCCAGAGATCGACTAAGGAACCGGAATAGGTAAGCGTCACGCCGGTCCACTTTTCCAAAAAACGTGGGAGGTTCTCTACTCCCCCACTATAATCGGGGCCCGATGTCGGCACATTCCCGGTCATAATCGCGCCCTTGACTGTAGTAGCCGTGGGGATTCGACTGTCTAAAGGGGTGCCGGCATTCCAGGCGTCATTCCAGCTGCTCGAAAGTATGGTGACTGCGTCGCCGATGATCGCCGCGGGACCATTGGCTGTATTATAATTGCCCTTGATATAGACCGGGTTATCTGAGGCCACGGTAAGACCTCCGGTTGGTAAAGAGGATCCGTTGACCAACCTGACCGCATCCAAATCGCCGCCGCTTTGAGTCTTGGAGATATATACGATCCCATTCCAGGTCGTCCCGGCGGACCCAAGGGCGTTAACGTCCAGCTCGTGGGCCTCAACCGTTTTTTGCTCACGATAATCCCAGAATGTCCTGGAGGTCAGAGCACCCGCCGGCAGGGTCACGCCAACTCCGTTTTTGTCAAAGGCCGCCCCGTCGATGATTCTCAGCCCCGCTGTCCAATAATACCTCGCATCTTTGAGCGCCTGAGAATCTCCGGCGTCTCCTCTCTGGATAATATCCACGGGACTGTTCGTTGCCGGCAAGGGCAGATTGAGCGACTGAATCCCGTGGTCAGTGCTCTTAACATTTCCGCCCCAGCGAGTTTGCGAATCACCGGCCCAGTTGGCATTTTTCTCGGTAAGTGGATCGAGCACATATGGGTCGGGAAAAAGGGTAGGGTCGCCGCTGTCGAGGACGACGCCGCCCTGTTTCATCGCTTGATAGCCGCCTAGAGAATCTTTGATCTGAACGGTTCCCGGCATCAAAGCCGCAGCCCCGGTGTCTTTACGGCGATTATAAACGTTCTGTGCCGTGCTCATCTTGGCGTCGATAGAAAAAGTAGCGTTCGCTCCCACGTAGATGTCGTTGTTGGAATGGATTCTGCCGCCGGTGAAGGTCATATTAGGGCCGGGCAACATTTCAAGGTCATCCTGATAGAAAACGCCGAACTGAAAGAGCGGAATCAGATAGTCTTGGACCTCCAAGACTACCGCAGCCGAGTTTGTCGTGCCGGTCTGTGTGGCGGTGCTCGTAATTTGATAGTTTGTAATATAAGCCGTCAACCCGGCATACACGCCTGCGGCGATCTCTTGCTGGACTTGGCCGCCCACTGGGGCGACGGTAAATGCAGGAAAGGTATAGCCGCTGACCGTCGGAGGTGTAATCGTCGCCAGGTTGGAGGGGGTCGGAAGGAGAACCGTATTGAACAAAGTAATTATCTGCGCCGCCGCGGATTCGGCGCCGGTCTCGGCCGCGTACAAAACCTGCGAAGTCTTCTGATAACTGCTGGCTGTCCTGTGATTGAGACCGCTGAAAAGAAGACCCGCGCCGGTCACGGTCAAGAGGATCATCGTGATCATGATGACCATGATCAGCGCCATACCCCGTTGGCTGTTTGAAATAGTTTTCATCAAAGTGCCTCCCTATTAATTATCGCTGTTTCGACCATTCACCATTCGCTACTTCTTAATTGACTTTTGACTATTGACGCTTACATTGGCAATCCGCGATTGCGCAGATCAACACTAGAGGTGACGGTAGCATTGATCTGTCCCCCAAACTCCGTATCCGTATTTTTGGATTGAACCGTTAACGAGATCACCACTCTTTGAATATTCGCAAGATTTCCGGAGGACACCGGAGTGGAATACGCGGTTGTAGAGTTTATGGGATAATAACTGAAAGAAAAATTGCTCGTTCCTGTGAGCACGTTACAATCTGTCAACGTCTCGGCCGTGTTCGAGCCTTCTTTCCGGGTGATGTTGCCAAAACCGATTACGCAGCCTGCGAATGCATAAGTAATATTTTCGTTAGGGTCCGCGCAGCCGTTGAGAGCGTTGGCATCATAGACAAATTGGAAGCTTTGGGAGTCCGCGGTGACGATGCCAGTGGTATTTGCCGGGCTGAGACATGATGCCCCGGTCGGAAAATACCCCGCGTTTCTTATCTCTCGCACCATCATATCGAGCGCGGCGCGCGCGTATTCCTGGGCTTCCAGATTGCGTTCCTGGAGTTTGACGGAATGGGTCTGAACTCGATAAACGCCGTAGATCGCCAACATGACGATTGAGGTCATAAGAATGGATACCAGGAGTTCGACCAGTGAAAATCCGGTTTCGTTTTTGATTCGCATCTGCAATCCGAGATTTCCTATGGAAAATGGAGTCACTGTCTAACGGCCGAGAAGACGGTAAGAGTATGGTTGGTGTAATCCTGCCAAGAAACAAACACGTCGATACGGTTCACCCCGGCGGTAGGGGAGTTCGCGGTCACTGTCCATGTGCGCGTGAAAACCACATTTTTGACAGTGTCCGTAATTGGACCTCCTGAAGTGATATTCAGGACGAATCTCGCCTTCAGTTCTTCCAGTTTATCCTGTGCCAAGGTTGTCGCCACGGTATTCAAATAGCTCGTCTTATTCGCTCTCATGATAGAAGTCGCGCCGATTGCCAGACCGAGGACTGCGACGGAGAAAATCGCCATCGCGACTAAAACCTCCACTAGGGTAAAGCCGTTTCGCGACGCTCTGTGCGCATGCCTGAACTTAAAGCCCTTGGTCCGGCGCATTCCTTGGCTAGCCTTTCTGCACGGTGGTATTTAGCTGCATGCGGTATCTTGGACGTTGATACGCCCTACCGCCTTCACGCACACCCACTTAGCCGCTGTCCCATTGTTCAATTTAATTGTGACTGGTGTATTAGCCGTTCCACGCGAGTTGAAGGTAGGATTGGCTGCCGACTCTATCGAGATCCCCGGGTAGAGCTGACTGATGTCTCGAGAGTCTGAGTCATAAGTATAAGTATCGCTCGTAAAAGTAACGGTGTTGTTGGTGTTCCGGGCGATAGCCCGCATCCTGGCGACCTGAAGATCGGTGGCTACTTGCCTTACCGCAGAAGAAAGGCGGGACGTGGGAAGCCAAGAGAGGAAACTGGGAATGGCGATCCCCATCAATACCAAGGCTATAGCGACCACCACGAGAATCTCTACGATAGTAAAACCGGCCGCATTTGGGATTTTTCTCGGTCTTCGCATAACAACCGCCTTCGCGTGAACTGGGACCATAAAACCTTACACGCAAAAAATACGCCAGAACTTTAAACCTAAAAGATGAATAAAATCATGGTATTTACAATAAGTTATACACGCTGAAAAATACTGTTTGATCCAAGATTTGTCTGCCAATACGACAAAAAACGTCAATTTTTGTAAAATTGACGTTTTTGTACGGTTGACAACTTTAAAAGCGAAAATAAAACGATATTAACTGATCGCCGTAAAAGAGATGGACTAAAGCGCCACCGCACAAAAACGGCGCAAAGGGTAAGGCGAGCTTGCCGGTAGCTTTTTTGGTCAAAATCAAAGTGAGGCCGAGGATTGATCCAATGAAGGAGGCCACAAAGAGTACCACCGGAATGGACGGCCATCCCAAAAATGCGCCTATCATTGCAAGAAGTTTCACATCGCCACCTCCCATGCCCTCCATTTTCATAACGCGTTCGTACCCCCAGGCGACCAATAGAAGGATTCCACCGCCAAGAAGGACGCCAACCAGGGAACTCACCGGAGAGGGAAGAAAAGAGGGGGACTCCTTAATCAACAAACCATTTGTTATTGCGGCGAGAAGTCCAAAACCGATGCCGGGCAAGCTAATGACATCCGGGACAATTCTCACGTCTAAGTCGATAAAGGTGATGACGATCAGAGCTGCTGCAAAGATGAACCCGGAGACGAAAGTAAGTCCTAAACCAAAACGATGCGCCAAAGCCACAGCCACAATACCGGTCATGAACTCCACTAAAAAGTACTGGGGAGAGATCCGATTTTTGCAAAAGCGGCAACGCCCTCTCAGCCACAGAAAACTGAGTAACGGGACATTGTCATAGAAGGGAATGGGGGTCTGGCAGCCCGGGCAATGCGAGGGAGGCTGGATCAGGGATTCTCCTTTAGGTAGCCGCACAAT
>Ga0184634_10000474_pt1 | contig 10367 bp, 7 predicted proteins | sample PLM31_200_b1_FD_133016 | JGI IMG/M metagenome (GOLD analysis project Ga0184634, IMG submission 133016) | Groundwater sediment microbial communities from an aquifer in East River, Colorado, USA - PLM3-1_200_b1 | ecosystem: Environmental > Terrestrial > Soil > Riparian zone | place: USA: East... | reverse complement strand
TTTTCGTCTACGTCCCGGCCCGCACGCGGTTTCTGTCGCATAAACGTCATCTATGGCTCTGATAGCAAATCACCCCGAAAGAGACATCATCCGCGTTCAGCTCAAGCAAAACGTCGTGCTGAAGCAGATGACTGCGGACGAGATGGTCGAGCTGGAACCCCACCTGGTCGTGGTAGATTGCCAAAAGGGGGAATGCCTGCTGCATCAGGGGGATTTAGAGATGGAGCAGTACTTTATTCTCGACGGGATACTGAAGCGGGTGGTGGCGAATCAGCAGGGCAAGCAGATGATCCTGCGCTTCGCCGATGAGCGCAACATGGAAACGAGCTACGCCGCATGGCGGCTCAAGACCCCCGCGCCGTACAGCATCATGGCCGTCACCAAGGCGCGTGTAGTGAAGCTTCCGCTCCCGCAATGGGCTGAGTTCATGGAGCGTCACGTGGACATCAAGCAAGCGTTTGAGTACGAAGTCATGCACCACATGAGCGAAATAATGGCGCATACCATCACGCTCCACCTGCTCGACGCCACTGGCCGGGTGCACCGCTTCTTGCGTAAACACCCTGAGCTTTCCGATCGTGTGCCGAAGAAGGAACTCGCCTCGTACCTCAATCTCTCCGCGGAGACGTTGAGCCGGTTACAGCACGCCGGGAAAATTCAACTTTGATGATATCGCCCAGCCTGCAACACTAGTATTAGCGCGATCACTCCGGCGGCAGCGCAGCGTTGCCGCGCGAAGCCCGGCATGAGATAGCAGCCGGTACACGCAGCTGCGCAGAACGGTCGCTGCTTATGGAAACCATAAGTAAATATGAATGGCCATTTTGGTACTCAACATCGTAAGATGGCACGTTTAATATTAGCTTATGGACGGGGGGCGAAACTCGGTGTGCGGCTTATTGTTTCCCCACAAGATATAATGCTCCATTGTCCCAGTCCGGCGGGTTACCTTCAGTACCAAACATCGTTTCCTGACGCTGTGCAACAAAATTGAGGATGGCGTGTACTTTGCGCCCGTTTATTAAGCGGGGACCCCGCTTTAGCCAACTAGGAGGAGGCTAATTATGCCACGTATACCAGGCCGCAATTTTCTCTTCGTTCCGGGTCCGACCAATGTGCCCGACCGTGTCTTGCGCGCCATGATGGTCGCGATGGAAGACCACCGTTCGTCCAGGTTTCCGGAGCTTTCGCGCTCTGTATTGAGCGACCTGAAAAAAGTGTTCAAGACCGCGGACGGCCAGGCTTTCATTTTCCCTTCTTCCGGGACCGGAGTATGGGAAGCCGCCCTCACTAACGCGCTGTCTCCGGGGGACAAGGTCTTGGCTTCACGCTTTGGTCAGTTCAGCCACCTGTGGGTGGATATGGCGCAGCGGCTCGAGTTCGATGTGGAAATCTTGGAAGTCGAGTGGGGTGAAGGCGTTCCGTTGGAGCGCGTGGAGGAAGTGCTGCGCGCCGACAAGCAGCACAAGATCAAAGCCGTGCTGGCGTGCCACAACGAAACCGCGACCGGGGTCACCAGCGATATCGCCGGCGTGCGCCGCGTCATGGATGCTGCGAGCCACCCGGCATTGCTCTTCGTCGACTGCGTAAGCTCGCTAGCCAGCATTGATTTCCGCATGGACGAGTGGGGCGTGGACATGGCCATCACCGGCTCCCAAAAAGGACTCATGCTGCCGGCGGGCCTGGGCATACTTTGCGTGAGCCAAAAAGCCCTCAAAGCCATGCAAACGGCGACCTCGCGTCGCTGTTATTTCGACCTCAACGATATGATTAAGGCCAACGCTACCGGCTTTTTCCCCTATACACCGGCGCTGCATATGCTGTATGGCTTGCGTGAATCGCTGAACATCATTTTTGAAGAGGGGCTGGAGAATATTATCTTCCGCCACCATTACTTGGCTGAGGGCGTGCGCGCGGCGGTCATGAAGGGCTGGGGCCTCAAGCTGTGTGCCAAGGAGCCGAAGTGGTATTCCGACACCGTTAGCGCGATTATGGTGCCTGAAGGCATCAACGGCGCGCATGTGATTGATGTAGCGTTCCGTCGTTACAATCTGGCGCTGGGTGCCGGCCTGTCCAAGGTGGCGGGCAAGTTGTTCCGCATCGGCCATCTGGGTGATCTCAACGAACTGATGTTGATGGGTGCTATTGCGGGCGCGGAAATGGCCATGCTCGATGTGGGAGTCAAAGTCAAACCCGGAAGCGGCGTCGCTGGCGCCTCGGATTACTGGCGCCATAACGATCCGGTTCCCACGGAAAAGACCGGACACCGGCAAGCCGTCTACGCCACCGGCCCGACTTTTTGAGCACGGGTGCGGGCTCCAGTGCGGCATAACGTCGTATTTCTCGACCGTTCCACGCTGAGGGCGAATGTTCGCCGCCCGGCGTTTGAGCATGCCTGGAACGAGCACTCAACAACCGCGGCTGCGGAAATCCTCAGTCATCTGGGAGATGCCACCATCGCCATCACCAACAAGGTGCCGTTGCGCGCCGAGACGCTCTCGAAACTGCCCAAGCTCAAGATGATTGCGGTCGCGGCCACCGGCTACGACGTCGTGGATGTGGATTGCTGCAAGGCCCACGGCGTCGCAGTGGCGAATATCCGCAACTACGCCGTCCACACCGTACCGGAGCATGCCTTTGCGCTGATTCTTGCGCTGCGCCGCAATCTGCTCGCGTACCGCCAGGATGTGGAAAACGGTGTATGGCAGCAGACCGAGCAGTTTTGTTTCTTCAATCATCCGATCGGCGACCTGTCTGGGGCCACCATCGGCATCCTCGGGGAAGGTGCCATCGGGCAGGGCACCGCGAAGATTGCGCGCGGCTTTGGCATGCGTGTGCTGTTTGCCGACCATGCGCCGCCCAAGGCTCCCGGCGTGGAATTCACGCCTCTCGACCAAGTGCTTGCGGAATCCGATGTGATTTCCCTGCATTGCCCGCTCACTCCGGAATCGCGGAACATGATCGGGCCCGAACAATTCCGCAAAATGAAAAGAACCGCGCTCCTCATCAATACCGCCCGCGGCGGCCTGGTGGATGAAGCGGCGCTGATTCGCGCGCTCGACGAGGGGTTGATTGCCGGCGCGGGCTTCGATGTTCTGACCAAAGAACCGCCAAAGGAAGGCAATCCGCTGTTGGAAATCCGGCAGCCGAATTTTATCCTGACCCCCCACGTCGCCTGGGCTTCAGACAACGCCATGCAGTTTCTCGCCGACCAATTGATCGACAACATCGAAGCCTTCGTGAAAGGCAAGCCTCAAAACCTGGTGGTGTGAACTGCCGGCCCGCTTGCCCCAAAACCCCTGGAAATCGACATATCCGATAGCAAGAGAACGCTGAGTGGACATTCACGAATACCAAGCCAAAGAACTGCTGTCGAGTTTCGGCGTGGCCATACCGCGCGGCGCAGTCGCCTACAGCCCCGATCAGGCGGTGTACAGCGCCACGGAACTGGGCGGCTGGCACTGGGCTGTGAAAGCGCAAATTCACTCCGGCGGTCGCGGCAAAGCCGGCGGCATCAAGCTTTGCAAAACCTACCGCGAAGTTCACGACGCGGCGAAGGAGCTGCTCGGCAAGAAGCTGGTGACCAATCAGACCGGGCCGGAAGGGAAAATCGTCCAAAAGCTTTATATCGAGGTGGCCGAGCCTTTTGAGCACGAGCTTTATCTGGGTTTCGTGCTGGATCGCAAGATCGAGCGCATCCGCGTCATCGCTTCGGCCCAAGGCGGCATGGAGATCGAGGAAATTGCGAAGGATTCGCCCGGCGCGATTTTGCAGGAAATCGTCGAGCCGGCCGTGGGCTTGCAGGGATTCCAGGCGCGCGAGCTGGCATTCGGGCTCGGGCTCAACATCAAGCAGGTGGCACGCGCGGTGAAAACCATGATGGGCGCTTACCGTTCGTTCCGTGATCTCGACGCGACCATGGTGGAAATCAATCCGCTGGTCGTGACCAAGGACGACCGCGTACTGGCGCTCGACGCCAAGATGTCATTCGACGACAACGCGCTGTTCCGCCGCCCCAACATTGCGGAGATGCGCGACCCTACGCAGGAAGACCCGCGCGAAGTGCAGGCGGCCGAGCACAGCCTCAACTATATCGGGCTCGAAGGAGAAATCGGTTGCGTCATCAACGGCGCGGGCCTGGCCATGGCGACGATGGACACCATCAAATACGCGGGCGGCACGCCGGCGAATTTTCTGGATGTGGGCGGCGGCGCCTCGCCTGAGCGGATTGCCGCCGCGTTGCGCCTCGTGCTCTCGGACCAGAAGGTGCGCGCCATCCTGGTGAATATTTTTGCGGGGATCAACCGCTGCGACTGGGTTGCCAAAGGCATCGTCCAGGCCTACCGCGAGGTCGGTATCAAGGTGCCGTTCGTGGTGCGGCTGGCTGGAACCAATGTCGAGGAAGGGCGCAAGATTATACGCGAGAGCAAACTCCCTCTTATCATCGCAGAGACACTGCTCGAAGCCGCGCAAAAAGTGGTGGCAGCGGCCAAATCATATAAACCGCTTCCCGCCTGAGCCGATCAGGGATAACGACATGAGCATACTTATCGATGAAAACACGCGGATCCTGGTGCAGGGCTTTACCGGCGACAAGGGCACGTTCCACGCCAAGGAAATAATTGCCTACGGCACCAAGGTCGTGGGCGGGGTTACTCCGGGCAAGGGGGGCATGACTCACCTTGGCCTTCCGGTATTCAACACCGTCAAGGAAGCCGTTGCGAAGACCGGCGCGACTGCCAGCATCGCTTTTGTTCCGCCCGCGTTTTGCATGGATTCAATCATGGAGGCAGCCGACGCCGGCATCAGGCTGGTGTGCTCCATCACCGACGGCATTCCGGCGCAGGACATGATGCGGGTCAAGCGCTACCTGATGCGCTACCCGAAAGACCGGCGCACCCTGATGGTGGGGCCGAACTGCGCAGGCATCATCAGCGCCGGCAAAGCCATGCTGGGCATCATGCCCGGGCACATTTACCAGCGCGGGACGGTGGGCATCGTGTCGCGCTCCGGGACACTCGGCTACGAGGCGGCTTCGCAGCTCAAGGCGCTGGGACTCGGTGTCACCACCAGCGTAGGCATCGGCGGCGATCCCATCAACGGCAGTTCCTTTCTCGACCACTTGGTGCTGTTCGAGCAGGATAACGAAACCGAAGTGGTGCTGATGATAGGCGAAATCGGCGGCCCGCAAGAGGCGGAAGCGGCAAAGTGGGTGAAAGAGAACATGAGCAAGCCGGTCGTCGGTTACGTGGCAGGTCTTACCGCACCCAAGGGCCGGCGCATGGGACATGCCGGCGCCATCATTTCCGCCACCGGCGACAGCGCCGCGGAGAAAAGCGAGATCATGAAGAGCTACGGCCTGAAAGTTGCGCCGAGCGCATCCGAGCTGGGCGCAACCGTCGCGGAAGCTCTCAAAAAGAAAACGAGCCGAAAAATTACCCGGTCATAACCGGTATTACTTCCAGCCTCGGCAAGTCGCAAGTGTTTGATTTGAAGTGATGGTACAATCGCCATAAAAATCCGTATTCGGCAGGTTCGCAGCCAAACCTTCGCAGCAGCACCAAAAGGAGAACATCCGGCATGCAGGGCGCGAAGCTTTATCGCCAATTGCGACCCTTTTTCGCCTCTTTGGCGACGGTGCTGCTTGCCGCACTCCTGGTCTTCGTGATTTTTTTCACCGTGCTGGAATGGCAGTGGGTTGCCTTCCTTTCGGGAGTTCTGGCTGCCTCGGTTCTCGCAATGGCGACCCGCGCAGCCCAATCCGAATGGCGCGTCACCCGGCGCACAGTGCAGTTAAACAAGATCAAAGAGAAGCTGGCGCGGGTGAACGCTGACCATGCTCAAATTGCGGAAAAGCTCGCCCAGGAGTCGTCGGCTCACGCCAAGGAGCACGAGCGCCTCGGTCAAGAGATTACTGCCCACAAGCGCGACAAAGAAGAGTTGCGCATCTCGCAGGAACGTCTCCAGCTGGTGAGCGACGCGCTCCCGATGATGGTTTTTTATTGCGATAAGAATCTGCATTGTCAGTACCACAACACCGCATTTCATACCTGGCTCCACATGGATGCGGGTCAAATCACCGGCCGCCAGCTGAAGGAGCTGTTGGGAGAGGGCGCCTTCGACGGCATAGCGAGTCACGTCAAGGACGCGCTCGCGGGCCTGAAAGTGCACTTGGAATGGTCCCATCAATTTTTCCTCGGAGCGCTATCCTATATTGAGGGCGATCTCATACCGCAAAGGGATCCTTTTGGGCAGATCATCGGCTTCTTTGGATTGCTTACCGACGTCACCGCGCGCAAGCAATTGGACTTCACGCACGTCAAGCAAACGGCGCAAGCCGATTCGGCTGTGCATGAAACCCACGCGGCCGGGAATTCCGGACAGGCGTTCTACATTAATTCCATCTCAGAGCAGCTCACCGGCTGGAACGATACCGCCGCTCGCCTCACCGAGATCCTGGAAAAAGACGAACTGCGGCTTTATCACCAGTTAATTCTTCCCTTGAAGCCGAGTCAAGGTTATCCACAGATTCACGAAATTCTAATTCGGCTGCGCGAGGAAGAAGATTCCATGACCCCTCCCGGTGCGTTCATCCCGATAATTGAGCACTTCAACCTCATGCCGGCAGTCGATCGCTGGGTGGTGAGCCATGTCATTGACTGGTATATCCGGAAGCGCCCGAGCGCCGATACCCGGCCGGCGGCGCTCTATAGCATTAACTTGTCCGGGCAGTCGTTGAGCGATGTCGGATTTGCGGAGTACGTTCGCAAGCAAATCGAAAGCCGCAATTTCCCCGGCCAAACGTTGTGTTTTGAGATCTCGGAAGAAGAAGCGGTTGCCCGAACAGATGATACCTCGCGCTTTATTTCAACACTGAAGCCGCTGGGCTGCCATTTTCTGCTGGATGGCTTTGGCAGCACCAAGGTCTCCTTCGAGTACATGAAACGGCTGAGCGTTAATTATCTTAAAATTGACGACAGCATTGTCCGCAACATTTTTAGTGATACGGTGGCTCTGGGCAAGGTCAAGGCTATTCAGCGGGTCTGCAATATGGTTGGCATCCGCACCATCGCCGAGTATGTGGAAAATGAAGACATACTGAACAAACTGAAAGAACTGGGTCTGGACTATGCCCAGGGTTTCGGCATTGATCGGCCCAAGCCGCTGAAATAAACCCGATGAAGCCCGACACCGCTCTTTCCCTCTCGTTTCCGGCGCAGGCCATGGAGCACGCGGCCTACGAAAAGCAACTGGTGGGTTTTCTTTTCGAACTCCTGGCGGACATCGTCGAGCGCCATGAGCCGCGGATTGTGCCGATGCTGCGCGGCGAGTCGCGCAACTTTGATAGGGCACCATCGCTGCTGGGACGGGCGCTGCAGGCGCAGGGCATCTGGTTCCAGTTGCTCAGCATCGCCGAGGAAAATGTTGCGATGCGCCGCCGTCGCCAGTTTGAGAACGAGCGCGGCTACGAAAACGTGCGCGGGACACTCGGCCAGGTGGTGGCGGAGGCCGCCGCAGGCGGGACCGGTGCCGAGGAGATGCGCTCGCTGTTGAGCGCGCTGAAAATCCGCCCCGTCATCACCGCGCATCCGACCGAGGCGAAGCGCGTCACGGTGCTGGAAAGACACCGCAAAATCTACCGCCGGCTGATGGACCTCGAGTCGCCGCGCTGGACGCGCCGCGAGCGCGAAAGACTGGTCGAGACGCTGCGCACCGATATCGAGCTCCTGTGGTTCACCGGCGAACTGCGTCTGGAGAAGCCGACGGTGCCGCAAGAAGTGGCCTGGGGTCTGCATTTTTTCAACGAGACGCTGTTCGAAGCGGTGCCCGCGCTGCTCGACAAGCTGGATTACGCGCTGCGCCACGGCTACCCGGGCGAACGCTTCGAAGTGCCGGCCTTTTTCCAATTCGGCGCGTGGATTGGAGGCGACCGCGACGGCAACCCGCAGGTCACCAACCCAATCACGCGCCAGGCGCTTTACCAGAACTGCCTGGCGAGTTTGCAGCAATACAAATCGCGACTTATCGAACTGCTGCAAACTTTGAGCATCACCGAGCGCGCCGTGCCGATTCCCGATGCTTTCCGTGCTGCGCTGGCGCAAGCGCTTGAGCGTTCCGGAGAGGGCGACGCCATTGCGGCGCGCAATCCAGGCGAACGGTTCCGGCAATACCTTTCCTGCGTTCTGCGCCGGCTTGATATCACTATTGCCCACGTCGAAAAAGGCCGTCCCGTGCCAGGCGACAAAGGTTATGCCAGTGCGGAAGATCTGGCCACGGACCTGAAAACCATGGAGCAGGGATTGACGGCGTGCAAAGGCGAGGCGCTGACTGCGTCACTGGTCACGCCAGTGCGGCGCGCGGTCGAAGCCTTCCGCTTCAGCACCGTGCGGCTTGACATGCGGGAGAACACGACGCGCATCACGCAAGCCCTGGTCGAGTTGTGGCGCGCAACCCATGTCGAAGGCGAGCCGCCGGCATTTGATTCCGGCGAATGGAAATCCTGGATCCTGCAGCAACTGGCGCAGCCGCTGGCCGAAGACCGCCCGGCCCGCCGCCTGTCCCCGGAGACGGAGGAAACTTTGGGAATGTTCCGGCTGATTGCCGAGATGTGGGATGTCCTGGATCGGCAGGCATTCGGCGCTTTCGTCCTCAGCATGACCCGTTCGGTGAGCGACGTGCTGGGGGTATGTTTGCTTGCCAAGGAAGGCGGGCTCTTTTACGACCCGGCCGGGGTGGAATATTGCCGGCTGCCGATTACGCCCCTGTTCGAGACCATTGATGATTTGCGGCGCGCGCCTGCAATCATGCGCGAGCTGCTCAATGTGCCGGTCGTGAAGCGCAGCATCCGCGCCCAGGGCGGGAGCCAGGAAGTCATGATCGGTTATTCTGATTCCAACAAGGACGGCGGATTTTTTTCCAGCAATTGGGAGCTTGCGAAAGCGCAGGTCAAGCTCACCCAGCTTGGAAAAGAGCTGGGCATTCCGATTACTTTCTTTCACGGCCGCGGCGGTTCAGTGAGCCGCGGTGGCATTGCCACAGGCCGCGCCATTGCCGCACAGCCGGCAGGTTCCATCTGCGGGCGCTTCCGCGTCACCGAGCAGGGCGAAGTGGTGTCGTTCAAATACGCCAATAAGGGCACCGCCGCATACTACATCGAGCTCCTGGCGGCGAGTGTGCTGGAGCATTCGCTCAAGTCCGACCGCGAGCAGGCCTTGCGCGCCAACCCGGAATTCGACGAAGCCATGGAAGCGCTCTCCGCCACGGCGCAGGCCGCATACAGCGGGCTTGCCCGGCACCCGGATCTGCCTGCCTATTTCCAGGCGGCGAGCCCGCTTGAAGAAATTTCGCTGCTCAACATCGGCTCGCGCCCCACGCACCGCTTTGGCGCGAAGAGCCTGGCTGACTTGCGCGCTATTCCCTGGGTATTCGCCTGGTCGCAGAACCGGCCTATCGTGCCGGGCTGGTATGGCGTCGGCAGCGGCCTTTCCGCTTTCCTGCAGGTTCGCGGCACAGCGGGACTGGCGCTGCTGCGGCGCATGTTCAATGAATCGCGGCTGTTCCGCCTCATCATTGACGAAGTGGAAAAGACCCTGGCGCAGGTTGACCTGGCTATTGCCCGGGAATACGCGGGATTGGTCGAAGACAAGCGGGCACGCGAAGAAATCTTGCGCATGATTGAAGCAGAATTCCGGCTTGCCTGCGAGATGGTGCTGAAAGTGGGCGGCGGCAAAGATATTGCCGAGCGCTTTCCCGAATACTGCAGGCGCCTCGCGCTGCGCCTGCCGATGCTCAACCAGGTCAACCGCGAGCAGGTAGATCTGCTGCGGCGTTATCGGCACGAACCGGAAGGAGAAATAAAAATCCATTGCCGGGATGCGCTGCTGCAATCAATCAACTGCATCGCTGCGGGCTTCGGCGCAACGGGTTGACGCTGACCAGAACACTTAACCGCCGATCAACGCCGATAGACGCCGATGAGATTCAGGGCGCGGTGGGTTTGATCCGCGTTCATCGGCGTTCATCTGCGGTTGATAAGCGGGTTTTCATGACCATAAAACTTGGAGAGGACATACCATGAGCTTTACCAGCATTGAACCCGCAACCGCGCGCCTGCATCGTTCCGAACTGGCCGTCCCCGGCACCAACACTTCGCTCTTCGACAAGGCTGCCAAATCAGCGGCCGACATCATCTTTCTCGACTGCGAAGACGCCGTCGCGCCCGACGACAAGGAAAAAGCGCGCAAGAACATCATCCAGGGCCTGAATGAAGTGAACTGGGGAACCAAGACCATGATGGTGCGCATCAACGGCCTCGACACCCATTACATGTACCGCGATGTCGTGGATATCGTGGAAGCCTGCCCGCG
>Ga0184634_10000473_pt1 | contig 10375 bp, 10 predicted proteins | sample PLM31_200_b1_FD_133016 | JGI IMG/M metagenome (GOLD analysis project Ga0184634, IMG submission 133016) | Groundwater sediment microbial communities from an aquifer in East River, Colorado, USA - PLM3-1_200_b1 | ecosystem: Environmental > Terrestrial > Soil > Riparian zone | place: USA: East... | reverse complement strand
GGCAAAGGCAACGAGAAAATGGCGACGATCCTCGGCGAAAAGGGCCTCAATGTCGTCGGTAAGGATACCACCAAGAAGTCCGATCAGCAGTTGTTGAAAACCATCGCCGAAGGCGCCGGCAAAATGCCCGCTGCCAAGCTTACCAAGGAAGAGCAGAAACAGGTCCTCGGATATACGCGGTCCTTGGCAAAATAGCGCGCTGGCCGGCAACTCCGGGTTGCGGTCTGGAGCGATATGCCCCGCGCGACTCGCTGTTTCGTTGGCGCTAACATGCGCCGCGCTCTGTTAACGCGCCATCACACGCTCACGATGGCGAAGAGATAGATCGCTATCCCGATCAGAACCAAGACTGCGCCGGCACCGATGAAACCGAGAAAGCTCGCTGCCGTTGCCCAATGAAGCGTCGTAGCTTGAACGATGAGACCGATGATCAGGATGAAGGCAGCGGTCTTGAATTTGCTCCGGAAGCGGTTGGCGCCATCTTTCATGTTGCGGGTCCTTTCCACATTTTGAGTTTGTCGACTTGTTGGACGTTGTGAATTTTATTGTGACAAGTCAGGCAGGACAACTGATTGCTCGCAAGCTGTTCCTTCATCATATTGTGGGGAATCGATTCCTCGAACGACCTGGCGTTGGCGTGGCAGTGTAAACATTCACGGTTTTTAAAAGGTTCGTAGAGCGTTAGCCGGGCCGGGGTATCTTTGAAGTAGTAGACATAAACATGTTTCAAACCGCGCATTTTAGCGTTGATGTCGCCGAACAAGGTGTAGTCGGTGTGGCAGGTATAGCACACTTGATCGCGGGGAATGCGATTGTTTTGAAAATGGCTGGCCGGCAGATAGCTTTTGTCGTCAATGTAAAGGCTCTTGCCGTGGGCTTCCATTACATGACAGGAGAGACAGAAAGTCGTCGACGTCGATTGCTCCAGATGTATCGCCGCGCCGAGCACGGTGGCAACGATCGGTAAAATGAAAAAGGCGATGAACGCGAGGACTTTACCGCCCTGGGCCGCGGTCAGCGAAGGGCGCACGGCGAGCAAACCGATGAGCACGATGGTGATGCCTATGATCGCTATTACGGCTTGAATCTGCAATGAAGCAACCCCCGCTCCCGGAGAACCGACCGAAAAATTGAGACCATTGGTTGATGATGTGGGCTATTGCTTCATTTAGTTTCGCATTGCGAAAAAGTCAATCACGTTTTCAGGTTTTTTAATCTTGTGATCTCGATGAGAAAACACTCCGTAATTGTCTTTACCATCGTCGTGCAGACTGAATGTAACCGAGCGGCCGCTGTCGCTTCAAGAAGAATTAACAATGCGTCAGGGGTAGGCTGCCGCGTCCGCCCTGTAGAGAGGACCAACGCGGGCATTGGCCTACGGCTCGCTGGATGTCAGCCTCGACTCCGTCCTAATGCAGGCGGCTCTCGCCGCGCGAGCTTGACAATCTCCAGACAGAGAACGGTGAGGCCTCCCGCGCCAATCGTGATCATCAAATCAGTCCATTTGAGTTCGGCGAAGCGAAATATCTCGCGCGCTTGCGGAATGTAAATCACTCCGGCGAGAAAGCTTAACGCTCCTCCAACAACCCACCAGACAGCGCGATTCGGCAAGCGCAGCAAGCGCCAGAGATTTTGCGACCGCGAGCGATTGACGAAGATCAGTCCTAGCATTGCGATCACCAAGGTCGCAAATGTAAGCGCGCGCGCCTCGGCTTCACCGTAACCGCGGTAAAGAGAGTAGCCGAATACCAGGAGTACGGCTAGCAAGACGATGAATCCTTCGAATAGGCTAAAAAAGATCCGGCCCATTCCGAAAAGCGGCGCTTTCGGGTCACGTGGCGACCGTTGCATGATATTCGGCTCTGCCGGTTCGGCTTCAAAGGCGATCGAGCAGGCGGGATCAATGATCAGCTCGAGGAAAACGATATGCACCGGAGAGAGAATCAGGGGCCAGTGCATAATCAACGGGATCAGCGCCAGACCTGCGATCGGCACATGGATGGCGAAGATGAAGGCGATCGCCTTTTGCAGATTATCGTAAATGCGACGGCCCGAACGAATTGCTTCGACGATGGTCGCGAAGTCGTCATCGAGCAGCACCAGCGAAGCGGCTTCGCGGGCCACATCTGTGCCCCTTCCTCCCATGGCGATACCGATATGGGCGGCTTTCAGTGCCGGCGCATCATTCACTCCGTCGCCGGTCATCGCAACAATGTCACCGTTTGCTTTGAAGGCTTCCACTAGATTCAACTTCTGCTCCGGCAGCACCCTGGCAAAGATATTTGTTTTCGGGATGCGTCGGCGCAGCTCGGCTGCACGCAATTCTTGAATATCGAGCCCTGTGATGATCCGGGTGCCCGCGTTTAAACCTGCCTTGCGCGCGATCGCTTGCGCCGTCGAGGGATAGTCTCCCGTAATCATCACGACTTTGATGCCGGCGCCGTAGCATTCCTTGAGTGCCGCCGGCACCGAGGGGCGTACCGGATCAGCGAGGCCGATCAGGCCGAGAAACTCGAAATCGAAGTCGTGCTGACTTGTGGGCCATGTCGCTTTTCCAAAGCGCGCTTTAGCAACCGCGAGAACACGCAATCCATCCCGGCCCATAGCATCGACTTGCTGAGACAGTTGTTCACGTTGATGGGAATCGAAATGGCAGAGATCCCTTACGGCTTCAGGAGCACCTTTGGTGGCGATGATGTATTCGTCGCTGGTGGGCGATTTCCAGACATGGGACAGAGCCAGGAGTTCCGGCGACAGCGAATATTCATGCACCAACTGCCAATCTTTGCCGTTCTCCGGAGAGGTCAAATAATGATCGCCAAGTTCCTTAAACGCCTTCTCCATAGGATCGTATGGATCGGGTTCGCTGGCCAAAACGGAGAAGCGAATCAACTCGTGAAATCGTCGTGGCAGCGAGCGATTGTGGATTCCATCCACGTCGAAAAACTCCCCACCGGCATAAAGCCGGCTCACAGACATGCGGTTCAGCGTCAGCGTGCCGGTCTTGTCGACGCACAGAACGGTGGCTGAACCGAGAGCTTCGATCGCGGGCATGCGTCGCGTCAGAACTCGTCTTTGTGACATGCGCCAAGCTCCCAAGGCGAAAAAAACGGTTAGGACTACCGGGATTTCTTCAGGGAGCAGTGACATCGCGAGCGCAATACCCGCTAAAACCCCTCCCATCCAGTCGCCCCGGGTCACACCGTAGAGAATGATCACCACGACGCACAGCGAGAGACCGACGGCTGCGAAAGTACGGATCATTGTGACCGATCTTTTCTGCAAAAAGGTCTCGTCCGGCTCCAGCGATTGGAGCGCCTTGCCAATATTTCCAATTTCCGTGTTCAAGCCCGTTGTCAGGACTCTGGCGCTACCACGGCCTTGTACGAGCATGGTGCCGGAATAAACGAAGGGTAGGTCGTCACCGCCGGGCCGAGTGGCTTTCTGCGCTCCGTCCCAGGCAATCTTTCGAACCGGAACGGATTCTCCCGTGAGCAGTGACTCGTCCACCATCAAGTCATTGCAGGAGAGAAGCACGGCATCGGCGGGAACTCGGTCGCCTTCGGTGAGAATCAAAATATCGTCGCGCACCAACTCGCGTCCGGCGATGCGCCGCTGTTCGCCGTCGCGGATCACCAGCGCGCGCGGGCTCGAAAGATCGCGCAGGGCTTCCAAGGCGCGCTCGGTCTTTCTTTCCTGAAAAATAGTGATGCCGAAGATGACGAAGAGCGATAGCGCCAAAACCAAGGCCTCGCGGACATCCCCTAGCGCGAGATAGATGGCGACGCTCGCGATCAGCAGCAAAAACATTGGCTCACGAGCGACGCCGAGCACGATGTTGAGAGTGGAACGTCGTCCCGTTGATGGAAGTTCGTTGTAGCCCTCTTTTTCGAGCCGCACTCGTGCCTCGGCTGAGGATAGTCCCTCGGCCTGTTCTGACTCCGGGAAGAGATTCCGTACGGCATCCATTGCTTAGCGGCGCTTCGAATTGATCGGGTGGGTGCTTTGGTCGCGGCGACGTTGGCCATGACCTCCTAGACGCCGCTCACCGGCGTCGAGTATCAGTACGCGCTCGCGTTGTTTATCGGTTGCCACGAGTCCCTCCGGAAAACTGTAAAGTAAACGTCTTCAAAATGAGCAATATGTATGCCTATTTTGTCGCCAAACTCGGCTCTGCTCGGCGGTGATTTCGGGCCATTTATTGGCACACGGAACCATCGCTTACTTTTCCATGGAAATCGGATTGGTGTCCGACATGCCGACGTATAGCGGCGGCCTCGGCGTGCTCGCTGGCGATACGATCCTGGCCGCCGCCGATCTTAAAGTGCCGCTGGTCGGCGTAACTCTGCTCCATCGCAAGGGCTATTTTTATCAACGGCTCGACGGCGCCGGGCGACAGAAGGATTAGTCTGAATCGCGTCAGGTATTTCGCAGCATTGCAAATCGCCCCCTTCTATTTTCTCAATCCTGACATCACTGGATCGCTTAGCGACCGAAAACTTTCACTTTCGGGCTGGTACATGACTTGCTCCATTAAGCTTCAGCAAAACTCTCATCGCCGAAATTACAGGCACGGAACTGTCGTCGGCAGGCTTGCAACTTACGAAAAGGAATAACTTATGGCTGTTGCTAAAATTGGCGACCAAGAGTTGTCGGCAGCTGAACTAAGACAAGAACAGATCGATCACTTTTGGGCCGGAGACCTGGCGAGCAGAGTCTATCTGTTTCGTCGGCAACGAAAAGCGATCCTGGAAAACTGCCGAAGAATTGCGGTCGTCGGCGCCCGCAGCGATCCCAACGACCCCAGTTTCATCTCGATGGAAAGACTCCTGGGAATGGGACTGGAGATCATTCCGGTCTTTCCGGAGCGCGAGAGCCTGCTCGGCCTCCGCTGCTTCGCCCACTTGCGTGACGTTCCCGGCAAATTGGACGTCGTGCAAGTCTATCCAAGTGAGGGAATCGATTATGAGGAACTGGCGCGCGAGGCGGTGATCAAAAGCATCAACACTTTCTGGTTGGAACCAGGCATAGCGGCGTCGAAAGAGGTCGAGGATATCCTTGTCAGAGGCCGAGTCCATTTGGTCGAATATGAAAGTCTGGAAACCGAGTATCTCAAACACACGCCGTTTCCGACCGGTGCGGCGGCCCAGCCACGAAAGGATCGTAAGGCGGTGAAAGTGAAAGAACAGATGAGCAAAAATCCTGTGACGGTGAAGCCCGAAGATGGACTGAAAGACGCGATTTGGAAAATGGAGCGCGGCCACTTTCGCCATCTGCCGGTGGTGGACGAAAAAGAGAAGCTCGTCGGCATGCTTACCGACCGGGATATTCGGCTGATCCGTCCCTCACTCGCTATCGTCAACAAGGAAGATGCCGCGGTGCAGCTGTGGTCGATTTCAGTTCAGCAAGCCGCCGTATTCGACCCGATCAGAGTGAAGCCCGAAACCACGCTCAAGGAAGCAGCAGCGCTGATGATGCGTTGGCACGTGGGCGGGCTGCCGGTCGTTAACGATCAAGAAAAGCTCATCGGCATGATCACGTACACCGATATCTTGCGCGAATTCGTGGGACGCGACGAGCAGTAGTCAATGCGGTACAAAAACACCTTCCCAATCGTGAGAATGGAAGTCGATGAATCTCCCACCAATGAGAAAAATAACAAATGCCTCCGACAAAATCTCTTGTAAAAATCCGTTTGGTCTCTGGCACTTGTCTTGCTCCTTCCACTGTCCATATCTGAGGACCATGCCACGCCCAGCAAAAGGAGGGGAGAATGTTTACCGACAAAATCGAGATTAAAGATTTTGACAAGATGGAGCCGGAATACAAGGAGCTTCTCGGACGCGTCCTGACGATCCAGGCAGACTGCGAAATCGGCGGACCGCATCTTTATGTAGAGAAGATGCTGCCGGCGGCGCCGACAAAGCTAGATCAACTCATCGTCGCGCGCACCGCCGCGGAGGAGATCGACCACTTCCGCAAAGTAGCGCGGGTGGCCGGCGATATCGGCGTTGACGTCTCCTTTGTGCTGAGCCAGCCCAATGAGAAGCGTTTCGTCGACGCATTTCGCGGTCTGATCACGACCTGGGAGGACAACGCCGTCTTCGGTTTCTTGATCGACCGGATCGGACGATATCAGTTGGAAGAATTCTACGACTGCAGTTATCTGCCGCTGCAGCGCATTCTCCCGGACATCGTGACGGAGGAACTGGGCCATATCGAATACGGCTATAACAAAACGTTGGAACTGCTGTCGAAAGGCGACCAGCAAAAGGAGCGGGTACAGAGAGCCATCGACTATTGGTACGTGAGAGCGCTCGACATGTTCGGTCGGAGCGGTTCAGCGCGCGCCGAGCGTTACCGCTACTGGGGTCTCAAACGGCGCGCCAACGAGCAGGCGCGAGAGGATTACATGAAAGAGGTAAATCCAATCCTTGTAAATTTGGGTCTTAAAGTTCCTGATCCACTCAAGGGCCGTCGCTATGCGTAATCGGCTGAGGAGGTCATATGCCGCAAACCGCTCCGAATATTGAAAAACTCGATGAGCATCTGCTGGAGGTTGTCCGCGCCTTGCATGGCGCGGTTAAACAAGGAGTGTCCCACTCGGATGATCCTAAGGTCGTGGAGAAGGCAATCGGGGACTGCAAAGAGATTCTCGATGTCATCATGGCGGGGAGGGTGTCGGAGTGGTTGAACTGAGTCCGGCAGATAACAAGACTGTCAAATCCGCTCCCGACAAGGGAGGTTAAAATGAGCGAATCGAAGCCATGCCCCCTCGAAACGGCTGGCGGCAATTCCTAACGATCGACTCACAGGATTAGTACCAGCCCAATCTCTCTTAAATGGGGGCGCAAGCAGCGCGCCTCCGTCCCACAAACCCAAATCGAGCGCTTCTCTTGAAGGACGCTAGTGCGTGTGTCCCAGAAGTTCATTTACATATTCAACGCCATGGCATTAGCTGAAATCAAATCCCCCTGTGTCCCCCTTTTTCAAAGGGGGAGATGTCTCCGAGAAGGCGTTAACCCCTCTTTGCCAAAGAGGGGAAGGGGAGATTTGCGTGCAAAGGGAAATTGTGAGATTTCGCTTTAAAACAGCTTGGTGCGCCCGCCGAGAATCGAACTCGGACCTAGGGTTCCGGAGACCCTCGTGATATCCTTTTCACTACGGGCGCGGTAAAAATTTTTCTACCATTCTCACCCTCAGGGAGTCAACGCTGAAGAGCGTCGGGGCTGCCTTCGCAATTACCGGGACGGTATGTTACCTAATGGCGCGTGAAGATTCGAGCGCCGGCAAAAATCAATCTCGGCTTGCGGGTCGTCGGCAAGCGCGCTGACGGTTATCACCTTCTCGACACGATCATGGTAGCAATAACCCTCTTTGACGAACTTGAGATCAAAAAACGCAGGCGGGATACGTCCAAGGGCAAGCAGGTAGCGCAACTGCGCGTCACTTGCGATCACCCCCTGGTTCCCAGGGGGGAAAAAAATCTGGCCTACCGGGCCGCGTCTCTCTTGCTGCACGAGGCGGGAGTTACTGAGCCACTGGATATTCACATCCGCAAACGTATTCCCGTTGGCGCGGGTCTGGGTGGCGGCAGCACGGATGCAGCTGCCGCCTTGGTGGGTATAACCCGATTGCTCAAACTCCATTTCTCGCCACGGCGACTGGAGAAGCTTGCAGCTTGTCTCGGCGCCGACGTGCCTTTTTTCATCCGGGCGCGCCCGGTTCGCGCGCGGGGTATCGGCGACAGGCTTACGCCATTGAAGCGAGTGCCGCCCTGGTGGCTGGTAATTCTATATCCCGGCTTCCCGGTGTCCACGGCATGGGTTTACGGCAATCTGCGTGTCAATTTGACAAAATCCCGTGCAAATACTAAATTGTCAATCTTGTTAACAAGTGCTGCCAAATTCGCGGATTTGCTCGTCAACGACCTGGAGGTGGTTACTGTCAAACGGTATCGGCAGATCAAGCGTTTAAAGGATAGTTTGATTGGGTTGGGCGCGGCTGGAGCTTCGATGACTGGTAGCGGGTCGGCGGTTTTCGGCATATTTAGATCCCGCGAAAAGGCCAAGATGGCTTATCGTAAGTTGCGTAAAACTAACGACATCCAAGTTTTGCTTGCGCAGGTTATCGGCCGACCGGGGCAATTGCCGGGTCGATGAGACAAGGGCCTTAAAAAGGGGGTCCGTATGGAAGTCACGGAGATTAGAGTGTTTCCCGTTGACGAAGATAAGCTTAAGGCTTATGTGACTATCACTCTCGATCACTGCTTCGTGATTCGAGACCTGAAGGTCATTCGCGGGCCGACGGGTTATTTCGTATCGATGCCGAGTAAGAAGCGCAAGGATGGGACTTATAAAGATATCGCCCATCCTATTAACAACGAAACGCGCAGGATGCTTGAGGACAAGATTATCGCGGAGTACGAGAAATCCGCGACTGAAGGGGCAGTCCATAAGGCTGCTGAAAGCCGATGATGTGATGTCTAACGTGGGCGGGTGAACTTCTCATGTAGAGGTTCGGGGATGGGCGGTCGCCAAGCGGTAAGGCCCCGGACTTTGGATCCGGTATCGAAGGTTCGAATCCTTCCCGCCCAGCCAGTTTTCCGTTCGTATTTGGGCGCAGAAAATCACGATTGTTAGTAGTAGCCGGCGCCGTTCGATAGTGAACGGCGCCGGTTGTTTTGACCGGCGGGAACTAGGCGGCGTCGATATGGGGGCCCCTCGGTAAGGCGTTAGAACGGTTAGACTGTAGCGCCTCAACAGTGACTGGCGACAGGGCATGTGGCGGTTGAGAAGCGATGAGTCAAAACGACGTTGATATGAAAATCTTCGCGGGGAACTCGAACCCACCCCTGGCCCAGGAAATCAGCCAGTATCTAAAGATTCCGCTCGGCAGAGCCGTGGTGGAAACGTTCAGCGACGGCGAGAGCAAGGTGGAAATCAAAGAAAACGTCCGCGGCGCAGACGTCTTTGTCATTCAATCGACTTCCGCGCCTGGCAACAACAACCTCATGGAGCTCTTGCTCATGCTCGATGCCTTCAAGCGCGCTTCGGCCAAGCGGATCACCGCGGTCATGCCGTACTATGGTTACGCCCGGCAGGACCGCAAGGTGGTGCCCCGCGTGCCCATAAGCGCCAAGCTGGTGGCGGATCTGATTACCACCGCGGGAGCGTCGCGGATGCTGACGATGGACCTGCATTCAGGGCAGATTCAGGGTTTCTTCAATATTCCGGTGGATAATTTATACGCCACGCCGGTGCTACTGCAATATTTGAAAAAGCGGCTCAATCACAACGAAGTTACGATCGTGTCACCGGACGCCGGCGGTGTCGAGCGGGCTCGGGCCATTGCGGCGCGGCTAAACGCTTCGCTGGCGATCATTGATAAACGCCGAGTCGGGCCGAACGTGGTTGCGGAAATGAACATCATCGGCGAAGTCAAAGACCAGATTGCGATCTTGCTCGACGATATGATCGATACGGCGGGAACGTTGGCGATGGCCGCCGACGCGTTAAAAAATGAAGGCGCCAAACGTATTCTCGGTTGTTGCACGCACCCGGTGCTCTCAGGGCCCGCCATCCAGCGCATTGACGAATCCCCAATGGAAGAATTGATCGTCACCAACACGATCCCGCTTGGAACGGAAGCCCAGCATTGCGCCAAGATCAAAGTCTTGTCGGTGGCCCATTTGATCGGCGAGGCAATCCGGCGCACCCACGAGGAAGAATCGATCAGTTCTTTGTTCGTGTGATCGGACCAACAAACCTGCGCTACCGTAGGAGGGAGTTCTCTTGGAAACTCTAGAAATACAAGCCAATGCCCGCGCCGCGGGAAGCAAAAATCAGGCGCGCCGTTTGCGCCGCAGCGGAAAAATACCGGCGATTCTTTACGGTCCCAAAACCCAAGCCGTTGCCTTGGAGCTGGACAAGAAAGATTTTTCCACTCGCGTGGCGCTGCTGCAGGGATCTCATCTGGTACGGTTGAAATCGTCGGAGCCGGCTTTGGCGGAAAAAGTGGCATTGGTAAAAGAGATGCAGTTTCATCCCATCTCCGGTGATGTTACCCATGCGGATCTCTACGAAGTCGACCTGGCGGCGAAGATTCAAGTGCAGGTTCCGCTGCGTTTCGTCGGCAAGGCCGCGGGTGTAACGCGCGGCGGTATTCTCCAACCGATCGTCCGTGAGGTCGAAGTGGAGTGCTTGCCTATGGATATCCCGGGGTTCTTCAACGTCGATGTCAGCACTCTCGATATCGGCGATTCGATCCACGTCGAAGAAATTCAAATGCCCGCAGACGTAACCTTGGTTTTTGAATCGAATTTTGCCGTCGTAACCGTCGTGACGCCGACTGTTGAAGAGGCCCCGGCGGCTGC
>Ga0184634_10000472_pt1 | contig 10394 bp, 7 predicted proteins | sample PLM31_200_b1_FD_133016 | JGI IMG/M metagenome (GOLD analysis project Ga0184634, IMG submission 133016) | Groundwater sediment microbial communities from an aquifer in East River, Colorado, USA - PLM3-1_200_b1 | ecosystem: Environmental > Terrestrial > Soil > Riparian zone | place: USA: East... | reverse complement strand
CCGTAAAGCCCGCCTTGGCGAGCTCAGCACCGGCCTGCCGAGCCAAAGCATAATAGGGATGATTGTCGGTAAAACGCGCTGAGCCGAACACGGTCACGCAAGGACCGGCAAAATGGAGCGCGCAAAAGCCGCGCAAAAATTCAAAGAAAATCCTAGTCGCGCGCGCCAGCTCCGCGGCGCGCTTTTGCGGCCCCTCGAGAAAGCGCACGACCTCCGGCGCGCCCGGCGTCGATCCCCATCCGTCAATGGCGATAATCTCGTTATCTTTAGTCGTCATACGCAAATATCATCGCCGATCCGTTAGGCCGGCTCAACGACCGAAGTCGCGTGAGGAAAAAATTAAAAAGATTATTCCCACTCAATCGTGGCGGGAGGCTTGGACGAGATGTCGTAAGCGACACGGTTGACGCCGCGGACTTCGTTGAGAATACGATTGGATATTTTTCCGAGCAGATCGAAGGGCAGCGCCACCCAGTTGGCGGTCATGCCGTCCTGGCTGTCGACGACGCGCAGGGCGATTACGTTTTCGTAGCTACGCTCGTCGCCGACTACGCCGACGGTTTTGACCGGCAAGAGCACGGCGAACGATTGCCACACCTTTTCATAGAATCCCGCCGCTCTGATTTCGTCGAGCACGATCACGTCGGCTCCGCGCAGAACTTTCAGCCGAGCCTCGGTCACTTCGCCGAGCACGCGAATCGCCAGTCCTGGCCCTGGGAAAGGCTGGCGCTGGATCATTTCGTTTGGCAAACCAAGTTCTTTGCCCAGGATTCTCACTTCGTCCTTAAAAAGCTCGCGCAGCGGCTCGATCAGTTTGAATTTCATATTCGTCGGCAGACCGCCGACGTTGTGGTGCGACTTGATCGTCGCCGACGGGCCGAGCACGGAAACCGACTCGATCACGTCCGGATACAGTGTCCCCTGGGCGAGAAACTCGATTTCGCCCAACTTACGCGCTTCGTTCTCGAAGACTTCGATAAACTTGTAGCCGATGCGCTTGCGCTTGATCTCGGGATCTTCGACGCCTTTCAGTTCAGCTAAAAATTGATCACTGGCATCGACGTAGCGAAAACTCTGGCCGAACCGCTCGACAAACAGAGCGCAAACCTGCTCGGCCTCGCCTTTGCGCAACAGCCCATTGTTGACGAAGACGCAGACGAGCCGCTCCTTGATCGCGCGATGGATTAAAGTCGCAGCCACCGCGGAATCGACCCCGCCGCTGAGCGCGCATAGCACGCGCCCTGCGCCGACCTGCGCGCGAATTTTCTCCACTGACGTGTCGATGAAATGCTCCATCGTCCAGGTCGGCCGGCAGCTGCAGATGCGAAATACAAAGTTATCCAGGATTTGCCGTCCGTGCGGCGTGTGCGCGACCTCGGGATGAAACTGCACGCCGAAGAAACGCCGGGTCGGATCGGCAAAGGCGGCGATGGGTGAATTGTTGCTGTGCGCGAGTGCGGTCCAGCCGTGCGGAAAATTCGTCATTTTATCGCCGTGACTCATCCACACCCGGGTCGATTCATTTTTGCTAAAGCCGTGAAACAGATCGCTGTCGCTATCGATGATCAAATCGGCAGGTCCGTATTCGCGCCGATCGGAGCGCGCGGCCGCGCCGCCGAAGGCGAGGTTGACGACACCCATGCCGTAACAGATGCCGAGAAAAGGCACAGGCAGCTGAAAAAGTTCTGCGTCGACTCTAGGCGCGTTGTCTTGGTAAACACTCGCCGGACCGCCGGAGAGGATGATTCCGTCCGGGCCAAGCGCTTTGATTTTTTCCAGTGAGAGGCCGAAGGGATGGATTTCGCAGTAAACCTTAGACTCTCGGATACGGCGAGCGATCAGCTGCGTGTATTGTGAGCCGAAGTCGAGAACGAGAATCATTCTACTCTGTAATTGGGCGCTTCCTTGGTGATGAAGACGTCGTGCACATGCCCCTCTTTGAGTGCCGCCGCGGTGATTTGCATGAACTTCGCCTTGGCGCGCAGCGTCAAAACGTCCTTAGAGCCGAGGTAGCCCATACCGGCGCGCAGACCGCCGACCAGTTGGTGGATATTGAACGACATCGATCCCTTGTACGGCACCTGACCCTCGATGCCTTCGGGAACGAGTTTGTTACTGTCCTTCACGTCCGCCTGGCCGTAGCGGTCCCGGCTGCCTTGTCCCATGGCGCCCAAAGAGCCCATGCCCCGATAAGATTTGTAGGTGCGTCCTTGATACAAAATCATTTCACCGGGGCTTTCCTCCGTGCCGGCGAAAAGACTGCCGATCATGACCGAATCGGCGCCGGCCGCCAGCGCTTTGGTAATGTCGCCGGAATACTTGATGCCGCCGTCGGCAATGATCGGCACGTTGTGACGTGCGGCGGCTTTGGCGCAGCTGCCGATGGCAGTGATCTGCGGCACGCCCACGCCGGAGACGACTCGCGTCGTGCAGATCGATCCAGGGCCGACGCCGACTTTTACCACGTTCACACCGGCTTGGATTAGTGCCGTCGTGCCTTCCGCCGTGGCGACGTTGCCACCGGAAAGATCGAGATCGGGATAACGGCGCCGAATGCTGCCGATCACGTCGATGACATTTTTCGAATGGCCATGGGCCGTGTCGACGGCGATCAAATCGACGCCGGCGCGAACTAAGCTCTCCACCCGTTCTTCCCAATCCGCCACGCCGACGGCCGCGCCGACTCTCAAACGGCCGCGCTCGTCTTTGCAAGCGTTGGGATACTGTATTTTCTTTTCTATATCTTTGACCGTAATCAAACCTTTGAGACGGAAATCTTCGTCGACGACGAGCAGCTTCTCGATGCGATGCTGGTGCAGGATCTCTTTGGCTTCATCAAGGCCGACGCCGGGCTTGACCGTCACCAAGTTGTCTTTGGTCATCACCTCCGAGACCGGCCGATCAAGTCTCTTCTCGAACCTCAAGTCGCGGTTGGTGAGAATGCCGAGCAACCGGCCGTTTTTCGTCACCGGCAATCCAGAGATGCCGTACATTTTCATGATCTCCTGGGCGTCGGAAATTTTTTGATCCGGCGCGACCGTGATCGGTTCGGATATCATGCCGCTCTCGAACTTTTTGACCTTCTCGACTTCGCTTGCTTGCGCCGCCACCGTAAGATTTCGATGGACAATGCCGATGCCGCCCTCTTGCGCCATGGCGATGGCGGTTTTCGACTCCGTCACCGTGTCCATGGCCGCGCTGACGAGCGGTATGTTCAGCTTGATCCGCTCCGTCAATCGGGTTGAGACATCGATGTCGCGAGGCAATACCGCGGACTCAGCCGGGATCAGCAAAACATCATCGAAGGTCAAACCAACAGGCAGGACTTCCTGTTCTAACATCGTTCACCTCCGGGCCGGGCTAAAAAAAAACCCAGACCTGCGCCTGGGTTTTGAGCCTGCTCACTTGTCTATAAGCAAACATGAAGTCTTATACCAGGAAATTTTTTCCGCGGCAAGATTGGTGAATATTGAGTCAACCAGGTCAGTATGGTAGCAACGAGCATCGACTATGCCGCTTTACGAATACGAATGCCGCAAGGGACACCGCTTCGAGGCGATACAAAAACTCACCGATAAGCCGATCAAGCGCTGCGAAGTTTGTTCGGCGCAAGCCAAACGCTCGATCTCCCAGCCGACGCTGCTGCACAACCGCGGTGTCCACGTCTTCGATCGCGTCACGATGGACGACGCTCTGCGCGCGCGTCCATCGTCGCTCAAGTCCTTCAAGAAAGACAAATTTTAGTACGGCAACGCCGGTTGTCGATCCCCCAGTATTTCTCCCTGCGGCGAGTCGATGATTAAACGTCGACGTAGGCTGTCGAGAATTGGCTTTGGAAGGAGTTGTTCAGAATTCCGTATCGCAGATCTAACAGCAATCTCTTGGCGCCGCCTCAGCGCGAAGAGCTCGCAACTCCAGACTGGTATCGCTATGCCCCCGAATCATCGAATACGCGGGAATTTCCCCTGCCGGCGCGCTGTGAAACCGCAGGTTCGCTGACAATCTTGATCGCCTTGTCAGCGCCGGACACAGCTCCAAACTGAACATCGGGGAGCTTGGTTAGATCGGCAGCGGCATCCTTGATGGAGCGATGCTCGACGGCGCGGGAGATCGTTTCGTTAGGCGTCGGACCGGTTTTGCTACCAAGAAAAGGCTTGACAATTAGATAACAGACATCACGCAGTGGCATATGGCGCATGAAGCGACGTATGAGCCGAAATGTCTGCAACGGGTAATGCGTCAGCTTGTAACGGAACAATCGTCGAAGACCCGCCGTGCGCTCGGTGTTGATGATCGAACCGGACAGACAGGTGGGGTCGATCTCCGAGCACTTGAAATACTTATACCAATCCGTCGCATCATCGACCAAACCGCGCCGCACGTACTCCTGCCAAAGCGGCGTGCCGCGATAAACGCATAGGCGGTTGAACCCGAAGGTGTCCAGCCGAAGCTCGGCGGCAAAAGCAAACGTCGCGCGCATATCCTCGACCGTTTCGTCCGGATTGCCGACGACAAAAAAACCGTGAACGATTTCGATACCGGCTTGCTTCGCTTTCGTCACCGCTGTCTCGACTTGGGCCAAGGTTTGCTCTTTCTTGAGTCGATCAAGAATTTTCTGGCTGCCGCTCTCGATTCCGAACATCACGGTCCGGCAGTGGGCCTTTGCCATCGTGGGGAATAAGTGTTGCGCCGTGGAATCGACGCGCCCTTCACAACCCCATTTGACGGTAACGCCGGCATCGTCGATTCCATTGCAGATTGCCTCAATACGCTTCGGTTGCAGGAGAAAGTGATCGTCGACGAAATAAACACTGCCGTATTCCTGCGCCTGCAATTGTTTGAACTCGTCGACAACGTGCTGGGGACTGCGCGAGCGCCACTTGCCGTCATTGAAAATTGGAATGTCACAGAAAACGCAAGGCCAGGGACAGCCACGCGAGGTCTGCATGGTGGTGAACCGATCCATGGATAATACCGCCGGCACGTCGAGGGGCATTGATTCAACGAAATCCAATGGCAAACCCTCTCGGTCGGGAAACGGCCACTGGTCGAGATTTCGGTCCAGCGGTCGGTTGGGGTTGTGGACCAGGGTGCCGTCCTTGGCCCACGTAACGCCCGCCACCTCAAAAGGCTCATCGAGCCGCTCGAGTAAATCGAGGATGAGCTGCTCGCCGTCGCCGCGGCAGATGAAATCTACTTCCGGACACTGAACCTTGACGAGCTCGGCGTTCAACGTGGCGAATACCCCGCCGAAGGCGAGACGAACGTGCACAGCCGCCGCGCGGATTTGACGCGCGAGGATCTTCGCATACGGATAACTCGTAGTGCTCAGGAAACTTAAGCCGACCAGGTCCGGCTGCTGCCTGCGAATCTCGTCAATGATGACGCCATTGGGGGTTTCCGGATTGGCCTGATCGAACATGACGCACTCATGGCCCGCCCGTTTTAAGACGGCCGAAAGCGACATGATGCCGATGGGCGGAAATCCCATGATCCGAATCCTGCCGTTTTTCCCTCGCGATGAAGCCGGGAGCGCATAGAACTGCGGATCACGAATATGGATTAGAAACACGCGCATCAGATTAGTGCTCTTGTTTCCGCATCGAAAGTGCTCGCCAAACTGCGCATTCAGTGGCGACGCGAGCGACTGGTGGAGCGTTGGACGTCTCTTTTGGTGGAATCAGCCTGCGAGGCACTGCGTCTTGGTCGATACTACACTTTAAGCAGTGCGACGCAAGGATAACGATCAGCAAACTTCGATAGACGATCCGGCAATCAGTGAAGAGAAGAATTTACATAGGGATTCTGAGTAAGGATTTTTGCCACAATGCGAGTCATTGTCCGACATTTTTTCAAATGTAATCGATGCATCGATTGGGAAGGAATGAATGAAATTAGCACCAAGTCCGTGGCACGTAGCTTGCGACTTTTCCCATATGGGAACGCAATCGTCTGTGAAGGAATAAAGCAAAAGGAGGAGAAATCATGCGGAAAGATAAATCTATGCTAGCAGTGCTTCTTTTGGGCGGCGCGGTCGGACTCGTGGCGAGTCCGGCGTGGTCACAGGAGGTTCCGGGAGAACGCCGACAACCAGACAAACGTCTGACTCGCCCGGGCGATAATGAAAATATTCCGGGTATGCGCGAGCAAGGAACGCCTGAACTATCGAAAAATGACATGCGTATGGTCGAGGAGGCATTGAAGTCTAAGGGCTACAACCCGGGTTCGATCGACGGAGTTGCGGACGATGCAGCAAGAACGGCGATTCGTTCGTTTCAAAAGGATAACGGTCTGCCGATGACCGGCACCATTGATCAACGAACGGCGGAACGACTTGGTGTGACCATCGGCGCGCACCCCTCGACCTCCGATCGTCCGGTTAGTGAACCGCCTTCGCCGCGAAGCCAAGGGCGTGATACGGACCAAAATGTTCCGAGAGAGACGCGCAAATAACTAACCGTCAAGGCGTTGCGTTCGGAATTACAGTAATTCGATGAAGCGGGAACGCAGGATTACTGTAACCCTAGGGCGGCGACGATCCGCTGCCGCATTAGTAACGGCCGAAAGGTAATCCTGCCTTTCGGCCGTTCTTAAGAAAACTCACCGCACACGAAACGACTTTGCTGGTGAAACCAAACGAGAATCGGAAAAGGCATTTGCCTCGCGATATTTAAAAAGAGGAAGCCAACCAATGCTGGACGTAATCGAACACGAGCGAGTAAGAGCGAACACGGCAGCACAGATCAACTGGCGTATCGACCGGCAGATCGAGGACAACGTACGTCACTATGCGCACCAAAAGAAAGAGGAAATTTCGCGCCGCATCTGGGAATTGGAGCAAGAATGGGATATCGAGCGGGTGCTGGAAACCATGGCGTCTTCATTGTCGCTCGCCGCAATCGCGTTGAGCGTAACCAATCACAGACGTTGGATCATCCTTTCCGGTGTTGTCCTTGCGTTTTTTCTTATGCACGCCATTCAGGGTTGGTGTCCTCCCATTCCCGTGCTGCGTAGATTGGGCGTCCGTACTCGCGAGGAATTCGATCGCGAACGTTACGCCCTTAAACTTCTGATCGGCGACTTTCCCCGGGTGAGCAGCGCCGATGCGGCCATCGTGGCGATGACAAACTGACGCGGGTCCCGACCCCTGCAAAATTTATGAAACCGGAGAGCAATCTAGATCATGAAAATCGCCCAGGTCGCACCTCTTTACGAACGGGTTCCGCCGCTTTACTACGGCGGAACGGAGCGGATTGTCGCTTATCTCACTGAAGAGCTGATCAACCAAGGACACGAACTAACTCTATTCGCAAGCGGAGATTCGCTAACCAAAGGTCGTCTCATTGCGCCTTGTGAACAGGCGATCCGGTTGAATCCTGATTGCCAAGACCCGCTCGTTTATCATTTTTTACAGTTAGAGCAAGTTTTTCGAATGGCCACGGCTTTCGACATCATCCACTTTCATACCGACTATTTGCATTTTCCTATTTCCAGAAGACTCGAAGTACCCCACGTCACGACTCTGCACGGTCGGCTCAATTTGCCGGATCTCGTGCCGCTTTATCGTGAGTTCGTCGACGTCCCCGTAATTTCCATCTCGAACTCTCAGAGAAACCCCTTGCCGTCGATCAACTGGCAAGGAACAGTTTATCATGGGCTGCCCATGGATCTTTATGAACTAAAGAAGAGTCAGGAAACGTATCTCGCTTTCCTGGGACGTATCTCTCCGGAAAAAAGGGTCGACAGAGCCATTGAAATCGCCAAACGCGCCAACATGAAGCTCAAGATCGCCGCCAAAGTCGATGCTGCCGACCGCGAGTATATGGATACCGAGATCCGCTCTCTGTTGGATCATCCACTGGTCGAGTTCATCGGCGAGATCACTGAGGAGGAGAAACGAGAATTTCTCGGCAATGCCTTTGCGCTACTTTTTCCGATCGATTGGGTGGAGCCGTTCGGTCTCGTTATGATCGAAGCCATGGCCTGCGGCACGCCCACCATCGCTTTCCGTCGAGGCTCCGTACCTGAAGTGATCGACGCCGGAGTTACCGGCTTCGTAGTCGAAAGTATCGACGACTCCGTCGCCGCATTGGATAAGCTGCAAAACTTCGACCGAGAGCGTTGCCGGCAGATTTTTGAGGCGCGCTTCTCCGCCAATCGAATGGCGCTCGACTACGTGAAAATCTACGAACGGCTCCTCCACTCTAGACGTCCGCATCGTCCGGTGCGCCGCGGACAAAATACCCGAACGAGCTTGAAACCCGTCCCAGTGCCTAACGGGGAAACATCAAGTCCGGTTGCTCCATGTCAAGCCAAGCCGGAAAGTACTGGCTAGTTTCAGGCATTTAGGTTTCCGTACGAAGCTCGACTCGCCCCTCACGCCGTTCGATTTCAACCGTCGCGTGTTGCGCGCGCCGGTGAATCAATACATCCACGGATGCCGCGCCCACTTTCAAATTGCTGATATGAATCTCGTCAAGAAAATCCGGCAGTACAGGCCGCACAAATGAGAGTCGCGAATCGGCTGCGTCGATTTGAATTCCTAAGATGGCTTGCAGCAATAAAAAAACGCAGCCAGCCGACCAGGCCTGGGGCGAACAGGCGACCGGATAAGGCACCGGGCCTTCGCCCTCGCGGCGGTAAAAGCCGCAAAATAATTCGGGCAGACGATACTCAACGAAAACACTCGCTTCAAAAAGGCCTTTCAAGATCTGGCTCGCATGATTCTTGAAGCCGTATCGCCCCATACCCGCGGCGATCAGAGCATTGTCGTGCGGCCAAACCGACCCGTTATGGTACGACATGGGATTAAAGCGCGCTTCCGAGACGCCGAGTGTGCGCACGCCCCAGCCTGAGAAAGAATGTTGATGCATAAGTGTTCTGGCGACACGTGCCGCCAGTTCCACTTCCGCTATTGCCGTAAACAAGCAATGGCCCGCATTGGACGTGCTTACCTGGCACTGGCGCTTCTCACCGTCAAGAGCCAACGCATAAGTCGAAATGTCATCACACCAAAAGTATTTGGCAAAATTTTCTTTGAGTATTTTGGCGCTGGCTAACAGCAGTTTCGCTCTCTCTGCATGACCCAGCGCCGAAGCGATGGCCGCACCGGCAATCCGGGCGGCGTAGGCATAACCTTGGGCTTCACAAAGGGCGATCGGCCCCCGGGCCAGGGCGCCATCGCGGTGAGATACGGAATCCCAAGAATCCTTCCAGCCTTGATGCACCAAACCAGTTGTCGAATGGCGGGCGTATTCGAGAAAACCGTCGCCGTCGCGATCGCCATAATCATCGAGCCAGCCCAGCGCGGCATCGATTTGAGGCCAAATCGAGGTGATAAATCCCAAGTCATCGGTGCATTCGAAATAACTCCCCGCGAGCATCACAAACAACGGGGTTGCGTCGACGCTGCCATAATAAAGATCGAAGGGAATCTCGCGCAAAGCGGCCATCTCGCCTTTTCGAGTTTCATGAAGGATCTTGCCCGGCTCTGCATCCCTGTCGGGGTCGTTCTGCTTGGCCTGCAAGGCAGCAAGATAACTCAAGACACCTCGGGCAATCTCCGGATTAATCCATAGATATTCGAGCGCGGTGATAATGCCGTCGCGTCCGAACGGAGTGCTGAACCACGGCACTCCCGCATAAGGATAGAATCCGAAGGGAGTCGACGTGAACATCATATGGAGATCGGACGAGGACCGAGCCAACCATTCATTGAATTGTTCGTTCGACGTGCGTACCTGACAGCCTTGCTCCTTTAACCTCTTGAGCGCCGACTTCGCGTCGGCATGGGCGCGGCCGTAATTTACGCCGGCTGGCACATCGCCCTCGCTCTCGCAGGCATAGGTCAAAAAGAATTCCTTTTCCTCCTTCGGTCCAAGCGATTGAACGAACGTCGCCTCGGATGCTGATAGACAGTCGGGCGCAGGAGCACAGAATATTTGGGTCCGGCGCACCACACCGTCCAGTCCGTGGTAGGCAAACCAGAGTTGATCGGCTGCGATTACCGCGTCACTCTGACTGCCTCTGCGTTCCCTCGTCATGCCGCGCACCTCGAAAAGGTCCGCGAAGTCGGCGCCAAAGTCGATGGAGAAGCGGACTTCGATGGGAACCAGACCGTAGTTGATAAATTTGAACGTCTCAAAGCAAGTCGATTGCCGCAGCAACTTGGTCCGCGTGATGTGCAAAGTTCCTCTTGGCAGCATCAACTGCCCGATCCGATAAACATCCGGATTGGTCAAATTCACCACGAAGAGCAGATTGTCTTCTTGAATTTTCGAATTGAGCAGGAATGGTCGACCATTGCCCAGCTTAAAGACCAGGTGCGAAAGAAACCTCGTTCCTTCGTGATAGATACCCTCTTGGCCGGGGCCGGTTGCTTGAATGTCGCCGTG
>Ga0184634_10000470_pt1 | contig 10396 bp, 10 predicted proteins | sample PLM31_200_b1_FD_133016 | JGI IMG/M metagenome (GOLD analysis project Ga0184634, IMG submission 133016) | Groundwater sediment microbial communities from an aquifer in East River, Colorado, USA - PLM3-1_200_b1 | ecosystem: Environmental > Terrestrial > Soil > Riparian zone | place: USA: East... | reverse complement strand
TTTGACCCTTTCTGTAGGAACTTCTTCTATGTCAATCTTATCAATTCTTAAAATCTTTTCATAGTTCTTTAGCGCTTCATTAACATTGTTTACTGCTATAGCTACATGATCAACTCTCATATCATATTACCATCAAAAAGAGAATTTTGGTTCATATCTGCCAAAAATGTCAACAAAAATATCACTTATTTCTCCCAATGTAACATGACCCTTTACTGCAGAAATGATATGAGGCATAAGATTCTCGTTTTCTTTTTCAGCAAATCTTTGCAATTTGCTTAATCCAGAATTTACTCTAGTTTGATCTCTATTTTTCTTGAATTCTTTGAATTTATTCACTTGACGTATCTCTATTTCAGGATCTATAGTATTTAATTTTGGTTCAACATCATTTTGGTCTTGAAATTTATTTACACCTACAATTATATGATCGCTATAGTCTATTTCTTTCTTCAACTGGTAAGCATTACGTCTTATTTCCTCCTGAAAGAAGCCATTTTCTATTGCTACTAGAGCACCTCCAATTTTTTCTATTTTCTTGAGATATTTTTCAACCCCATCTTCTATCTTGGATGTCAAATATTCAAGATAATGCGATCCAGATAGTGGATCTACAGTCTTTGTTACCCCAGTCTCATTTGCTATAATCTGTTGAGTTCTTAGTGCTATCTTAACAGATTCTTCAGTTGGAAGAGCCAATGCCTCATCTCTAGAATTTGTGTGCAAAGATTGACATCCGCCCAATACGGCTGACAATGCCTCGAGTGTAACCCTTACTATGTTGTTATCGACTTGTTGTGCTGTCAGAGATTCTCCACTAGTCTGAACATGAAAACGCAAATGCATTGATTTATCATTCTTTGCTCCAAATCTTTCTTTCATTATCCTTGCATAAATACGACGAGCTGCTCTAAACTTGGCTACCTCCTCAAAGAATTCCATGGTACAACAGAAAAAGAATGATAGGCGTGGCGCAAATTCATCAACATTCAATCCTCTTGATACACATGTGTTGATGTACTCTATTGCATTCGCAAATGTAAAAGCTAATTCTTGAATTGCGTTGGAACCTGCTTCACGCATATGGTAGCCAGAGATACTTATGGGATACCACTGTGGAACGTGTTTAGAACAATACTGAATCATATCACCAATAATTCTCATCGACTGTCTTGGTGGATAAATATACGTATTACGTGCAATGTACTCCTTTAGGATATCATTTTGCGTCGTACCCCTTAAACTGCTAGATGAAACTCCCTGTGATTCCGCAACAACGATATATAGAGCCAAAAGAGTCGAAGCGGTCGAATTTATTGTCATCGAGGTACTTACTCTTTCAAGAGGAATGTTTTGAAAGCATGTCATCATATTGTCAATCGAACTGATTGCAACCCCAGTCCTACCAACCTCTCCCTGCGAATATGGGTTGTCAGAATCTCTCCCTGTTTGCGTTGGGAGATCAAAAGCTAGTGATAGTCCTGTCTGTCCATGTTCTAACAAGAATCTAAATCTCTTGTTCGTCTCCTCTGCACTTCCAAATCCACTGTACTGTCGCATGGTCCATAGTCTTTCTCGATACATATTCAGATAAAGTCCCCTTGTATACGGAAATCTGCTTGCGTCTTCCTCATCGGAGTCACTTTTGATATCTTTTGAGGAAAAAATTCTTTTTACAGGAATCCCTGAATCAGTTTTGACCTTTTTTATTTCCTGTTTTGCCATAGTTTTATTCTCCTACACAATAATCTTATTTGCGAAATTTAAAGCTGCGTTATAAGGATCTACTTCCTTTTTTAGTATTTTGTTTACAAGTTTCTTGTACTCTTGACTACTCAAAATCTTTTCAATAGATTTTTCTTTTATTACATTTAAAATCATATCTCTCAATTCATTTTCTAGTATTGATTTTTCTCTTGACTGATATTTTTGATCATTTAATAATTTGACTAGAGATTTTGTTAAGTCCTTTATTCCTTTCTGCATCTTTGCAGAACATTTAACAACTAATTTTTTATTATTACCAATTAGGTCAGAAATGATATTGTACAATATTGCAGCTCCTTCCAAATCTGATTTATTTATTACATAGACGTCTCCAATTTCTGTTAACCCTGCCTTTATTGCCTGTATACTGTCACCTGTTTGTGGATTGAAGATCACTACTGTAATATTGACTGCTTTTGAAATTTCGATATCTAACTGGCCTGCACCCACGCTCTCTACTAATATCAGATTATAACCTGCAGCATCCAGTATTCTTACCACGTTTCTTAGTGACCTTGAAATGCCGCCTTCTGCTCCTCTTGAGGCCATGCTTCTCACATATATCTCGTCGCTAATTGACATCATTCGTACCCTATCTCCAAGAAGAGCACCTCCTGTTAGAGGACTTGAAGGATCTACTGCTATAACAGCTACTTTGTAACCAAGATAATGAAATTCTGCAGCCAATCTTCCTATTAACGTACTTTTACCCGAACCTGCAGAGCCAGTAAAACCTATTGTTTTGGCGTTCCCTGTTTTTTTAAAAATCTTATGAATTATTTTTACCGATTCGGGTTCATTATTATCGACGATTGAGATTGCTCTTGAAATTGATCTCTTTTCACCTTTTAGAATTCCATCAACCAACTCTGACACGATTGATTTAGCTGGAAAGTTAAGTATTAAAAGTTACTCATATGTGCAAATGCAAACAATTTGGGTCACTTAATTGACAAAAAATTTTAAACCTCCACTATGAATTTTAGATATATGTCTACATCAACACATGGAAAAAAAAAACCAATAAGGGTTCTTGTGTCTAAATTGGGGTTGGACGGTCATGACCGGGGAGCACTGGTCATATGCAGAGCTCTTAGAGATTCTGGAATGGAAGTGATATATTCTGGACTATTCTGTACCCCTGAACAGGTTTCGCAAATTGCTATTGATGAAGATGTTGATGTCGTTGCAATGAGTTTGCTTAACGGTGCCCATTTGACATTATTTCCCAGAGTTGCAAGTCTTTTAAAAGAACGTGGTGTTAGTGATATACTTTTGATTGGTGGAGGTGTCATTCCTGTTAAGGATAAAAAGATACTCGAAGAAAAAGGAGTAAAAGGCAATTTTGGGCCAGGAACACCGCTTGATATAATTATTAAATATATTTACAATAATTTAAAAAAATAAATTTTATTTAATTTAGTCTCTTATTAGAAACAAAAAATTTATGCACCGTCTTGTAATTAATTCTGTGGGCTGGACTGAATTTGTTAAGATAAATTACCATCTATAGGAACCCGATTAACTAAATTTGATTTCTTTTTTTTAGTATCACGAGGACAATCAATTTGATCATAATTTTTTCTTAAATGAAGAATGCAGTGCAAAAAATATTAGGTGCGTCTTATAGCAGCAATAACCATCAATACGACCCAGATGACTAGAACAATTATTCCAATAATGATGAAAATGTTGCCAATAGTTCCAGCTGGATATGGAATAGGAGAATATAGTAGGACTGCTCCTATTACTATGAGGACTATTGCTAATATTAGTAGATTTTGATGAGAAATTGCTGTCATATATTAAATTATTAAGCAAACAAAGTTTATAACATACTATTAGGTGTGAATATCTTTAAAATGTAAATCAAGATCATGTTGCGTCGGATACAATAATCTGCATTCTTTACATTTGAAATTTTTTGTCACAAAATATTTAATGCAACATAGGCCATATAGCTTTCAGTTGCCACAACTATCTGGCGATCGAGCTTCTATTCTAGACGTATGATAGGATTGAAAATAATCTAAGTTTACAATAATTTAAACAAGCTGCGTTCGATTAGTACATTATTTACAAAATCAAATTTATTTGAAGAAATCGATTGGTAATAATTAAAGTACTGTAATAACGTTCTCAAACTAGAGACATTCACGTCCTAACAACAAATAGTTTATAGATATTTATCCGATATTTTCTTAAATATCAGTGCTGGAAAATCAAAAAAAATAGAACAGTGGCAAAAAAATATGGCTATCTCTGTAAAATTGATTTTATTTTCGGGATCCATCTTATCAATGGATTGATAAAAAAGTAGATCCCGATAATGCAAAGCTTTCATGGCAGAAATGTAAGAAAATATCCAGAGAAATAGTTTACAAAAATAATCTTCTAAAAAAAATCGTGATTAAAAGAGTAACTTAGAAACAAAAATAAAAGTAGATTGTTAATCTACTGGATTTGTTTCGATTTGGCCTTCAGTTGATGGAACTCCAATTGACTCATTAGTTCCTAGCATACTCTCACTAGATTCATTAGTTCCTAGCATACTCTCACTAGATTCATTAGTTCCTAGCATACTCTCACTTGACTGAGATGCGCCAAGCTGATTTTCAGTTGTTTGATTAGCTCCTAGTACATTTTCAGTTGTTTGATTAGCTCCTAGTACATTTTCAGTTGTTTGAGACGACTGAAGCTGATTTTGAGTTGTTTGAGATGATTCCAGCTGATTTTGATTTTCGACTGTAATTTCATTCAGATTAACATTGGTCAAATCTATGTCAATGCGTAGATCGTTATAACTAATGTGGGCTCTTTTGGTAGTGACATCTATCTGAATAGTTCCTTTACTAATTTGTCCTCGAATTTCTCCGTCGGGATAAGTTTCTGTGTGGATGTTAACATATGCTGCGGATTTATCGAAGAGACTAACAAGATCAGATATCCCCTTACCCTTTAAGGGACCTTGTAATTTATCTGCAGTTATACTTCCCTGTACTAGTGCACCATTCACAGTATCTTTTTTACCTGTAAAAAGTGTGGCCACAATGGGACCGTTATCACCAGCTTTTCCTGAATGGATGTGCGCTTGTGTTACTTTTTTGAGACCTTCTGCTTCAATTTGGTACCAGATTTTTGACTTTGCACTGTTTACAATGAATCCAGAAATTCCTGTGGCAGTTACATCGGGATGCGACGGAACTTCGTTCTTGCCGTTGAGTATCGCTATGTACCCATTTTGCTGTTGTGCGTTTACTTGGTTTGTGAATATTACCGCAGCTGAGATTGACAATATTGCGGCTATAGTCAACGTTGTGTAAATTAATTTTGCCATTACTTAAAAAAAGGCAATATTATTTATTAATAACTATAAATCATCCTAAGCAAGAAAAGAGGTTTTAAAGTTTTTTATTAAAACTATAATATATGATGAAGTATATTATATCCTGGATTTACGCGGATAACAATTTACTTAATACCTGTCTATTAACTGGTAATAATCAAATTATCTCTAATTCGCTTTTTTGGTTTATGATAGAATTAATTTAATCCGAAAGCGTACAAATTTTTTTGAGATAGTGATGAAGATTTAAATCTAAATTGTTATTCAGTAAATCTCAATCTATAAAATGACTCTCATTGGGGACGTTTATCGATGGCTCTACAGTAAATTTATTTCTCGTCCTACAAATTTCAGTTGGATAATAAACAATCAGCTTGCAGGAAGTGGATTACCTCTCTCTTTTGATCAATTCATGTGGCTAGTGAATCACGGTATTGGCACGATCGTTACAGTACGAGAAATCCCATTGCCTTTGCAGTGGTTATCAAATACAGATTCTAAGAATACCCTCTCTGATGGTAAAACCATTAAAAAAATAAATTATTTGCATTTAAGAGTAGAAGACCATCATTCTCCTTCCGTCGAAGAGATTGATTCGACCGTTAAATTTATCGAAACTGAAATTGAAGTAGAAAAAAGACCAGTTTTAGTTCATTGTGCTGCCGGAAAAGGAAGGACCGGGACGATTCTAGGTGCTTATCTATTAAAAAAAGAAAATCTTCGTGCAAAAGACGCTATAAGTAAAATTAGGAAACTGAGACCAGGGTCTATTCAAACAGATTCACAAGAAATGTCTATTTATGAATATGAGAAATATCTGAGAGACAAATCAGTAAATTAGATATGAAATATTCCTAATTATCCTGATAGTAACGATACCATTTGGTCCTATGCGTATGATAACATTTTATTGATACCGGGTTTGATATTATATGACATGGATTTCGAAAGGCTAGAGAAGTTGGCAGATGAAGCAAACGTCGCACGAAACCAGAATCTGAAACTAAGGGCAAAAAAAATAGAGGAAGAGATCATGAAAAATATCATTGAAGAAGATTTAGTGTTTCCAGTAGAGGAAGAGGTCTTAATAACCAAAAATTCTGCTTCATTTATATATAAAAATAACAAGACATATCCTTCACTACTAGAATTTATTGGAAGGATTCTTCACGTTGATATCCCCATCAAAATTAATGAATGTAAATTTGGTCCTGGGGGAATTATAGTATCTGCCAGCAATAAGGAACAAGCAAACAAAATTTTACTTGATTGTTGCCATGAATTACAGACTCTTATAAGGGCAAAAAAAGGGCATATTGACTAATGTGAGATTGAAGGCCCATGAAAAATTCATTTTCTCTTAATTGCTTCCAGTAGAGTCGATAACATGAATGGCTTAACCAAAATATCTTCCTTATTTACTCTAAGAGAATCAATTGTAGTTACAGTTCGATTGAGCGGGTTCGAGGTTGTCAAAACAATTCTTTGATTCGGCTTAATTCGATATATCTCTTTTGCAACGTCACTTACTTCAATAATACCACTCAAATGCATGTCTAAAATAATTATATCAAATTCATTTACTTTTAGTACAGATAGGCATTCGTTACCATCTGACACTACAATTACATCGAGATCCAACGCACTCAAGTATTCTGCGTAAAGAGTCATTAAATCTGGTTCAGATTCCACAATAAGAATTCGCATCGCATTTTTTTGTCCAAAGGACGTGCGCAGCTGATTTAAATCATATTCATTTAGATCCATCATCAAGTCATGTAAATTTGAAATCTTGGATTTTGAATCAAATTTGCTCTGTTCCAATATCATATGAGGGTGAGGACATACTACTGTGATGTGGTAATTATTTTTGAGCCATTCATTATGAACATCCTGCCACCATTTCTCTAGGATTTCAGACTCATCAAACGATTTATTTTCACACAAACAGCATGCGGCATCAGCGAAGACAATTATTTTGTTTTCCTTACCTTGAACGACGCGGTCATGAAGTAACTTCTCTAGATTATCTTTCAGGTTCTCAAATGGCAGTAGGTTTCCCCTTAATGCAGATTCATAGTATGGCTTAAAATTGATAATCTGCAAGTTATTATTATCAATATGACTTTGATAGTTTTCTATTTTAGTAAATAAATTTGCCATATTTGAAATGTGTAACTGGTCAAAAGCAAAGACAGATGCATAAATACAAAGCTGCTCGTCATCTAATCCTTGATTAATCCAATGCGCAGCTGCTTCAGCGCGCCGCTCGTCTTTGTCGCATAAGAGCATAACATGCTTTCCTCTAGAGATTTCAAATGGATTTTGTATGTTACTCATAAATAAACCCCTCGGGTAATCTATTCTCAATTCGTGCTAACAATATGACGCCGCATATTGTATTGAACATCATAGTTTATTAGGATTATCGTGTATTTGTAGCCAAATATCAATGGTACAAGTAATAGTAAATATCAATTTACTCTCAAGACAGCTAAATGAAGCATCAATATTTACAATATAACCTGCAAGAAAACTAATAGATGTTACTTTGTTGCAATAGCTGTCACGAATTCCTTTGGAGACAGTCATATGAAGTATGGATCATGCATGTGGACCACGAGCACTAATAATGGTAACAAAAAGAACTGGATCAAAATTGCAAATAGTATCTAAAGTTAAGTTTTAGAGTATTTTAGAATATGTATTTTCAAAGCGCTCTAAATTTAGCGATCCAATATCCTATTCACCATTTTTCCACATCATCTTTCTCATTTCATTACCGACTATTTCCAGTTGATGTTTTTCTAATTGATTCATGAATCTAACAAACGAGTTCTTGCCATCCTTTTTGTATACACTTTCCCATTCATTAGCAAATTCTCCTGATTGAATGTCCTTTAGAACTTGTTTCATATTTTCTTTTACTTCTTTGTTTATTATCCTTGGTCCTCTGGTTAGACCTCCGTACCTAGCGGTCTCACTGACTCTATTGTACATTCCTGTTATCCCATATTTGTATATCAAATCTACTATTAGTTTTAGCTCATGTAGGCATTCATAGTAAGCTACTTCTGGTTGGTAACCAGCTTCAACTAGGGTTTCAAATGCATTGAGGACCAGAGAATGAGCTCCGCCACACAAGTCAACTTGTTCTCCAAACCAATCTGTTTCTACTTCTTCCTTGAATGTAGTCTCAATTACTCCTGGTCTAGTACTTCCGATGGCTTTAGCTAGTCCTAGAACTGTATTTAACGCATTCCCGGAATAATCTTGATAGACTGCAACAAGTGAAGGTGTACCAAAACCTTCCTGATACAATTCACGTACTCTTTGGCCGGGTCCTTTGGGGGCGACCATAACTACATCAATATTATTGGGAGGAATAATCCATTTCCAATGAATAGCTGCTCCATGAGAAAAATTCAGTGTTTTACCTTCTGAGAGTCCCGGCACTATTTCATTCTTGTATACAGTAGATTGTTCCATGTCTGGAGTTAATACGTGAATAATATCAGCTAATTTTGAAGCCTCTTTTACTTCTTTAACAACGTGTCCATCATTTTCTGCAATTTTCCATGATTTTCCTCCTTTGTATAATCCAATTATTACATTCAATCCAGATTCTTTCATATTGTTTGCTTGAGCTCTTCCTTGGATACCGTAGCCTACTACAGCAATTGTTTTGTTTTTAAGTTGTTCTAAAGAAACATCGCTATCAAACCATTTTTTTGCAGTCATGCTTACTCATATTCTATTTCGATATATATGCTATCTAATTCGCTAGAACTTGTGTTTACTGGTAGTGTAGTATCAAATCTCTATCCTAACTAAACATTTCTTGCATTTTAAGATTAAGACACTTGGTTTATTGGATATGACTGAAAATTTTCTACCGCCACAGTTCTTACATACTGGACAGGCTCTCACTGGTTTTCTCATTGAATATAGTAGAATATTTTCCCGTTCCCTTAATCATTTTATATCAGGATATTGTTTAATCTCTCCAGATCCATTTCTCTGACTTTCAAACAAAACTTTAATTCTGTGAATTCCATCGACTTCTGAAATAATGCGATGTACGGCATTTGGTACAAAATCTCTCCACTCCTTTTTCATCACAATATTCATCCTAATGTTAGTGCCATTACAATTATTTTCATCGTAAAATTTAGGGGTACGCACTTCAAAAATTTCAGAACTATGAGATAAAAGCTCCAGAACGAATTTGTTACCAGTGTAAATAGAATCAAATTTAGGTAACATGGATTTCAGATGTTGAACCCAAATTGAATTATTTTCTAAATTTAGAATCGGGATAATGTATACCCTTTTAAGATCAATTTTTTCTTCCACCAAAGAATCATGAATGAAGTAACCTCGCTCTCCCGCAGTAAATGGATTTGAAAATGTATAGTTAAACTGAGAACTTCCTATTGCTACTATCAACTCTTCGCAGTCATCTAATATTTGATGGGCAAGTTTCAAATGACCATTATGAAATGGTTGAAATCTTCCTATCATTAAGCCAGATTTGACCAATTTTATCTATTATTTAATTTATTTACCTGTTCTTTTATTTTATCTCTATCCACTTTTTTGAAGATTGGTTCAATATCACCTAATTTATGACCCGGGCTCAACGAAATTGTTCCAATTGTTTTCCAATTCTGTTCGTGAATGTTACCTTCTAATCTCAACTGTTTCCAAACTTTTTCTACTGAAAATGGTATGAAGGGTTCAAGTAAAATGGATATGGATCGTACTGCGTTTATTGAAATAAAAAGTGCAGAACCTGATTCTCCAGGATTCTTCCAGGGCTCTTTTTTCTGAAAGTATTGATTAAAAGTTGAGGAAAAATGAAGAATACTTTTTAATGCCTTATCAATTTCGTTACTTAAAATAGAACCGCCCACAATATTACCAATCCTTTCTATTTCCTCCAAATAGTTTCTATCTGTATTATCATATTCTTTCGGATTTGGTATTATATTGCCAAAATATTTCTTAATAAAAGTTAATGTTCTATTTATAAAGTTGCCAATATTAGCTATCAATTCATTGTTTATTTTTTTTTCAAACTCGTTCCAATCAAAATTGATATCGTCCTGGGAATAACTGCAAATTGATGCTATGTAAAATCGCAAATAATCAGGCTGGAATAAATCTACAAATTCCCTCAACCCAATATACCAATTTCTGCTCTTTGAGATTTTATTATTTTGCAGCATAAGGTGTCCACGCGTTGGGATAAAATCAGGCAATTTGTATTCTTTATTTATA
>Ga0184634_10000469_pt1 | contig 10406 bp, 9 predicted proteins | sample PLM31_200_b1_FD_133016 | JGI IMG/M metagenome (GOLD analysis project Ga0184634, IMG submission 133016) | Groundwater sediment microbial communities from an aquifer in East River, Colorado, USA - PLM3-1_200_b1 | ecosystem: Environmental > Terrestrial > Soil > Riparian zone | place: USA: East... | reverse complement strand
TGAATCGGCGCTGCAGCGGGTCCAGCGGCAAGATTGGCCTGACGGCTCGACTGGAAGCGGTGAACCCCCGAAAGAGCGAACGGATGCCGGCCAATCCGCATCTGCTGGCTAAATTCGACGAGAACCTTTTCGTGACGAAACCGTCTAATACCTCTGAATCGATGGTGTCTGAATCAATCAGCGACGCTGACTGCGTCCGGCGGATTATACAGCGCGGCGAAACAGACGCTTTCGAAATCCTGGTGCGGCGTCACGAAAAGACCATCTTCAATCTGGTGTATCGCATGCTTGGCGATTACGACGACGCCGCGGAGGTCTCCCAGGAAGTGTTTCTGTCGGCATACCGTGCCATCGGCCAATTTCGCGGCGATGCCAATTTTTCAACTTGGCTTTACCGCATCGCGCTCAACCATGCCACCACGCGGCGCAGAACCGTGAGCTCGCGCCAACAAAGAACCGTGCCGATTGACGACATGGAACCGCTGAGCGATCCCGAACTCGGGCCGGCGGAGACCCTGGAAAGAAAGGAAATACGGGAACGAGTGCAACTTGCGCTGAACAAGCTGGAACCGGACGACGCTACGATGATCTTGCTGAGGGACCTGCAGGACATCTCTTACGATGAAGTAGCACGCGTGCTAGAGATTCCAGTGGGAACCGTAAAATCCCGCCTGCATCGGGCGCGGCAAGCTCTCAAAACGCAGCTCGCCACGTATTTCTGCGCGGGAAGGAAAGCCATATGAACTGCGAAGAACTCCAAACGCGGCTGTCGGATTATTTAGACAAATCGTTGGATACAATCAGCACGAAAAGCATCGAAGTCCACCTCGCGTCGTGTCCACTCTGTCGCGCTGAAGCTGCCGCTTTGAACGATTGCATCCGACAGGTAACCTCTCTGCCGACCGTTGATCCGCCTCTGGGGTTTACCCAGCGCGTCATGGCCCACGTGCACGAGATCGAGAAGAGACCGAATATCTGGCAACGATTATTTTCCCCTTTAAAGACCAAAATCCCGCTTCAAGCCACAGCCGTCGTATTGATCGGAGCGCTGGCCGTTTTCTTGTCGCAAAAGCAAGAGCGACTCAAAACCCAAGAAACCCCTGCCACCAGCGTCCCTGCCATGACTTCTGCTAACCCGTTAGAGAAGCCAAAGGAAGCGCCGCCGGAATTAGCCATTGTCCCGGAACCGGATGTCCGAGCGCGAGATTCTGCCGAACCGACTGCAAATAAACCAACCCAACTTGCCAAACAATTCGTCGATCAAGCGAAGGCGGATAAAGCTCCAACACCTTCTCCGGCAGCTAACCAAACACCATCTGCACCGCCCGTAAGCGCGAAATCTGAAATTGAGAGCCGCGCCGAAGAGAAAAAGGAAGCGCCGCGACGGCCGCCGATTCAAGCCCAAGAAATAGCCACGGGTAGAGAAGCCTTGCGCCCCAGTGTCGATCGATTCGGAGTCGGCGCGGTCGCCGGCGGGTTGAGCCAACCTTCGCTACGAGCCGCGCCCTTTGCCGCCGAAAGATCTTTGTCACCGCTCGGCGAGCTTAACGCTGATGTCGAATTTATCGTGCGACGCCGGCCGGCACAGCGGGGTGATCAACTAAGTTCCGGCAGCAGTGACACTGCCGGCCAAAGTGCGGTAGCGAAACGGTCGGCGCCCGCGGCAGCGGCGCCGCAATCAAGCTCGATCACCGAGATCAGATGGTTTACTGTACAGAGCGACCTCTACGACCGGTTCAAAAAGGAGCTCGCTGCCGAAGCATCCATCGAATCCGAAAAAGCAGCGAGCGCTCCCGAAAACGACTTTATCCAAAAATCCGCCCGCGAGTTGCTCATCAAAGTCATCATCCTGTCGCCGGCGGAACGGTAATTACTCCGCGGCAAGCAACGTGAATTAACCCACTTAAATTAGAAGTGGCGGCGAACCGCCGATCAGCCGACAAACAGCGTGAACTTCGCGCCGTTTAGATTGGTGAGCGGTTTGGGATTGAGTAAGCGTCGATCCGGAGATAAAACGCGTTGGGCGATTTCCCAATTCACCGGCGGCAGCGGGCTCAACTGGCTAATCTGATCGAGAGTAAAAAATCCGGCATGATCGACTTCATGGCCGTCGGCTTTAGGCTCGCCGCTCACCGGCTTTAACAAAAGCACGATGTAGATACCGTTGCCGTTGTCGGGATCATAACGGCTACGCAAGCCAAGCACCGCTTCCACTTCCGCCGTCACGCCGGCTTCCTCGTGAACCTCGCGCACCACCGCCTGCTCGATGGTCTCGTCGGGCTCGATAAAGCCGCCGGGCAACTGCCAGTTTCCCCGTCCATGGCGGGACGCCCTGCGCACGAGCAATAACTGCCCGTCGCGCACCACGGCGCCGCCGACGCCGATGTTATAGCCCGTGTTGTAACGTGTGGGAATCGCCATGAGTGATGAGGATACTCAGCTTCGGCTCAAGTCGCCAATTGAAACAACCTGTGCGCGTTCTTCCAGCGGATTAACTCTTTTGCCTCTTCTGAAATCTTAGAATTTTCGCGCAGCAATCTTACGTCTTCGAACTTCATTCGGCCGCCCGGATCGTCGTGTGGATAATCCGTCGCAAACAAGAATCGTTCGGCGCCGAGAAACTCGATCGCCTCGAGTAGCTCGGGCTCTTCGGTTTCGATGGTGAAAAAGAAATTATTTTTGAAATAATAGCTCGCCGGTTTGGAGTTTTTCTCGAGAAAGATATGAGCGGGATAAAGCGCTCTCGCGCTCCTCAGCCGTTCGCCGACTTTCGTCAGCGTTCCGTTTGATAACGGCGCTTCCTGATCGTCGTAGTCCACGGGAGGACATTCCAGAACTCGGTCGAGCCGCTGTACCAACGGCTTGATGAAAGATGTGCCGGCCTCGGTGAAAATAAACTGGAGCTTGGGAAATTCATCCAAAAGCCCGCTGGTGATCAACGAGACCAAGCTCATCTGTCCTTCCTGCGGCGCGAAGATATAAAGCCCGTCTCGTTGGAACGGCGGCAAATTACTGATGCGATGGCCATGCTGCACGTTGTGCAGGTAGATTGGCACGGACAATTCCTCGGCGCGCTTGAAAAACGGCCAAAGCTCGCGGTGGCTGCCCAGCGGTTCGCTGTAAACATGATCCTTCACAGGCATGACCTTGTCGAGAACCACTGAGCAGAAACCCTGCTCTTTGGCCCATTCCATCTCGCGTATCGAAGCTGTGATGTCTTGCAAAGGAATCAAAGCCGCGCCCAAGATCCTGCCGGGATACTCTTTCATGAGCCGCAAGAGCGCTTCGTTGTGCGACCGCGCCATTCTGCAAGCGAGCTCCGCTTCGATCAAATATGACCACCAGCCGGAAAACTGCGGCAATACGACATGCTGCTCGATACCCAAGCGCCGGTCGTAATCGTCCATCCGCGATTGAATATCCCAAAGGCTTTTAAACATCGCCCCCGAACCGGGCGCCAGCAACGGGCTCGTGCCGGGCATTTCCCGCGGATAACCGGGGAAATCTACGTCGATGTAAAGATCCTGCTCGTTGAATTTAAGCGTTGGCTTGAGGTCGCGGAAGCTTCCATCAACACCGGCGAAAGCATCTCTCGGCATCAAATGCGTGTCACAATCGATGATCATCGATTCCTCACAAGAAGAAGTAATCTCCTCGTTTATAGGGCGCTGATGATTGTGAAGTCAACAATTCGCAGAAAGGCGGGAGGCGGGTTGCAGCCCGCCTCCCGGTAGAAGGGAGAAAGAGGCAGTTATTTTCTGCGCGGCAGGCGTCAGTCTCTGCGGTAATCCCAACGATCTCGATTATCCCAGCGGTCGTAGCTTCGGCCCCACCAATCGTTGTTCCAGCCCCACCAGCTATTATTTCGGTAACGGTCATAATTGTAATTATAGTAACCGTACCTATCCATGTCCCGGCGCAGCTCGGCGTAGTCCTGTCGCAGCTCGCTACGGTCTTGAGTAATCTCGCGTGCGTCCTGTCTCACTTCATTGCGCAAGCGAGCGATTTCTGCCGGGCTGGCGCCGCGGCGTTGAGCTCTCCGTAGAGCGTCAAGGTCACGGTTGTATTCCTGAGTATCGCGCCGCAATTCCGCGCGATCACTTCCGATTTCGCGCCAATCCTGCCGAATTTCCTGGCGCGCGGCCGGGCGCCGGTTATTTTCGTACCTCGAATATCGGCCATATGGGTCTGCCTGTGAATAATTCGGAGCGGCAAGCGAGAGCGCAGAAAGCAAGCTTGCACCGACTAAAGCAAAAGACACTTTCTTGATCATAAAATCCTCCTCGTCCAATTAGACGGAAAATTCCCGTAAACGTTACGCTGTCCTTGGAACCTCCCCGTGAGCAAAATCATCGCTCGCATAACCTGCGATGTATCAAGACCTTAGAGTCGGAACCTCGAATTATCTGCAGACTAGTTAGCTGGGAAATTGTTAGTGTCGCCCAGTGACGCCCAAGCTTTCGAGAACTGATCCTTTCTTGATTAGTTGTTTGCAACCGTTAGTATGGGGTTAAGTTTGAAAAGATTTATCGTTTGAGGAGCGCGGAGTGTCCATTCAACCAGCCTACGATCCCACTGACCCGAGATTTTACGACGAAAAAGACTTGCGCTCCGAAGTCGAACGAGTCTTCAGTGTGTGCGCGGACTGCCGTATGTGCGTCAGGTACTGCGGCAGCTTTCCGACGATGTTAGACGCCATCGATGATTACTGCACCGAGGGCAAATATGCTGAAGTCGACACCAAGAAACTAAAGACTGAAGATGTCGGTAAGGTCGTCGATCTCTGCTTTCAGTGCAAGCTTTGCTACATCAAATGTCCCTACACACCCGGAGATCACGAATGGGCCATCGACTTTCCCAGGCTGATTACACGAGCCAAAGCCCAGGAGGTCAAGAAAAAAGGTGTACCGCTGGTCGATAAACTCTTGGGTAATCCGGATCTTGTCGGCAAGCTCGGCACGGCTACGGCGCCGCTGGCGAACTGGGGCAATGAAAATGCACTCAACCGTCAGCTCACGCACAGCGTGGTAGGAATACACAAAGACAAAAAGCTTCCACCGTTCGCGTCGAAGACTTTCGCCTCTCAGTTCGACAGCCACCGAAAGGCCACCCGAGGCGAACCGGCCGCCAAGATTGCCTTCTTCTCCACCTGTTACGTAAATTACAACCAGCCCGAGATCGGCACCGACACGTTGGAGGTCATGGCGCATAATAACGTCGACGTCGTCTTTGCCTATGAGAGTTGCTGCCGCATGCCACTCTGGCACAACGGCGACATGGACGGAGCGATCAACGCAGCCAGACAAAACGTCACTCGCCTACTTCACCACGCACAGGACAGCCGCGTCATTGTCGCTACCAACCCGACGTGCTCGCAGATGATCCGCGTGGAATACCCGCGCATGCTTGGTACCGACGACGCCAAACAGGTCGCCGCCAAGACCATGGACCCGATGGAATTTCTCGCCGGATTAGCGGTTGACGGCAAACTTAAGAAAGACTTCAAAACCGGAGCGGGTAATATCAGTTATCATATTCCCTGCCACCTGCGCGCACAGAATATCGGCTACAAAACCCGCGATGTCCTCGCGCTCCTGCCCGAGACCACCGTGAAAGTAGTCGAGGAATGCTCGGGACACGATGGCACTTGGGCGATGAAGAAGGAAAACTTCGAGCAGTCACTGAAGTGGGGCAGCCGTGCCTTTAGCGCAATGGCGGAAGGAGATCCCAAAGTCACCTGCTCTGATTGTCCGCTTGCGGCGATTCAGATCGAACAGGGTAATGGCCGGCGCCCGCTCAATCCGATGCAGATTCTGGCCAAGAGTTATCGCGGTGAGACGATCGGTTGAGCTGTCTGTCATTATGGCGGAACAGGATTGCTTACAGCCGTCAGGCAACGACGCCGTTCAGGTGTCGACCGTCGTCCAGTCTAACGCCACACATCAACGCCACCTCATCTCTGTAGATCAGCCAGCTGCGCAGCGTTTCTTCCATCACTCTGACGATCGCGCCGCGCCTCATCGGTACGACATAGTCGAGGATCGCTTTCCACGCCGAAGCACGGTGATTACCTTCCACCTGGCGGTGCGCCTTGGTAAGTGCGAGGCGGTCCACCGATAAACCGTAATATTTCACCAGCGGATGTTCGTCCAACGGTGGTGGAGCTTTGTGGTTCGAGGCGTCGAGCGCGGACCGTTCGTCGGCCGAGCCTTCGACAAAAATTGTCACGATCGCCGCGGCGATATCCCAGCCATAGTATTGGGTCGCCTGATCGAGAAGGTTTCGATAACGTTGCGCCGCGGGGAGCAGCTCGACATGCTCAAAGCGAGTGAGATCCATTCCCAGTCCGCGCGGGTATTCGAGGAACAGTAGCGGGTGGGGACTGCCGGCGACCAGGCCGCCGGTTTCTTCTTCGTACAGGTTTTCCGCCAGGCTTCGACGGATTTCCGCTATCGGGCAACGAACATAGGCTCGACCGACCATGACGGGAAAGTCGCGAACGTAGGTTCCATACTCTTGTTCAAAGTGAACATGGAGCCGATCCTTTGGGACGCAACCGGAAGTGAAAGCGGGCCACGCCCAATGGGACTTTCGATCCATGATGCAGAGCAGTTGTTCACGAAACGTTTCCCGATCCATCAAATTCCCTTTCGCAAATCCGGTATTTTGATGAATGAGGACTGCAACGAAAGTGCCAAAGCGTAAGGGCTCGAACTTGCTAGATATGACGGGGTGACCGACAGCGGCAGAACGGTAACTCCTCCATTCTGTCAGGAAAAATCGGGCCGCGTTGCCGGTGCACGGCACTTTCAAGCGAGCCTTTGAAATTGTCGGGAGCGATTCCGCGGCGCTCACCAATGAATTGCAGTGCGTCTGATCGGGGAAAACGATTTTGATTTATCGAGATGCAGATTAGCGTGTGGTAATCGATTGAGTAACGAACTTCTGGGAGCTTTATGCCGCCGATGTGAGCATCTTTGCCTGCGTTCGTATCCATCCGGCAGCCTTCGCGCTCGTAGAACTGCCTGGCGTGCGTGTTGGCGTCGAGCACCCAGACGTTCAGCTCCTCGAATTTTGCCAAAGCAATCTCCTTCTCGACACGCTTCCACAAAGCATGGCCGCATCCCCCACCCCAAAAATCAGGCAAGACGTAGATCGCATAAAGCTTACCGACGAGTGAGGCATCTTTGTCTTGGTCGCGGGTAGGCCCGCACGCGGCGAAGCCAACTGTTTGTCCTCCCGATCGGCAAACGAGGAGTATGCGCCCAGCAGCGTCGAGCGCTTTGCGCCAACTTGCGTCACGGTCAGAAACAGAGAGCCGATCCAAAAACTCATCCGGCATCATGCCGCGGTAGCAAGCTTGCCAAGCGGTCACGTGGACATGGGCGATCGGCCCGGCATCCGTCTGCGTGGCCTTGCGGACTCTCTTTGAGAAAATCGCGGTGATCCGTTGGCCGATATGAAACCCTACAAAGCGACTTTGGACCGCATGGTGACGAATTCTTCGGCGGCGGTGGGATGAATCCCGATGGTGGCATCAAACTGCGCTTTGGTTGCGCCACAATTGAGTGCCACGGCGAGACCTTGGATGATTTCACCCGCGTCGGCACCGACCATATGACAGCCCAGTACTCGGTCGGTCAGGTGATCGACGATCAGTTTCATCATCGTTCGCTCGTCGCGGCCGGTAAGCGTGTGCTTAAGCGGTCGGAAGGAAGTCCTGAAAACATCGACTTTGAAGTTACACTCGAGCGCCTCCTGCTCGGTGAGGCCGACCGTAGCGCAGTTGGGTGTGCTAAAGATCGCGGTGGGAACATTCAAATACCCTGGTCTCGTCGGCTTATTGTTAAACAGCGTATTGGCCACCGCCATACCTTCGGCGATCGCCACCGGCGTAAGCATCATCCGGTCGGTGCAGTCGCCGATCGCGTAAATGCTGTCGACGTTGGATTTTGAATATTCGTTGACCACGACCGCGCCCGTGTCTGTCACGTTCACTCCCGCCCTCTCCAGACCTAGCTCGTCTGTTTTAGGGACACGGCCCATGGCGTAAAGAATTTGCCCGGCTTCGATTACCTCTCCGCCGGTCAATATCGCTTTGAGCGTGCCGTCGCCGTATTCAATCTTCACGATGTCGGTATTGAATCTGAGATCGATGCCGCGCTTGCGCATCTCCTCGGCCAAGGCCTTGCGGATGTCGTCGTCAAAGCCGCGGAGAAACAGTTCGCCGCGGTAGAGCTGCGTGGTGTGCACGCCCAAGCCGTGAAAGATCCCGGCAAATTCAACGCCGATATAGCCGCCGCCGACGACTATGACCTTCTCCGGCAGCGCCGGCAAATAAAATGCTTCATTGGAAGTGACGGCATATTCGGCGCCGGGAATGTTCGGCACCGCCGGCCAGCTGCCGGTGGCGACGAGAATATACCTCGCTGTTAACTTCTTACCGTCGATCGCCACGGTGTGCGGATCGAGGATTTCAGCATGGCTCTCGATGATTTCGACACCGGCAGCGCCGAGGATTTTACGGTAAATATCGTTGAGACGGCTGATCTCTCTATTTTTGTTGGCGATCAGTTTTGCCCAGTCGACCCGCCGATCACCTACCGTCCAACCGTAACCGGCGGCATCGTCGAAGTCCTCGCCGTAGTGCGACGCGTAAACCAAAAGTTTCTTCGGAATACAGCCGACGTTAACGCAGGTGCCGCCGAGATAACGTTCCTCGGCGACCGCCACTTTGGCGCCGAACGATGCCGACATCCGGCTCGCGCGCACACCGCCGGAGCCGGCGCCGATGGTAAAAAGATCATAGTCGTATTGGGGCATGTCTCGTCACCTTTTGATTTAGATTTCCGCTCGATGCAAAAAGTAGCATTCGTCTTGCCAAAAGTCTCGCGCCGGGTCTTTGACAGTGAGTGTGGATTTATGAACAATGGCGAAACCTTCCGTTAATTTGACGCCAAGATCGATATGTCAAAAGCCGCCGTCGAAACCGTTTCGGGGAGCCAACGACTACTCCAGGCGCTGAGCGCCCTGCGTCATCGCAATTATCGTCTGTACTGGTTGGGCCAGCTTTCTTCGGTTCTGGCGCAAAACATGGAGGGCGTGGCGCAGAGCTGGTTGGTTCTCGAGCTGACCGATTCACCGCTGCTTCTCGGGCTGACCGGCTTGAGCTTTGCCGTACCAACCATTGCTTTGACTCTTTTCGGCGGCGTGGTCGCAGACCGTACCGATCGCCGCCGCATCATGATTCTGTCCCAAGGCGTGGCCGCTTTGATGTTTTCTCTGCTCGCGACTCTGATCGTAATCGAGTGGGTGGCGCTCTGGCATGTCATGCTTGCGGCATTTCTCTCGGGCTGCGTGCGCGCCTTCGATCGGCCGAGCCGCATGGCGCTCTTGCCGCAGATGGTGCCCAAAGAGGATATTCCCAACGCGGTCGCTGTCGGTAGTACGATTTGGCAGCTAAACCGCCTCATCGGACCGGCCGTTGCTGGCATACTGATTTATCTGATCGGTATCGGTCCAACCTACTATTTTTGTTTCTTGATGTCGGTTAGCGCCGTTTGCCTATGGCTTGGTATCCGTCTGAAAACGTCCTCGGCAGCGCCGTCCTCCGGTGGAGTGATGCACCATATGGCCGAGGGACTGAATTTCATCCGTAACAATCAGCTTTTCTACACGTTCATCGGCATGATTTTTTTCAACAGCGTATTCGGCATGTCCTACTTGATTCTCATGCCGGTGTTCGCGCGCAGTGTGCTCAACGTGGGCTCTCAGGGATTTGGCTTTTTGCAGAGCGCCGGCGGCGCGGGCGCTTTCATCGGCGTGCTCTTGGTCGCTTGGTTCTCCCATTCCCGTGGCAAGAGTCGTCAAGCGATTTTCGGAGCGACCGTCTTTGGCATCCTGCTGATCGCTTTTGCCCTGTCCAAGTCATTCCCCTTATCTCTCGCGCTTGCTGTTGGCCTCGGTGTCGCCAGCCAGTTTTACATGACCACGATCAGCGCGATTCTCCAACTCAGTTTGCCGGATCAACTGCGCGGCCGAGTCATGGGGATCTACGGTCTCGCTTGGGAACTGATGCCGGCGGGCGGCATAATCGCCGGTGCGATCGCGGAATTCGCCGGCGCCCCGATCGCGGTCGGCATTGGCGGTTTCATGGTCGCGAGCATGGCCGTTGCCGTAGCCCTCTACTCTCCGGCCGTTCGTCACTTGGAAGAATAGCCCACCCTGTGTTAATCAGGAACGGCTGACGGTTTCCCATGGCAGAGAAAAAAACCAAGAAAAAAACCGGTGCTCCCCGCAAACGGCGCAAGCTCCCGGGGCAGTCATCCGGACTCGTCGCGAAAGAATTGATGGCTTCGCCGGTGCCGAGCGCTGTCGAAGAACTTCAGAACGCCATCGATAAAGAC
>Ga0184634_10000468_pt1 | contig 10407 bp, 8 predicted proteins | sample PLM31_200_b1_FD_133016 | JGI IMG/M metagenome (GOLD analysis project Ga0184634, IMG submission 133016) | Groundwater sediment microbial communities from an aquifer in East River, Colorado, USA - PLM3-1_200_b1 | ecosystem: Environmental > Terrestrial > Soil > Riparian zone | place: USA: East... | reverse complement strand
TCGTGATCCCTGGCGGTCTTGCCGATCGAGGGCCGTGCGATTCCGGCGGCTGCCGGGGGAGAAGCGGCAGGGCTTCATCCCTGCCGTGCGGCGCGAGGAGGCCGCGCGGTTCATGCCATTGTCGAGCAGCCGGGAGGGCGCGTTCGAGGAAGTATTGCCGCGCTCCGCCCCCCGGGACGTGCGCCGAGGGAGGAATGCACGAAGGTGGCGAGACGCCGTCAGGCGTCCGCGGTCACGGCGCCGCGACGCCGGGCAGCATGCGGTCCGGCTCTTGCCCGTTCCGAAGGTGGTACGCGATTCGCAACGAGGGCTGCAAGGCGCTCGCGTCGGCATGCACCACCGCGAAGTTGTCGCCCTCGATCCCCCTGTCTTCGATCGCGTAGCACATCCTCCAGCCCCCCTCGAGGTCGAACTCGCCCGCCGGGGCGAACTCCTCCTCCCGGCTGTTCGCGAACGGGAACGGCGCGTAGAGGGGGGACGAGACGATGCAGCAGGTGCCGAGGTCCAGGCGCTCGCCCTTCCGCTCGAACCAGATCCGGCTCGCCATGGAGACGTGCGCGTCGCCGCAGAGGAACACGACGTTCCTGATCTCCTCGGTCGCGATCCAGAGCATGAGTGTGCGCAGCGACGCGGGGAACGCCTCCCAGCCGTCCGAGCGCTGCAGATACGCGTCCGGGTGTTCGCGCCCGCGGCGTTGCGCTTCCCTGCGGAACGGCACGACGAGGCTCGGCGACACGACGAATTTGTGGTGATGCTCCGGGCGCTTGTGGCTCCGGAGCCACTCCGTCAGGAACCCGAGCTGCTTCTCGTCCGTGATCCGCGCTCCGAGCACGCGGTCCATGCGGGTGTCGCACACGAAGAACGGGAAGCCGGCCGCGTCGAACCAGTAGAAGTACCGCTCGCGGCCGTCCGCTAGCTGCGGCGCATTGCGCGGCGAATGCAGCCACTGATACCCCCGGAACGCCTTCAGACCCCAGATCCTCGTCTGGTTGTCCGTCCGCGCCTTAGACCAGTTGTCCTCCACTTCGTGGTCGTCCATCATCATGTACGTAGGAAGCTCGCGCATCACCGCACGTGCGTTGGGCGAGCTCCATGCCTCGTGGTAGGACTCGTAGAAGCGCTCGCGGCGGGTCTTCGGATCGAACGTGCCGGCGGTGGCATCCGCGTAGATCTGGTCGCCGACGAGGAGCAGGAGCGCGGGGCGGTCCGGCGCGCCGTTCGCGACCAGCGCGCGCAGCCTTCCGAACATGCAGTCCGCTGCCTCCCGGTCGACGACCGTTGCGGCATAGCGGCAGCTCGCGAGCGCGAACGAGAGCGTCGTACACCGCTCGTCGAGCGCCTCCAGCACCGCCTTGCGTACCACCACGGAGTCCAGCCGCTCGTCGTATCCGCGGTCGACCGTGCGGACCGCGCTCTGCCCGCGCTCCGCACGACGGCGCCATTCGTTCCTGCCCTCGATGATGCCTGCTGCGGTCATGGCCCTGACCGGGCGGCCCGGCCGGCCGTAAGTGCTTGCGACGAGGATCTCGACATCCCCGCCGTCGACATCGATCGGAACGTCGACCGCGACCAGCGTCTCGATCCCGAGCCTGTCCGTCGCGGTTGGCGGCCTGGCCAGGTTGTGCGACACGAACGTCTCCGGAACGGGTCTGCCGTCGACGTACAGCATCGTCATCGCGTGCGAGGGATCGACGTGGATGTCGTCGGCGCGGCACCAGACGCGTGCGATCCATCGGCCCTGGTCCCGCCGCGTCCAGCCCAGCACGGGCCCCACCAGTGGCCGCCTCGCGCGCGGCTCCGGGGGCGGACGCGGACGCGCGGGGGCAACGCCCGCTTGTTGGTTCCGGCTGTCGCGCTGCTGCGAGAGGAACTCCGAGATCCTCGGGAAGACCTCTTCGTCGGCTTTCTTTCCGATCAGCGGGTCGAGATGGCCGTAGCCGCGCAGGAACTCTCGCTCGACGACCGCCTCGGGGTTCACCTCCCGGAGCAGGTCGAAGGACCGGCGCGCCGTCCGGTACGAGAAGACCGCGTTCCGCGAGCCGTGCAGGAACCGGACCGGGAAATGGAAGTGGCCCCGGAGGTTCGCTCGCGTCACGTAAGCGTTGGTTGCGTTGTAGTCGGTCAGTCGACGGAGGAACGCGTACTGCAAGGTCTGCTCGAAGGTCTTGAGGTTCGTGTGGCCGAGGAGATTGCCGAGCGCATCGAGCATCGGCTTGTCGACGTTGGCGTGCTCGAACAGCCGCCCGAACACGCCCGCCGACCGGTTGCAGTTGGCGATGTGCGTGTGCCGCGCCCATGGCGGGGACAGGCGGTGATGCTTCGCTTCCTCCTCCGGGTACGGATAGGTGTTCAGCACCCGGTCGACGAGCGCGTCCACCCAGTCCGCGCGCTCCTCCTCGATCGAGCTGTCGACGTGATCGACCTCGGCGTAGCGCCGCAGGAAGGTGATCAGCCGCGCGTTGAACCGGTTCGCCTCGGAAAGCGTGACGAGCGGACCCACCTGCAGCAGCACGGCGCTGCGGATCTTGCTCGGCACGCGTCCGTCGTCGTCGCCCTGAGCGCCTTCGCGTGCCAGCCCGCCGGCGAGCACCGCGGTGCAGAACATCGCCGAGCCGATGCAGTGCGCCACGACATCGACCTTGTCAGCCTCCGTCTCGCCGAGGACGAGGTCGACGATGGACGGGATGTCGTTCTTCGCGACCTCGTCGAGCGTCCATTCGCTGCGCGACGCGGGCACGCCGATGCTCGTGCGGAGCTCCGGCACCCAGACGTCGTATCCGCGCTCGGCGAGATGGATGACGAGGTTCTGCTTTGGAAGGCCGGTACAGGGGAACGCGAACTGCACACCGCTCGACCCGAACCCGTGGAACAGCACCACGGGATGTTTCGACGGGTCCGCAACGAAGCCCTCCCTGCGGTAGTTGGTGATCGGCAGGGCGAGCGTGCTCGCCTGCTCATCGACCGGCACTTGCACCATGCAAACGCGGTGCGCGAGCCCCGGGAGCTTGCCCGGCAGCCGGCGCTCGGCGCGCCGCGGATCGCGCCGCTCGTACTCGGGCAGCCGGAAGTTCCAGAAGTGGATCTTGAAGATCAGCCGCACCATGTAGAGGGCGATCGACGCGAGATCCATGAGCGCGTTCGGCGCGTCGGCTTGCGCAACCGTCTGCAGCTGCATCGCGTAGCGGCGCAGCAGGTGCAGCGGATCGATCCTGAGCTTACCGGCCTCCCGCGCCGCCTCTCCCGGAAGGGCGATGGTGACGGGCATCTCGGAGAGCTGCCGCCAGGGGTTGCCACCGACCGCGTACTGGAAGGTCTTCAGCCCGGTGATGTGCGTCCCCCGGGGCAGCAGGACCCGGTTCTTCTCCCGGAGATCCTCGTCGAGGTCGAGCTCGTAGCGCAGATACCGCACTTCGCCCAGGTTCGTCGCGAGCTGGACGATCGACCCGCCGCGGAGAACGGTCCGGATCAAGCCGCGCCAACCCTCCTCCCGAATCCGCTGGCAGAGGTCCGCGAGCGCGCGCGTCCGGGCCCAGGTGCAAAGGGCGCGCTTGGCGCGCCCAAGACCGGAGGTTCGTCCGAGCTCCAGCCAATACACCTCGCCGCTCACCGCGGCCGAGGCGTCCCGCGCGGTGAGCGTCGCGCTGCGGATCCGTATCCGGTGGTCCTTTCCGCGCAGCAGCTTCCCGGGCTCGAACGGCTCGAACTCCGTCTCCAGCGCGCAGCTGACCCTGGGGCTTGCGGCGCCGGGGAGCTTGAGGGGGCCCGTCATCCGTTCGGCGAAGCGGATCTCGGTCTTGGCCACGCGGGGCTGGTGGACTTCGATCCCCGGTGGGCCGGCGGGAAGGGTCTCGTCGACCGCATAGGCCGGCTGGCGATCGAGCCGGAGCTCCCAGCCCTGGGTCTCGGCGTAGCGCTCCACGGCGCGTTCCGCGAGCGCGGCGATGGTGAGCAGCGGATTCGTGCCGAGCGCGGTCGGGATGATCGAGCCGTCGAGCACGAGCAGGCCTTCGTAGGTGGTCGCCCCGCCCTCCAGGTCGAAGACGCGGCCGATGTCGTCCACAACGCCGGCGTCTCGATCGTTCCCCATCGGGCATCCGCCCAGCGGATGCACCGTGAGCAGCTTCCCCTCGACCTTCGGGCCGGACAGCGCGGCGGAGAGCCCCTCCGGCAGCGGCTGCCATAGCGGGCTCCGGAGGTAGAGTCCGCCCGATCCCCAGTCGATGCCGAGCAGACGATCCTGGAGCGCGTGGATTCGCTCGGCTCCGGCGTTCGGCCACGCCACCGTAATGGCGCCGTCCCAGTCCCAGGACTCCCAGCCGTTGACCATCTCGAGGCGGCCGCGCGCGCCGTCGTCGCCGAACGCCGCGAAGATCTGGGTGCGATCGATCGCGTCGCCATCGACGGCCGCGGAATCGGGCTCGCGGGGCGCGTGGGTCGACCAATCGGACCGGCCGAGCTTCACCGGAAGCGCGGCGGTCGTGACGACTTCCTCGAACAGCCGCCTGAGCGCCGCGGGGATGGCCAGTTCCTCGAGCGTCAGGCGCTCGCCGCTCACGGTTTGGGCCTGAGCGATCCCCGTGATGGTCGGGCCGACGTCTCGCTCCTCGAACGGCTGATGCTCTTCCGGCACCGCGTTGACCTTCCGGCGTTGAGCATAAAGCGCGCTGATCATGTCGCCGTTGCCCGAGAATCGCTTCCCGAGCTGCGCCGAGAGCTTCAGCCCGCGCGCCCGCGAGCGCATGAGGATTTCAGGCGATCCGAGCGTCCCCGCCGCGAGGACCACGTGGCGCGCCCGCACCCGGTGCGGGTTCGCCATCCGGTCCGAACGCTTCTCGCTGGTGAGGCGGAACGCGACGCTCCAGCGCGCGCCATCGTCCCCGTCCGTCTGCTCGACGTAGAGCACCGTCGCGCCGGTATAGAGGTCGGCTTCCATCCGTCGCGCGTGCGGCAGGTAGTTCATCGCCAGCGTGTTCTTGGCGCTGAAATTGCATCCGGTGACACAGTCGCCGCAGCCGATGCACGGCCTCTGGTGCACGCCCTGATCGTTCGGTCCGGCATTCGCGGACCAGATCGCGACGCGCGCCGGGCGGGCGGCTCCGACCCGCGTCTCCACGGGGGGCCGCCCCCACGTGAACTTCTCGAACTCGCGGAAGCTCTGGATGAAGCTCTCGAACTCCCGGTATTTTCTGTACCTCGTGAACGCGTTGACGTCACCGTGCTTCATGCCGAGCATGGATTCCGCGCGGTCGTACCACTTCCCGAGCGGCTCGGGGTCGGCGCGGATCGCGTCGGGCCAGGCGGGGTGGCAAAGCGCTTCGGTCGCGCGCTCGGCGACCGCGGCGTTGATGAGCGAGCCGCCTCCGAGTCCGCTCGCCAGCAGGACGTTGACGTCCGCGCCGATCCGCAGGTCGAACAAGCCGTCGCGCCGGCCCTTCACCTTTGGATCGTCGTGACGGCTGTAGCGGACGTAGCCGGGCAGGTCCGCCAGCCGGTTCGGGAACGTGCCAGCGACGTACTCGTTACCGCGTTCGAGCACGCACACGCTCGGCCGTCGGTTCTGCCCGTGAACCTCGGCGCCCGCGAATCGCGCCGCGGCCACGGCGCCGCCGTACCCGCTGCCGACCACGACGACGTCGAAGACGGGCGGCGGGTTCTCACCCAGGCGCGCGACCAGGACCTCGGCGCCCTCGGACAGCCATTCCGGTCGGTAGCGCATCGCCGGGCGCGTGACTCGGCGTCAGCGACCGAGCGCGGTCAGGATCGCGGTCCGCAGCGCGTCGGCGAACACCGGCTTGTGCAGCAGCGGCAACCCGCTCGCTGCCGCCTCGCGCAGGCGCTCGGGAGCGGTGTCGCCCGTGACCAGCAATGCCGGGACCTCACCCACCTTCGCGCGGAGCGCCCGCACGGTCTCGATCCCGCTCTCGTTCTGGCGGAGCCGGAGGTCCGCCACGATGACGTCGATTTCCGCCGAGTGGGCCGCCAGGATGCGCTCCGCTTCGGCGAGCCCGCTGCACACCGTGGCGCGGCAGCCCCACGCCCCGAGCAGCGCCCGCATGCTCGTGCGAACCGCGGGCTCGTCGTCGAGCACGAGCACGTGCAGCCCGCGCAGGGCGCTGGCATCCGCTTCGACCGGGGCGGCCGGGCCCGCGATCGGCCGGAGGCCGCCGGTCAGCGCATCGGGCGGCGCGAGCGGCATGCGCACCGTGAACGTCGACCCCGCGCCGGGCGCGGTGTCGAGCTCGATCTCGCAGCCGAGCAGGCGGGCGAGGCGGCGCACGATCGCGAGACCCAGCCCGAGCCCGCGCGCGCGGTCCCGTTCCGGATTGCCGATCTGGTAGAACTCCTCGAAGATGCGATCGCGCTCGGTCGCCGGGATGCCCTGCCCGGTGTCGCGCACGGCGATGCAGACGTCGCGGCCGCGCGATTCGACGGCGAGCGCGACGCTGCCGCGCGCCGTGTACTTGATCGCGTTGTCCACCAGGTTCCGGACGATGCGCTCGAGCAGCACCGGGTCGGTGTGCGCCAGGGCCTCGGCGGTCGAAGCGCGGAGCTCGAGCCCCTTCGCCTGCGCGACCGGCGCGAAATCCTGACCGATGCGCTCGACCAGCGTCCCGACGTCGACCAGCTGGATCTCGGGATGGATCGCTCCGGCGTCGAGCTTGGAGATGTCGAGCAGCGAATCCACGAGCTTCGAGAGCGATTCCACCGCCTCGCGGATGTTGCCGGCGATCCGGCCCGAGCCGCTCGCGGACGCGCGCAAGGTGAGCGCGGCGGCGTACAGCGACAGCGCGTGGAGCGGCTGGCGCAGATCGTGGCTCGCCGCGGCGAGGAAGCGGGACTTGGCGCGATCGGCGTCCTCGGCCCGGTCCCGCGCGAGCGCCGCCTCCAGGCGCTCGCGCTCGAGCTCCTCGATGAGGCGCTCGTTCTCGTAACGGATGCCGAACGACTCGCGGAGCACGCGTTCGTGGTCGCGGACGAAGAGCGACAGCACGAGCGCGAACAGCACGATCAGGACGCCCAGGAACATGCCCTGGGCTTCGCCACTGAGCACCCAGAGCACCGCGAGCGGACCCAGCGCGGCCGGGACGAACGCGAAGAACGCCCCGGCATAGGCGGCCGCGGTCGCGACTCCGCCCGCCGACCAGCAGACGAGCACCATCGTCAGCAGCGCCCGGTCCCCATACGGGAGGGAACCGAAGAACAGCGGCGCCGCGACGCCCGTGGCGACCCCGTTGGCGGCCGCGAACAGCACCATGCTCCGGAGCGCGGCGGTCGCATCGGGGGGCGGCGACCGCAGGACGCGAAGCGCGTACCCGCGCCGGGTGAAGAGGATCGCGCAGAGGACCGCGCCCCACGCCCAGACGAGCCACTGCGGCGCGTAGCCCCAGACCGCGTAGGCGACGAACGCGACGGCGATGAGGATCACGAATGGCGAGCGCGTCGCCTGTCGGCACAGCAGTGCGAGCTGCTGCAGCCGGAGGTGGCCGCGGCGGCGGACTTCATCGGCCACGTCCGACGCCAGAGCCTCCTCCGCCGTGGACGACGGCCGGGCAGGACCGACGAGCGCGAGATCAGACAAGGCTCAGCCCCCGGCGTGCGGCCGCATCGGTCGCGGGGAGATAGACGCCGCCCGCCAGCACCCGCCTGAGGGCGTCCACCATGATCTCGGCGGGCGACGACTTCGGGATGAACCCCATCGCTCCGGCCGCGATCGCCGCACGAACGGCCGCAGGATCGTCGTCCTCCGACAGCACCACCACGGGCGTCCCTTGTTCTAGGAGTTGTCGCGCTAGCATACGTCAGGCGGTCGCCCCCGGGTACTGGCCGGAACGGCTACGCGGAAGGTCTTAGGGTTCGGTGCCCAACCCCCGGAGGCAGGCCTGGTCCCGCTCCAGCTCGACCCCGGGCGCGCCCCTGGGGTCGCCGGCTGGCACAGCGCTGACGAGCTCGATGCGCTGCGCGACGAATTCGGGGATCGCGTCGTGCGCCTGGCACTGTGTTCGCACCGATTCGGCGACGGCCGAGCCGAACGCGCCAATCATCGCGACGAAGGCGAGGGCACAGGATGCGAGGAAGGTCGGCACGGACTGGAGTGACTGTGCGGGGTCGGACGGCCCCGCACGGTCGCCCTTAGCTCAGTTGTTGTACTTGTTGACGAAGTCGTAGGGCCGCTCGCTCTCGGCGCCCATGGCGTCGGAACCGCTCGCCGGAACGAATTCCGTCCGGTCGATCGGCCGCTTCCAGTACGCGTCGTCGAAGGTGTAGTTGTTGTCGGCCAGCGCGAGGGGCGAGCCGAGGACCGCTACGATCGCCAGCAGCAGGGTGGTGCGTTTCATGTGTTTCTCCTTGATATCGGTCAAAACCGTTTCGGGGTGGATGGTGTCGGCACGATGTCGCTGTGCCCGATCGCAACTTAGGCTCGCCGCGGCGAGGTCTCAATCCGCCGAATCGCCAAAGGCACGGCCAAGCTCACTCATCCGTACGGATTAGTGCGCGCGCGGGAGCACCGGGGACGGTGGACGAAGCGGCGAGGGACGGCAGGCGCTGCTCGATCACGCGGACGAGCGCGTCAGGGTCCTCGATCTGCAGGTTATGGCCGAGACTGGCCGTACCCGTAATGCGTCGCGTGCGGGGAGCGTCCATGGCCGCGCAGGTCGGGCACGAGGATCCGCCCGGCGAAGCGCGGGCGCAGCCGCTCGACGAGCGGACCCCAGACCGCGCCGTTCGCGCTCAAGCCGTGCAGCAGGACGAGCGTCGGCGGTCTCGAGCCGTGCTCTTTAACGTGGAGGCGCACGGCGGTCAGGGTCGGTGAGAGACCAAGATGGATTGCTCCGGGCTGCTGCGGTGTTTACGTTGTGGCAGCACGCTGCGTCGACCGGCGTAGGGTATCGCGGTTGCCCGAGGAGTTCCTTCAGGAGGATGGTGATGAGAAAGCTGCTCTGGATCGCACTGCTGTTCGCCGTCGCCGGGTGCGCGGCGCGGGTCGGCTCCTCGGTCACGCCGGGGATGGCGCAGGCCGAGGTCACCCGGGTGGCCGGCAAGCCCTTTGCCGAAGGCCGTCTCCAGACCGGCGACCCTTACTGGGACTACACGCTCCAGCCGTCGGGCTACTACACGTGGCGGGTGGTGTTCGGGCCCGACGGCGCCGTCCGCGACGTGCGCAACCTGATGAGGCAGCAGAACTTCCTGAACCTCAAGCCGGGCATGACCGAGCCGGAGGTGGTCGGCGTGCTCGGCCCGGCCCGGATGCGCGAGCTCTATTGGCTCGGCACGTACTCGATCAGCTACCGGTTCATGGAAGCGACGACGTTCATGCTGATGACCGCCGAGTTCTCGCGCGAGGGGCACCTGACGTCGTACCACTGGCAACCGGACCAGGCGATCTATTCCACGCCTGGCGGCGGTTTCAAATAGGCGGTACCCCGCGGATCACGCCAGCGCGGGCGGAGGGGGCGGTCGGCCCCTCGCCCGGCGCGAACGGTTGCGCGACGCCAGCTAGTCGGCGCGGACTGCGAGCTCGCCGAGCCCGCTGTCGATCTTCTCCGCGGGCATGGCGTAGAGCCAGACCTCGATGAGCCTGGAAACGTCCCCGAGCTCCCCGAGCCCGCTGTCGATCTTCTCGGCCGGAATCGCGTATAGCCACGTCTCCCGCCACTCCGCGGCCGGCGGCAGCGCGCCCAGGCCGTCATCGATGCTCGCCGCCGGGACGAGAAGCTCGTCGGCGATCTGATCGGCCGCGGCGAACGACGCCGCGCCGAGCCCAAGTGCGATTCCACAGACGATTTCGGTGAACCGGTGCATGGACTTCTCCCTGTGGTGTTCCGTGAGCGCCGCCGCCGGGCAGGATGGCCCTTGCGGCGCGGGATGAGAAGTCGCATTGCGCTCCGGGCGTGTGGTAAGTCCCGCGCACCGGCGTGGCCGTGGAAGGACCGTACGCGAGCGCTGCCAACTGCATCACGGAGCGAGGGCGCCGACGCCGGGGCACGAGGGCAGCGCTTCTCAGCGCCGCTCCTTGCTCCGCTCGGCCATCAGCGTCAGCTTGACGTACTTGTAGTAGGTCCCCTCCGCGTTGGACACGGCGAGGAGAAACCCCTCGCGCCCGTCGAGGAAGCCGGCGCGGAAGAGGTAGGTCCGGAGAAACGTCCACAGCCCGTGGGCCACCGCGCGCACGATCGAGCTTTTCCGCCCGCGCCCGGCGAGGACCTGCGCCCCCGCGCTGGAATAGTGGTTCATCTTGCCGAGCACGTCCTCGAGCTCGGTGAAAGCCTCGTGCCTGAGCACGCCCCGGGCATCGCCGACCCGGCCGTCGACGATCAGGCGCTCGTGCACCAGCTCGTCGCTGAAGCGCCCCTTCCCGCGTCGCACGAGCCGGACGACCCAGTCCGGCCACCAGCCCGAATGGCGCAT
>Ga0184634_10000467_pt1 | contig 10420 bp, 8 predicted proteins | sample PLM31_200_b1_FD_133016 | JGI IMG/M metagenome (GOLD analysis project Ga0184634, IMG submission 133016) | Groundwater sediment microbial communities from an aquifer in East River, Colorado, USA - PLM3-1_200_b1 | ecosystem: Environmental > Terrestrial > Soil > Riparian zone | place: USA: East... | reverse complement strand
GTTGCCTCTGCCTTGATGAGCACGGTAGACGGTTTGGAAGCGAGCCGCTACCTCAAAGCCTACAGCCAGTGCCCGCATGAACTCCTTGCCAGATGCTCCCACGTACTGCCCTACGCTTAAAGTGGCAGGAACCGCATGGCAAGCGACGTGCCCCATCCCCTGTTGACTAGTGGAGTCAACTTCGCCACCATGCCCGATGGTGCCATTGGCCAGAGCGGCATTCATCAACGAGGTCCGCACCGGGTGGCCCACAATGCTGCACTGTTCATGTCCGCCCATCTTTCGCACTAGATCCACCACGGGTTGACAGGAAGGGAGGGTGGCGACAGCAATCATGCACCCTACCTGATCGTAGAGCATGGTCTTCGTTTCCTTTAGTACTTCCGCCGGCAGATCATCGTACCTGGTGGAACACACCCATTCACACAGTTTCGACGTAGGTCCAGTACTGAGGGCCATTTTATCTCCTCTCGCGGATACCAACTAGTTTAAGCAGACGGCCATCTTCTCTCCACTCTTGGGATTTCTCCATGGTTGATTAAGGTTCTCCAATTAGGTTGATCAGGATCGCCCTTGCATCTGGGTCCATTCCCGCCATGTCTTTGAAGACATGAAGGACTTCGTCTCCTGACGCGGGCTGCACCACATCACCTACTACAAACTCGAACTCTGCTTGAAAGTCAGGGTCATGCCATCTGTACCCCAATTCGTGGAGCAATTCTTCCACCATGCGATGGCTGGTCTTACGCCCCTGCCGGCGCAGCTCCTCAGCCAGGCCCGTACGCTCTTGCAGGAATTCCATCCCCCCGTAGGCGCGCAAGTATACATTAACATTTCCCGTCGCCTATCCTATTGTCGTCTTCCTACTGCACTGAAGCGTCAGACCATTCTGCTTTTCATGTATTATATGTTCTACCTCGCTTGAGCCTTTGTTTTCAGATCGGCTTAGGGGTAAGTGTCTCATTCACATTGGCAGAGAGGGGCGTACAATCCATCCCGGGACGCACCGGTGCCCCTCAAAGTATGGAATTTCCTGTGTTACATCTCCTAAATACAGGCCTCCCCAATATTGTTCACAGCTCGATCAAAACACAGAAATCCAATACCCGTTTTGGTAGACTCAGTACCTTTTTGACCGGTCTCTTTACCCGACAGCGTGTTCGGCGGGTTATGAGGGACGCCTAACACTTTCTCTGATTCCTTCAACCATTCCGGATCCCGCATAATTGGCGCGCACCCCCCAAGGGCCTCACCACAAACAATTTTCTTTCCCCTTTATTTATCCACTTTCGGGAAACCGTAAGCTGCAAATATCTTCGCGCTATATTCCTCAAACTTGGTGAAATGATCCCAGCCTAGCATGGATAGCTCCTTCCCCCGTACCTCCCGTGCTACTGCCGAGCCAGGGGTAAACACCGAGGCCCTAAGGGGCTCGTATTTATCTATGATCTCCTGACCCTCAGGAGAGGCAAGGAACTCCAACCATAGGAGAGCGGCATGGGGGTGATCGGCCGTATTGAGGATACCGCTCTTCTGATTAACAATCCTGGCAGGGATGGGCTCAATGATCTTGTAGCTAAGATTCCCCGTCCGGTCCCTGCTCATAGCCCTCTTAGCCGAACTGAAATTAGAAGACAAGAAGAAGGAATACTCTCCGGCAGCTAGGGCGGTGTTAAATCTGGTGCCGCCGCTACCCCACACGGGCTGCTGCGTGGCTAGCTTCCGGGCGAACTCCAGCGTTCTTTCCAGGCCCCAGGCAGGCACCAGGCCAGATAACCATGTAGGCCTAAGATCCGCTACGAATTTCTTTCCCTTGAACTCAGGTTTCAGAAAATCCTCCCATTTAGCAGGGACCTTATCGTCCGAGATAAGCTTCCTGTTGTAAGTCACGACTGATATGGTGCTTGTATAGCCTATTATGTTGCGCTCAACAGGGTGTATCATCCGGGGATCGATTTTAAACACACCCTGCTTGGCCATGCCAAAGATGTCATGCTTCATTAAATAAGGCATATACTCTTTGGCATTCTCGTCGGACATAAAGACAATGTCCAATCCCTTAGCTTGTCCTGCCTTTATCTCCAGGAGAAGCCTCTGGGAAGATTCGGTGCCCTGGATCTCCTCAACTTGAATATCACTGATAAAAGGATACTTTTGCTTAAATGCAATAATCAACGGCTTGAAATTCGGGGGCTCCAGGTCGCTAATTACCCTGAGTTTTCCCTCCTTCTTTGCCAGGTCTACAATTTCGTCGTGAGACGTATAATAGATGTACCCCTTGGCCCACGCCTCCTCTTTGGCTTTCAACAGGGTAGAATTAGCTGCAACCGCATGCGTGGGAGCCAAAATTACTAATAATAAAAAGAGAGTGAAGGAACCAACGATTTTATTAAGAAATGTCATCCTCATGGCCCGCCTCCTTTGGTTTGAGTTCACGATTTGCAGAGATCTGCTCGGGAACCACTACGTAGCCGTACGTACGAATCAAGAATCCCTGCTGCGGCATATATTCCGATGAATTAGTCATCCTTGATTATCTTCTCCAACGTCTCTACCCACTACTGGTAGATGTCTTCCGGTATGTCCGGGGGAAGGATCACCAGCCTGTTGAGAGCGGCAATGCCGATAACATAGGCTGGCGTCCAGACTCGTTGCTTTGAGCCGAAGCTTCGCTAGTAAGGTACCTCCAGTTGCCTGGCTAGGGGAGCCATACTCTCCATTGTCTCTACCGCTTTGAGCCTCATCTCAAGGTCAGCCACCTTTTGACCATCGAGTCGTAGGCCTACCAGAGCCCTGAACTTCTGCTGAATCTCCTCCTCACCCATCACAGGGTAAGGAAGCTCCTCGCTTAATTCCTTTCCAGCACGGGTGTGTACCGTAATTGTCGTAATTGTCATCTCCAGCCTTTGCCCAATGTGGCCCTGTCCCGAGCGTGGAATTATGGAGATGCAGACCCGGTCCCGGAAGGCTTTGAAGCGAGGATCTTCCTGATATTGAGGGTCGTGGATATGCGCCAAAGTTATCTCACCGTAAATCGCTGCCAGAGAGAGAATAGTCTCCAAATGGAAGCAAGGATGTTTGTAGGCCGTGAGTCTACCTACGGAGCTGGACCACACCCGTGCCTCTATTTCCGTGATGTCATCCGAGGTAAGGTCGTGTTTTCTCATGAGTTGCAAGAAGGCGTAAATGGGTCCCTGGGCAGGGCGACCTACAGGGTACCGTTTGTAAAGAATTTGACGTATAAGATAGTGCTCACCCAATCCTTCCACCACCTCGTAACCCGCTTCCGGTACGCCCATAAAGGTATCACAAAAGCCCTTTTTTATGGTTAAGATATCTTGAGGACCCTGAACCCCTTGCTGGGCCAACAAGGCAGAAAGAACCCCTGCCGAAACGACCCTGCCAAAGTTTAACGATTTGTTCTGGTGCAGAGTCTCCGTGTGGTGGTCGTGGAGACCGCACGCGCCAGAGGCAGCCAGTCCCAGAGCATGTCCCAGCTGCTTGGCGTCTAAGCCAAGCAACAGACCAGCGCTGATCGTATCCCCCATGGCACCACCCACTTGCTGCACAAATTTGCCTCTACCTTGATAAGCATCGAAGACGCTTTGAAAGCGAGCCGCGACCTCAGAGCCTAGAGCCAGCGCGCGCATGAACTCCTTGCCAGATGCTCCCACGTACTGCCCAACGGTTAAAGCCGCAGGAACCGTATGGGCGGCGACGTGCCCCATCGCCTGCTGACTCGTGGAGTCAAGTTCGCCACCATGCCCGATGGCGCCGTTGGCCAAAGCGGCATTCATCAACGAGGTCCGTACCGGGTGGCCCACAATGCTGCACTCTTCATGTCCGCCTAGTTTTCGGATTAGGTCCACCACGGGTTGGCACGAAGGGAGGGTGGCGACAGCAATCATGCATCCTACCTGATCGTAGAGCATGGTCTTCATTTCCTTTAGTACTTCCGCCGGCAGATCCTCGTACCTGGTGGAACACACCCATTCACACAGTTTCGACGTAGGTCCAGTACTGAGGGCCATTTTATCTCTACCTCTCTTGAGTCTTTGGGAACCCATAAGCTTCCGTCAACTTGGCCAAGTATTCGGGAAGCTTTAAGTAGTGATTCCAATCCACCACGGATAACTTCTTCCGTTGGGTTACCTTCGACTGTGCTGAGTCGGGGGAATGGTACGAGGCTTCATATGGTCCGTATTCGTCCAGGATTTTCTGGCCTTCAGGGTTAGCCTGGAACTCCAACCATAGGATGGCGGCGTGGGGGTGCTCAGCTGTTTCAAGTATTCCATTGGCTTCAGTAAGCCTCATGGGTACCGGCTCAAAAAGCACATATCCTAGGCTCCCTGTGCGGTCCGTCCTCTGGCGATGCATGGTACTTGGGAAGTTAGGTCCAAGAACGAAGGCATATTCACCTGCGAGCATAGATGCCAACATTCGGGTGTACCCACGTCCCCAAATAGGTTGTTGTGCGGCTATCTTCTGGGCAAAGTCTCTTGTCTTTTCCAAACCCCATGCAGGTACTAATAACGCAAGCGCAAGGGGACGAATATCGGTCGCAAACTTGTGTCCTTTATATTGGGGTTTCAGAAAATCCTCCCACGTGTTGGGGACCTCCTTCTCCGAGACAAGCTTTTTATTGTAGGCTACTCCGCTTATATTGCTGCCAAAAGCAACTACGTTCCGGTTTACAGGGTCAATCATTTGGACGGGAATATTAAGCACTCCACGCTGGGCCATGCTCAGGATGTCAAACTTCTTCTGATAGGGTAGGTACTCTCGATAATAGTCCGTGTGTAGGCGGTTGGAATCCCATTTTTTACCCCCCCCCGCTTTCAATTCCAGGAGAAAACGAAACTGCTCCTCTGCCGTGGGGATCTCCTGCACGTCAAGATCAATGAAAGGATACTTTTTCTTAAAAGCATCAGTCATAGCGCGGATGACATCAGGGGTATGAGAGCTCAGGACTCTAAGTTTTAGCTCTGTCTTGGCCCTGGTAACTATCTCATCATGGCTGCTGATGAACACGTAGCCCCTGGCCTCAGCCTCTTTTTTGGCCTTTTCAACAAAGGGGCTAAGTGAGGCATCCATTGCACCAAGGTTGGTAACCCCACCCCATAGTACAAGGAAGCAAGTAATGGTCTTAAAAAAGAGAACTCGTCGAGTAAACATGAGGAAAACCCCTTCCGCTATGTCCGGCGCGGCACAGTATTCTAGTAGTTGTCGAAAAGCTCTGAACCTTCAGTTGTCCAACCCTCAACCAAATGCACCAGCTCCTCTCTTGTTAGTTCATATCTCTCGAGACTGTCACACATATTTGACTGGCGAAGGTGCTAGCGAGGCACCTGTAACCAGCGCTCCGGATCCAGCCCCGGCCGGTCCTGGTAACGCTCAGCTATCGCCTTTACCTTTGGATCTTCCGCCGAGGTCAGACGGCCATCCTTATATATGTAGTTGTCTCCCACCTTCAGGCTCCCACCCCGCATCTCACCAGAAACGTGCATCAAGTACGGAAACTCTTTGGCGCGGCGGCTGTTGCCCATATGGAAGTGAAAGCTGCTCCAGTGGTGGTGCTCGATGAAATGACGGTAGGGCTCGTTGGGACACTGGTGCGGCTCCAAAATGGCGGAGGGATGTACCCCGCCGTGAAAACCGCGCACCTCGTAGGCGGCCTCTCCCAGATACTTGGACATGAACTTGTAGAACCGCGTCAGGGTGTCGGACTCTTCCCCGCCTTCGAACTTCCGGATATACCCCTTCTCAATGTGGACCCGGACCGGCCGTTTGAAGGGACAGGGCAGGCCAATGTGTCTGGCCCAGATCACACCGATCTCATTGATAATGCCAACGCCTTCGGCGTCCCGAGAGCGAATGGAGGGAAACACCCCCTCTGGAAACGGACGGTACAGGCCCACCGTTCGGTAATGGGCATAGTGATCACTGTCGTCCGGCTTTTCCACAATGCCCTCTAAATGGGAACCATTGGGGTGGGTCATGATCCATTTGGCCCCAGGCTGAACAAGAGCGGCAGCTCGAATTCGCACCTCAGAGACAAGCTCGTACGGAGTCAGCCCCCAGTTGCTGGTGAGCAGTGACGCAGTGGTGGCCATGTTCCGGACTATAGGAATATCGCGCTCCTCTAGGATCTGTTGAACTTCCTTCAATTCTTCCTCATAGGTCAGATCCACTGAATGGCTGATCAGAACGTCGGCTGCCTTGATGGCATTTCTGACTACGGGCGGCACGCGCCACGCTTTGCCGGGGTCTACCCCATCGCCCCAGAGCACCGTCGGACGCGAGGGTATATCGGTCCACAGCACGTAGGCGTCGGCCCCGCGCTGCTGCACGGCTGCCTGAATCCACGCTACGGTCTCTTCATCCACCATATTGATGCCGCCATAGCGTCCCTCGTTCACGGCCACAATGAGCACCTGCTGGCCCGGCTGAATCTTGGCGCAATTATCCACGAGATCGCTCACTGCGATCGCCGCCTGTTTGGGAATCAACGGGACTGAACCCACTGCATAGCCTCCATTTCGATGCTTCTAGAAGCAACTCTAGCTTGAGCCGATTGATTCTCTACCAGCGGTTGGTATTTTCTGCACACGCTTGTCCAGTTCTGAGCTAACCCGTAGTAGCTCTAATCCAACTATTCTCCGAACGTACAAAGTTCAACCCACCACCGCTACGGCGAATGTGACCTTTATGATCTGTCGTGAAAACCTTGACATAACCACGTAAGGTAAAGATGCGCGCCGACGATCATAACCCTCCATCGGCGAGCTTCAAAAGCCTCCTTGCATTCTTGTGTAAGATCCTATCCCGCTGGGCTTCGCTCAGATTGGCCAAGGCCACCGCATTCAAGGTGCTCCATTGGAGGCAAGCGTCCCATTGCCCATGGGGCTCGAAATAGCGGATCTCGGGGTTGCTCTGGTTGGAACCGAATATCACCCTTGCCGCTCCCAGCGTGCGCACGGCCATCTCGACAATCGATACTGGAGCCCCGCTGATCTCAAGGAAGGCGTTCTCGTACATGGAGGCGCTCATGATAGCCTGCCAACCCCCACCCATGGGAAAGCGACGCCCTCCTGCATCTCCGATGACAAAATTGACTTTGGGGTAGGTTTGAATGAGCGGCAAGAAAAGTTCCGGATGACGGACGGCCCCGCGTGCTTCGGACGTCACTCCCGTGCCGCAGAGTATCGGCACGTCAAATTCTTCAGCCACTTCCATAATAAGCGCAATCGCTTTTGGCTCCAGATTAGCGCGGTTTGGGAGCTCCATGCTCCCAATCATCTTTGCTCCTTGCTGCAAGCGCTTTTGGATAAACTCGGCCGCCTCGCGTCCGTCAGCAGGCAATTTGTCGAGATTTTCTCCTCCGGCACCGCGGGCAGCCTCAATCAAACGGTCCGGATAACGTGCGAGTGATTCCAACCATACCCGGTAGGAGACGCGTTCCCAATTGTTATTCTTAGCCCACGAGACGCATGCTTTCTCGATGCCATGAACATCCATGGACAAAATTAATTCGTCCGTGTAGTCGACACCTTCGTTCTTGCGCTCCCGAACTTTACCCGCTAAGCGAATCTTTTTGACTTCGCCGCTCCAGTTATGGGCGTGAAAGTCTATGACTCGTTTTTCTACAACCGCTCTAAGCCTTCGCCACGGGCCCTCGACCAAATGGACCAAATCTTCTCGCGTCAAACCGTATTGTTCCAAAGTCTCTGACATCCAAGACCTCCCATTGTTTGAGTTGTGAGCTCACTACGCTAATCATTCTGGTATTTTCAGTAGCCTCCGCGTATTCTTGTGGAGGATCACATCCTGCTGAGCTTCGCTCAGATCGGCCAACGCTACTGCGTTGAGCGTGCTCCAGTGGAGGTAGGCATCCCATCCTCCGCAGGGCTCGAAATACCGTATGGCCGCAAAGCTCTGATCCGAGGCATAAAGCACTCTATCGGCGCCTAACGTGCGCACGGCTGTCTCGACGATTGCTACCGGCGCCCCGCTGATCTCAAGAAAAGCGTTCTCATACATTGACGCGCTCATGATGGCCTGCCACCCACCACCCATCGGAAATCGCTTTCCACCAGCATCCCCAAGGATAAAGTTTACGCGCGGGTAGGCCTGGATGTAGGGTAGGTAAAGCTCGGGTTGGCGCATGACCTTGTAAGCCTTAGAAGTACCCGTCATGTTGAGATGGACTGGCACACCGAATTCTTCGACGGTTTCCAGAATCGGCGCCACCGCCCGCGGATCGCCATTCGGAAAGATAGGAAAAATACCTTCTCCCTCAATCATACGGGCACCTTGCTGCAGCCTGGCCCTCACGAATCGAGCCACTTGTACTGGATCTTTGGTGGGTGGTTGGTCTGGTTCGGTTGCGCCAGGCCAACTAACGTATTCGATGAATCGATCAGGGTATCGTGCGATCGATTCCAGCCAATCGCTGTAAGTTATTTGTAGCCGAGTACCGCGTCGCGATTTGGTGGGATAATTCACGCAGGCCTTCTCGATTCCATGCATGTCCATAGAGAGAATAAATTCCTCGGTGTTGTCAACGATCTCATTGGACTGATATACCTTGGCTCTCTCTCGCATGGTCCGGACATACTCAATACCCTTGGGCTTCCAGTTATGAGAATGCACGTCGATCACTTTTCTCTCGAGAACCGCTCTAAGCCTTCGCCACGGTCCTTCGACTAAATGGACCAAGTCCTCTCGTGTTAGGCCGTATTGTTCTAGGCTATCGCACATTTTTAAACTCCTTGTGTTGCCTCACTCTGAAAAAATCTTGGACGGCCTGTATCTCATCCACCTGCGAGGATGGTTCTAAGTTGGCGGGTTAATTCCTCATACTTTTCAGCCCAATTAGGATTAACAGGAACGAGCTTCAGCTCACTGGCCCTTTTCACTCTCTCCGCTAGATCCGATCTCGCGACTTGTTTTCCAAAGCTCATCATAACTTCCTGCCCTTCCCTGGACAGAACGAAATCCAAAAACAGCTTTGCCGCATTAGGATGTGGAGCATCAGCGGCGACACCAATTCCGCTTGTAATTGTAGGTACGGGGCCTAAACTGACCCAATCGACCGGTGCTCCTTTGCTCGACAAAGCTTCTACAAAGTCTGCCGGTATATTGACATCGAGAGCCGCTTCCCCGGCGGCAATTAATTGAATCAAGAGACTGTGGCCTTCCCGTAGCGCGAGATCCTGCTTTGCAAGCGCTCTAACGTAACTTACGCCCCGTTCTGTTCCCATAATTTGCAATATGCCAGCAAACCACTCCACTTTGTTCCCTTCTATCATCATTTTTCCCTTCCACTCGGGTTTCAGGAGATCTTCATATGTCTTGGGGAGTCTTGCCAGTGGGACTAGTTTGGTGTTGTAAGCGATGACGTAAGGGTTAATATAGATGGCAGTCCAATATCCCTCTTCCTTGAAACCCTTAGGGAAAGCGCGACTTTCAGGAGAAATATAGTTCTCTAGTACGCCGTTCTTTCTAAAACTGTACATATTGAACTCAAGAGCCTGAATAACATCCGCTTGGAGTTTTTTTGCTCTCGCTTCCATCATCACCTTGCTGTGAATCTTGCCGCTTCCAAGTCGGTTAAGCGCGACTTTGAGGAAAGGATACTTCTTCTGAAATCTGCCGCGCAGCGCCTCGGCATTGCCCAGGCTCATAGAAGCATAAAAGACCAGTTCTCCCTCCTTCTTGGCTCCTTCCAGAAGCCTGGAAAACTCTGCTTCTCCGGAAACCTGGCCCAAGGCATTGAGCGTAAAGAAAAAGACACTAAAGACGACAGCGGAACATACTCTGAAAGCACGCCTTCGAAACATTTTGACCTCCTCCCGGGTGATCACACGGGGGTGTTATTACGGGTTGAAATCTACCGCTGGGTCTCATATAAGTCAAATAAATAATGACTATATTGACATTCATTTAAATTATGCTTCTTTGGCAGCTCAAAGTCTTCCACGCTATCGTGGAACACGGCGGTTTTACTCATGCTGGAGAATATCTCCATTTAAGTCAGCCCGCAGTGTCCAATAATGTTAAAAAGCTCGAAACCGAATTGGGTATCGAGCTTTTCAGCCGTTACGGCAAACGAATTCAGGTGACGGAGGCAGGTAAGATCGTAGAGCGACATGTGTCGGGCTTGCTGGCCGCTCTTGAATCATTGAAATCCGAGATAGACGAACTGAGAGGCTTTCAAACAGGGCACTTGTATTGCGCCGCTGGTACCACAATCGGTGTTTACATTCTCCCCAAAATCCTGGTTGATTTTAAAAAGCGTTTTCCAAATATTGAGACCCGGATATTCCTTGCTAGGACTGCAGAGGCGGAGAGGAGGCTGCTAGCGAACGAGGTGGATTTCGCCTTTGTAGCCGGACGAGTAACGAATACCTCTAATCTC
>Ga0184634_10000466_pt1 | contig 10423 bp, 8 predicted proteins | sample PLM31_200_b1_FD_133016 | JGI IMG/M metagenome (GOLD analysis project Ga0184634, IMG submission 133016) | Groundwater sediment microbial communities from an aquifer in East River, Colorado, USA - PLM3-1_200_b1 | ecosystem: Environmental > Terrestrial > Soil > Riparian zone | place: USA: East... | reverse complement strand
CGTTATCTCCCGGAAGAAGCGCGAGTTCGCATCAACGCCCTTCGTGCCGGGGACAGATTGTATCTCATGCCGGATCCTCAAAATCCTCACGATGGTTATGCGATCGCGCTTCGGACAGACGATCCCGCGACGATCGTGGGTTATTGTCCTAGATATATTTCGCGAGATTTTCTCGAAATTTTGGAAAATAGCCCGGATTCCGTCGAAGTGTGTGTGAAACGGGTCAACGCCGAAGCGCCGATTCAGTTGCGTCTGTTGTGTACTCTCACGGCTGACTGGCCGGAACACTTCAAACCTTGTTCGAGTGACCACTATACGGAACTCAGTCATGACAAGGAAAGCACCCCGGCCCACACACCGCTGAACAGCTACCCTGTGTAGTTCAATCGTTTCCCGTCAAGACTGAAATCACTTCTGTTCCTCACTGGTGGCGAGTCCTCGTGGTTCTCCGTTCTATCATCTCGTAGGGGATCATTCCGATTGACACGATAACGCTGTCGCGGCTACATTCGGCGAAATTTCAACACGGGACACCTAATCTTATGTCACAAGCCTTATCCAACCCACCCTGGTTCGTGCGCAAGGATTTGGACGGGTTCTTCGGTCTGATGATCGACAACCTGATTCAGCTCATTCTCATCGTCGGTCTCTGCCGCGAACTGATTCATCTGCCGGACCGTTTCATTTTCGGCAAGATCCTGCCGGGCGCGGCGATCTCGATCCTGGCCGGCAATGTTTTCTATGCCTGGCAGGCGCGCCGGCTCGCGCGCGCGACGGGCCGGGACGATGTGACTGCGTTGCCCTACGGCATCAATACCGTGAGTCTCTTCGCCTTCGTTTTCTTCATCATGTTGCCGATCTATCTCGAGACCAAGGATCCGGTGTGGGCATGGAAAGTCGGGCTGGTCGCGTGCTTTCTCAACGGTGTCATCGAAATCATTTGCGCGTTCATAGCCGAGAGCGTGCGCCGGGTGACGCCAAGAGCGGCGCTGCTTTCCGCCTTATCGGGTATCGCGATTACCTTCATCGCCATGGATTTTACCTTCAAGATTTTTGCCCAGCCGTTGGTTGCGTTGGTGCCGATGGGGTTGATCTTCGTCGCCTATTTTTCCCATCAGAAACTGCCTCTTGGTTTGCCTGGAGGGATGGTGGCCGTCGCGGTTGGCACGATCCTCGCTTGGTTGCTCGGCACGATGAACGGAAAATCTCTGGTCGTAGACGTTACGTTTTCAGCGCCTAGCTTTGCAGTCGGGCCGCTCTGGGAGGCGCTGATGCATCCGGCGTTTCTCAATTATTTCTCGGTCATTTTCCCCATGGGGATTTTCAATGTCGTCGGTTCGTTGCAAAACATCGAAAGCGCCGAGGCCGCGGGCGATCGATTCGAGACGTTCCCATCGCTCATGGCCAACGGCATCGGCTCCGTCGTGGCAGCTTGCTTTGGCAGCGTCTTTCCCACGACCATCTACATCGGTCACCCAGGCTGGAAACGGCTCGGCGCGCGCTCCGGCTATTCCGCGCTCAATGGCATCTTCATCAGTTTTCTTTGCCTGACAGGCACGATTCAGGCTGTGCTCGGCCTCATACCCCTTGAAGCGGGGATCGGCATTCTCCTCTACATCGGCATCATCATTGTCGCTCAGTCCTTTCAAGAGACGCCAAAAGAACATGCCCCGGCGGTGGCGCTAGGCATCGTCCCCGCATTGGCCGGCTGGGGATTATTGATGGTCGAGACCGGCGTCAGGGCGGCGGGTAAAACGCTGTACGAAGTCGGTTTGCCCAGATTCAACCAGGAAAGCCTGGCAATTCACGGCATGATCTCGTTGGAGCGCGGGTTTATTTTTACTTCTATGATTCTCGCGGCTATCGGTGTCGCGCTGATCGAAAGACGTTTTGAACGGGCCGGCCTGTGGTCGCTCGCCGCATCAGCGTTGTCCGCCATCGGCGTGATTCATGCGTACGATCTTACGCCGGCCGGCGTTGTTAATCGATTTGGTTTTCTTGCGGCGCCTGAGTTTGCCGCGGGTTACCTGATGCTCGCGGCGCTGTTTTTTGCTGTCGCGGCAATGGCGAAGCGGTCCAGAGTCTAGAGTCTCGGATCTAGTGTTTAAGGGTTTCTGGTTTACGGTCGGAACTCGAAACTAGCATGCGGCGCGGTTTACGGCGCGTAAATCTTGTCGTTGATATGCGTTAACCGCCACGCGCCGGCGTCCAATTGCAGCCGGGTGTGGCCGCATGGTTCGAGGTGGAAAGAGCGGTAGCTATTCAAATGCGTCCCGGTGACGTGACAGATAATTCCGAGGATCGGAAAGTTGTGGCTCACGACGACCACCGTTTCACGATTCTCGTGACGGTTCACGATGCGGTTCAAACCGTCCCAGGCGCGTCGTTGAACATCTATTAATCTCTCGCCCCCCGGCACCTGAAGTTCAGCCGGCTCGGTGCGCCACCTCTGGATGAAGTCAGGATATTGCTCTTTGATTTCGTTGAACGTCAGCCCCTCGAGGGCGCCGTGTTCGAGCTCGCGCACGTCGTTTTCGATCCGCACTGGCAGGCCGTGCGGCCGGCTAATAAATTGCGCGGTGCGCCTGGCACGAATTAGGCCGCTTGAATATACGGCGCTCAGCTTCTCCTGGCTAAGGTTAATAGCAACTTCCTCGGCCTGGCGTTCACCGGCTTCGCTGAGCGCTCGATCCGAGGAACCCTGGCAACGGCCCTGAAGATTCCAGTCGGTGGCGCCATGTCGGACAAGAACGACCTCCAACGTTGTTCCTCGCGCCTGCGGACTAGCTTTCTCCGACGCCAAGGTTTTGCGTCCTTATATCGGCCTTTGCTTTAAGTCCGTCGATGAATTTTTTTACCACGCGCTGTTGGGCTTCCGAGAGGGTTTGCTTTTTGAGCGTATCTTTTTCATGTTCGAAGCGGGTCATATCGGCCGGTTCACTGGATTTGAAGGCGATGATATACGCAGCATCCTTTTGCTTGTAAACCTTATCGGCAATCGGGTTTTGCGCGGATACAGGAATTCCACGCGTCGTCGAATCTTGCAATTCACCGATTTTCGGCAACTGCCCGGCGCCGCGCACAAACAATCCCGTTTCGTCCAGTTTCAAGCCGTTTTGCTCGGCGAGGCGCGCGATGTTTTTCTCCTTTCTGAGTTGTTCCAAGAGGGTCTTTGCTTTATGCGCGAGCAAGTCCTGGGCTTTACTACCGGTAATGTTCTGTTCGATTTTTGGCCTGATCTCTGCCAACGGCGGCACCGCCGCTTCTTTTTTCTGTTTCAGCCGCAGCAAATAATACGCTGCGTTGCCTTCGACGATGGGGCTGATTCCTTTGGCGTCCAAGGCAAAGGCGTTCTTGTAAAACTCCTGGCTTTGGCCGATTTCTGGGAGCACTTCGCCGTTGGCAAACATGCGCGTTACGTTGACGCTGCTGGCGCTCTCCCCCGCCAGCTTGGCAAAATCCACCCCCGATAATGCTTTCTCGCGATCGCGGTCGGCGGCCGCGGCGGCGGCCCGTTTCGCTTTTTCCGCGGTTAGCGTCTTTGTGATCTCCGCGCCGGCTTCTTTCACGCTTTCGGTTTTTTCTTCCTTGATGTCTTCGACCTTGACGATTTGCAGACCGCCGGGCGCGTCAATCGCGTCGCTGACCTGGCCTTTGGCAAGGCTGAAGACGGTGTTTTCCAGTTGCGGCGGTAGCTGTCCCTGCACGACCCAGCCGGCGTCGCCGCCACTGGCACTGGCGGGATCGGCGGAAACCTCTTTAATGATCTGATTGAAGTCTTTTCCCCCGCGGGCGTCGGCAACAATGCGCGCGGCGCGCGCCTTGACGGCTTCCTTTTCTTTGGCCGCGGCGTCGGGCGCAAGACGAAGCGAAATATATTTTACCTTCGCCTGCCTGGGTTTGCGAAACTTCGCATCCCGGTTGGCCTTATAGTAATCTTCTATCTCGTGGTCCGGAATTTTTACTGCCGCGCTGAATTTGTCGAAGGGATAAGCAAGATACTCGACCTGAACCTTTGGCGGTTCCTTGAGCATTGCCTGGTTGCGTTGGTAGAAATTGTTAATTTCGTCTTCCGTGAGCTTGACCGACGCCGTGAAATCGTCAAGCGGCAACCGGATAAAGTTGAGATTGATCTTCTCTTGCGCGAAACGGAAACGTTCTTGCAATTGGGCGTCGGTAATCCGCACCGCGTCCATCACCACCTCGTACAGTCTTTGCAACATTAATTGCTCTCTCTGCTCGTCTTCGAATTCCGCCGGACTGATTTTGTTGGCGCCAAGAAGTTGCAGGTAACGACCTTTGTTGAAGCTTCCGCTGATCTGGAATTCGGGCGCCTTGGCGATGGCGAGCGCCAACTCATCGTCGGTGATCGTAATTCCCAGTCTGCGCGCTTCCTGCAGCGCCAACTTCTTGTTGATGAGATCCTCGATAAGCATGGCCTCGAGGTTCAGGCTCTTGAGCATGTCGGGGGTCAGCGAACCCTTGAAAAGATCCCGGTAGCGGTTCACTTCCTGTTGATAGCGCTGGGCGAATTCGCGCTGGGTGATGATCTCACCGTTGACCGTGCCGATATGGAGAACTCCGGAGTCCTGAAATTGAGTGCCGCCATAAAAGGCGACAAAAACCACGATGATGATGCCGAGGAGAAACGTGATGATCCAAGATCTCTTACGTTTTCTTAAAAAGTCGAGCATGAGTTAGGGACCTTTCGGGCACGCAGTCTAGCGAAAAACGCCGAAAATATAATATGTAAAGGAACTTGTCATTGCAACCTAAGCAATTTTGCCCGCTCGCCATTTCTCCTTAGTTTTTATAATGTTGCGGCTAATCGGTGGTTCTGCTATGCTACCAAGCCTGTGTCAAGAGAAGGAGTGGCCTGATGTTCGATGCCCTTTTTGGCGTCTTTTCCAACGATCTCGCAATCGACCTTGGGACCGCCAATACGCTTATTTATGTAAAAAACCAAGGAATTGTCTGTAATGAGCCTTCGGTCGTCGCCGTGCAACAAAAAAATGAGCGCGGCGGTAAACGCGTCCTAGCGGTGGGCGCTGAAGCCAAGCGCATGCTGGGTCGCACCCCCGGAAGCATCGTTGCTATTCGGCCACTCAAAGACGGGGTCATAGCTGACTTTGAAATTACCGAAGCTATGCTGCGCTATTTCATACAAAAAGTACATAATCGCCGCACCCTGGTGCGCCCGCGGATAATCGTCGGCGTGCCTTTCGGCATCACCGAGGTCGAGAAGCGGGCGGTGCGTGAATCGGCCGAGTCAGCCGGCGCCCGAGAAGTCTATCTGATCGAAGAGCCGATGGCCGCGGCCATCGGGGCGGGCCTGCCGATCACCGAGCCTACCGGTAACATGATTGTGGATATCGGCGGCGGCACCACAGAGGTTGCCGTCATCTCTCTTTCCGGGATTGTTTTTTCCCGTTCGGTGCGCGTCGGCGGCGACAAGATGGATGAAGCCATATCCCAGTTTATCAAGCGCAAATATAATCTTCTCGTCGGTGAGCGCACGGCGGAGCTGATTAAAATCACCATCGGTTCCGCTTATCCCAGCGACGAAGTTCAAACCATGGAGATCAAAGGTCGCGACCTGGTTGCCGGCGTGCCTAAGACGGTGGTTATCACCGATGAGGAGATCCGTGATTCTCTGCTTGAGCCGATCAATCAGATCGTTGAAGCCGTGCGGCTCTCCTTGGAGCGGACGCCGCCGGAGCTTGCCTCTGACATCGTCGACCGCGGCATTGTGCTCGCCGGCGGCGGTGCGTTATTGCGCAATCTCGACGTCCTGCTTCGAGAAGAGACCGGACTGCCGGTCATGATGGCGGACGATCCTTTGACCGCTGTAGTCATGGGCGCCGGCAAGGCGCTGGATGAAATAACGCTGCTCAGGGAAGTGGCGGTTCACTGATCCCGCGTGGTCCTGAGTCTCCCGCCTTTTTTTTGGCGACCGAGCCCCTCATGTTCGTATTCCTGCGCAAGTACCAAGTTCCCGTTAGCTCCTGCTTTTGCGTTTTCCTGTCCATTTACATTCTCACCGCGGCTGCGCGTGGGTACTTAAAAAGCGATCCGGTCGGTCCGACGCTGCTTTGGGTATTGCGGCCGCTTCAGGTCATGTCCCAAACCGCCACCGGTTGGATCAAGGGGATCCAGGAAAGCTACCTTACGCTGGAGGGCTACAAGGTTGAGAATGAACGACTCCGGCAAAAACTCATCGAACTTGAAAAAGAACGCAACCGTCTTATGGAATCGGAAGCGACCAATCGGCGCCTACAAAAGTTATTGGAGTTTCGCTCTCAGGTGCCGGTCGGCGGCATCACCGCGTCGATCATAGCCGCGAGCGCCAGTCCGTGGTTCAAGAGCTGTCTGTTGGACAAGGGTAGCGCCGATGGCATCCGCACGGGTATGGCGGTGGTGACGCCATTAGGCGCATTGGGCCGGGTCATCGAGCTCGCCCCGCGCACTGCCAAGGTGCTGCTGATTATCGATCCCAACAGCGGCGTGGACGTGGTCGTGCAACGCACCCGCGCGCGAGGCATCGTTTCCGGTTCGCTGGAGAACGGTCCGATCATGAAATACGTTAAGCATAGCGAGGATGTTCAAGTCGGCGACCGCCTCGTCACTTCTGGACTGGACGGCGTCTATCCCAGAGGGATGATGGTGGCCACGGTAACTACGGTCCGCAAGCAGACTGTCGGACTTTTTCAGCAGATTGGCGTCATGCCGGCGGTCACCCTCGAGCGCACGGAGCACGTGCTCGTAGTGAGCGCTCAGCAAGCCCAGGAGCGGAAGTGACTCTCCCCGGTTCTTCGTCAGAGCCTGCGAACAGATGAGATTCTCGCTGCTAATCTTCTTGGTCGGGCTGTTGATGGTTCTATTACAGTCAACTTTTTTGCATCTCTTTCCCGTCGTTCCCGACCTGGTGTTGATACTTTGCGTCTATTGGGGGTTGCATCAGCCAACGGTGGGGGCGGTGTTGGGATCATTCGCCCTGGGCTACTCGCTGGACGTCGTTTCCAGCCCCATCTTGGGGCTCAACGCTTTTGCCATGTCGGTGGTCTTTCTCACGGTTTATCTGAGTTCGCGATCGATATGGATATACAGCCCCTTTGCGAGCACACTCGTGGTGTTACTGGCGGCTCTGGTGAAAGGCGCCGCCCTCGTCGTGGCGTGGGCGATTTTTCTGACCACGGAGGGGTTTTGGACCGGTGCGGTGCGGTATATAATTATGGAAGCCCTGGTAGCCGCTGTGATCGCGCCGCTGGTATTCGCGCTTTTGCGGCGCGGCCAAAGCTATCTCGAAAATGTGCGCAGGCCCGCGCAATAGGTAATGATGACTCTATCCGATCTCGGCAGAAAAGACGGCGCCCCCGAGTTGCGGCCGCGCGCGCGGTTGATCTACTTGCTTGTCATTCTGGCGTTTATCGGCATCATAGCGCGCCTGATTTTCCTGCAAGCGATTCAGGGCGAACGCTATAGCTATCTGTCGGAGAACAATCGGATTCGCATCAAGAGGATTCTCGGCACGCGCGGCATGATTTACGATCAGCGGGGCGATCTGCTGGTCGATAGCCGGCCTTCTTTCGATCTGCTTTTCGTGCCCGAGGACTCGGAAAATCCGGAAGCCACGCTGCGCCAATTGGCGGGGTATCTGGGCCGTGCGGAAAGCGAGCTTCTGGAGAACTTCAAGCAAAGTAAAAGCCGGAGCGCGTTCGACGACATTACCTTGGGGAAAGACGTCGATTGGGCCACGGTGGTGGCGGTGGAAACACATCAGTTGGATTTGCCGGGGGTCACGCTACGTGTACGGCCGCGGCGCAACTACGCGGACGGCCCCGCCGGCGCCCACGTGCTCGGTTATCTGGGAGAGATCGGCCCGAAACAACTCAAAAGTTTTAAGGAAGAAGGTTACGAGCTGGGCGACGAGATCGGGCAATATGGATTAGAGAAAAAATGGGAGCAATACCTGAGAGGCAAGGGCGGCGGGCAGCAGGTGGAAGTGGACGCTGTGGGGCGGCGCGTGCGCGTGCTTTCTGAGGTGATTTCCGGCCCCGGCTACACCGTCCATCTAACCCTGGATCGAAAACTCCAGCAAACCGCCTATGAAGCGCTGCAGGGCAAGCAAGGAACCATCGTCGTCCTCGATGTCCATAGCGGCGCTATCCTGGCAATGGCGAGCACGCCGGCCTTCGACCCTAATGTCTTTGCCCGTGGCATCAAAGGCGATGAGTGGCGCGCCCTTATTAAGGACCGCCTGCGCCCGCTCAGCAACCGCGCGATTCAGGGGCAATATCCACCGGGATCGACCTTCAAGGTCGTGATGGCCATCGCCGGTCTCGAAGAAGAAGCGGTCCAGCCCGATACGAAAATCTTCGATCCGGGATTCTTTCCGTTCGGCAACCGCAATTTTCGCGACTGGAAGAAAGAAGGACATGGCTCCGTAGATCTGCACAAATCCCTGGTGGAATCCTGCGATGTGTACTACTACACGCTTGGCACCCGCCTGGGCGTCGACAAGATCGCCAAGTGGTCGCGGGCCTTCGGCCTGGGCGAGAAAAGCGGCGCTTTGCTCGACGATGAAAAAAGCGGCCTGGTCCCGGACACGGAATGGAAAAGAAAACGTTTTCGCCAGCCGTGGTATCCGGGCGAAACGCCCTCGGTGGCGATCGGCCAAGGTTATCTCACCGTGACGCCGTTGCAGCTCGCCAACATGATGGCGACCGTAGCCAACGGCGGCACTTTATACCGCCCGCGTCTTGTCAGCCGGGTTGAATCAATCGAGGGGCAACGGGTCTACGAACAGGGACCGGAGGTCATCCGGACCATTGAATTAAAACCTGAGACGCTAAACCGGGTGCGCAGTGCATTGGCCGACGTTGTACAAGGAGCCGCCGGCACTGGAAAAGCGGCCAGGTCACCCATCATCGCCCTTGCCGGTAAGACCGGCACCGCGCAGGTAGTTGAAATGAAGGGCGCTTATCTCAAGAGTGAACAGCTCACTTATTTTAGCCGCGATCACGCCTGGTTCGTATCGTACGCTCCCTTGAACAAGCCAGAGATCGCCATCGCCGTGCTGGTCGAACATGGCGGACATGGCGGCTCGGCGGCCGCGCCTATGGCGAAAATGGTCGCGGAGAAATACGCCGAAATGAAAAATTCACCGACCACCCAACAAGAGGCCCGCGCCGAAGGGGAAAAACGTGCAAATTGACCGGCGCTTGATATCGCACTTCGACTGGACGCTTTTTCTCCTTGCCGTGGGTCTTGTGCTGCTGGGCGTGGTGACTATTTACAGCGCGAATTACGATATTGCCGCGCAACACGCGGGAGCGCTGCCGTCGCGCCAATTGATATGGCTCGGTCTCGGTTTGGTCGCCATGTTCGCCGCCCTGGCGCTCGATTACCATTACGTTGACCGGTTGGCCTATCCGTTCTTCGCCGTCATACTCCTTCTCCTCTTGGTGGTGGACGTTGTCGGTCAATCGGGTGGCGGGTCGCAACGTTGGATCAACCTGGGCTTTTTCCGCCTGCAACCGTCCGAACCCGCCAAGGTCGCCATCGTGTTGGTGATGGTGAAATATTTTCAGGAGGATGAACCACGCGGCGGTTACCGCCTGCGCGATCTTTGGGTGCCTTTTGCGCTGGTGGCGCCGCTGATCTTTTTGACTTTGATTCAGCCGGATCTGGGCACTGCGATAATTCTTGGCATGGTTTTCATGAGCATGATTCTTATGGGGGGACTACGGCTGAAATCTTTTTTTTGCCTGGCCGGCGCCGGGTTGGCTTCCCTGCCCATCGCCTGGCAGTTCTTGCGGCCCTACCAGCGCGAGCGGGTGTTGACCTTCATCGACCCCGACCGCGATCCGCTGGGCGCGGGTTATCACGTCATCCAATCGCAAATCGCCGTTGGCTCCGGCCGGCTTTTCGGCAAGGGCTATCTCGGCGGCACGCAGAACCGCCTCGATTTTTTACCCGCGCAGCACACCGATTTTATCTTCGCGGTATTCTCCGAGGAGTGGGGGTTCATTGGGTGTTTCATCTTGTTGGCGTGCTACTTCGCCTTGATCGTTTACGGCCTCAAAGTCGTCGAGCGGGCCAAGGATCGCATGGGCGCGCTCTTGGTTTTCGGCACGCTTTCGATCATTTTCTGGCATGTGGTGATCAATGTCGCCATGGTCGCGGGCGTGTTGCCCGTCGTGGGAGTACCGCTGCCGCTCTTCAGCTACGGCGGATCAGCTTTGGCGACCATGATGTTCGCCATCGGCTTGATGATCAACGTCAGCATGCGCCGGTATATCTTCTGACAGCCTACTGCAGTGCCTTCTCGATGGCGCTTACGAGTTTGGCCTTCGGCGCCGCGCCGACGATCTGTTCTTTCACGGCGCCGTCCTTGAGGATGATCAGATTCGGGATGCCCCGG
>Ga0184634_10000464_pt1 | contig 10431 bp, 8 predicted proteins | sample PLM31_200_b1_FD_133016 | JGI IMG/M metagenome (GOLD analysis project Ga0184634, IMG submission 133016) | Groundwater sediment microbial communities from an aquifer in East River, Colorado, USA - PLM3-1_200_b1 | ecosystem: Environmental > Terrestrial > Soil > Riparian zone | place: USA: East... | reverse complement strand
GGCGAGAGCCTGCTCAAAGATCGCAGGCCAGGCGCCAGGCTGCTCGAATTGACGGGTGCGTTGGACACGCCGGGCCACCGGGCGGCGCGATGACGGTGAAAGTGAAAATCTGCGGCGTGACGCGAGTTCAGGATGCGGAGGCGGCGGTGCAGCTCGGCGCCGACCTGGTGGGGCTCAACTTCCATGCGCCGAGCCCGCGTTGTATCACGCTCCCGCGTGCGCGGGAGATTGCTGACGCAATCGGTGGGCGCGCAAAGCTGGTCGGCGTGTTTGTCAACGCTGCGCGTGATTTCATCGAAGAACGCATCGCGGTCCTGAAGCTGGACCTCATCCAGTTCCACGGCGATGAAGACGAGAGCGCGCTTGCGGGGTGGCCAGTGCCGGTGATTCGCGCGCTCAGGCTTCGGGCGAGTGAACATCTCGATGCGATCAAACACACGCGCGCCGACTTCGTGCTGCTCGATACCTTCGATTCGAAGCTCTACGGCGGCACCGGGCACGCGCGTCCGCTTGCGGACTTGAACGGCTGCGATCTGAGCCGCGCGTTTATCTCCGGCGGCTTGAATGCGGTGAACGTCGCCGCGGCCGCGGCGCTCCATCCGTACGCAGTTGACGTCGCCAGCGGCGTCGAATCCCAGCCTGGAATCAAGGATCGCGGCAAGCTCAGGAGCTTCATTCGCAATGCAAAATCTGCCTGACCGGACCGGACACTACGGCAGTTACGGCGGGCGATACGTCGCCGAGACGTTGATGCCCGCGCTGTTCGAGTTGGAGCGCGCATACAAGGACGCGCGGCGTGACCCGGCGTTCAAGAAGGAACTCGAAAATTACTCGCGCGACTATGTGGGGCGGCCGACGCCGCTTTACCTCGCCGCCAATCTCACCGCGAAGCTTGGCGGCGCGAAGATTTACCTCAAGCGCGAGGATCTATGTCACACCGGCTCGCACAAAATTAACAACGCGCTCGGGCAGTCGCTGCTTGCCAAGCGGATGGGCAAGGAGCGAATCACCGCGGAGACTGGCGCCGGGCAGCACGGGGTCGCGACGGCGACCATGGCAGCGCTGCTCCGCCGCCAGTGCGAAGTATTCATGGGGACGCTCGACGTCGAGCGGCAGGCGCTCAACGTGTTTCGCATGAAGCTGCTGGGCGCGAAAGTGACGCCGGTCGATGCAGGCAGCAAGAGTCTCAAGGACGCGCTCAACGAGGCGCTCCGCGACTGGATCGCAACGGTGAGCACGACCTACTATCTCATCGGCTCGACCGCAGGACCGCATCCGTACCCGATGATCGTTCGAGACTTTCAGTCGGTGATCGGACGTGAGGCGAGAAAACAGATCGTCAAGGCCCAAGGGTGCCTGCCCGACTTGCTGATTGCATGCGTCAACGGCGGCTCCAACGCGATCGGTCTCTTCCATCCGTTCATCAACGATGCGTCGGTGAAGATGATCGGCGTCGAGGCGGCGGGTCTCGGGCTCGGCGGCCTGCAACACGCAGCTACGCTCAATCAAGGGAGCATCGGCGTGCTCCACGGCAACCGGACTTACCTGCTGCAAGATGAACTCGGACAGATTCGCGAGACGCACTCGATCGCGGCCGGGCTCGATTACCCGGGCGTCGGACCCGAGCATAGCTTTCTAAAAGACAGCGGCCGCGCGACCTACCTTGCCGCGACCGACGCGGAAGCGCTCGATGCGCTGAAACTGTTGTCCGAAACCGAAGGAATAATTCCGGCGCTCGAAAGTGCGCACGCGGTCGCACAGGCGATCAAGACCGCGCCGGAACTCGGCAAGGAACAGACCATAATCGTCAACCTGTCGGGCCGCGGCGATAAGGACATGCACACGTTGGCGCGCCAATTCGGCGTGACGGTGTAGCGATGGCGCGCGGCGCTAGAATTGCTGCCAAGTTTCGTCAGCTGCGCGCGCGCAACGAGGCCGCGCTGATTCCATTCATCGTCGCGGGCGATCCTGACCTCGATTACACGCGGCGCCTCGTGCTCGAACTGGACAGGCGCGGTGCCGACATAATCGAGCTGGGCGTGCCGTTTTCCGATCCGATGGCCGACGGTCCGGCCAACCAGCGCGCGCTCGCGCGCGGGCTCGCATCGGGAGGGTCGCTGGCGGCCATCTTGTCACTGGTAGCGGACCTGAGGCGCGAAACCGGGATTCCGCTGATATTGTTTGGATATTACAACCCCTTTTATCACTACGGTTGTGAGCAGCTTTGCGCCGCTGCGGCCAAGGCGGGTGTGGATGGAATCCTCGCCGTGGATTTGCCGCCGGAGGAGAGCGGCGAACTCGATCGGCCGGCGCGCGCCGCGGGGCTCGACGTGATTCGGTTGCTCGCGCCGACCACGCCAATCGAACGCAGCCGCAAGATTGCACGCCACGCGAGCGGGTTTCTCTACTACGTTTCGGTGACGGGAGTGACGGGCGCGCGCGCGACGGTTGGCGCCGACGTCGAGCAGCACGTCCGTGCGTTAAGGAGCGTCACCAATCTGCCGGTTGGTGTCGGCTTTGGTATCTCGAAGCCCGAGCATGCGGCCGAGGTTGCGAACATTGCGGACGCGGTGGTGGTGGGCAGTGCGATTTCACTGATCATCGAGCAGCACGGCAAGTCCGACGCGACGGTTGACGCGGTGGGCGGGCTGGCCGGCGCGATGAAGGACGCGATGCGCGCGGCGCGCGCGTCGGCGCACCACACGGCGATGGAAGCCAAAGCCGATGGCTGAGCGAGTTCAAGCCGAACGACCCGCGCAGTCGGACGATATCTGGCTGAAGTGCCCCAAGTGCCGCGAGATTTCTTATCGCAAGGAAGTCGAGCGCAACCTCAACGTCTGTCCCAAGTGCGAACATCACAACCGCCTCACCGTGAGCCAGCGGCTGGCGATCACAGTTGACCGCGGCGCCTGGCGCGAAATGTTCGAGGACCTCGCGGTGGGAGATCCGCTCAAGTTCGTCGATTCGAAAACCTATCCGCAGCGAATCGAACAGGCACGCGGGCACAGCGGTCGCGCCGACGCGGTAGTGGTGGGCACCGGAAAAATCGAGGAACATCGGGTCGCGCTCGGCATCATGGATTTCGAGTTCATGGGCGGAAGCATGGGCATCGTGGTGGGCGAGAAGCTCGCGAAGATGTTCGATCACGCGGTCGCCAAACGACTGCCAGCGGTGGTGTTCTCCGCGTCGGGCGGCGCGCGAATGCAGGAGGGCGCGCTGTCGCTGATGCAGATGGCGAAAGTGTCGGCTGCCATCGGACGTCTGCGCGATGCGCGGCTGCCTTACATCTCGGTGCTGTGCGATCCGACCACAGGTGGCGTTGCGGCGTCGTTTTCAATGCTCGGCGATCTCAACATTGCGGAGCCGGGCGCATTGATCGGTTTCGCCGGACGCCGGGTAATCGAGCAGACGACGAGGCAACAGCTTCCCGATGACTTTCAGCGCGCGGAATTCCTGTTCGCTCACGGGATGCTCGACGCGATCGTGCATCGGCAGCAGATGCGGCCAACGCTGGGGCGCCTGCTCGCAATGCTGCATCGGCCGCGGGCGCGTACGGCGCAGGCCCGGCACCCGGCGCCAAAGTAGCGATCGTCGCCGCGGCGATGGCGGCTGCGCTTTCTCGGCGCGGACGGCGTCGCTAGACTTGGACGCGGATGGAACGGCTGACGCGCACGCTAGAATGGCTCTACTCGCTGGAGGCGCGGGGCGAGATCTACAAGCTCGAGCGCATGGAGCAGGCGCTCGCGCACATCGGCAATCCACATCTTCGTCTCAATGCGGTTCACGTCGCCGGAACCAAGGGCAAGGGGTCGGTCTGCGCGATGCTCGACGCGTGTCTGCGCGCCGCGGGCTTGCGCGTCGGACTCTATACCAAGCCGCACTTGGTGAACCTGGCGGAGCGGACGCGCGTTGACGGCGGCGAGATTCCTGCTGCACTACTGCTCGATTACATCGAGAAGCTCCGCGCGATCTACGACCACGCCGGATTGGCGCTTACGTTTTTCGAGTTCACGGTCGCGATGATGTTTCTGTACTTCGCCGAAGCGAAGGTGGATATCGCGATCATCGAGACCGGGCTCGGCGGGCGGCTCGACTCGACCAACGTCGTTCATCCGCTGCTCAGCGTCATCACGCCGATCGGGTTCGACCACGTCGAGTATCTCGGCTACACGATTTCGGCGATCGCTGCGGAGAAGGGCGGCATCATCAAGCCCGAAGTACCGGTGGTGGTTGGCGCACGCGAGCCCGATGCGCGCGTGACCCTCGCTTCGATCGCGCAGCAGCACCGCGCGCCGGTGCGGATGCTCGATCGCGATTTCTTCTACACTCCGCATCCGCGTGAGCACCGCTTGGATTATCGAGGGCTTGGGCTGTCGCTCGATGGCGTTGAAATCGCGCTCAAAGGGCCGTTTCAGCAGGAGAATGCCGCCATCACGCTCGCGGCGATCGACGCGATGCGTGCGCTCGGCTGGAAGATCGACGAGGCGCAAATTCGCCGCGGGCTTGCCGAGGTCGCTTGGCCTGGGCGCTTCGAGGTGGTGTCGCAGCGGCCATTGGTGGTGCTCGACTGCGCACACAATGCACTCAGTATCACGGCGCTGCTCGAGACGATCGAAGTGGAACTCGGCCATGACGTGCGCCCGCGGCTCGTGTTCGGATGTCTGGAAGACAAGGATTGGGAGCGGATGGCCGAGTTGCTCGGACCGCGAATCCGCGACGTCACGTTGACCCGTGTCAAACCGAAGCGCCCGCTGGACCCCGAGCGGCTGGCGCCCGCGTTCAGCCGCTACGTCCCCACGCGGGTCGAGCGCGAGCCGCTGCGCGCTCTGGAGTTGGTGCTGTCGGAAATCGGGCCCGACGACGTGGTGCTGGTCACCGGATCGGTGTATCTTGTCGGCGAAGTATATCCGTATTTTCTCGCCCGAGCGGGGCGTAATGCGCTGTTTCCCGAGGCCCGTAGCTGACCTATTCGTGCGCGCGATGGCGGCGGCCGTCGCGGTTTCGCTGCTCACTGAGACGCCGGCATTTGCCGCAGAACCGTCGTTGGTTCGCGCGCTCAAGAGCCAGTCCGAGCAGCCGGTCACGATCACCGGGCAAGAAACCATCTACGATTCCCAGACGGATACGTTCACCGTGCGCGGCAATGCGAGGATGTCGCAGGGGGCGAGCGCGCTGAGCGCCGACGAGATCCATGTATTGCGCGGGAGCCGCGAAGCGCGCGCGACCGGCCACGTGCGATTCACCGATCCCGAAGTCGAGCTGACCGCCAGCGATGCAAAGATAGATCTTGCCAAGGAAACGCTCGAGCTTTACGACGCCAACATCGTCGCCAAGCGGACGACTTACGCGCTCAAGGGCCAGAAGATCGAGAAGCTCGAGGGCCAGAACTACGTGATAACCAAGGGTTTTTTTACCACCTGTGCGTGCGGTGACGAGCCCCCGGACTGGGCAATTACCGCCGAATCGATGGACGTGCACATGGGCGAGAGCGGCCACGCGACGTGGGCGTCGTTCGATGTGCTCGGCGTACCGGTTCTCAAGATTCCCTATGCGATATTTCCGGCGGATACCGATCGGCACAGCGGGTTGTTGTCGCCGCGGCTCGGCTACTCGGGATTTCGCGGCTTCCAGTACCTGCAACCGTACTTCTACGCAATCAACCGGAGCTCGGATGTGACCGTGGCGCTCGACGTTGAGACCAGCCAGCGGGTCGGGATGCTGGGAGAGTACCGGCTGACCAGCGGACCGGACGATTACTTCTGGATCAACGGCGCCTTCTACGACGAGGCGCTGCGCTCGCACGCCAACCGCGTCAACGACATCCGCGACAGCCAGATCGCCGCGCCATTCATCCCGCTCAATCGCTACGGCGGGATCGCGATGATGCGCCAGCATTTGACCGACAACCTCACGCTGTACGGCGACACCGTTACCGTGAGCGATAGTCTGTACCTGCGCGAGATGAATGTGTGGACGCTGTCCAGCGGCTACGGCGGCAACTTCAGTTCGCTGCGGTGGGCGGACTCCCACCTGGGCGGCCTCTACTCATACGATGACGGCTTTGCGCGGCTCCAAGGCACCTTCCATCAGGATCTGATTCAGCCGCAGATGTTCGCGCTGCAACGCCTGCCGGAGATGCTGGTCAGTGGGCGTTATCAGGTTCTGGATGGACTCGCGTTCGCCGACTACGACGCGCAGGGAGCATTTTTGTGGCGGCGCAAGGGCGTAAACGGGTTGCGCTTCGACGTCAATCCCCGGGTAACGTTTCCCGTGCGGTTCGGCGACTATGTTTACGCCTTCGCGACCGTCGGAGCGCGCGGTACCGTCTATGACACCTCGGGCCACAACCTCAAGGTCGTGCCGGTCGGGACGCACGGGCTCACCTTCAACAACGGGCTGAAGATTGGTCCGCTGACCGAAGGTGGTCTGCAGGCGCGCGGCGTGCCTTGGGGGCAGGTGGGCGCCGCGACGGTGATCGAACGGGTGTACGACACCAACTGGCGAGCGATCCAGAAGCTCAAGCACACCATCGAACCGTTCGCCACCTACGCATTCGTCCCCGGGATTTCGCAATCAAATTTGCCGCTCTTCGATGAAATCGATCGCATACGCCCGCGCAGCCTCATTACCTACGGCGCGACCACGCGGCTGTTCGCGAAGCTGTCAGAGCCCCCGGAACCCACCCGGACCGGCCGGACCGCGTCCTCGGGAGCGACCGGCGGCGAGCTCGTGGAGCCGGCTGCCGATCGCGCGCCGTATGGCGAACAGGACGACGACGCGCTGGCATTGGCGCCTCGCGGCGGAAGCACGACAAGCCGCGGCGCCGGCGTTCGCGAGCTGGCGCGCGTGACGGTGCTGCATGCATACGATACGAACTACCAAGTCGGGCTCAGCGGCGGGAAAATCGCCGACGTGCAGACCATCGCGACCGTTTTCCCCACTTCGGTGGTGTGGGCGGGAGGGCAACTCAACTACAACCCGCGCAGCAGCGGCGGCATCACCAACGCGAACTTCTTCGTGAATCTCCAGCCGCCCTGGAACCGGGAGAACCAATCGAAGCTGTTCATGGGAAAGGCGCTGCAGGGTTCGTTCTTCCAGCTTTCGTACAACTATGTGAACCGCTCGTCGGCGGTGCAGGGAGGCACCAAGCGCAATGCGAGTCAGTTCATGACCGCGCGAGCGTATTCAGATTTGTTCGACCGCGCCGGGGTGTACGTCGCGCCGAGCTACGACTTTGCGGCGTCGCAACTATTGCAGGCCGAGTACGGATTACGTCTGAAGTCGCCGTGCGACTGCTGGGCGTTCGACGTCGGGATCGTTGACTCGTTCAACCCCAAGGAAGTGCAGGTGCAATTTCAAGTGACGCTCGGCGGTCTCGGTTCGGTCGGCCAGAACCCATTCGGCGACAACCCATTCCAAAGGCTCGGGCTCGCCGGCTCACCGACCGGTGTTCTCCCGTAGTACTAGCAGGCGGTTGAAAATGACTTTTTCGAGAGCCTGCCAGGGAACTCAAAGCATTTTTCAAGCGAGTGCTAGAAGTAGAGCAGCAACACGTCAGCTGCGATCCACAACAGGACCGCCAGTGCGAGCGGCCGGTCCTTGAGCAGCAGACGCGCCGGATCTGCGCCTTCGTTGTACTGATCGATCAGATACAGGTAGCGCAGGATTCCGAATGCGACCAAGGGGACCGTGAGATACAAATTCTGCGTGCCGAGTTTTGCCTCAATCTCGCCGGACGCAGTATAGATCATGTAGCTCACCAGCGTCGCGCCAGCGGCAATCGTGATCATCTGATCGACCAGGCGAACGCTGTACGACCCCAGTGCGCTGCGATGGGCCGCGGCGGCGTTGCCCAGCGCGGCCAATTCGTGGCGGCGGCGCGCAAGCACCAGAAACAGCGCCAGCACGAACGTGATGAATACGAGCCAGGGCGATACGGGCGCGCCGATCGCTGCGCCTCCGGCGTAGGCGCGCAGTACAAAGCCGACTGCGACTGCGATGACGTCGAGCACGACGATCTGCTTGGCCCATAACGAGTAGGCTAACTGCAGGCCGGCGTAAATTCCTGCGACGCCCAGAAATGCGGCTCCGAGCGCAAAGCTCGAGAGCAGCGCTACCGCGGCCAGCACTGCGGCGAGTGCGATCGCGAGGTTGACGCTGACCTCGCCGCGGGCTAGCGGCCGGCCGCACTTCTCAGGGTTTTGCCGATCCGCCTCGCGATCCACGATGTCGTTGAGGACGTAGGTCGTGCTCGACAGCGCGCAGAACGCGACCAGACCAGCGAGCGCGAGCGTTGCATCGGCGGGATGAAAAAGGCGGTGGCTGAAGACCAGCGCAGCAAGGAGCAGCCCGTTCTTGATCCATTGATGCGGGCGCATCAGCGCGAGCAGCGCACGCGGAACCGAACGGGCCGCGCCGGCGGCGCCGGATGCGGACGCGACAGCGGTGCCAGGAGCGCTCACGCGCCCACTTGTAACGTTCTGCGCGCGCACGCCGCAAGTCAGTGCCCGCCCCGCAGCGCCGGTCGGCGCGTCGCGGGACCGTGGAAAAAGGGCGCTTGACAGATTTTCCTACAACTTGTAGGGTACCGGTTGGGAAGAGTTGATGATGGGGCGGTAGCAGGCGGCAGCTGCCTGCCAGTCGGGAGAGGGGGAGAGAACCCTTGGCAGGCGGCGCTGCCACATTGAGGCGAAGAGCAATGACCAACCGCGAGTTCTTTCAACGTATCAGGCCCTATGATCGTTTTCCCTCTCGCGCACCGCGGGTTGCCACACCGAACGACCCTCGCCGTGAGCTGGCCCGTTTTGCCTGCCTTGGCGCCGTGCTGCTCCTCATCGTCCTTCTGGCAACGGACCGGCGCCGCTTTGACTTCGTTGCCGAACTGCCCAACGGCACATCGATCGTATTATACGCGCCGGATGCAAACCGTCCGGTGGTGGCGCCGGTTGCCGCATCGACCAATGCGGCTGCGGACTCGAGCGTACAGGAGCAGGCGTACGATTCGGTGATGGCGCTCTTCAATCGAGATGGAGGTGCTGTTGTTCCGATGACTCCGGAGGCCAAACTGGCCTCGTTGAACGCGACCAGCGCCGCGTCGCCAGTCGCGGCCAGCGTACACAGCGCGATGGTGGTGCTGACTGACGGAATGGAAGGTCGCGATATACCGTCGCAGAACCTGGTGGATCGAGCGGTCGGTGTCGTGGGCGGATTCCTCAACCGCGATGCTATCGAACGGCTTGTGCGTACCCAGGCAAATGCCGCCGGCGACATGCTCGCCGATCTGCGACTCGTCACCGCCAGGCACATGACTTTCTTTGCGGACACCTTCGGCATCGACCGGAGCGAAGGCGCCACCTGGCTCATCGTCATGGCGGCCGGCCTGTTGGTCTTTACGCTGTTCCTCCTGATCGTTGGAACGATGAACGAGCGCGGGCTCGATGGCCGCTTCATGCATCCGCAGGCGATGCACTACGCAACCCGCCGTTAGCCGCTGCGCGGAGTTCGCGACGCCTGGACTTCCAGCTTTGGCTGACGCGTCGCTCTGAACGTTCGTTTCGCTCTCGCGGCTTACTCGCCGCGGCGAGACATCCGGGCCGATCGCGGCTATAATCCGCCGGGATGGACCCGATTCGTTTCGAGACGCATCCATCGCAGTACCGCCATCTGCGGCTCGAGACCGAAGGCGCATGCGCGCGCATCGCGCTGAAGGTCGATGAGGGCGGCGGCATCCGCACTGGCTACGCGCTCAAACTCAATTCCTATGATCTCGGCGTCGATATCGAGCTTGCCGACGCGGTAAACCGGCTGAGGTTCGAACATCCGGAAGTCGCGGTGGTCGCGTTGACCAGCGCAACCGAAGGGCTGTTTTCGGCGGGCGCGAACATCTTCATGCTCGCGTCGTCGGATCACAGCTTCAAGGTCAATTTCTGCAAGTACACCAACGAGACGCGCCTCGCGATCGAACAGGCGAGCGCCGAGAGCGGCCAGCGCTACATCGCGGTGCTCAACGGCGTCACCAGCGGAGGCGGCTACGAACTGGCACTGGCGTGCGAGGAGATTTGGCTGGTCGATGACCGCCGTTCGGCGGTAAGCCTGCCTGAGATACCGTTCCTGGGCGTGTTGCCCGGCACCGGCGGTCTGGTGCGGCTGACCGACAAGCGCAAAGTGCGGCGCGATCTTGCCGACGTGTTCGTTACGCTGGCGGAGGGCGTGCGTGGAGAACGAGCGCGTGAGTGGGGGCTGGTCGATGCGGTGATACCGCGGTCGCGATTCAGCGAAGAAGCCGCGCAGCGGATGCGCAAGCTCGCGGCCGCGCGCGCTCCCAGTGGAGCATCGCCCGCGGGCGTGACCCTCGACGCGCTGGCTCCCGCACAGACCGCCGACGAGGTCCGCTACCGCCACCTTGTGCTGCGACTCGATCACAAACGGCGC
>Ga0184634_10000461_pt1 | contig 10438 bp, 6 predicted proteins | sample PLM31_200_b1_FD_133016 | JGI IMG/M metagenome (GOLD analysis project Ga0184634, IMG submission 133016) | Groundwater sediment microbial communities from an aquifer in East River, Colorado, USA - PLM3-1_200_b1 | ecosystem: Environmental > Terrestrial > Soil > Riparian zone | place: USA: East... | reverse complement strand
GCTTGGCTCTTCTCCGGTTCGCTGAAGGCGAGCGCGCCACCGGCTGCGGAAACCGAGGCGGGGGGTTGCAGCCAGCCGCCGCCCGGCATGCCTATCGACAAAAATTCATCGTCGAGCATGCATGCAACACTAGCTGGAACGATGCATGGAGACCGGTTCACCATGTTCAACTGGCAGCGTTGTTTGCCTTGTCATTATACTTTTTGAGTACGAAACGCTACCATCTCTCCGCGAGGAAAGCGGACTGCAAGATTCCCGAGGGATCCGACAGACACAAAGGCTCATGCACGCGGCGACGACATGCTTTGAACGCATCTAATACAACCACGACCTCCCGTTCGGTTACGGATATGGTCTTACAAGAACAAATTGCGTTGACTTGCCGGCAATACGGCATCATGGCGGCGAGCACGATCGTCGCGGACGCCCTATGGACGTATCTCTTTTATGGCAAAGTGCCGACTTCCGCGCTTATCCTCTGGCTCGGAGCCGCCGTTGTCGGCGGTGGGTTCGTTCCGCTGGCCATTTTTATCGCGGCACGGGGAAGGCGCGGGAAGTTCCACCCTGCCCGGCAATGGACCGCGCTCCTCACCGTAGCCGCGTTCACCGGCGGGGCCGCCTGGGGGAGCGCCGGCGTGTTGCTTTTCGTTCCATCGTCCATCGTCGATCAACAATTTCTGCTCATCCTCCTGTTGGCGGGCGCCAGCCTGGCGACGGTTTTGATGGCGGCGTATCCCCCGGCGTTCTATGCCGCCTTGGTTCCTTTGCTCCTGCCCATCACCGTCCGCTTGCTAATCGCCGGCGATACCGCGAGCACGGTGCTCGGGATTGTTGCGATCGTCTACGGCGCCACGCTCGCCTACCTTTACAACAATATCCATGGGACGTTGTTGGACTCGCTTCGGTTGCGATTTGAGCTTGCCAGAACGGCTGAGGCCTTGGCCGAGCAAAAATCCCGGGCCGAGCAGGCGAATCTGGCAAAAAGTCGATTCATGGCCGCCGCGAGCCATGACTTGCGTCAACCGCTGCATGCGCAAGGGCTATTCGTGGGGGAATTACAAGCGCGAAATCACGACGCGGAAAGCCGGCGTATCCTGGCGAGCCTGAAACGCTCCATGGAGGCCATGCATGAATTGTTTAATTCGCTGCTGGATATATCGCGGTTGGATGCGAGCGTTGTTGAGTCTAAAAAAGAAAACTTTTCCATAAACGTTTTGCTGGGTGAGCTACAGTTGGACTTTTCTCCGCTCGCGCGTGAAAAAGAACTAGTGCTCCATGTCCTCGATTCAAGCGCCATCGTCAACAGCGACCCGGCGTTACTGAAACAGATTCTCCGCAATCTGGCGTCGAATGCCATTCGCTACACGAATCAAGGCAAAGTGCTGGTAGGCTGCCGTCGTCGCGGCGATCAGCTGCGGATTGAGGTATGGGATACGGGGATCGGCATTCACGCCGCGGATCAGAAATCGATCTTCGAGGAATTTCATCAGTTGCACAATCCGGAACGCGACCGCCGGAAAGGACTCGGTCTCGGACTGGCGATCGTCAATCGTTTAGCGGCACTCATGCGCTGCCCCATTGAGATCAGCTCACGAGTTAACAAAGGGTCGATGTTTTCCGTGACCGTTCCTTTTGTCGGAACGGCGGCCACGGAAATCCCGCCTCCCTCCGTCATCGTGGACCGGGATGGTGATTTGTCAGGGTGCACAATCCTAGTCATCGATGACGAGCCGGAGGTTCTGCGCGGCATGAAAGGATTGCTCGAACAATGGGGTTGTCGGGTGCTCACGGCGGAATCCATCGCACAAGCGGCCGCGCACATTCGCGCGTCGGCCCCCTGTCCCGCGGCCATCGTCGCGGACTACCGGTTGCGAAACCACGAGACCGGCGTCGAAGCCATTGCGCGTATTCGCTCGCTAGTGAAAAAGGAAGTGCCCGGTTTGTTGATCACGGGCGATACCGCGCCGGAGCGCCTGCAAGAGGCCTACGCAAGCGGTTACCAGATTCTGCATAAGCCCGTGCCGCCCGCTAGACTTCGTGCGCTGCTTGGCTACGTTATCCAAACAAACTCCCCGCCCACTGCGCACGAAGAAAACATCGGCGCATCCCCCGTGCTCAACAAGGGGCAAACCAGCGAATAGCGGCGGGGCGCAAAGCAACCGTAGTCCGCCCAAACGCCCATGCCGTCAGCCAACAACCGCGGGGTTGTTTTGACGCACGATCCGACGGCCCCCAAGGGCTAAAAACCAAACCGCGGCCTGAGTACGACTATGCCGTTGTCGCCCCTTAGATAGTCGCCGCACAAATCGTTATTGCACGCTCGGACACGGTAGTAGTACGTACCCCGAGACTTGTGTCTCAAAGTCATTGACACGCTCGGTTGGCCCAGACGTTGTAGCGCGTACCGTCGAATTGGTACCACACCGCGACGGCGTTACCGTTGGCGTCCATTGCGATTTGGGGGCTACTGACACTGCCGGCATTGTCGGTTTCGATCAGCGTGGCGGCGCCCCAACCGCTGCCGGTGGTGTAACGGTTGGCCCAGACGTTGTAGCGCGCACCGTCGAATTGGTTCCACACCGCGATGGCGTTGCCGGTGGCGTCCATGGCGATTTGTGGGCTATTGGCACCGCCGGCATTGTCGGTTTCGATCAGAGTCGCTCCGCCGGTCCATTGTTCGCTTGATGAACAAATGGCCTTGTTGGCGTTGTTTAACAACCACTGGCGTCCTTTCTGTAACGAATCAGTCAGTAGCGCCGCGCTCGCCGCGCTGCCGGCGCGACAGGCGCTCGCGATCCCCACGAACGGACACACCTCGAACGCATGATCCGCCTCTTTAAAGAGATGCAGTTGGCCACGGTCGTCGCAGGCGAACACCGCGCGCAAGTCCGCGGTGCTTAACCAATCGACGTTAACCACACCGCCATAGGCCTCACATAACACCTGCGATTGCGAGTAGGTGAGCAAGCTATCGCGCGTGCCGTGCAGGATGAACGCCGGTGGATACGCTGACGGGCCCGCGCCGATCTTTTGCGCGTAGGAATTTTCGCTCAGGTATGGCGGCGGGTTGCTTAGGTTCACAGTCCGCGCGCCATCCTTAGGCAACTGCAAGTATGTCTCAACGATTTCCTGCGCCGAGCTTGGGTCGTACGGCGTGTTGGCGCTATCGCTCAACGGCGGGAAGCTGGCGCCGCCGATGCCCTGTAAGCGCGTTAAGAAATCATTGAGATCGGTTGGCGGATAGACCAAAAGTCCGCCACTGACTTCATTCGCGCGATGCGTCATCAACCAACCGGCGAGATGCGCGCCCGCCGATTGCCCGGTGACGGCGATCTTGCCGCTGGTGTTGGCGCCGAGGCTAGCGCCGTTCGCCTTCACCCAAACCAACGCCGCTTCGACGTCGGCGACCATGTTTTCCCAGGTGGCGTTGCGGCATTCGGCGCTACCGTCTTTATCGCCAGCGAGTCGATAGAACGGTGCAAACACCACGAAGTTGTCTTCGGTGTAACTACTGACCAGACTCTCCATGCCGAGGAAGCCGGAGCTGCGATAAGTCCACGCACCGCCATGCATCCAAAGCAGCGGCGGGAGATTGGTCGCGGCAATGTCTTTCTTATAGACCCGCATTTCCAGCGCACAGTTACCGGCCTGACGGAAGTTGACGCGCTTCACGAACGGGATGTGATTATTTTTAATCGGCTCGACCCCGACCGCGAGTTGCGCCGATGACGATAAGCTCCATTTGGAACTGATGATGTTCGGCAGGGTCGAGAGCGAATCGACTTCGACATTCGATGTCGGCCACGCCGCGGCATTACCCAATAACGGGTTCGGCTTGGCGGTAAACGACTCGCGGCAGAAGGCGGCGAAATTCTCCGGCTGAAAACCAATTTCGGTGGTGCAACTCGGCGTCGCATAGAACGGACCATTGCCCGGATTGCGCGCGTCGACCGCCGTGCAAGTACCGCTGGCGTTGCTATAAAGCGGACCGGAAGGCATATTTGCCTTGAGCTGCTCGATGGAAGGACACAAGGCCTGGTATCCGAACAACTGCGCCAAACCGGCACGGTTATCCGTAAGGACGTAGTACAACACCTCGGTCCAGTTGTTCCTAACCACGTCGAGCGCGAACTCGCCAAGGATGTCGACATTCGCATACAAATAATCCAGCACCCACTTGACCAGGGCCTGGCTCGCCGGATCGAGGTTGTTGAAGTCCTGGATCGTGGGTAGCTGTAACGTAATGGGGAAGTAGGTACTCCTTATTTCGTCCAGTTTCTTTTGTAGCTGCGGTTTGATTTTGTCTACGATAGCCCCCTTTATCAACGCGTCGCTGTGGGCTGTCCCCGCCGCCAAGTAGGGGCCCCCGGCCTGCGTCAAGAACGATAAGAGCGCTGGCGACGTGTCTACGTGGGGGATCAAGAACGGCGGCACAGGGACCGCGATGAGACGAATGTCTGGAATCACCGGCCCCATCGTCACGTCCGGTAAATTCTTACTTACTACCTAGTCTCTAACATAGGCTACACGCGGAGCGCCAAAAAACGAGCGCACGAGCGCGGGGCGCGATTTGATGCGCTCGAGGTCCGAACGAACGCGAGCACGCAGCGACTCGCCTTGGCGCAGCGGCTTCTTGGCCACACCCTCGCGTTTCAAGTGATTCCAGACAAACTCATCGGGATTCAGTTCCGGGGCGTAACCGGGTAAGAAGTGCAACTCCAGACGCCCTTTGAGGCTTTGCACATAGTCGGCGATGATCTTCGCCGTGTACGCGGGGTGGCTATCGAGCACGAGGAACACCCGGCCCTTGCGGCCACGCATGAAGCGGCGCAGCAGTTCGAGCAACGTGGCGGCGTTGAGTCTCTGCGTATAGAGCGTGTACCAAAAGGCGCCTTGGGCGGTGACGGCGGAGATGGCATTGATGCTTTGGCGTTTACCGCTCGTTGCCACCTCGGGGGTCTTCCCGCGAAGCCCGAAGGCTCGCCCGAGCGCCTGGTCGGATCGAACGCCCGCCTCGTCCAGGAAAAAGATCGTTGCGCCCAGGCGTTTGGCGCGTTTTCGCAGCCGCGGGAACACCTCTTTCGTCCAGCGCTCAATGGCGCGCGGGCCACGCTCGTAGGCGCGCCGTAGCGGTTTTTGCGGCGTGATGTCCAATTCATGGAGGAGTCTTCCCACCGCCGTGACACCGAGCGAGATACTAAATTTCTCCTCGATCAATTCCGCCACGATTTTCCTTGTCCACAACCCAAAGTCAAAACCGTATTGGCGCGGATCCTTGCCGTTGATCCAACGGCGTACCTGAAGTTTCTGCTTCGGGTTGAGCGAGGGTTCCCGGCCCCGTGCCTTGCGCGAGGCGAGCCTTTTCTCGCCCCCCTGCCTTGCCGCCCGCAGCCAGCGATAGATCGAGGTGCGACACAGCCCAAAGCTCTTCACGACCTCGCTCGGGCGTTCGCCCTCGCGCACGCGGCGCACCGCGAGCCGGCGGATGGTTTCGGATGTTTCGTGGGAGAGTGTGCGGCCGTCGATTTTCATGCGACGAATTGTAACATCGACGCATCGGGAAGTGTAGCCTATACTAGAGACTGGTTAGTAAGTGGATACCACTCACACTGGGGGTGAGACCGACCGTTACGGTATTGTCGGCGACATTCAGTGAGTGCTTCAGCGTCAACTCCAGCGCGCCGATCAGCTTTCCTGATATTTTTGCGCTGGCCCAATCCGTCCAGCTTTCCTCGACGGTCTTAGGCAATCCAGGAAGCACACACACGTCCGGCAAACCGCAGTTCGAAACTTCCCAGCGGCAGTTGCAAGGAAATATCCCACATGTGTCGCACTTTAATACACGGGGGCAGGGTGATTCCCATTTCAAACACTCGGTCGGCCACTTCACGACACCGCACCATTCGAATCCGAGATTGGTGTTGGCGTTAGTAAAGGCAGTGAGACCTAGCGATAGAATCACATTGCTCGGATTTGTCGTGAAGCCGATGTAGCTCCCAGGGTAGAACGTCGCCGTTACGTCCGCGATCGAACTCCGCGCATTGATCAGCGAGCCCCCTGGAATAGGTATCTGACACACACCCAGACTCAACAGGTGGTCTGGAATTATGCTAAACATGTAGTCCAAGAGCGACAGCCTATCCGGCTGACCATCAATCTCATATGGCAGACGCAGGGAGGTTCTCGTCGCCGGAATGGCGGTCTGGTAAACGAGGTTACCCTCGATGATCTGAAAGTTCGCCTTGGCGAGCTCCTCCTGAACCTTCTGCGCCAACAACCGATCGAACGGTTGCCCGTTGGCCTGCGCCTGTTGAATCGCCTGCACGATCTCCCCAACCGTCCAGGTAACCGCGTTGGCGGTGCCGGCCGCGCCAAGACAAACTATCGCGATGATCGCCGCGGCGGCCGATCGGATTACGCTGCTCGCCATGCGTTGGCCTCTGTGCGCGATGTGGCTGAATGCGTGGAACGGTTCGTTTGTTCTCATGGGCGAGATCCTCGGGAATTTTGATTGGAACCATTTGCTCGAAGCTTAGTCGCGACAACGGTATTCCCCATTTTAGGGTACATACATCGTATATTTGTCGTAGAGGCCGGCGTCATTTATCGTAGTGATCGACGCATGGCCTCCTACATTTGTCGTAGCCTAGCCGTGGTTTAGCCGTGAATACAGCGGCGTAGCATCGTTCCCTGGTGACTGACGCCAAACCGGTAGCGGAAACGTCCCGGCCCAAGCGAACGGAAGGTTCTTAAGTAGAGGGGCTGGAATAACGGCGAAGGACGCAGAGTGACACGGCAAGCGGCTGTGCGACTGTGTAGCCTGGATGGAGGGGAACGGAATCCGGGAGCAGACGGGGTTGCAGGCCGTTCCCCCCCGCTCGCATTCGTTACCGTCGGAGATGAAACCGATACGACTGTTTCTTGATACGCCTACCCTGTCAACGACTCCTTTCCTTCAAGAAGGACATCAAGCCATTGAGGCAGGGGGCGATAACCCGGGTTACGGCGCTTGCTGGTTGAACAGCAGAAATGCCTCGGGCGTGACCGTGCGACGGCGAAACGACAGCAACTCTCGATGACAACCGCCGCCCTTCCTTGGTATATAACATCGACATCTGGCGCGCGGATTTTCACACTTGGCGTGAAATCACTCAGCCGGCGTGTTACGGCTCCCTGCCCTCAGACGACTTTGACGCCGTCCCAATAATCGCCGAGCGCGGCGTCGTTGGTCAGAAGCGTCATCGGTTCGGCCATGCTTTGCGCGACCAGCAGGCGATCGAACGGGTCTTTGTGGAGCGGAGGCAACTGCGCGACGCCGACGGCGTGCGTCGCGGTGATCGGCAACTCAATAAAGCCCGATGCGGACAGCGCGGCCATGAGCGCATCCAGATCGATCCTGAAATCCTTGCGCCGCAGACCCTGCTTGATCGCGATCTCCCACAGGCTTGCCGCGCTGTAGTAAACCTCGTTGGCGGGGTCGAGCAACCGCGTCTTCACGGCGCGCGGCAACTTGCGGCTGGCGGCCATCGCCCACAGCAGCAGGTGCGTGTCGAGCAGGATGCGCATCACTCGCCGCCGAGGAATTCGGCGAGTAGATCATCCGACAGCGGCGCGTTGAAGTCGTCCGGGATACGGGCCTTGCCGTTGAGCAGTCCGAGCTTGCGAGCGATTTTAGCGGCCACGAGCGGCGCGATCCGCGCGACCGGTTTGCCGGCCTTGGCGATGATAATCTCCTTGCCCCGAGACGCCTCATCGACATAGCGCGAAAAATGGGTTTTGGCTTCGTGGATGTTGACCTTCGGCATCGTGGCGCACCTCATTCATGACTGGACTAAGTCTAGTCCAAAACGAGCGCCGTGGTCAACCGTCTCGCCGTGGCGGAGATCGGTCTAAACGACTATACGCGAAGTGATATTGAGGGCAGCTGTGTGCACACATCTCGTTAAGATGACAAAGCCGAAACGTTGCCGCCAGAAATGGAACCGATACAACCATTTCTTGGCCATTTCTTGACACGCCTACCTTGTGACAATCTCATCGAGTAATGACATCGAGCCATTGAGGCAGGGGGCGATAACCCGGGTTACGCCGCTGCGCGCCTAACCCGGGCTACGCTTGCTTGGTCTTCAACTCCTCACGTCAATAACACGACCGCATATGCAACCATGTACAGCCAGCCACCCACGTTGCTCCCGAATTAAATGGATAACCCAGAATACCGCCATTGACGATATCAGCTACGCCATTCACTACGTACACGTGGGGACCACCAATATTGCCAAAGGGCAACGACTGCACACTGGCGGAGCGCGCCAACCCCCACCCAACCAGATTGGATGCCTCTAGCGCGCCGAGGCTATGACCAGTGACATTCCAGCTATTGTCTACGCCCCAGGCCCGCCACTCCAAATAATCCAACGTTGAGCCAGTCGGCAAACCTTGATAGAGCAGAAGGGTGTCAACAATATCGAATGGAAAACCCAACAATCCGCGATTACCCCAACCCATGAAATCGTTGGCCGCTACATCATACCTGCTGCCGGTGAGTTCGGTTCCGCCCCAAGATGCTGCGAACAAGACAATATTCACCACAAGCGGGTTCACATCATTGTGTGTCGCGATTTCTGAAACGGCGGTTTGAAACAATGCCTGCCCCATATGCTGTGCAAAACCCCGGACGCTGTAGCCTGACGAGCCACCGGAATTGCCTCCAGTGTATGAGTTTATCCCATAGGAAACAGCGTACACGGCATAACCACTGACCAAGCTCTTCTGTGCCGCGATGCGGCACTTATCCTCGGGGCCGCCCGCTCCCGTGCACATCCGGAAATCGAACACCGAGTTGATCGCGGGGGCGAGATAACCCATACCGAAGTAATTCAACACCGCCGAGCCAATCGCCTTGACCCACGGTTGGGCCTCTGGATGCTCGACGAGGTAGTCCTCCTGCATCGGCTTGAAAACGGTGTAGTAATGCACCGTAATCAGTTGAATCCAAGCGACAGGAAGATTGGGGCCGGACAAATGAAGCGCGCCCGGCAAATACGGAAACGCCTTCTTCCAATGATCGAAGTTTGTTTTCCAGAGTGCCCGGTTCCCGCTCGGGTCGATGGCGGTGAGCGGGTTGTTGCCGACGTACGAGTAGCGGTTAAAGCCTTGGCTCATCCCGCCATCGATAACGGTATCCGCCTGCATAAACCGTCCCAGCACCGGGTCGTACTCGCGGGCATTCATGTTGACGAGGCCCGATTCGTCGTCCATCTCGTGCCCGGTGTAGCCGCGGTTGACGCTGCTCGCAATCGGTTGGGTGGCGTCCTGGCCGTTCGGCTGGCGGCGCTTGCCGTGCGGGTCGAAGCTCAGGCGTTCGACCACCGCACCCGTCTCGTCGGTGATCGCATGCGTCGAACCCAGATGGTCGCCGTGCAAATAACGCACGTTGCTGGTAGCGCCCTGACTCACGACCGCCACCAGGCCCGCCGGGGAACTCACGTAGTGCTTATGGGTGACGGCCGCGCCCTGCGTCACTCGCTCGTAGAGCTTGCCCAAGTAAACGGTCTCGCCCTGGGCGTTGGTCTTGGTGAGCCGTTCGAAGGCCGGGCCATAGGTGAAGATGGTGGTGAGCCCGTTGGCGGTGATCGTTTTGGGTTTGTTGAAGCTTGTGTAGTCGAGGGCGCGGTTCGCACCGCTCACCAGGTTGCCGTTGGCATCGTAGGTATAGCTAGTGTTGAGGTTACCGGCGGTGCCGACCACGGCGTGCACCTTGGTCGGGTGGTAGGTGTAGGCGCCGACGTCGGACTTGGTCTCGATATTGCCGATCGCGTCGTAGGCGTAGCTCTTGGGGCTCGGGCCCGACACTTGGGTGAGGCGGTTCAAGGCGTCGTAACCGAAGGTCTCGGTATAGCCTTGATTGTTGTCGCGGCGGCTCGTGAGGTTGCCGAGCACATCGAAGCCGTACTCGAGGTTCTGCACCACACCGCCTGCGCCGGTGCGCGCGGTTTTGAGAGCATGGGTAACAGGCTCGTAGCCGAGCTCGGTAGTGAGCCCATTGCCGAGACTGTAGCTTAAAAGCTGGCCGTGCTCGTTGTAGGCATTGGCGCCGGCCTGCCAGTAAAGCGCGCTGGTAGTGCCGTCCCGAACCTCAACGGTACGGCTGGCCGCGTCGTAAACATTTTTGGTCTTAAAGCCGGTTGGGTAGGTGACGACATCGGGACGGCCGTGCGCGTCGTAGTTGGTAGCGACGTTGTAGCTCGTGCCGTTGATGGTGGTGGTGACGCTCAGTTCGCGGGCGTAGTTGTCGTAGGCCGGGGTGCGGGCGTAGTTCGGGCCGCTGACGGTTGCAAGGCGGCCCTTGGCCTGTTGACCGCTGCTACCCAGTGCAGCAGTGTCGTAGGCCCAGGTGTAGGCGCCTTCGAGACCGGTGCGGGTCTTGATGCGGCCG
>Ga0184634_10000459_pt1 | contig 10445 bp, 12 predicted proteins | sample PLM31_200_b1_FD_133016 | JGI IMG/M metagenome (GOLD analysis project Ga0184634, IMG submission 133016) | Groundwater sediment microbial communities from an aquifer in East River, Colorado, USA - PLM3-1_200_b1 | ecosystem: Environmental > Terrestrial > Soil > Riparian zone | place: USA: East... | reverse complement strand
CGCAATCAAGAAAGACGCGCCGCTCATTCACGCGGAGAAGGGCGGCAACATCGGCACCCATGAAAAAGTCGAGCGCGGCAGCGTCGATGAAGGTTTCGCCCAGTCTGACGTCATCGTCGAGGACATATTTACGTTTCCCATGGTTTATCATTACGCCATGGAGCCGCACTCGGTGATCGCGCATTACGACGACACCGGCGAGATTACCGTCTGGTCCTCCGCGCAGCATCCGTTCCAAGCGCGCGGCGATATTGCCAAGGTGTTCAAAGTGCCGACGGCGAAAGTGCGGATGATCATCAATTATTTGGGCGGCGGTTACGGCAGTAAATCGTACACGAAGTTCGAGCCGCTGGTGGTCGCCCTGGCGCGCAAGGCGAAGCAACCGGTGCGTATTTGCAACTCGGTGGGCGAATCGATGGTGACGGTCAGGCGCCACGGCGCCCGCGTGCGCGTCAAGACCGGTGTAAAAAACGACGGCACGATCCTGGCGCGCGAGGCGGAAATTTATCTCGACACCGGCGGTTATGACGATAACGGGCCGCAAGTGACGGCACGATCGGCGACGCGTGTCATCGGTCCCTATTGGATTCCCAACATCCGCACCAACGCCTATCAAGTCTATACCAACACGGGCTCGGCGGGTTCGTACCGCGCCATCGGCGCGCCGCAGGTAATCTACGCCGGCGAATCACAGATCGAAATGGCGGCGGCCAAAATCGGCATGGATCCGGCGGAGCTCAGGATGAAGAATCTGCTGAAGAAAGGGCAGGAACTGCGGCCGGGACTGAAAGGTATCGACGCTAATCTCAATTCGAGTCTCAAGCGCTTGGTACGCGCGAGCACCTGGAAAAAATCGATCAGGAAAAAAAGCGCGGCGATCGGCATGGGCTGCGCGGTCACGAACGCCGGCGCGACGCCGGTGTCCGTGGCGATGATCCGGATGCAGTCGGACGGTATCGCCAACGTCGCCGCCGGCAGCACGGAGATGGGACAAGGAGTGCGCACGACTTTGACGCAAATTGCCGCGGAAGAATTGACCTTGCCGATGGATCAATTCCGCATCCTCGGCGCTGACACAAAAGTCACGCCATACGACAGCTCGACCGGCTCGAGCCGCTCGACCACTCTGATGGGAACCGCCGTGCAAAAAGCGGCGCGCGACTTGAAACAACAATTCATCAAGATCGCCGCGCAGACGATGGCCGCCAAGCCGAGTAAAATTCGCGTCGCCGACGGCGCGCTGATCTGCGGTGAAGCGCGGATGACGTTTAAAGAAGCGTTCGAACGGCGCTTCGGCAAAGGGTCCGGCGGCGAGATGATCGGACGCGGCGAGGCGGGACCGGAAATCACCGGCAATCAATTGCCGGTTTTTTGGGAAGTGGGCATGGGCGCCTCGGAGGTTGAAATCGACCGGGAAACCGGCGAGGTGAAGCTGAAAAAATTTATTTCCGTGGCGGATGTCGGCAAAGCGATTCACCCGGATCACTGCGTTGCGCAGGAAGAAGGCGCGGTGATGCAGGGAATCGGACATACGTTTTTTGAGCAGTTGATCTACGAAAATGGTCAGCTGATCAATCCCAATCTTGTCGATTATAGAATCCCCACTTTTTCCGACGTGCCGGAAGAGTTTCATACGGAATTAGTCGAGAACGGCGACGGGCCCGGGCCCTTCGGCGTGCGCGGCATGGCCGAAGGCGGCATTCTCTCGGTGGCGCCGTCGGTGTGCAACGCCATCGACCGGGCGACGGGCGTGCGCATCAAGGATTTACCCCTGACGCCCGAACGAGTCTGGCGCGCGCTGCGGGATTCCCAAAAATAGATCGAAATATCGAGGCCTCCGGCGATTTCCTGAGGCGTTTTGTAACGCGGCGGTCAACCTTCTTTTGGTTTTTGTCTGAAGAGTTTGACGATGGAGTGACGATGGCAACCTCGACTGACTTGACCAGTTTTCAAATTCGCGCGGCAACTAAATCCGACGTGCCCGTGATTCTCTCCTTCATTAAAAAGCTGGCGGATTATGAGCGACTGTCCCATGAAGTCGTGGCCAGCGAAAAAATTCTTCGTGAGACGCTGTTCGGGCGGCGGCGCACGGCGGAAGTGGCGATCGGTTACTTCAAAAGGAAGCCGGTCGGCTTTGTGATTTTTTTTCACAACTACTCGACGTTTCTCGGCCGGCCGGGAATCTACATCGAAGATCTTTTCGTCGACGAAGAGTTTCGCCGGCGCGGCTTCGGCGGCGCATTTCTTCGATATGTGGCGCGGCTGGCGCAGGAGCGGCAGTGCGGCAGATTGGAATGGTCGGTGCTCGATTGGAACGAGCCGGCGATCAATTTTTACAAGCGACTCGGTGCGGCGGCCATGGGCGAATGGACCGTTTTTCGTTTGACCGGCGACAGTCTGGCGAAGCTGGGCGCGTATGAAGAACGTCGGCGATAGGGTCGGGATCAATCCCGATTCAAGCAGAGTGTTAGTCCCAAGGGCCGATGGTCAGCGCTCTTCAATCGCTGTCGAGAGGGACGGTGATTTGAATCTCCGTGCCTTTCCCCGGCGCGGTCTCGACGTTGAGCTCGCCGCCGATTTTTCGAATTCTTTCCCTCATTCCTTTGAGGCCGTAGTGACTGGTTCCCTCGGCCGAAGCCACGTCAAAACCGACGCCGTTGTCGCGCAGCCGGGCCTCACAACCCTGGGCAGTCGAGGTCAATGAAAGATGCAGCTCAGTGGCGCGCGAATGACGAATCGCGTTGAGAATGGCCTCGCGCAAGGTAAAGTACAGTTCTCGTTCAATCGAGGCAGGCAGGTTATGGGCGCCGATGGCGCACTGGAAATCGAGCTTGAATCCCGTGCGTGCTCGGAAAATATCCAGCTCCTCTTTGAGCCGACGTTCCAGCGAGCCGGCTTGGAGATCCTCGGGGTTCTGATTTTCCGTGAGTAAATTGCGGATTTCCGTGATGGCTCTGTCGATGTTGTCTTCAATCACATGGAGTTCGTTTTCGAGCGCGGTGCGGTTGTTGAGCTGGCGGCGGCAACTCTCGGCGCGCATCCTGACGCTCGACAACAATTGTAAGACCCGGTCATGCAACTCGCGGGAAATGCGCTGCCGTTCTTCGGCTACCGCGGTTTCTTGTTTAGGCGTCTTATTTTTCACGGTTCGGTGGAATCGGCGGCCGGTAAGCTACAACGGATGAATCGATCAGGGTCGCGTGGTAAAAACCAACCGAGCGGTCATGCAAGTACGTATTCACGGGTCACGCTCTCGAATGCCCAATGTGAAGTGTGCAGTCGGTCGATTGTTCTCGATCGTCGCGAGAATTCAATAACGAAAAAATGACTCGGTTGAGCGGACTGCGTCGTTTCGTTTCGCTCTCCCGTGACGAAACCCGATGATTCACGAGTATGTTTAACGCGGTGTCCAATCGGCCTCAGAATTCAAATTCTTGTTTCGCGCCAAGATGTCTAGCCAGGAAATCCACCGTCCTTGGCCACGACGCCTCGTCGGCGTGACGGCGATAGCTATCCTTGGTGTTGTCCATAAAAGCGTGACCCGCGTTGGCGTAGGAGAAAAATTCATGGGGCTTAGCGAATTTGGTCAGTTCCGCGTCGAGCTTCGCCATGTCTTCAGGCGAAGGATTTTTATCGTCTTCGCCGAAATGACCCTGCAACGGACAGTGGATTTCAGCGCTCCGTTCGAAGGGAGACGGGATGTCGCGCCCCCAGGCGCGAAAGGTGTTGCCCGCGTAATACGCCACCGCTGCCTTGAAAGCGGGACTGGCCGCGGCCATGAGGTAAACTATGCGCCCGCCCATGCAGAAGCCAATGATGCCGATCCGTTTGCCGTCGACGGCCTCGTGGCGCTGTAAAAAGCCGACACACGCGTTGACGTCGTTGATGACTCTTCGGTCGCTGAGACGGGAACGGCGAGTGACGATATCGTCCGTGCAGTCGGGGCCGTCGCGGTGATAGAAATCAGGCGCTGCCGCAACGTAACCGGCGTCGGCGAGTCGCTTGGTCATGTTTTCCATGAAAGTATCGACGCCGCCTTGGTGCTGGATCACGACCATCGCGGGAAGGCTAGAACCCGCCGGCGCGCTGACATGCATCCGCATCATGCTTCGATCAGACTCGGTTTGTTGCCAACTCGATGAAGTCATCGAATTCTCCGGAAACCTAGCAGCCGTGTATCCCAGCGAAAGTATCGTGTCAAGTTAGCGATCCTGAGCGCGAGGAATGATCGAGCAGAGAAACGACCGACTGCAAATTCGCGATCCGTTGGGGATCGGCTGTCGGCGCCGTTGCGTCACGATCGACAAGAATTCCTCTAAGACCGGCGTTGTTTGCGCCTTGTAGATCGTTGATCACGCTGTCGCCGACGTGAAAGGCGTTCTCCGGTTTCAGCCCATGATGTTTCAAAGCGACATTGAAGATTCGCTCATCGGGTTTCGCGAAACCGACCCGGCTGGAAACGAAAATATGTTCGAACCAAGAACCGACGCCAAGGCCGTTGAGAATATTCACCAGCCGTGAATCGAAATTTGAAATGACGCTGAGATTCAAGCCCCGATCTTTGAGTGCCAAGAGTGTTTCCGGCACTTCCGGATAGAGAGCCCAGGCTTGCGGTTCGGCAAAATAGGCAAAAAGCTCGGCAAAGTAATTATCGAAACCATCAAATGGACTCCATGGCTCGAACACCCGCGCAACAAGCTGTTTCCACCAGTTGCGTTCCATCGCGCCGATGCTCGTTTCATTTGCGTCGGGGAAGGCGAGGCGCGGCGCCAAATCGAAGCAAACTCGAAAACGCTCGGTGATGTCTGACGGTAAGACGTTTTTGCCATGTTTGGCGGCGATCGCCGCGTAACTTTCGCCAACCCGTCGCGCGGGTTTGATCAAGGTTCCCGCCGCGTCAAAAAAGACCGCTTTGATCGTCATGGATTGAAGTCGAGAAAGAAACCGATTGCATCGAAGCTATCATTATTTATAATTGAAAGCGATGCAGGCCAAAGACGCGCTCATCATCGTCGACGTACAAAACGATTTTTGTCCGGGCGGCTCGCTCGCCGTTTCGCGCGGCGACGAAGTGGTGCCGGTTCTCAATCGCGTGATCGAACGATTCACCAAGGCCGCAATGCCGGTATTCGCGACGCGTGACTGGCATCCTGAACGGACCAGTCATTTCAAAGATCACGGTGGACCATGGCCCGCGCACTGCGTGCAAGGTACCAAGGGTGCTGAATTTCATCCGGGCTTGAAGCTGGGAGACGGGGTCGTGATGGTATCCAAAGGTATGGCAGCCGACCAAGACAGCTATTCCGGATTTCAAGCCATCGATGCTACGGGGACCCCGCTCGCAGAGCTACTTCGGCGAAACGGAATCGAACGAATTTTCGTCGGCGGCCTGGCGACTGATTACTGCGTCAAGCAGACGGTGCTCGATGGCTTGAAAGTGGGCTTCAAGGTTGTTCTCCTCAAAGACTCGATTCGCGCGGTCAACTTGAGCCCGCAGGATGGCGAGCTCGCCATCTATGAAATGGTTAAAGCCGGCGCCACGACAGTTGCCGATTCCGAAAGCATTCCCGCCTAGGGTATTTATCCTGCCGCCCGGCTAATTTGCTGTAATCGGGGTTCTGGTGTTTAATAACAAAATAGTCTTTACCCGAGGAGAAAAGCGTGAATTTGACGACAGTGTTTGAGTACGAAAGAGAGTTGATTGCAGCTGAGCAGGCGGCGCGCGAAGCAGGCTCCGCCGTGATGGGCCTCTTTCGGGGAAAATTCGATGTCCGCGAGAAGAGCAAGAATAACCCGGTTACCACGGCCGACCTCGAGGCCAACCGCATCATACGCGAGAAGATTCAAAAATTCTTTCCACAGGACGGTTGGCTTTCGGAAGAAGATCAAGATACCTCCCGCCGGTTGTCTTTATCGCGCGTATGGGTGGTCGATCCCATCGATGGCACCAAAGAGTTTATCGAAGGCGTACCGCAATTTGCTGTCTCCATAGCGTTCGTCGTCGAGGGTCGTCCCGCGGTTGCGATAGTTTACAACCCCGCCGAGGACCAGTTCTATAAAGCGGCGGCCGGTCAAGGAGCTTTTTTAAACGATCAAAATATTCGGGTCACGCCGCGCGCTGATATCAATGGCGCGTTGCTGTTAGTGAGCCGCTCGGAGCCGCAGAAAAAATTTCAAGCGTTTGTCGATCGCTGCGACATAAAACCCGTCGGCAGTATCGCCTATCGGCTCGCCAAAGTGGCTGGCGGCGACGGCGACGGGACGATCACGTTTCGCACCATCCACGAGTGGGACATTTGTGCAGGGGTCCTGATGGTCGAGGAGGCCGGCGGAAAAGTGATCGACGGTAACGGCGACCTGATGATGTTTAACCGCGAACTACCGAAGCACCGCGGCGTAGTGGCGGCCAATAACGGGCTCGCAGATGGGTTGCAAGCGCTCTGGCGGGATGCGATGGCAGACAGGAAGTGATGTTGCTTTTGATACGAAAAGCGGCGGAAGATTATGCGTAATTGTGTTTATTGCGGCGAGCGCGCCGGACTCTTCGGACGCACGTGCGGCGATTGCAAAAAACTCCTGGCCCGGGTCGGCGAGTTGCGTGGTAAAGTGAGCTTTGGTCAATTCCTCGACGGTCTCGAACAGACCGGTGTCGACAAAGAAAAGATCTTGGTTTTTCTCAAAGCAAATCCGCATGGCACGGGCAGTATTCAAGATCAAGTTACAGCCGAGATGACGACCGAGCTGATGAAAGTCATGGGTATCTCGGGACAGCAATCGGCGCAAGAAGTAAAGCGCATCCGCGATCTCGTCGGCAAAGATTCCGAGTAAGTCGTTCTCCGCACCCATGGCGATCACGATCTACGTTTCGCTGCTATTTTTGGCGCTTTACCTGGTCGGTCTGGCGATTCACCGCGTGATATTTCTGCGCGATAGGCGGCGAATGGCAGACGAAAGTCGGGAAGGGGCCCGGGTGATTGCCCAGGTTGAAGAGCTCGCGCCGGGATCGGTGAAGAAATTTTGGCTCATTTGTCAAAAGTATCGTTTAGACGGATTTTTGGTCAACGATCGCGGCAGCTATCACGCCTACGTCAATCGTTGCCGACATATGGCGACGCCGCTGGATTTCGTCCGCGACGAGTTTGTCAGCGACGACGGCAGGTTTCTGAGATGCTACACACACGGCGCGCTTTATGAATTTTCCACCGGGCTTTGCGTGGATGGCCCGTGCAAAGGAGAATCGCTCTATCGATTGCCGGTGCGGGTCGATCGCGGCGAAGTATTGGTCGGTTGCCCGGAAGGAGATCTAAGTCAGTTTGCCGAGTAAGGAACATCGCGATGACGACGAAAACGCAGAAGCAATTGCATCGAAAACTAGTCGGTTCCGTGGGTGAGATCGAGCACGGTACAAGCAAGAAATTCACGCTGCGCCGCGGTCAGCGGGAATTGGAGGGTATGCTCGTCAACTTCGAGGGAAATCTTTTTGCCTACATTAATCGTTGTCCGCACACCGGCATCACTCTCGATTGGGTCAATAACCAGTTTTTTAGCTCCGACAAGCGCTACGTCATGTGTGCGACCCACGGCGCTGTCTTCGAGCCGGCCACCGGAGAGTGTATCTGGGGTCCATGTGTGGGGCTTTCACTTCAAAGCGTGCCGATCGAGATCGACGGCGGACAAGTCTATGCGCGTTTGCCCGGGTCGGCCGAAGACGATTGATCTTTTTTTTCTTCGTTGGAAAAAAGTTTTAAGGAGTTGACGATGAGCGAGTGCCTCTTTTGCGGCATTGTTGACGGCAAGATCAACGCCAATATCGTTTATCGGGACGATGCCGTCGTCGCGTTCAGAGACATCAACCCCAGGGCGCCGGTGCATATTTTGCTAATCCCGCGCAAGCACATCACCGGCGTTCTCGATATAGAACCGAACGACGGCGCGCTCGTCGGACAGATCTTTCAAGTCGCGGCGCGGCTCGCGCGCGATCTGGGAATCGCCGAAAACGGTTTTCGGATCGTCGTTAATTCCGGCGCCGACGCGGGGCAGACCGTGTTTCACTTGCACTACCACCTTCTTGGCGGACGGCAGATGGGCTGGCCGCCGGGGTAATCGATTCAATGGGCTTGGCGTTGTGATCGCATTAGCGGAGGGCAGCATGTCGACAGACGAATGGCGTAGTGCGGCGAGTGAGATGGCGGTACAGCAATTCGATATCGCCGCGGACAAGTTAGTGATCGATCCCAACGTGGCGGCGCGATTGCGTCGAGCGGATCGAGCCATGATCGTCAGCGTGCCGACGCGAATGGACGATGGCCATGTTCATGTTTTTACCGGCTATCGAGTGCAGCACAACGACGTTCTCGGCCCGTTTAAGGGAGGGATTCGCTATCACCCAGCGGTGAACCTCGGCGAGGTCTCCGCGTTGGCGATGTGGATGACCTGGAAATGTTCTCTCGTAGGCTTGCCGTTGGGGGGCGCTAAGGGCGGTATTGCTTGCGATCCTGCGAAACTGTCGCGCAACGAATTGCAGTCGATGACCCGTCGCTTCACCGCGGAGATTCTAAATTTTATCGGACCTGAGGTCGACGTGCCGGCGCCGGACATGGGGACCAACGAGCAAGTGATGGCATGGATCATGGACACTTATTCGCAACACAAAGGCCATGCCGTTCCCGAAGTCGTCACAGGCAAACCCGTGGCCATCGGAGGCACTCTCGGGCGTCGGGAGGCGACGGGCCGCGGAGTGGTGTACATGATTATCGAAGCGGCGAAACAGATCGGCGTCGAACTTGGCAACTGTACCGCGGTGGTCCAGGGCTTTGGCAACGTCGGCTCGGTGGCGGTAAAAGAACTCTCGAATATCGGCGTGAAGATCATCGGAGTATCGGATCGCACCGGCGGCTTTGTCGATCCCAAGGGATTGCCCGTCGAGAAGCTTCTCGAAGTTGCCGACAAAAACCACAGTCTCGAAGGCTGTCCTTTCGGCGACAAGATCACTAACGAAGAGTTGCTCGAGCTCAAGTGCGACGTGCTCGTTCCGGCCGCGCTGGAGATGCAAATCACCAAGGCCAACGCCGGGCGTTTGCAGTGCCGTATTCTTGCCGAAGGAGCCAATGGTCCGACCACGCCGGAAGCCGACGCGATTCTCAGAGACAAGGAAGTATTCTTGGTTCCCGATATCTTGGCGAATGCCGGCGGAGTGATCGTGTCTTATTTTGAGTGGGTTCAGGATCTGCAGAATTTCTTTTGGACCGAAGAGGAAGTCAACAAGAAGTTGAGGGAAATGTTGGTCAAAGCTTTCAATGAAGTGCTCCACATGAGCCGTAAGCATGACGCCGATATGCGCCTGGCGGCGCTCATGATCGGCATCGATCGCGTCTCCCGGGCGATGCTCTGGCGCGGCTTCTACGCGTAAGCGAGAGGGCAGTCTGCCGCACTGACGACGTCGACCGCGTTGAAGCCAGAGAGATAAATTGGTAACTAAAAGAGCAATCAAATTAAGGAAGGATATTGGGAAATGGTTCAGGCGACGCAACTCAGACCGGGAATGATCATTATCCATGCAGGGGATCTCTTCCGCGTAACCGCGGTGCATCATCTTACTCCCGGCAACAAGCGCGGCTTCATGCAAACGAAGATGAAAAACCTGCGCACCGGTATCGGCACGGAATATAAGTTTCGCTCGGAGGATCGCGTCGATCAGGCGATATTAGAAAACCGCCAGATGCAGTATCTCTACGCCGAAGGGGACATGCATACTTTCATGGACACTCAAAATTACGAACAAATCGCCCTGACGGCGGATGACATCGGCGATCTGTTGTCGTTCTTATTGCCTAATTCCGTCGTCGATATCGAATTCCACGAAGGTAAGCCGGTCGGCATCGAGCCGCCGTCGACGGTGGAGTTGGCGGTCGTCGACACCGAGCCGTCGATGAAGGGCGCCACCGCGAGCGCGTCTTATAAACCGGCGAAGTTGGAAACCGGAGTCACGGTTCAGGTTCCGCCGTTTGTTCAGATCGGCGACAAAGTGCGGGTCGATCCATCCGACGGCTCTTATTTGGAACGGGTCAAGTAGCTTTGATTTTTTCCAAGACCGCGCGCACTTGCCGCTCGAGATCTTCCAGGCTGCCGTTATTTTCAATCACGTAGTCGGCGAGCCTTCGCTTTTCTTCCAAGCTCATCTGCGCGTCGATGTGCTTCTGAGCTTGTGCTGACGCGAGGCGATCACGTTTTTGTAAGCGGCTTCGCTGCGTGCCGATATCGCAGGAGACGAGGATCACGGGACGAAGCCATTCGTGCAGGTTGCCTTCGAACAGGAGCGGCACCTCGTAGACGATGACGGCATATCCGGCGGCGGCACGCTCGCTGATTCTTTTTTCCGCCAGAGCGCGCACCCGTGGGTGGATGATCGACTCGAGTTTTTTTCTCGCCTCGGGGTTGTTGAAAAT
>Ga0184634_10000458_pt1 | contig 10455 bp, 9 predicted proteins | sample PLM31_200_b1_FD_133016 | JGI IMG/M metagenome (GOLD analysis project Ga0184634, IMG submission 133016) | Groundwater sediment microbial communities from an aquifer in East River, Colorado, USA - PLM3-1_200_b1 | ecosystem: Environmental > Terrestrial > Soil > Riparian zone | place: USA: East... | reverse complement strand
TTGGCGCGCTCAAACACAGAAGCCAATTCTTCGTTTCTGCGTAAGTTGGCATCCTCCCTAAACTCCCGTTGCATACGCTGTAAGTCGCGGTTAAGCCTGGCGAGGTCTTGTTCCTTGGTGCGCCGTTCGGACTCGCTTATGGTCACGCTTTCCTTTTCCAGAGTGGTTTGAAGGTCTTTGATTTGCTTAGTGACCTTCTGCAGCTCCTGTTCACGCGCGGAGAATTCTTTTTCGAGTTTCTTCTGGGCCTTAACTGCCGGGACAGCTTCTCGTAGCACTCGTTCAAGATTCACTACGCCGATTTTGATTTGGTCGGCAGCTTCGACATGGGTGGCGGCCAAAACCAATGCTGCGGCAGCCAGTACAAAATTTGTGGTCTTCAACTTAAAGCTCCTTACTGTTGAGCCTAGAACGTAGTTCCAAAGGTAAACTGGAAACGCTGTATTCTATCACCACTAAAGGATCGGAGTGGCTGCGCAATGCTGAATTTGAGCGGCCCGAAAGGCGAGCTCCAGGCAACATCAAATCCGGCCGAAACACGCAGCGTGCTAAGGTCGAAGGAGTCGGCCACAGTGCCCGTATCGACAAACGTGCCCAGTCGCAGCGCTTTAAAATCAGTAAAGTAGGGCATGGGGAACAATACTTCAGCACTTCCTACTATGCGCCGGGTGCCGCCCAGCGCGTTGCCGTTGGAGTCTTTAGGGCCGATGGTGTTGGTTTCAAACCCGCGCACTGAATTGCTGCCACCAGCATAGAAGTTCTTGTAAAACGGCAACGACTGGCCGCTGTAACCCCCGCCCATACCAACCTCTCCGTCGAGCAACAGCGTAAAAAACTTGCTGATGGGGTAATAATACTGCTGCTGATAGGAAAGTTTATAGTACTCCAAGTCGCCTATGGGCAGGCCTATTTCAGCGCCAAGCTTGAGCAGCGTGCCGCTTGTGGTGTAAATCCTGCTGTCAAGCCCGTCGTGCGCAAAGCCGAGGCTTCCCAGCACGGTTCTGGTAACGCTGCCAAATTCGTTGACGAAATCAATATATTGTTGTGGACTGGTTGAGAAAACTTCGGTCGACGTATCCTCGTAACTCAGGCCGTAATTGATGGTGTCGTGCTCGCTTACGGGCAGGCCGAAGCGAAGTCCCCCGCCCAATGTTGAAGTCCGGAATGGGGCAACGTCAAGCGATAGCGGATCAACATTGCGCTTGTAAATATCATAGCCAAGACTCACTCCGTTTATGGTGTAATAAGGATCAGTAAATGACAGCGAATACACCTTGTTTACCTTGCCGCTATTGACTTGCGCCGATATAAAGTTGCCCGAACCAAATATATTGTTTTGCGATACTGAGGCGCTAAGGATGATGCCTTCGGCGTCGGAAAAACCCACACCTACCGTTACGTTGCCCGTCGCTTTTTCAGTGAGACTGTAATTCACATCCACTTGGTCGGTGGTGCCTGGCACCGCCGGCGTTTCCACATTGACATCGGAAAAATAACCCAGCTTGTCAATACGCTGTTTAGAGCGGTTGATACTCTCTGCGTCATACCAGCCTGCTTCAAGCTGCCTGAGCTCGCGGCGTATCACTTCATCACGGGTTCGGGTGTTGCCGGTAATATTGATGCGGCGCACATAAACCCTGCGCCCGGGGTCAATAAAAAAAGTAAAGGCGACCTGGCGTTTTTCCTTGTTGAGGTCAGGCACCGCGTTGACGTTGGCAAAAGCGTAGCCTTCATTGCCCAGCCTGTCGCCAATCAACTTGGTAGATTCGGTAAGTATTTCTCGTGAGAACACTTCACCCGGTCTGATTTTAATGAGTTTGCGCAGTTCAACTTCCGGTAGCAGCAGCTCCCCTGCGAGCTTGATATCAGACACTGTGTATCTGGGGCCTTCGGTAATTGTGATTGTGATGTATATATCGGTTTTGCTCGGGGTAATCGACACCTGGGTGGAATCGATGTTGAATTCGAGATAACCGCGGTTGAGATAGAACGAGCGCAGTGTTTCAAGGTCGGCAGAAAGTTTTTGCTTGGAATATTGATCGTTCTTGGTAAAAAAAGTAAGCAGGCCGGGGGTGGTTAGTGTGAACAAATCCAGCAGCTCCTTTTCCTTGAACGCGCGGTTGCCGACAATATTGATTTGCCTGATCTTGGCGACGTCCCCCTCTGAAATGTTGAAGGAAATCGCCACGCGGTTGCGCTCCAAGGGAGTTACCGTGGTGGTGACTGTCGCAGCATATCTGCCGCGGCTGATGTACTGGCGCTTGAGTTCCTGCTCGGCCTTGTCCAGCAGCGCCTTGTCAAAAATCCGCGATTCAGCGAGGCCGACCTGCTTCAAGGCTTTTTTCAGGTCTTCGCTGCTGATATCACTGGCGCCGATGATGTCAATCTGGGAGATAGCCGGGCGTTCCTCCAGCATGACGATCAGCACATCGTTTTCCACTTCCAGCCGTACATCCTTGAAAAAGCCGGTCGCGTACAACGACTTGATGGCGGCGGCGGCTTTTTCATCGTTCATGATGTCGCCCACCTTCACCGGCAGGTAGCTGAAGACCGTCCCGGCTTCGGTGCGCTGTATGCCTTCCACCTTGATGTCCTTGATAACAAACGGCTCTATAGCCCAAGCTGTTGCGGTGCAGAGGCACAGCAACAGCGCCACCGGGTACATTATTTTCATTATGTTTCACCCAGTAATCAGGCGATTTATGTCATTGTAAATAGCAAAAGCCATCAGAATGCACAACAAGGCAATTCCGACGTGCTGGCCAATTTGCAGGGCTTTTTCCGAAACCGGTTTTCCCTTGATGATTTCCACAAGGTAATACATCAAGTGTCCGCCATCCAGCAGCGGAACCGGCAGCAAATTCAGCACGCCGAGACTGATACTGATTAACGCAAGGAAACTCAGATAAGCCACCCAGCCGATTTGCGCCGACTGCCCAGCGTAATCAGCGATGGTGATGGGCCCGCTCACGTTTTTCCAGGAAATCTCCCCCACCAGCATTTTGCCCAGCATTTTCAGGCTGAATACCGAGGTTTCCCAGGTTTTTTCCAGCGCCTTCGACAAGGCTAGTCCCAACGGGTAGCGCACCTCGGTAAGTAGCCGTTGCAGCGCAGCACGGTCAATTTTTGGCGCGGCGCCAATTCTTCCTATTTTCTCGCCATTGTCCTGTACCGTATCAGGTGTAAGCGTAAAATTCAGACGCTGTTTACCGCGCCTAATTTCAAACTCAAGAATTTGAGAGGGATGACTTCGCACTTTTTGCACTACATCGTCCCAGTGTGTCACCCGTTCACTGTTGATGGCAACGATTTCGTCATCCGGCTTGAGACCGCCGCGCTCGCCCGGCCCGCCTGCGACAAGCTGCCCGATGACGGGTTCCACCTGAGGCTGGTAGCGGCTTAAGCCGACCACGTTCATGAAGTCGCCATCGAGATCGGAAACGGTCAACCCGCTCAAATCCAGTTTGTGCCAAGCAATTTCACCTCGCGGGTTGCTCACTTCGATGTTCACTACTGATTTTTGCACTGCCTGTTGCAACAGTATCCAACGCACATCTTGCCAGGTGGCCATGGCTTCGCCGTTGATTTTGACGATGGTCTCTTCCGCTTTAAACCCGGCAGATGCGGCTAGAGTAGCGGCGGGCACCGGGCCAATGACCGGCTTTACACCTGGCACGCCATGCACGAACAAGGCCCAATACAATAGTATCGCCAGCAGAAAATTTGCCAGCGGTCCTGCCAGTACGATGGCAAAGCGCCGGTAAACTGATTGCCGGTTAAACGCACGAGGGATATCTTGTGGTGCTACCTCGCCCTCGTGCTCGTCAACCATTTTTACGTAGCCGCCTAACGGAAATGCCGCCAGCACCCATTCCGTGCCGTCTTTGCTAAAACGTCGCTTCCATAACGGCTTGCCAAAACCAACCGAGAAGCGCAGCACTTTCACCCCGCACATGCGCGCCAGCCAGTAATGCCCCAATTCGTGAAATACGATGAGCAAACCGAGAGCAAGAGCAAATGCGGCCAAAGTAAAGAGCAGCTTCATGGTCAAAGCTAATGTTAAAGCTTATAAGATGCGCATAAACGGGTTCATCGGATGGCTTTGGCAGCAAGCTTGGCGTGCGAGGCGGCGAGCCACTCTTCAGCAGCGCTGCGTGCCAGGCGGTCCGCTTCCAGCACGTCCTCAAGACGGTTGATGGATTTCACACTCACTTTTTCAAGCACCGCCTCAATCAGTAAAGGAATCTGTTTGTAAGGCATGCGTTCAGCGAGGAAATTGGCTACTGCGACTTCGTTTGCCGCATTGAGTATGGCGGGTGCCCCCTCACCGCGCCGCAAGGCCTGGTAAGCAAGGCGCAGGCAGGGAAAGCGCTTTAAGTCCGGCGTCTGGAAATTGAGCGTGCCGATTTTAAACAAGTCCAATGACTCGACTCCAGCCTCAACCCGCTCAGGGTAAGCCAGTGCATACGCAATCGGGGTGCGCATATCCGGATTGCCAAGTTGCGCTATCACCGAACCATCCACGTACTCGACCAAGGAGTGAATCACGCTCTGCGGATGAATCACGACCTGAATCTGGTCCTCGCGTGCATTAAACAGCCAGCGTGCCTCAATGACTTCCAGGCCCTTGTTCATCATGGTTGCCGAATCCACGGAAATTTTGCGCCCCATAACCCAATTGGGATGTGCGCAGGCTTGGTCCGGGGTAATATGTTCAAGCTCACTGAGCGGGGTGAAGCAGAAAGGCCCGCCCGATGCGGTGAGCAGAATGCGCTTTACCCCAACTGCCGCGAGATCGCCGCTGAAATTGCGCGGCAAGGCCTGGAAAATGGCATTGTGTTCACTATCCACCGGTAGCAGCGTGGCATGGTTTTGCCGTACCGCTTCCATGAAAAGGCTCCCCGACATCACCAGCGCTTCCTTGTTTGCCAACATCACGCGTTTGCCGGCTTTGGCCGCCGCAAGCGTCGGGCGCAAGCCGGCGGCGCCAACGATTGCCGCCATGACGCCGTCGACTTCGGGTAAAGTTGCGACTTTTTCCAGCGCCTCCACGCCTTGCAGGACATGTGTGGCAAGGCCCGTTTTTTTCAGCAGGAGCCGCAGTTGCTCGGCGTCGCTCTCATCGCGTAGCACCGCGTAATCAGGTGCAAAGCGCCGGCACTGCTCGAATAACCGCTCGACTTTAGCTCCGGCAGAAAGCGCCACAACCTTGAAACGGTCGGGATGGCGCGCAATCACATCCAGCGTATTGACGCCGATGCTGCCGGTGGAGCCGAGTATGGTGATGTTTTGCATACTGCGTTTTTAAGCGCCGTAAAAAATAAAAAACGCCATTACAGGCAAGCTTGAAATCAAGCCATCTATGCGGTCCAGTACCCCGCCATGTCCTGGCAAAGCCGTACTGCTGTCTTTTACTCCGGCCTGCCGTTTGAGCAGCGATTCAAACAGATCTCCCACGATGCTCAAGCCCGTAATCAACCAGTGCGCAGCAAGTAATAGATAAGCAGGGACCACCTTGCCGAATGCGCTAACACTATGATTGCCGCTAACCGCGATAATGGCAATAGCGTACACACTGACTGCAAAAAAAGCGCCGTACACGCCTTCCAGGGTTTTGCCAGGACTGATTTTGGGAGCAAGCATGCGCTTGCCGAATCTTTTGCCGCAAAAATATGCTGCGGTATCCGCCACCCAAACTACGGAAAGCAACCACAGGACTAACAATGCCGCGATTTCACGCAATTGAACCAGCGCAAGCCAGGCGGTCACCAGCACCAATAAACCGCTTAACGCGAGTCCTATTTTATTTGAGCGCCATTTAAAGGTAAGCCATAGTGGCGCGGCCAACAGCCAAAACACCAGAGCCACGGCATAAATGGCAAGGCTCAAGTTGCCGGCGGGCAGTCTATCAAAAAGCTTTAGCGTAGGAACCAAAACCAAGCAAGAAGCGATAACCGCAATCACGAACAGCCACTCTGCCGACTCTCGCATCTGTGCAAGCCGCGCCCACTCCCACGCAGCAAACGTGGTTACCAGCAAAATTAGCAGCACCCATCCTTGGACCGGCAAATAAAACAACGCGGCTAGAAATAGTGGCAGCAGCAGCAGTACGGTGATGACGCGAGTCTTAAGCATTCTGCTTGGCGCGCCGCAGCGGTTTGGCCAAGGTCACCGCATCAGCTTTTGCTGCAGGTGACCGTGCCTCTTCGAGTTGCTCGCTGGTGCGGCCAAAGCGTCGTTCGCGTTGCTGGTAGGACAATATGGCGAGATTCAGGGATTGCGAATTGAAATCAGGCCACAGCGTCTCGGTAAAATACATTTCGGTATAAGCCATCTGCCACAGCAGGAAATTGCTGATGCGTTGTTCGCCGCCGGTGCGGATAAAAAGATCCGGCTCGGGTGCGTAATGCATCGCCAGGTAGGGCGCAAGATCGTCTTCGTTGAAGCCCTTCGCAAGTTCTGGTCGGTCCAGGAGCATGCGCTGCACCGCCTGCATGATATCCCAGCGTCCTCCATAGTTCGCGGCTACGGTCAGCGTGAGCTTGGTATTGTTGACGGTAAGCGTTTCCGCTTCGCCGATCAGTTTGGTAAGCCGCGGCTCAAAACGGTTGATGTCGCCCACCACTTTGAAGCGGATGTTGTTTTCATGCAGCCTAGCGATTTCCTGTTCCAGCGCCAGCACGAACAATTGCATCAGCACCGAGATTTCTTCCTGAGGGCGGCGCCAGTTTTCGCTGCTGAAGGCGAACAGTGTGAGGAACTCCACGCCCCGTTCGGCACAGGCCTTGATGACTTCTCTCACAGCTTCAACTCCGCGCTGGTGGCCGGCCACACGGGGCAGGAAACGCTGCTTGGCCCACCTGCCGTTGCCGTCCATGATGATGGCGATATGGCGCGGAATTATCCCGGTCTGCGGAATTTCCTTGGTTGAGTTGGGAAATAAGGTCACTGGCTTACACCGCTATTAGATCGGCTTCCTTGCTTTGCAGTGCTCTATCGATTTCGGAAATGAAACGATCGGTGAGTTTTTGTATCTCGTCTTGCGCGCGCCGATCCTGGTCTTCGGAAATGGTTTTTTGCTTGAGGAGCTCCTTCAGCGCATTGTTGGCATCGCGCCGGATATTACGCACCGCTACCCGCGCGTTCTCCGCCTCGTGTTTCACCACTTTTATCAGGTCTCTGCGGCGTTCCTCGGTAAGCGGTGGCGTCGGTACGCGTATCACCTCGCCAGCCGTCGCGGGATTGAGGCCAAGATCGGATTCGCGGATCGCTTTTTCAATGACGCTCACCATCTTTTTTTCCCAAGGGTGGACGCTGATGGTGCGGGCATCGAGCAGGGTCACGTTGGCCACCTGGTTGACCGGCATCTGCGTGCCGTAATAATCCACCAGTACATGGTCGAGGATGCCGGTATGCGCGCGTCCGGTCCGTACCTTGCTGAGATCGGTTTTGAGCGTCTCCATGGTTTTGTGCATTTTCTGCTCTGCGGATTTCTTCACTTCTGCGGTCATACGGTTTCCTTGTCGTTGCGGGGATTATAGCTCAGCTTAATAATCAACAGTGCACCAGTGTACCTTCGTCTTCGCCCTGCACCACGCGCTTTAACGCATGGGGTTTTAAAATGCTGAATACATTCACGGGCAGTTTCTGATCGCGGCACAGAGTGAGCGCAGTGGCATCCATTACTTTCAGGTTTTTGATGATGGCTTCGTCAAAAGAGAGCTTTTTGTAGCGCATGGCATCAGAATGCGTTTTCGGATCTTCGGTGTAAACGCCGTCCACCTTGGTCGCTTTCAGCACGATTTCCACGTTCATTTCCATGCCTCGCAGCGCAGCAGCAGTATCGGTGGTAAAAAACGGGTTACCGGTTCCAGCGGCGAATATCACCACTTTTCCCTCTTCCAGATAGCGTATCGCCTTGCCACGGATATAAGGTTCGACCACCTGCTCGATGTTGAGCGCCGATTGCACGCGGCTGTTGAGTCCCGCTTGGCGCATTACATCCTGCAACGCCAGCGCATTAATGATGGTGGCGAGCATGCCCATGTAATCTGCGGTGGCGCGGTCAATCCCGGATGCGCCCAGCGACACACCGCGAAAGATGTTTCCTCCGCCGATCACAATCGCGGTCTGCACCCGAAGTTTCACCACCTCGCTGATCTCCGAGACGATGCGCTCGAGGGTGGCGCGGTTGATGCCGTAGCTGTCATCCCCCATTAACGCCTCCCCGCTGAGTTTCAGCAGGATGCGCTTGTATGCCGGGGCGGCCATGGCTACGCCCGCCCGAGCTGCGCCATCACTTCGGCGACGAAATCGGTGCTTTTCTTTTTAATGCCCTCGCCTACCACAAAGAGATGAAATGCATTCACTTTGGCGCCCTTCGCCGAGAGCAGTTTCTCCACGGTTTGCTCGGGGTCTTTGACAAAAGGCTGGCCGAGCAAAGTGACTTCGGCGAGATATTTGGCAATCTTGCCTTCCACCATTTTCTCGACGATGTTTGCGGGTTTTCCTGACTCGACTGCCTGGGCTTTATAGATTTCACGTTCTTTGGCGATGAACTCGACCGGCACTTGCTGTTTGGATACGCAAAGCGGCTTGCTCGCGGCAATATGCATCGCCAAGTCCTTGCCTAGAGCCTCATCCCCGCCCTGGTAATCCACCAGCACACCGATCTTGTTCCCATGCAAGTAGCAGGCCACATGCCCGGTGGTCTGGACACGGGCGAAGCGGCGTACGTTGATATTTTCACCGAGCTTCATCACCAACGCCCTGCGTGCGCCCTCTACCGTTTCTCCTGACTCGAGTTTGGTGTCCGCAAGCGCCTCATTATTTGCCGGATTGGTTTGCACAACGCGTTGCGCCAGGGTTTTGACAAAATCCGCAAAATGGACGTCCTTGGCGACGAAATCGGTCTCGCAGTTTACTTCAACCAGCGCAGCAGTTTTGCCGCTGGGGCTCACATAGGCTCCCACTGCGCCTTGTGCTGCAATACGCCCGGCTACCTTGCTTGCTTTCGCCCCGCTCTTGATGCGCAGCAAATCTTCCGCAGCTTTCATATCACCGTTGGTTTCAGTGAGCGCTTTTTTGCACTCCATCATGCCCAGGCCGGTTATTTCGCGTAATTCTTTCACCATGCTTGCGGTGATTTGCGCCATGCTTTACTCCCAAACGTACATTTTAAAAAAGGGGCCGCCGCCCCTTTTTGTTTTTTGCTTATTGGGGGGACCGATCTTCTGCGGACTCGAGCTCGACGAATTCATCGCTGACGATTTCACGGATAATCTGGCTGCGCCCTTCCAGAATGGCGTCAGCCGCACCGCGCGCATAGAGACGGATGGCACGACTCGAATCATCGTTGCCGGGAATCACGTAAGCCACGCTTTCCGGGTTGTGGTTGGTATCCACAATACCAACCACCGGGATGCCGAGCTTGTTGGCTTCAGCCACTGCGCCTTTTTGATAGCCGATGTCAATCACGAACAGCGCATCCGGAAGGCCGTTCATGTCCTTGATGCCGCCGAGGCTGCGCTCGAGTTTCACCCTTTCTCGCTGGTAGCCGAGCGCCTCTTTCTTGGGCATCTTGTCGAGAGAGCCGTCCTGCACCATGTTTTCCATGTCTTTAAGGCGCTTGATGGACTGCTTGACGGTCTTGAAATTGGTCAGCATGCCACCCAGCCAGCGGTAATCTACATAAGGCGCGCCGCAGCGCAACGCCTCTTCCTTGATAATTTCCCGCGCCTGGCGCTTGGTGCCGACAAACAATATCGTTCCCTTGTTGGCTGCCAGCTGGCGCAAAAATTTCAGCGCCTCCTGGTACAACACCAGGGATTTTTCCAGATTGATAATATGAATTTTGTTGCGATGGCCGAAGATATAAGGGGCCATTTTCGGGTTCCAGTATCGGGTTTGGTGCCCGAAATGAACCCCGGCTTCCAACATCTGCCGCATGGTAACCGACATGACAAAGTTCTCCTGTAAGGGTTAAGGAGCCTCCGTCGCACCCACGTGGGACTTAATCAAAGGCTCCGGGCCTCCACCCGCTTAAAATCATCACTCGCGAACGAGCACCCTGTACCTTGCGGGTGTGGGAATTTTCAGCTTGGCTGGAAATATTTGCTGTTACAGCTAAACTAATTTTTTTAATTATAACATTTTTAATATTTGACGCTCAACAACAATGCAATACAGGTATTTTACGTCCCCGTGCATTTACCAGCATGGCGCTTGAATTGCCTTATTTAACGCGTTCCACTATTCTTGAATTTTCTGGCAAGAAGCGAACATGGCGGTTGGCATCAAATCCCCGGATGAAATCGAAAAGATGCGCGTTGCCGGAAGGCTCGCTGCCGAAGTGCTGGATTACATCACGCCATTCGTCAAGACGGGAATTACCACCGGTGAGCTGGATCGTCTGTGCCACGAATACATGGTCAACGTGCAGCATACCGTTCCTGC
>Ga0184634_10000457_pt1 | contig 10455 bp, 11 predicted proteins | sample PLM31_200_b1_FD_133016 | JGI IMG/M metagenome (GOLD analysis project Ga0184634, IMG submission 133016) | Groundwater sediment microbial communities from an aquifer in East River, Colorado, USA - PLM3-1_200_b1 | ecosystem: Environmental > Terrestrial > Soil > Riparian zone | place: USA: East... | reverse complement strand
CGGATCGACGAGCTGGTCACCGAGCACCCGCTCCCGAAGGCGTTCGTGGTGCCCGGGGCGAACCCGGTCTCGGCCGCACTGGACGTGGCCAGGAGCGTCGTCCGTCGCGCCGAGCGCCGCGTGGTCGAGCTCCGCGACTCAGGGGCCGAGGTGAACGAAGACGTGCTCCGCTACCTGAACCGCCTGTCGGACCTGCTGTTCGTCATGGCCCGCGTCGCAGCCGGCGAATCCGAAGCATCCAGCCGCGCTCGCTAGGCCGGACAGTCCTCTGGCGTTTGAGAGGCGAAGTCCGCAGAGGAGACGTACTGGTCATTCGTCAAGACCTCGCCGCCCCTTAGCTGCTCGAGCCTGAACTCTTGAAAGGGCCCTGGCCGTAGGTTCGTGTCGACGATGGCCGCCAGCGATTCCCCTGCAGGCAAATCGCCCTGAAGAGGAAACTCCTCGGAAAAACCTGCCGGGATATGGCCTACGACGAAGTCGTTCTCGGTTGATCCGTGAGTCGACGTGATGCGCCAGAGCACTCGATCATCCTCGTCGCCGGCAACATTCCCTTTTAGCACGACGATCTCGACCAATCTGACCAGCTCATCTGAACACCTGGAGTAGAAGACCTCGACGATCCCCGTCTGTGAGTCGCGAGTCACACCGACCAGATCCGGCGGGAGGAGCGGGTCGCAGGCCGGCACAAGCCAGGTCAGTAGCGCCAGCAGCGCGGCTCTGCGTACAAGACTTGCCACCATCGAGCCTCCGGGCCTCTTTGGATCACCATCATGCAGCGGCGGCTCTTATCGTGCTACTGGCGGACGAAGGCGCCGTAGTTGTCCCGGCCCATCATCAGGATCACCAGACCGATATCGTCGATCTCGAGGCCCGAGAAGGAAACGCCGAACGTCATCGTCTGCCTATAGGGGATTGAAGTTGGATCCCGGACCTCGCCCTTCAACCTGCTTCCGTCGCGGGCGTCGAGGATGTAGAAGTCCGGCGGTGGAAGCTCGCGACCCGTCCCGTTCTCGATCTCCAACGTGCCGGCCTCCCCGTCGAGCCTTATCGTGGCCACCAGGCCTGCGTTCGCATACCGGTACACGGCGGTGCCGGGCGGGCCGGTGGCGGTCTGCACGGGCGTCGGGCTCTCCCCCCCGCTGCCGTTCGTTCCCGTCGGGCCGGGCTCGCTCCCGCCGCTGCTGCACGCCGCGGCGAGGACCACGGCGACGAGGAGCACGGCGGCGGTGCGGGCGAATCGGTGGGTAGGCTTCATGCGGTCGGGCATCATACGGGAACGCACAGAGGGAGCCTTCGCCAGTGAAGACGCTCGAGGTCCGACGGCACGCGCGGCGTGACCCGAACGCGGACCGGCTCTCCCCCGAGGGCCAGGCCCAGGCCGAGGACGTCGGCCGGACCCTGGCCGGCGGCTACGACCTGGTGTTCGTCTCGCCGGCGAAGCGGGCCGCCGAGACCGTGGCCTGGTTCCTCCAGGCATCGCGCCAGCAGCTCCCCGAGCACGCCGTGGTCCCCGGCCTGGCAGGCGACGGCACGGACGGCTCGCCCGAGCAGCTCGGGTCGGTGCTCCGGGCGCTCATGGCGGCGGTGCCGGAGGGCGGACGGGGATTGGCCGTGGGCCACACGCCGCTGATCGAGAAGGCCGTGCGAGGTATCACCGGCCGGGAGGTCGAGCCGCTCTCCGAGTGCGAGGGGGTGCTGCTGACCGAGGAGGGCGGAAAAATCCGGGTCGAGGAGGTCCGGCTCTCCTGACGTGGCCCTCGACCTCTCCCACCCCGTCGCCGCGTTCGGGATCGGCGTCGCCCTCGGGACGTCGCCCGGCCCGGTGCAGCTCCTGCTGTTCTCGGAGGCCTCGCGGGGCGGCGTGGCGCGGGGCCTGCGGGCGATGGCCGGCGCGAACGCCACCTTCGGGGTCATGCTGGCCCTGCTGGCGGCGGGGCTCTCCTCGATCGAGCCGAGCGACACGTTCCTCTCGGCCGTCCGTGTGATCGGTGGGGCGTTCCTGGTGTTCCTGGCCGTCGACGCGATCAGGGAGAACCGCCGGCCCCGAAAGTTGGACGGACCGCGGAGGGAGCTGAACCCGGCGATCCGCGGAGTCGTCGCCGTCATCCTCAACCCCGGCGTGTACGTGTTCCTCGCGACCACCGGGACCGCCGTGGCGGCGAACGCGGCCCACACCGGCGGGACGGCGCTGGCGTTCGTCACGGCGGGCGCGCTGTTGGCCGGTGTGTCGGTGATGGACACCGGCATGGTCCTGCTGGGGAGCGGGGCGCACCGGGTCGGCGACCGGGCGCTCCGGATCCTGGGCGACGTGCTCGCGGTGGCGCTGGGCGCCCTCGGAGTGTGGCTGATCGTCCAGGGGTTCGCCGGCTAGCGCCGGGCGCTGCGCCGACCGCGGGCTCAGAACATGAACGAGCACCAAGGCGCCGGATCCCACGCGAACATGGCATCCGCGCGGGCCAACGCCCCGGCCCGTTCCTCCAGGACCCGGCCGGCCCGGTGGAGCTGCCGGAAGGTGGAGCCGCCGAGGTACATCGCTCCGAGGTCGTTCACCGTGAGGTCGAGGTCCGGCTCGCCATCGGTCACCCGGCACGAGGCGCCGTCCGGTCCCCCGTCCAATTCGTACCGGCCCTCGTTCCACGGGCAGAACAGGTCCCGCACCTCGAACACGACGCGGCCCTCGGTCGCGTACCGCCGCCCCTCCAGGGCCTTCGCCACGTCCACCGGCCGGACCCACAACCCTTCCCCCGCCTTGAGCCGGAGCTGGTCCGGCGCGCGGAGGAGATGCAGCAGCGGCTCGTCCGGGGGCCGGTTCCACGCCGTGACGCGGTCGATGAGGTCAACGTCGAAGCAGAACCGCCACATGTCGGCGTAGGCCTGGGGCGTGAGCGCCACGAGCTCCTCCACCTCGAGCTCGTTCTTCCGCTCGTCACCCCACTCGTGCTTCACCCGGTAGACGGCGTATGCGTCGATCCCGTCGCCGGACTCGTGGGCCGCGTAGAACCACGGGCGCTGTTCGCGGCCGTGGTGGTCGCTCTCGTCGAGGCGGTACTCGAACCACCGCGCATCGAGCTCCATCATCCCCGGCCGCTCCAGGCGGGCGGCGTCGTACACGGGGCGGAGCGCCTCGAGCGCCTCGGCCCGTTCGAGAAGGCGGACCCGGCCGCTCGGCTCGTAGCCCCGCACGAACGCGGAGTGCCCTTGTCTGACGTCGATGGAGCACGTGAACGAGGCGAGGCCGTATCCGAACCGGCCGTAGATGCCGCCCTCGGAGGCGTACAGGGCCGCCGCCGGCTCCCCCAGGGCCCGGACGTCGTCGAGCTGCCGGCGCATAAGGGCCGAGTTCACCCCGCGCCGCCGGTGGGTCGGCTTGACCCCGACCCCGGTGACCCCCGCGGTCCGGACCGTTCCGCCGGGGACGGTCATGACGAACGAGACGGCGGAGGCCCCGCCGACCATCTGGGAGCCGTCGAAGGCTCCCAGGCACCGGTCGAGCTCGGCCACCTTCCGCTCGCGTTCGACGTCCTCGGGCCGGCCGTGCGCCCCGAACGCCGTCTCGAGCATGAACGTGTACGCCTCGAACTCGTCGGGCCTGATCGTTCGGATCTCGATGTCCAAGGCCCCCGAGCTTACGCGCCCGGGAGTCCCTCGAACACGTCGGAGAGCACCGGGTCGCCCGGTCCCCGGTCCGGCCAGGCCATGACGAACGCCTCCCGGCCGACCACCTCGAACCAGAGCTCGAACGGGACGTCCTCCAGCTCGCCCTGGGTCTTGTGCTGCCGGAGCGCCTCGATCTTCTGCTTGTAGACCGGCGAGCAATCCACGACGACGGCGACGGTCTCGTCGGCCACCCCGCGCGGCATGAACGGTTGGGTCGGGTCCACGGGGTCCATGCCCTGCTCGCGGAGCAGCTCGTTCCACCGATCCATGTCGGACTGGGGCAGGGCCACGTACAGCAGCCGGTGGAAGCCGTTCCTGTCGCCGCTTCGCTCCCGGGCCCGGTGGAACGCCAGGGTGGCCACCCGGCCGATGGTCAAATGGTCGTCGTGTCCGGTAACCCCCTCGGGCCCGAACGTCACCACCACGTCCGGGCGCGCCTCGGCCAGCAGGTCGGTCAGCCGCGCCACGAGCTCCTCCTCGGGCACATTGCTCAGCCCGCCGTCGGGGTAGCGCAAGAAAAGGAAGGCCGGCTTCACGCCGATCTCGGCCCACGACGCGCGGTCCTCCGCCTCGCGGACCGCCCCGAGCGTCGCCCGAGTGGCCAGGCTGGGGTCGAAGATCCGCCCGGCGTCGCCGCTGGTGGCCAGGACGACCGAGACCTCGATGCCCGAGGAGGCATGCAGCGCAACCGTTCCGGCGACCCCGTATGTGTCGTCGTCGGGGTGGGCGAAGACCGCGGCGAGCCGCCTGGTCACGGCATGGGAAGGTCGAGGAGCGGCTCCAGGCCTACGGTGAGGCCCGGTCGCGTCGACACGGCCCGGATGGCCATCAGCACGCCCGGCATGAACGAGCTCCGGTCCGTGGAGTCGTGTCGGATCGTGAGGGTCTGGCCCTGGCCGCCGAAGATGACCTCCTGGTGGGCCACCAGGCCGGGGAGGCGGACGGAGTGGACCCGCACGCCCTCCACGTCGCCGCCCCGCACGCCGTCCACCGATTCCCCGTCGGGGCCGCGGTAGGCGGCGCCCCGCTCCTCCAGCAGGCGGCGGGCCGTGGCCAGCGCCGTGCCCGACGGGGCGTCGGCCTTGCCCTCGTGGTGCAGCTCGATGATCTCCACCGCCGGGAAGAACCGCGACGCATCCGCGGCGAACCGCTGCATCAGCACGGCGCCGAGGGCGAAGTTCGACGCCACGACCACGTTCGACTCGCCCCCCTCGTCGTCCAGGAGGCCCCGGATCTCGTCGAGGTGCTCATCGTTGATGCCCGTGGTGCCGACCACCAGGTGGATGGCGTGCGAGACGCACCACCGGACGTCCTCCATCACGACGTCGGGGTGGGTGAAGTCCACCGCCACCTCGACCTCGGCCTCGAGCAGGCGGTCCAACTCGTCGGAGATCGGCACGTCGAGCTTGGGGTAGCCGATCAGCGGCCCGATGGACTGGCCCACCTTCGAGCGGTCGATGGCGGCGACCAGCTTGAGGTCGGGCTCGCCGGCCACGGTCCGGCACACCATCTGCCCCATCCGCCCATTGGCGCCGATCACGCCGACCCGGATCACGCCAGCGCACCCTTCCCGAACGGCCCCAGCACCGCGAGGGCCGTCGGCTGCGACAGCACGCGCTTGGCCACCCGGCGCGCATCGTCCAGGGTGACCGCCTCGATCCGCTGGAGGATCTGGTTCACGGTGAGGATCTCGCCGTGGGAGATCTCGGACTTGCCGAGGCGGGACATCCGCCCCCCGGGATCCTCCAGCGACAGCACCAGGGAACCCTTCATGTGGCCCTTGGCCCGTTCGAACTCGCCTTCGGTCAGGCCGCCCTCGGCGATGTCGGCGAGCTGCTCCCGGAGGATGCCCAGGACCTCGCGGGCCCGGCTGGGCGTGGTACCCGCGTACGCGGCGAACAGGCCGGCCTCCACGTACATCGTGTGGTAGCTGTACACGGAGTACGCGAGCCCCCGCTTCTCCCTGATCTCCTGGAACAACCGGGAGGACATCCCCCCGCCGAGGGCGTTGTTCACGATGCCGAAGGCGAACCGGTCCGGGTCGATCCGGGACAGGCCGTTCGTGCCGATGCAGATGTGGGCCTGCTCGGTCTTCCGCCGCTTCACCAGGGTCCGGCCCGAGGAGGCCGGGGCGCTCCCGGCCTCCCGCCGTCTCCAGAAGCTCGGGCCCTCGGACCGCACCCGGCCCGTGTCCATGTGCGGCCGGATCATGTCGATCAGCGCGTCGTGCTGAACGTTTCCCGCAGCCGCCACGACGAAGCTCCCAGGCAGGTAGTGGCGCTTGTAGAACCGCCGGACCTGGTCGCGGGTGGCGGCAACGATGCTCGGGACTGTGCCGAGGATGGGCCGGCCCAGGGGGTGCTCGGGCCACAGCGTCTCGTTCAGGAGGTCGTGGATGAGGTCGTCGGGGGCGTCCTCGTGCATGTGGATCTCCTCCAGGATCACCTGCCGCTCGGCCTCGAAGTCCGACCTGCGGATCACCGAGTTCTCGAGCATGTCGCACAGGTGGTCCACGGCCATGGGGAGGTCGCGGTCGCGCACGCGCGAGTAGAAGCACGTGTACTCCTTGGCGGTGAAAGCGTTCACGTCCCCGCCGACCGCGTCGAACGCCTCGGCGATGTCGCGGGCCGTGCGGGTCTTCGTCCCCTTGAACAGCAGGTGCTCGAGGAAGTGGGACGAGCCGCTGATGCGCGGGGGCTCGTCGCGCGAGCCCGCCAGCACCCAGAACCCGAGAGCCACCGAGCGGACGCCCGGCATCCGTTCGGTGACGACTCGCAGGCCCGACTCGAACTCGGTCCGGCGGATGGGCATGGCCGAGACCCTAGGTCGAGGGCCGGTCCCGGCGCTCGCGGTCGCGCGGGCGGCGGGATCGGTCCCGGTCGCCTCGGCCACCTCGGTCGCCCCGGTCCCCGGCCGGACGCTCGCGCCGGGGTTGCTCCTCGACCTCCATGCCCTCGGGGACCTCCCACTCGGCCCCGATCGGCTTCAGGCTGACCTTCCCCATCTGGTCGATGTCCTGGATCTCCACCTCGATGGTGTCGCCCTCCTTCACCGCCTCCTCGACCGACGACAGGCGCCGGCCCCGGCCGAGCTTGGAGATGTGGACCAGGCCGTCGCGGCCGGGCACGAGGTTCACGAACGCCCCGAACGTGGTGGTCTTCACCACCTTGCCGGTGAACCGCTCGCCGATCGAGAGCGGTCGGGGGTTCGCGATCTCGTCGATCATCTTCGCGGCCTGGTCGGCGCCCTCGCCCTCCCGGGAGCCGATGAAGACCGTGCCGTCGTCCTGGATGTCGATGTCGGCGCCGGTCACGGCGATGATCTCGTTGATCCGCTTGCCCTTCGGACCGATGACCTCGCCGATCTTGTCCACGGGGATCTGGATGGTGAGGATCCGCGGGGCCTTCGGGTTCACCTCCGTCCGCGGCTCGGGGATGGTCCGAAGCATCGTGTCGAGGATGAACAGGCGGGCCTCCCGGGCCTGCTTGAGGGCCTGGGTCAGGGCCTCGGCCGGCAGGCCGGTGACCTTCATGTCGAGCTGGATGGCAGTTACCCAGTCCTTGGTCCCTGCGACCTTGAAGTCCATGTCGCCCAGGGCGTCCTCGGCCCCCAGGATGTCGGTGAGGGTCACGTACCGGTCGCCTTCGGCGATCAGGCCCATGGCGATGCCGGCCACCGGCGCCTTGATCGGAACGCCGGCGTCCATCAGCGACAGCGTCGATGCGCACACGCTGGCCATCGACGTGGAGCCGTTCGACGAGAGCACGTCGGACACGAGCCGGATGGCGTACGGGAACTCCTCCTCCGGCGGGACCACCGGGACCAGGGCCCGCTCGGCCAGCGCCCCGTGGCCGATCTCGCGGCGGCGGGGGCCGCCGATCCGGCCCACCTCGCCGGTGGAGAACGGCGGGAAGTTGTAGTGGTGGATGTAGCGCTTGGACTCCTCGGGGTCGAGCGTGTCGATCATCTGGGTCATCCGCAGCATCCCCAGGGTGGTGACGTTCAGGACCTGGGTCTCACCCCGCTGGAACAGCGACGAGCCGTGGGCCCGGGGCACCAGTCCCACCTCGCAGAGGAGCGGCCGGATCTCGTCGACCTTCCGGCCGTCGAGACGGATCCCCTCCTCCAGGATGCGGGTTCGCATGATCCGCTTCTGGAGCTCCTTGAACGCCGGCGAGATCTCCGCGGCGCGCTCGGCGAAGGCTTCCTCGCCCCATGTCGTGAGGAGGTGAGCCTTCAGCTCCTCCTTGAGCAGGTCAAGGGTCGCCCCACGCTCCTGCTTCGCGGTCACCAGGGCCTGCTGGACGCGGCCGCCGGCGAACTCCTCGACGGCCCGGTAGGTGGCGTCGGAGTACAGCGGCTGGGGCTCGAAGGCCTTCGGTGTGAGCTGGAGGCGGGACAGGAACTCCTGCTGGAAGTCGATCATCTCGCCGATGACGCGCCTGGCGGCCTCCAGCCCCTCCGCCACGACCTCCTCGGTGGGGGCCACGGCCGCCCCCCCGTTGCCGAGCTGGCCCCACGCATTGTCGGGGGCCTCGCCCTCGATCATCAGGACGTCGATGCCGCCCGCGTCGTTGCGGCGGCCCGCCACGATCACGTCGAACGTGGCCATCTCCAGGTCCTGGAACGTGGGGTCGATCCGCCACTCCCCGCCGATCAGCCCCATCCGCACCGCACCTACCGGCCCGTCGAATGGCAGCCCGGCGATCATCGTGGACAGGCTGGCCGCGTTGATCCCGGGGATGTCGTACGGGTTGGCCAGGTCGGCCGAGAGCACGGTCACCACGACCTGGACCTCGTCGTGGTAGCCGTCATTGAACGTTGGGCGAAGCGGCCGGTCGATGAGCCGCGCGGTGAGGGTGGCCGTCTCGGACGGCCGCCCTTCGCGGCGGAAGAACCCTCCAGGGATCTTCCCGGCCGCGTACATCCGCTCCTCCACGTCCACGGTGAGCGGGAAGAAGTCGATGCCCTGGCGGGGCACGGTGGTGGTCGTGGTGGCGAGGACCTGGGTCTCGCCGTAGGTCACGACGACCGAGCCGCCCGCCTGTAGGGCGAGCTTTCCGGCCTCGAACGTCATCTCGTGTGAGCCGACGGTCTTGCTGAGCGTGGTGGTGGCCACTGGCCTTCCTCCTTCGAAACGAGCCGCACGCGAGCGCGTGCGGGAACCGCAGAGTGTCGTCTCGAGGCGGGGAGGTTCGGCCAGTTGTCAGTGGTGAGCCTCCGGAGACCGGGGGCTCGCTACTGATAACCGACGCGAGATCCTCCCCTCCTCGCCGGTCTCGTCGTTCCTTCGCGCATCCCCCCTACGAAGAAGGGCGGCCCCGCCGCCCTTCGATCCCTAGCGCCTGAGCCCCAGGCGCGCGATGAGCTCCCGGTACCGCTCGATGTCCTTGCGCCTCAGGTACTCGAGCAGTCGCCGGCGGCGACCCACCATCTGGAGCAGCCCACGCCGGGAGTGATGGTCTTTGCGGTGGGTCTTGAGGTGCTCGGTGAGATCGGCGATGCGCTTCGACAGCACCGCGATCTGGACGTCGGTCGAGCCGGTGTCGCCCTCGTTCCGCCGGTACTCCGAGATGAGCTGGGACTTCGATTCCATCGTCAACGCCATGACCAGGGAAAAGGCTACCAGAAGCGGTCAGCGGAGCACCGGGTGGCCGTCGGAGACGATGGAGGCGGGAAGGAGTCTGCCCCTGAACCGGCCCTCCGGGGTCACCCGGACCCGGGCCACGGCGGTGGTGGAACCCTCCTCGGACAGGTGGGGCCACACGAAGTTGCCCAGCCCGTAGAAGATCGGCCTGCCCCGGTAGGTGTCCATCGGCTGGAGCCGGTGCGCGTGGTGGCCGAAGATGACGTCCGCCCCCGCGTCGATCATCCGGTGCGCCTCCTCCACCTGGTACTCGCGGGGCTGGGTGTCGAGCTCGTAGCCCCAGTGGACGGACACGACGACCAGGTCGGCCCGCCTCGCGGCGTCCCGGATCGCTCGGAGCGCGAGCCCGAAGTCGTTTCCGGCCGCGGTTCCCGGCGTGTGCGGCCCGGCCACCTGGTAGTCGGGGTCGAGGACCTCGGACAAGCCCACCACCGCCACCTTCCACCCGTCGAGCTTGAAGTACGCCGCCCGGAGGGCCCGGTCCCGGTTCGCCCCCGCCCCCACCGCCGCCAGGCCCGCCCTTCGGACGTTTCGGATCGAGTCAAGGAGGCCTTCGGGCCCGTGGTCGTAGGCGTGGTTGTTCGCCAGGTTCGCCACCTCCACGCCGAACCGCTTCGCCACGGGAAGGGCCGCCGGGTCGCATCGGAACACGAACGTCTTGGCCTCGGGGGCGCTCACGTCGGTGGCCGGGCACTCCAGGTTGATCACCGTGAGGTCGTCTTCACGGAACAGGCCGCCCAGGCCCGACCATGCCCATCCGTAGCCCTGCGTCCGAAACGCCGGGATGTAGCCGGGATCCAGGCTCACGTCCCCGGTCCCGTGGATCACCAGCGTCCCTCTGCGCTCGCCTTCGGCGGCCGCTCCCTCGGAGCCGCCGGACGAAACCGCGGCGGCCGGATCGCTGGTCTCGCTCGGTGAAGCGGTCGCCCTGCCCGAAGGCCCGTTCCCCCCGACCCCGTTCGGACCGCGGTCGGCCGCCGCCCGAACCGCCAGGATCCCTCCGGCCACGAGGACGAGCACGGCTCCCCCGACGGCGAATGGGAGCTTCTCGCGGCGGCGGTGGCGGCCCGCCACCTCAGGCAGCCTCCGGCGACGGCACGAGCTCGCGGGTCCGCCGGACATCCTCGGCCATGGCCTGGGCCAGAGCCTTT
>Ga0184634_10000455_pt1 | contig 10469 bp, 8 predicted proteins | sample PLM31_200_b1_FD_133016 | JGI IMG/M metagenome (GOLD analysis project Ga0184634, IMG submission 133016) | Groundwater sediment microbial communities from an aquifer in East River, Colorado, USA - PLM3-1_200_b1 | ecosystem: Environmental > Terrestrial > Soil > Riparian zone | place: USA: East... | reverse complement strand
TCGCGGGCCCGGAGTTGATGATCGTTATTTCGCCCTCCTCAATGTCGCGGTGCTCGTGGATGCCGAGGGGATTAGCTCGAGGGCGCGGCGCGTGGATGTCCGTCGCGAACAGGATTCGCATGCGAGGTCGCTACAGGAGGCCGAACGCGTATTGCGTGCCGTACACGAGGGCGAACGACGCCAAGTACCCCATGATAGCGCCGCCGTTGAGGAGCGGTAGCCCCGCCTGAGGTCGGCCCTTCAGGACAAACCGCATGAGGAGCGCGTAGCCGACGAGCGTGCCCGCCAGTGTCGCGAGTGCGATGAATAGGTTCGACGGGAGGCCCAGGACGATCCGCAGATCGATGGCGGGTGACCGGAGAAAGACGAACGCGGATACGACGAGGGTCCCGGGGATAATGATGTCCCCGAGGCCCATGAACATCGCCTCCCGCTCTTCGCCCCTGTCGATCTGTTCCTTGAGACTCGGCTGCTCGAGATACGAGTACGACGCTTTCTTCGGGACGACGAGGAGGATCGGAAGCCGCTGGCTCGTCATCTCGTCCGCGAGCGTGACCATGTGCTTCGATCGGTACACAGCCCACGCGTCGTACAGCGCGAGGCCTACGAGGAGGAGGAACGCGGGGAGGATCGAGAACGACACGCCGAGGACCGCGGTCACGCCCGCCGCGATCGCGATTCCGACCGTGTCGACGAGGTACCACTCCGGATACTTGTGAAGCGCGTAGATGATGAGGACTGCGAGGAGGAACGCCCCGATCGTCGCGAGGTTGTCCCGGAGGACCACATCATTGATCGGCCACAACGCGAGCCACAGCGGAATCAGGAACACGAACGAGATCGTGAGGAAGATCGAGCCGAGGATCACGTACCGCGCGATGTTTCGCCGGCGGTACCGGACCAGGAGCAGGATCAGACCGGTGAACCCGAGGATGAGGCCGATGTACAGGATTGGGTTCGTCGGGTCCGTCGCGTCCGGGAACGCTTGGAAGCCCGCGGCGAAGAACGTTGGTGCGAGAGCGAGGGCCGCGAGGTGGGAGACGACGAGCATCGAGGCCATTGCGACGATCGATGCGCTTTCCGATCGCATGCCTATTCCCTGTGAACGCGACCGAAGGCAACGGTCCCTGCGATCTTCTCGATGTAGATCTTGACGACGACTCCCTTCGTTGTCCCCGGGACGTAGATCACGTACGGCTCGCGGCGGGCGATGCCGTCCCCCTTCTTCCCGATGTCCTGGATCATGACCTCGTAGACCTTCCCCTCTTCGAGGACCTTCTCTTCGACCTTCGCGGGCTTCTTGATCGCCTTCACGGGCCGCCGCGCGCCGCACGCCTCGCACTCCAGCATCTGGATGCGGTCTTCCTTCACGAGGTGCGTGTCGGGCCGCCCGCATTCGCCGCAGATTACATAGCTGTCGACGTACGACTGGATCCGGTCCGCAACCTGCTGCCCGGTGACCTTGCCCTTGAACACGACGCGCCGTCCGTCCTGGACGCCCGCCGTGCCGAGCTCCCGCAGGAGGTACGTGAGGACTTGGTTCGGATCCCGCCGAATCGCCGCGCAGATGTCCTCGAAGTTCCGGAGGATCGTCGTCTTCCCCTCCACGACGATGTCCGCTTCGGGGATCTTGAACCGCTCACCGGAGGACAGGGCCTTCGGCAGCGCCGCCTTCGCGCGCTTGAGGAGCTGCTCGTAATCCAAGGACATGAACGACCCGAGCAAATGGGCTGCCGATATAGAGTTTTGCCGCTCATCGGAGGGGCAGCTTGTACCGGATCACGAGGTTGTGGTACCGGAACCCGCATCGTTCGTAGACCCGCCTCGCGGCGGCATTGAAATCATCCGTCTCGAGGTACAACGCCTCGCACCCTTTACGGGCTGCCGCGCGGACAGTCCGGTTCAGGAGCGCGGTCGCGATCCCACGGTTCCGGAAATCCGGATGGACGTGGACCTCTTGCATTTCCCCGAACCGGCGGACGCCCACATCGTAATATGCGGGCTCCTCGAACCACTTCGTCCATGAGAAGCCGACCGCTCGGCGGCCGTGGCGGGCGACGAGGACGAGACCCCCGTGGAGTTCCCCAGAGATTTCCTCAGCGAACTCCGGGAAAAACTCCCGGATGGCGGGTTCGTCTGCCGGGCGATACGGTGAAATGCAGAAGGAGAGTGACACAGCTCGTCAGGACCACCCCATGTCCAAGGGTGGATGCCCGCGCGGTTGAATAAGCCTGCCGCTCAGTTCTTCTTCGCGGCAGCCCGAACGAGGCCTAAGTGAATCGGCGACGGCCGAAGTGGGCGGGACCGAAGCTCCGGGTGGAACTGGGACGCCATGAAGTATGGATGCCCGCGCAGCTCAAGGATCTCCATCCGGCGGCCCCCATCGGACCGGCCTGCGTACTTCAACCCTGCCGCCTCCAGCCTCTCAATGTACTCCGGGTTTACCTCGAACCGGTGGCGGTGACGCTCGAACACCGGCAGCCCATCGTAGAGTTTTGCGACAACCGAATTCGGATCGACGTCGACGTCGTGCGCGCCGAGCCGCATCGTGGCACCCATCGTCTTCACGGTTCGTTGCTCCGGCAACAGGTCAATTACGGGGTGCTTCGTCTTCGAATTGAACTCCGTGCTGTTCGCGCCTTCGAGGCCGAGCACGTGGCGGGCGAACTCGATCGTCGCGAGTTGGAAGCCGAGACACACGCCTTGGAACGGGATCTCATTCTCCCGCGCATACTGGATTGCCGTGATCTTGCCCTCGATCCCGCGATCGCCGAACCCTCCGGGGACGAGGATCCCGTCGACGCCATCGAGGGGGGAGGTGCCGTTTTTCTCGATGTCCATGGACTCGACCCAGCGGAGGTTCACCCGCACCCCCGCGTGCGCGGACGCGTGATGGAACGCTTCGATATGCGAGATATACGAATCTTTGAGGTGTGTATACTTCCCGACGAGCGCAATCGTCACTTCGCCCTTCGGATTCTTCAGTCTCTCGAGGAACCCCCGCCACTCCTCGAGATCCTCCCCCTTCACCTTAAGGTCCAACCGCCCGAAAATGTAATCCGTGAGACCTTGGCCCTCGAAGATGAGTGGGACATCGTAGATTGTGGTCGCATCCGGGGCACTCACGACGCCCTCCACGGGCACATCGCAGAAGAACGCGATCTTCTGCTTGATGTCCGGGTCAAGACTCCGTTCCCCGCGCGCGATGATCACGCCGGGCTGAATTCCGACGGCCCGTAGATCCCGCACGCTCTGTTGTGTGGGCTTCGTCTTCTGCTCGCCGACGGCGCCCATGATCGGGACGAGGGTCGTGTGGATGAAGAGGACGTTCTCTTTCCCTTCTTCAAGCGCGAGCTGCCGGAGGGCTTCGAGGAACGGCATCCCTTCGATGTCCCCGACCGTGCCACCGACTTCGATGAGGACGATGTCCGCGTCCTCCTTCCGCCCGACTTCTCGAATTATCTCCTTGATTTGGTCCGTGATGTGTGGGATGATTTGGACCGTCTTTCCGAGGTAGTCCCCACGCCGCTCCTTCTCGATCACGGCACGGTACACCTTACCCGTCGTGATGTTGTGGTCGCCCGTGAGGTTCACGTCGAGAAACCGCTCGTAGTTCCCGAGGTCAAGGTCCGCCTCCGCTCCGTCGTCGAGGACGAACACCTCGCCGTGCTGGTACGGGTTCATCGTGCCCGCGTCGACGTTCAGATATGGATCGATTTTGATCGGGCACACACGGAGGCCACGGGATTTCAACAACACGCCGATCGAGGATGTTGAAATGCCCTTCCCGAGGCCAGAAATAACTCCACCCGTGACCACGACATATTTCATGGACTCACGGGATTCGCCCATCCGGCGTTGCGTTCATAAAGGTTTGTGTCTCGACGCATACTCCCGCGCAAAATTTCACGCTCGGCCCGGGGAAAGTCTTATTCCCGCTGGTGCCGTAGCGATTGCGGTGTCGCGATGGAGCTGACGAAGTACGAAGGTCTTCCCCTCGGTTCGAAGGCCCCGGATTTCCTCCTTCCCGGCGCGGACGGCAACACGCATTCCCTGGGAGCGTTCAACGACAAGGCGATCCTCGTAGTAGCGTTCTGGTGCAACCACTGTCCCTACGTTCAGGCGTGGGAGGACCGCACGATCGCGGTGCAACGTGACTTCGCCGCGAAGGGCGTGCAGTTTGTGATGATCAATGCGAACGATCCCGAGCAGTACCCGGAGGACGACTTCTCCCACATGGCCCAGCGCGCGAAAACGAAGGGCTACAGCTTCCCCTATCTCTTCGACGAGTCCCAAAAGGTCGCGGAGGCGTACGGCGGCGTGTGTACGCCGGACTTCTTTGTCTTCGACAAGGCCCGCAAGCTCCGCTATCGTGGGAAGCTTGACGACTCGAAGGACCCGAACGGCGTGAAGCGGAAGATCATGCGAGAGGTCCTCGACTCGCTCGTTGCGGGAAAGGACCCGCCCGTGACGTTCGTCCCGCCCATGGGTTGCTCGATCAAGTGGAGGCCGGGCCACTTCAAGTGACGCGTCGTCGCTTCGGCCGCGTTCGCTTCCGAGCGAGGTTTCGCAATCTCCGGTCGATGTAGGAATAGACGGCTCCGAGATTCCCTGCCTTACTGTACGTCCGGATGATTCGTGCGGTTTCCTCCGGATTTCCCCGTAGTTCTCGCACAAACTTGTCGATGTTCAGGACGGCGCGCGTGAGTTCGTCCACGACCGGAACCGTTGCCATCTGCGAGGTCCGCGACAGCGGGTTCAGGTCGATGGCGATCACAGTCTTCCCCATCCGGACGAGCGCCTCCGTCCGGTCGCCGTCCTCGAGGGGGACGAGGACCACGTCGGCGCGGTAGATGCCGTCGCGGTGGGCGAGGGCTCGGTTTGACTCGAGCCTCGGGATCCTCGCGTCGGGTCGTGGCCCGAGGACGTTTCTCGCTCCCGCCTTCGTCAGACGTCGCATGATGCGATGGATGCGGGCCTCCGTGCGGTGGAACAGGTTCACCTCGATCGTGGCGGGAATCGCGTTTGCCAAGCGCACGATCTCCTTCGACGCGAGGGCCGCGACGTTTCCATTCACAGAGATCACGGGACGCTTGGCGCTCACGAGGTATGCGGCCGCGGCCTTCTCCGCCACGAGGGCGGGCGCACTCGTCTCTTCGCCGAGCAGGTAGTCCCACGCCTCGCCGCGGCCATGCGCGATAAGGCCCTCGGGGACCGCGATGCCCGCCTTCCAAGCCTTCACGAGCTTCTCCCGCGTCATCAGCGACGCGTGCCGGGGGTGGGTCTTTGGAATTTTCATAGCATGACCCGGATCCTGTCCACGAGCTTCTCACATCCGTCGAGGAGCGGGGCGCACGTCGGCAGCCCGTAGCGGGATTCGTACTCCTCCTCGATTCGCTTTACGTCCTCCGGCGTGAGGGTCTCGTGGTTCAGGGTGAGTGCGAGGACCTTCGAGTCGGAGAACAGCTCGAGCATCTGAATTTCCTTCTCGATCGGTGGCATCGGCCACGACACGACATCCTGCCGAAAGTTGCGGACCTTCCGGCCGGGCGCATGCTGAAGGACGATCCCGCTCGGCATCGAGGCCATGAGAATCGCCCGCGTGCCGCACACGTACGCGGGATGGGAGATGCTGCCCTGGCCCTCGACGACGATCACCTTCGGCTTCCGCTCCTCGTACGCCTTCACGATCTGCGCCTCGAGCTCGCCGACCATGAAGTCGCCCCGGATTGCGTCGATCGGGACGCCATACCGCGCGCCTTGGAGCAAGCCTGTCTGTCCCGTCGCGACGAACTCCGCGGAGATCCCCGCCCCCTCGAGCGCCTCCGTCAGGAGAATCGCCGTCGTCCGCTTCCCGATCGACCCGTCCGTCCCGAGCACGGGAATCCGGAGGCACGGGAGATGGCGAGAGCGGTCGCTGAACTGTTCGAGCTCCCGCAGGGGCCTCGGCTTCCGGACGTCGATGAGCCGGACCCCTTGGCGGGCTGCGAGCTCCGCGAACTCCCGGTCCTCGGAGAGGTACTCGTGCAGCCCCGCCGCGACGTTCATCCCCGCTTTGATCGCCTCGAGGATCACGGGCCGGAACTCCGCGGGGATGTACCCGCCGAACGTTGCGACGCCGAGGATCAGGGTGTCGGGTTTCTCGGGCAGTTTCGTGAGAGCGGTCCGCAAGTCCGCAAAAATCGGGATCCCGCAGGGCTTTCCGTCCAGGACCTCCCCCGCGTCGCGGCCCGCCTTCGTGCGGTCCAGGACCCCGATAATCCGGTACCGCCGCGAGTACCGCACGAGACCGTTCGCGGTCTTCCCCGTGCCTGTGCCGAAATACCCCTCACAGAGGATGAGCGCCGTTTCCATAGTCTGCCAGCTTTCGAGACTGATAACCACGACCTAACTTGCTTAAAGGCTTAATAAAAGTGAGCAGGCGAGATGCGCATTGCTTTTAGGCCTCCCTTTAGGGTATCCTTTCAACGGTCCAAGCGGGACCGGTCCCGGCGCGAGGTCAGTCGCGGGAACGCGTTTCTGCGGCGCCGGGACCTCTCCGCGGCCCTCGAGGCGTTCGACGCGGCGGTTGCGCTCGACCCCGACAACGAGGTCGCGTGGAACAACCGCGGGGTCATGCTCGAGAACCTCGGGCAGCCGCACGAGGCCCTCCGCTGCCACAACTTCGCAATCAAGCTCCGGCCCGGGTACCAGGAGGCATGGTGCAACAAGGGCGTCGTCCTGATGCACCTCGGCCAGGGGGACGGGGCGATCGAGTGTTTCGACGCCGTGCTCCGGATGAATCCCCGCCACGCGCTCGCCCTCCTGAACAAGGGGATATCGCTCTCCCGCGCGCACCGCCACCAAGAGGCGATCGCTCTCTTCGACCGCGCGCTCGAAGCGGACCCCCACTTCGGGCTCGCCGCGCTGAACAAGGCGTCCGCCCTCTTCGCCCTCGGACGGAACGAGGAGGCGGTTACGTGGTACAACCACGCTCTTCGGAAGCGTCCGGACCTGCCCGACGCATGGTTCCACAAAGGCCGCGCCCTCCTGAGGGCGGGCCAGGCGAAGGCCGCGCTCCTCGCCCTCGAGAAGGCGATCGAGCTCCGCCCTGACTTCCCGGAGGCCGTCGTGATCCTTGAAGAGGCCCGCGCGCGGGTCACGCAGGTGTGATCGTGCGGATCGCGGACCTCCGGCCGTGTGCGAAGTGCGGGGGCGTCGTGACCCCGGTTTCGATGTGCGCGAAGTGCGGCGCCGTGTCGGTCCGATCCGATCTCGCTGTCGTTGAATCCCAGATCGAGTGCGCGGAGTGCAAAGCCTCGAGCCCGACGGTCCTCGTATGCGACCGGTGCTCCACGCGGTACCCGTTCGACGAGATCATCGGCGCAGCCGAGTCGCCGGGTGCGTGTCCGAACTGCGGCACGTTCCTCGAGGCGGGCGTGAAGGTCTGCCCGACGTGCGGGACGGCCCTCCGAGGCCTCACGCCAGAGGTGGCCACTGCGAAGCCGCAGCGCTCGGTCCGGAGGGTCCGCGGGGACTACTCGAAGGAGGACCTGACGGAAATCTCCCGCATCCCCGGCGTCGACGAGCGGCGGGCGGAGACGCTCTGCCGCGCGGGATACAACGCGCTCTGGAAGGTGAAGCGGGTCTCCGAGTCGGATCTCGCGGCGATCAAGGAGATTGGCCCACAGGCCGCGAAGATGATCAAGGACTCCGTCCGGTTCATGCTCCTTCTCCCGCGCCGGCGGTCGAAGGAAGAGGTCCTCGAGGAGGAGCGGGAGTGCCCGCTTTGTCACTGCGTCACGTCCCTGTTCGTGAAGAAGTGCCACGATTGCGGCGCAGTGTTCGACGAGGAGGAACTCGACCTCGACGTCCGCACGGAGGTCGAACGGGAACCGGACCGCGCGCTCCTCGCGTTCTACGACATGCGCCTACGGGAAGACGAGTCCGACCCCGATCTCTGGTATGCGCGCGCCCTCCTTCTCTTTTCGATGGGCCAGCGCCCGGAGGCGCTTGAGTCGATTGACACGGCCCTCCGGCTCTCCGGTGGCGCGAGGCGCGTTCTCCTCGCCCGCTCCCGGATTCTCTCGGGAATGCAGGACCTGAAACGCGCGGCGGCGGAGCTGAAGGAGGTCAAGGAGATGACCCCGCCACCGACGCGGGAGCTCCGGAAGGAACCCGAGATCCCCGTCGCAACGGAGGACGAGCTCCACGAGGCCGTCGAGGCGTTCGACTCTCTCCTCGACCTGAAGGAGCGGGAATGTCCGCTCTGCGGACAGCCGATCCTGCCGGACGCGCAGGTGTGTCCGGTATGCGGAACCTCGCTCGCGAACGTGCCCGCCAGCCCGCGACCCCGCGGAGAGGTCGGGGCTGTCGAGGCGTTCGAACCGGCGCCGCAACGCGGGAAGCTGACGAAGACCCCCGCATCTGTTTCGAGCCGGCCCGCGGCGGGTCGCGTTTCGTCCGACCGGCGTGAGCGACGCGGCCTCATCAACGGCCATGGCCTCGTGAACGGCAAGGGTCGGGTGAACGGTCTCATCAACGGCAACGGGTTCGTGAACGGGAGCGCCGTGACGACATACCGCCTCCCCATCCGCGCCACGGGGGCTCGGTATGCGATCGTGGCGGTCTCCTTGTTGATGGCGTTCATCCTCGCGGCGGCCTTGTTTGTCCCGCCGAGCGGGCCCGTGTCCGCGGTCATCGTCGACGGGAACCCCGCGGAATGGGCCGGCCTCCCGACGTACGAGGACCCCGTTCCGTCCCCGAACCCCAATGCCGCGATCGAGCGATATGGCGTCTTCAGCGACGGGATGCGCCTCTACGCAATGGTCCAGGTCGCGGGGCAGGCGCTCGGGGACTCTGCGGGCTACGACGCATTCTACCTCTTCTTCGACACGGATGGAGACCCCACCTCGGGCTACCAGATCGAAGGCCTCGGCGTCGATTACGTCGTGGAGGTGTACGGCGGCGAGGGCCGTGTCGTGTCCGCACGTCTATACGAGTTCCCGCCGGACGCGGAGATCAACTGGAGCCGTCGCACGGTCGCCGCGCCCGTGTCTGCGGCCGTGTTCGGCTCAGCCCTCGAACTCGCGGTCGATATCGACGCGCTCGAGTCGTTCTCCGCGACGTCCGTGATCCTCGTCGCGACGGACGACTTCGACGGCGTCGTAAGCCGCGCGAGCGTCGCAATCACAGGAACCTACGGAGCGATTCGCATCCGCCAGCGCCCCCTCGTCTCCGTGATTCCGACGGGTACGGGAGCCGCAGTGGAACTGGAAGTCACCGCTGTGGGAATGATCCCTGATGGAGACACGTGGCCTGTCGGACCGTTCTCCTTCGTCGCGACCGCGGGCGTGACCGCCGCGGCCTCGCCGGCCCGGTTGACGCTGTCCCGGGCGAACCCATCGACGACGGTCATCGTCTTCGTCACCGCGACCGCGTTCTCCGTGGGAACCCCTCTCGAGGTGGCCGTCAGCTCCGTCTCCGCGGATCGGCCCGTGACGATCTCGGGCGAGGGCCTGCGGGCCTACTTCGAGGCCGTCCCGCCGGGGCTCCGGGTCGACGGGCTCTTCGAGGACTGGGCGTCCCTCCGGTTCCGGGACACGGATGTCAGCCCGTCGCCGCGTCCGAGCCTCGACATCGAATCCTTTGGCGGGACCTCGAACGCCTCGGGGACGTACTTCCATCTCCAGGTCGCCGGCTCGCTCCATGGCGGCATTCCGATTCCGCAGCGGATCGCGCCCGCCATGAGCGCTCCGGGGGGCGGCGGTCCGAGTCCGCCGGGCCCGCCCTTGCCCCGGGTCACGGGCGAGGACATCGCGCGGGTCTACATTGACGCGAACTCGTCGGACTCCGTCGGCGTCTCTGTGGGGGGCATCTTCGCGGATTACATGGTCGAGGTCCGGGGAATCGGTGGGCGGATCACGTCGCAGACCCCGTTCCGGTGGCAGCCGGGCTGGGTGCCGGATCCGTCCCTGACCCTCCGCACGGCCAAGAACGCGACAGCGCTCGAGGGCTCCCTCGGCCTTTCGCCCGCCTCGCTGAATGCGACGGAAATGGTGTTCGCGACGACCGATTGGTCGGGCGTTGGAGACTCCACCATCGTCCTCGCGACGCGGGGGCTACAGCCTTCGCTGACTCGAGGCGGCCCGAGGTTCACAATCATGGGCGATTCGTCGGGCCTCCAGGCCATTCACGCCTCGCCCCTCTCCAGCACACCCATTCTCGATGGGGCGTGTACCGACCCTGCATACGCGGACGCGGGAACCTTCACGCAGTCGAATATGTCCATGCAGGCGGGTCGGAGGGACAGCTTCGTCTGGATTTGCATCGAGGCCACCGCCGACACGACGAACGATAGCAGCGCGGATTCCGCGTACTTGCATTTCGACAGGGACGACAGCGGGGCACCGTTGTCGAAGGCGGATCGTCGGTTCCGCCTCGACGCAACAACGTCCGCGTTGATCGCGGAGATTGGGAACGACTCGGGG
>Ga0184634_10000452_pt1 | contig 10483 bp, 13 predicted proteins | sample PLM31_200_b1_FD_133016 | JGI IMG/M metagenome (GOLD analysis project Ga0184634, IMG submission 133016) | Groundwater sediment microbial communities from an aquifer in East River, Colorado, USA - PLM3-1_200_b1 | ecosystem: Environmental > Terrestrial > Soil > Riparian zone | place: USA: East... | reverse complement strand
CTGCAGGTCTGAGGAAATGATTTCAGACGGCTGAAAAACTCCGCTTCTCGAAGCGATGGAGGGAGAGTTGCATCCAAAAACAGTCCCAACCTCAGCACATCATCCTCTGACGCCCGACCAGAGCCGTTTTGCGATGCAAAGACATTTCAGTGAGTGATTACGAACCGTCAAGGAGTTGTCAGTGAACTGCCCGCGAGTACTTTCGTTCGCTTATCGCTTATTTCAGGTCTAGTACATCCGCTGTGCGTTGTTCTGGAGGAGTCAACCGCATTCCGGAATTGGCGCTTTGTAGTGGCTTTGCAACATGGGACTTTACCGATGAAGTTCGCTCTATTGCGGCACGCGGAGGCGGAGAGTTTGTGCTTGTTCCATCGGTGCCAGCCTTTGAAGTTCAAACTGATGATCCCTTCTCATCAGAGAGCTTAGTTACCGGAGAGGTTCTTATCAACCCTCTTTTCTTTAATTACCCTTGGCAGCATGCGGGTGAGAATGGGTCGCTGACAATAACCTTTGAGGAGGAGTGCTCCAAGGAGCTTCAGGTTGAGCTGGACCCCAATACCGTTCAACCCCGCGGGGTAGCTAATACCCAGGCGACCGTTGATGCGCGGGTTACGACCTGTCCGCCGACCCCCGGGAGCACACCGGAGAGCGTCGTAGTTACCTTCACGATCGATCCCAATGAACCGGTCCAAGGCAGCGAGGATGCTGGCGGACATTCCCACAATGGGAATCGGCCAAGAGGCAATTTCACTGTTCCTAAGACTGGGCCGACGGCGGTCATGTGCACAGTCAGCACGTTTGATGCCCAAGGGGTGGGCACCTGCGACGAGCCTAAAACCTATTTCCCTCCCGAGGTCAGCGGCAACGTGAAGATTGTCGCTGAAGCAAAGGATTTCGACAAAGCGGAGAAGAGGATCAATGTGCAGGTGCCAGGACTTATCCCGCTCGAAGAGGTCATCATACCGACATTCTTCCGCCTGACTGGGCGAACCAGTACCCACTTTGACAACCATTACGGCACAGAGAACACGGTGGACAAAATTGTGGCGATGGCATTCGATTACTTTGATCTCCACAACGAAACCATTGGTATCAACGACATGAGTTTAATTTGGGGAGGCTTGTTTGACATTCGTAACAACTGGAGCGCCAAGCCGGGCCATAGTCGGCACCGTCTAGGCAAGAGTGTTGACATTGATCGATGTGCGTAGGCGCTCGTGAAACAGCGTGACCTGGACAGAATCGCTAAGAGCACTTATTTAGGAACGCGAATTGTGGAGAAGGCATTAACGCCGCCGCCCTGTCCAGGACCAACGGACACACCTCGGATTCATTATGAATTTCCGTAAATCGGGAGGCTTCCAATGAAAAAGGAAGTATGCTTATTTCTCATGGCCTTAGCCATTATTTTGAGCCTCATCTGGCCAGGGGCCACTGCATCTCAAGAGCTGAGGCTTTTACCAGGAGAAGTTTTACCTAAGTTAGAAAATGTCCAGGTCAAAGGGAGAGTGACTCTCGCAGCATCAGGAATCTTTACCTATGCCTACAACATCACGAATCCAGCAACAAACACTGGCGAGATTTGGCTAGTAGGTATTGATGTAACGAAACCGGCAGGCAGTATCGATCTCAGTAGCGAAGGTATAACAAGCGGCCCCCGATTTTTAAGACACAGTTCAGCTCTCGTCCTTTCTACTATTGGTGTCCCATTGGTGCCTGTAGGACTTTTCTCCCCATCGAACTGGACCTCAGGGCTAACAGTTAGGGGTACTGCTGGGTGGGGAAGTTCCGACGATCCATTTATGATACGTCCCGGACAATCGCTAGCTGGATTTGAGATGATTAGCCGAGGTTTGCCAGGTATACGTTCGATAAATTTAGAACCGTTCTTTAGACAGACACCAGTGGATGAAGCAACCGATGAAGATGTCGAGAGAGTCAAGGCCATTGAAAAGGCCATTGTGGTTGCACTAAAACCGTCGGCCCCACGGCTCCGCCCAAGGACTTCGTCCCTATCGAGTTTCTCAACTACCTCATCACCCTTGTCCACGATAGCCGCCAACAAGGCTGGATTAAGGTTGATGGGATTCATAAGAGCCTTTTGGCCAAGCTCCTAGAAGCCAAGCGGGCGTTGGAGAAAGGTCAGGCCACGGTGGCAAAGAACACTCTTAACGCATTCCTGAACGAGGTTAAGGCTGTCTCCTGTCAGGAATTCAACTGCCCCGGCAACAAACCACTTACCAGCGAGGCGTATGCCCTGCTCTACTTCAATGGCCAGTTCCTATTGGAGCGGCTGCCATAGCCATCGCAAAGGCCTGAAGGCCCGTGATCCGGATCAAATTCCTGGTGTCTTGAAAAGGGATCAATGACGGTGCCACGCTTGGTATTTAACCTCGTCACAGTCTTGGGGTTATTGACCTTTGTGACACCTCTCAAGGGCCAGTCTGCGGAGGTCCTAACAATCCTTGAGCAGGCCCGTCAAGCCGCTGCGACCCTCAAGGGCCCTTACCCTCAAGCTGTCGTCTTACAGGCCCTCGCCGAGGCCCAGGCTGCAGCCGGGGACATCAAGGGCGCCCTCCATACCGTCGCCGGTATCCAGGGCGACGACGTCGAATACTCTAAAGCCTCTGCTCTGGGAATTATCGCGCTCGCTCAGGTTGCAAGAGGTGAAATGGCAGGAGCTCACCGAACCGCTGCCACTATCTCTCATGGTTTCTATCAAGCCCAAGTCATGGCGGCTATTGCAGCAGCCCAGGCGAAAGCAGGAAACCGCGTAATGGCAAAAAAAACATTCGAGGAGGCTGTTAAGATCGCCACAACCCTCACGGACGTCCCCAGCGACTATGGAACTCCTCGAGGCTCCACCTTGATGCACATAGCGGCGACCCAAGCGAAGGCTGGGTACATAGCGGAGGCCCTGCGGACTGCCATGCTCTTGAGCGATCGTGAGCGGGCCGAGACCTTGGTTAAAATCGGTCAGGCGCAGGCAGAGGCTGGTGATGTGAAAGGAGCCTACCACACGGCTGCGAGCATGCAGCACAGTTACGATAAAGCCAGCATCTTGGTGGCCATTGCCAAGACGAAAGCACGGGCTGGGGACCGGACAGCTGCCATAAACGTTCTTAGGCAGGCTCGCCAGGCTGTCGTCCCTGATGTTCCTTATATCTTGGAGGAGATCGCGAAAACCCAAGCAGCGGCAGGAGACATAAAGGGTGCTCTTCGAACATCCGCTGCTATTCGAGCGATTGGAGTTAAAGCTTCTGCCTTGGAAGCTATCGTTAAGGCTCAAGTCAAGGCCGGAGACGTTAAAGGAGCCCTTCAGACCGCAGCCTCCATCAAAGACGAACACTCCACCATCTCCCCAAAAGACGCAGCTTTGCGGGCTATCGCCGAGGCTCTGGTGGAATCTGGAGATCTCAAGGGAGCCATTGAGATCGCTGCATCTATCAAGGACCGGTTCGACAAAGATCTCGCCTTAAAGGCCATTGCGGGGGCCCAAGCAGCAAGAAGAGATGTCAAGAGTGCACTTCAGACTATATCCCTCATCCAGTATGATAACTATAAAGCTGAGGCATCAGGGGTCATCGTGAGGGTTCAGGTAAAGGCCAAGGATATGAAGGGAGCCCTTCAGACCGCAGATGCCATCAAGCGTGAGGATTTGAAAGCCGGCATCTTGGCAGCCATCGCCGAGGCCCAGGCGCATGCCGGAGACCTGGATGGTGCCCACAAGACCGCAGATGCCATTGAGGATCTCTGTGTTCGACCTGATGCCTTGCAAGCTGTCGCCGCGGCGCAGGTGCAGGCAGGTGATGCAAAGGGAGCTCTGGTATGGGCTCTGGCTAAGGATTCCCCTGATCACCAGTCGGCGGTCTTACTGGGCGTGGTGAGAGGCGTCAAAGAGATCTTGGGCCAAAACCCGTCAACCCGAGAGATCCTCGGATTCCGCCTTTTCCTGTTGTCTGAAGAGAAGGGGTGCCATTAGGAGTAGCGGATGAGCCGCACACAACTTGAGCAAGGAGTTGCTGAGGGAAACGTCCTAAGGCTACGTGATCCCAGACTTTGTCGTTTGATGTTGTGAACAGTTGAAACAATGAAGAGAGCATTGAGCACCTTCATGATCGCTTTTGTTGTGCCAGTTCTGGCGCACCAGAAGACCATGACTCTTCCTCGTGAGGTTATGGTCATTCTTGACAACGAGTACACAGGATGGAGCTTGGTAGATAACTTCTCGGTACTCCGAGAGCCAGTACTTTCACACCTGAATCTCAATACCAGTAAATCCCACCCCAATCTTGTCTGGGGAGACTTCGATGGAGATGGAAAACGAGACTATGCCGTCTTCGTGGAGCGCAAGACCGCTTCGGGAGAGGAGCGATTGCTCGTTGCATTCCTCCGTCGCAGCAATTCATTTCAGATGCATCTGCTTGAAAGAGCGGTGTACCTGGCATACATTGCAGACTATATCTGGCTGGCTGGAAAAGGTAGCCGGCAATACGATCATGAGAGACGGAGGTACTTCCGACTGGAGCATGATGGCATTGAGGCCGTAGTCATTGAGAAGGCTTCGGTAACGTACATATTTCAAAGCGGAAGGTTCCAAAGAATTATCACTACTGACTGAGATTATGGATGGAGGCTTCGCGGGATGAAGAAGCGTTCGTAAGCGGCAGGCTGAAATTGAGGACCAGATTGCTGTGCGGGGTAAGACTGTGGGACCCAAACCACCCCCAAAGATTTTGTCCCCCTCGAGTTCCTCAACTACCTTATCTCCCTCCTCCACGATAGCCGCCAGCTAGGGTGGATCAAAGTGGAGGGGGTGCATAAGAGCTTCCTGGCCAAGCTCATCAACGCCAAGCGGAAGCTGGAAGAGGGGCAGAACACGGTAGCCAAGAATATGCTCAATGCCTTCTTGAACGAAGTCAAAGCCGTCTCCTGTCCCGAATTCACCTGTCCGGGCAACAAGCCGCTCACCAGCGAGGCCTATGCCCTGCTTTTCTTCAACGGCCAGTTCCTCTGGGAGCGGCTTGACTAAGCGCAAGGAGTGACGCATAGATTATGGCGGAATTCCCAAGGATGTGGAGCGGTTTGACAAGCTGTCAAGACAAGGAGGTGGCTTATAGCTAGAGAGGCAAGGATCAATCACCAAATTCGCGCTCGTGAGGTCCGGGTCATAGGGGCGGAGGGGAATCAGTTGGGGGTCATGCCCCTGCACGAGGCCCTCAAGATGGTCGAGAGCCAGGAGGTGGATCTGGTCGAGGTGGCCCCGGAGGCCCAACCCCCGGTGTGCCGTATCATGGATTACGGCAAGTTCCGCTACCTCCAGAAAAAGAAGACCCACGGCGCGAAAAGGAAGCAGATCGTGGTGATCATCAAAGAGGTCAAGTTCGGCTCCCGGACCGATGCCCATGATTTGACTTATAAAGTTCGCAACATCCGTCGTTTTATTGAGAGAGGGCAGAGGGTGAAGGTCTCGGTCTTCTTCCGCGGCCGTGAGATCACCCATCCAGAGCTGGGACAGAAGACGCTGCAAGGGGTGTGGGGTCAGGTGCAGGATGTCGCCAAGATGGATATTGCCCCGAGGCTGGAGGGGAGAAACATGAGCATGCTCCTGGCTCCGAAATGAATAGAAAAGGAGAAAACAGGTGCCCAAGATCAAAAGCAACAGAGGGGCGGTGAAGAGGTTCAAGGTCACTGCCAGAGGCAAGATCAAGAGGAGCCGAGGCTTTAAAAGCCACCTCCTTTCAGGCAAAGGGAGGAAGCGCAAGAGGAGGCTGGGGAAGAGTGCCCTGGTGGCGCCGGGCGAGGCCAGGAGCATCCGCAGGTTGATACCGTATTTGTAGGCAACAGGCGGCCGGCAAAAGGCAGTAGGGGTGATGGGAACTGTTGCCTTATGCCTATCGCCCAATGGCTTTTTAGAAAGGAGTTTATCACGTGCCACGAGCTAAAGGAGGAAGCAAGTCCAGGCGGCGCAGGAAAAAGATCTTAAAACTGGCGAAGGGATATGTGGGCGGGCGTGGCAGGCTGTATCGTTCTGCGCGCGAGACCGTGGAGCGATCTCTGGCCTACGCTTACAGGGATCGAAGGGTCAGGCGGCGCGAGTTCCGCGGCCTGTGGATTACGCGGATCAATGCGGCCGTGCGACTGAGCGGTCTTTCCTACAGTGAGTTCATAAAGGGCCTCAAGCGCGCCGGCGTCGAGCTGGACCGAAAGATTCTGGCCGATCTGGCCGTTTCCGATATGCCCGCCTTTAACCAGATAGCCGCCTTCGCCAAGGGCCATCTGACGGCATAGTTTTTCATCTCTTTTATCTTTATCTCATGAAAGAGTCTCTGGAGACCCTCAGAGAAGAGATCCTGGGTCGGCTTAAGGATTGCGCCACGGAGTCGGAGATCGAGCAGCTCCGGGTCGAATATCTAGGCCGGAAGGGAAGGCTGACCGCTTTATTTCGGGGCCTGGGTGAGGTCCCCCCTGAAGGGCGGCCGCAGCTAGGGGAAGAGCTCAACCGGTTAAGGCACTTTCTAGAAGGAGAGATAGGGATTCGCCTTAAAGAATGCAAGGCGCGGGGAAAGGAGAGGATACTGAGCGAGCAGAGAGTCGATATCACCCTTCCTGGAAGCCGCTGGGAACCTGGGCGGATCCATCCGATCACCCGGGTGATGGAGGAGGTCATCGACGTCTTTCTCGGCATGGGGTTTGAGATCGCCCGCGGCCCTGACATCGAGGACGACTATCATAACTTCGAGGCGCTCAATATCCCCAAGGATCATCCGGCGCGCGATATGCAGGACACCTTTTTCATCTCCGAGGGCCGGCTGCTCAGGACCCATACCTCACCGGTGCAGATCCGGGTCATGGAGAGCCGCAAGCCGCCGCTCCAGATCATCGCTCCCGGGGCCGTCTATCGACACGACGATGACGCCACCCACTCTCCCATGTTTCATCAGGTAGAGGGCTTCATGGTGGATCACGAGATTACCTTTGCCGACCTGAAGGGTGTGCTGACCCACTTTCTGCGCCAGATCTTCCGCGAAGAGACCGGGGTGCGCTTCCGGCCGAGTTTTTTTCCCTTTACCGAACCCAGCGCCGAGGTCGATATCCAATGCCTCATCTGCGGCGGGAAGGGGCCGGTGCCGGACCAGAAGACCTGCCGGGTGTGCAAGGGCTCCGGTTGGCTGGAGATCCTTGGCGCCGGCATGATCGACCCTCAGGTCTTTCGTTTCGTCGGCTATGATCCTGAAAGGGTATCCGGTTTTGCCTTTGGGATGGGGGTGGAGCGGATTGCGATGCTCAAGTTTGGTATCGAGGACATCCGCCTCTTTTTCCAGAACGATCTTCGGTTTCTGAGGCAGTTTCGTTAAGGCTGACGATGAAGCTCACATTTCACTGGCTCAAGGCATTTGTCGATGTGAAAGAGTCGCCGCAGAAAATTGGTCAGATCCTGACCATGGCCGGCCTCGAGGTGGAGTCTCTCTCTCCTCTGCCGCAGGAAAAAGAGGAAACGGAGGACTGGTTGATAGAGGTTGCGGTTACCCCCAATCGCGGGGACTGCTTGGGGATCTTAAGCCTCGCCCGAGAGGTCGCCGCCCTGACCAGGAGGCGCCTCAGGTTTCCATCGGTGCACCCGCACACCAGCGATTCCAGTCTCCGGCGCCTCGTTAAAGTCGAGATCGCGCGTCCGCGTCTCTGCCCACGCTACTCTGCCAGGATGGTCCGGGGGGTCCAGGTGGACTCTTCGCCCTCTTGGATGCGCTCGCGTCTGGAGGCGTGCGGCATCCGCTCCGTCAATAATGTGGTGGATGTCACCAATTGGGTCATGCTCGAGACCGGCCAGCCGCTCCATGTCTTTGATTTCGACCATTTGAGGACCAAGCGAATTGTGATCCGGCCAGCCGGTGAGATGCAGAGATTTTTTACGCTGGACCGGGTCGAGCGCGAGCTGGCCCCGGAGGATCTGCTCATCTGCGATGGCGCGACGCCTGTCGCCCTCGCGGGGATCATGGGGGGGGAGAATTCAGAGGTGCGATCGGATACCCATTGTGTCTTGCTCGAAAGCGCCCACTTCGATCCCTTGACGATCCGGCGCAGCGCCAAGCGCTTGGGGCTTCACAGCGAGGCGGCCCACCGCTTTGAACGGGGCGTCGATCCAGAGGGAACCCTCTTTGCCCTGGACCGCGCGGTCTCTCTCCTGGCTCAGGTGGCGGGCGCCATCCCGGTTCCAGGCGTGGTCGATTGTTACCCGGGCCGGAAAAAGGGCCGGCCGCTTTGGCTGCGCGAAGAGAGGGTGAAAAGGCTCCTGGGGATCGAGCTGAAGCGGGGAGAGATAGAGAAGATCCTAAAGTCCCTCGGGATCAAGATTCAGGGCCGCTCCCGGAGCGGGATACAAGTCTTTCCCCCTTCCTATCGGAGCGATCTCAGCCGCGAGGTCGACCTCATCGAGGAGCTCGCCCGCATCCACGGCTATGAGAAGATCCCGTCAACGCTCCCGCTCGTCAGACCTCGAGGCAGCAGCGCCGACCTGCGTCTGCGGCGCGAGCGCGCCCTGCGCTCTTTTCTCGTCGGAGAGGGATTGACCGAGCTGATCCATCTCCCCTTTACCTCGAGGGAGATGAACCAACGTCTCTGCGGTCTGGGCGACGAGCCCAGGGCGCCGGTTTTGCTCCTCAATCCGTTGGTGCAGGAGAATTCCGAGATGCGCTTGAGCCTGATCCCCGGCCTGGTGGAAAGCCTGCGCCACCACGTCGATCAAAAGGCGCGCGGCCTTTCCGCCTTCGAGCTCGGCCGGATCTACTCCCTCAAGCCCAAAGAGGAGAGGCAGCATCTGGCCGGCCTGCTCTACGGGCAGAGGGAGCGCAGGGGGCTCAGGGCAGGGGAGATGCCTCTGGGCTTCCTCGATCTCAAAGGTCTGGTGGAGGGTGTCTTAGAGCTGATCGGGGTGGAAGAAAGGGTTGTCTGGTCGAGCGCCGACACCCTCCCCTATCTTCATCCTGGAAGGGCAGCCTCTGTAGGATATGACGGGTCGCACCTGGGCTACCTGGGCGAAGTCCACCCGGACCTGGCTGAGACGCTGGGCCTTCCGCCCTTTCTCATCTTTGAACTTGACTTCGAGAGATTGGTTCAGTATGCTCCGCCCCAATTAACGGTTCGTTCCCTACCTCGATTCCCATCAGTGGAGCGGGACCTGGCGCTGGTGGTGAAAGGGGCGTTCCCGGCTCAGCGGATCATTGACTGGATCAAAGGGCTCGGTCATTCTCTTATTGAGGATGCGCAGGTGTTTGATCAGTACCGTGGTGCCCCGATCCCCGAAGGCAAGAAGAGCCTGGCCTATACGATCTCCTACCGGGCCGAGGACAGGACCTTAACCGACGCCGAGGTGAATGGCCTGCATCAGGATCTGGTCGCGCAGATAAGCCAAGTCTTCGGCGCCCAGCCCCGGGAATAATCCATGAGGATTCGATAAGGGAGAGGTGAGCGATGACCAAAGCAGATATCATTGGCCGCATCTACGAGAAGGTCGGTTTCTCCAAAAAGGAGGCTACGGATGTGGTCGAGGCTACCTTCGAAGTCATCAAAGACTGCCTGGGAAAAGGGGAGAAGGTGAAGATCTCGGGGTTCGGCAATTTTGTGGTGAACAGTAAGCGGCCGCGCAAAGGGCGCAATCCTCAGACCGGGGAGGAGATCGTCATCGGAGGGCGCAAGGTCCTCACCTTTAAGCCGAGCCAGATTTTTAAGAAGCACCTCAACAACGTCTCCTCCTAAACCACGATGTCCCATCTGCCGGACAAGCTCTATTTCAAGATCGGAGAGGCGAGCCGCATCGTTGGGGTCGAACCCTACGTGCTGCGCTACTGGGAGACTGAGTTCCACCTCCTCAAGCCGGGGAAGTCGCCTTCCCGACACCGTCTCTACAGAAAAAGCGATGTGGAGCTTTTGCTCGAGATCAAGAAGCTCCTCTATGCCGAAGGCTACACGATCGAAGGGGCGAGGAAAAGGCTCAAAGAGGGCAGGAGAGAGGAGCGGCAGCAGCTCAGGCTCCCGCTCTCGGAATCCGCCTATAAAAATGCCCTGATCAAGGCCAAAAAAGACCTCCAGTCCCTGCGCACGATGCTCTCCTGACCCGTCCGCTCAAGATCCCCGCGCCAGAAAGAGGTCCCGGGAGAATCCCACCTCGACTCATGTCGGCACCCCGGTCCATCAAGCTGGAATCTTAAACCATCGATTGACCTGAATGCGCAGGGGTGTTACTTTGGCCTGGAGCGTCGGGGCGTAGCGCAGCCTGGTAGCGCACACGCTTGGGGTGCGTGTGGTCACCGGTTCAAATCCGGTCGCCCCGACCATTCCTTTCTTCAATATCACCGATAACCTGGTGTAGTGAGTCTAACACTTCTTTACTTAAGCAATGTCACCCTGAACGAAGTGAAGGGTCTCATGTATTTGGAAAGACGAGATTCTTCGCTTCGCTCAGAATGACAATCAAAGTAAAGGG
>Ga0184634_10000451_pt1 | contig 10490 bp, 11 predicted proteins | sample PLM31_200_b1_FD_133016 | JGI IMG/M metagenome (GOLD analysis project Ga0184634, IMG submission 133016) | Groundwater sediment microbial communities from an aquifer in East River, Colorado, USA - PLM3-1_200_b1 | ecosystem: Environmental > Terrestrial > Soil > Riparian zone | place: USA: East... | reverse complement strand
GCCCAAAGCCTCGCACTACCTTACGCCCATCGTGATGACCATTCCGCTCCAACTGCTGGCCTATTATATCGGGGTGCATCGGGGCACGGATGTGGATCAACCGCGTAATCTTGCCAAGAGCGTGACGGTCGAATAATGGCCCTCTTCGAACGAGGGTCGGCGCAGATCGCGCGCACGCTCAGTTCGCTCAAGCACCGCAATTACCGCCTGCTCTTTTTCGGCACCAGCCTTTCCCACGTCGGCGATTTCATCCAAGCGATGGCGCAAAGCTGGTTGGTCTGGACCATGACCGGGTCGCCATTCTTGCTCGGCCTGGTCGGTTTCTGCCAGGCGTTGCCGCGCCTGCTTTTGGGTGCTGTCGGCGGAGCTATCGTCGATCGGGTGGAGCGGCGCCGCTTGCTGATCTCGACCCAAGTGCTGGCGATGATCCAGGCGTTTCTCTTCTGGGCGCTGGTTTATTTCGACCACATCCAATTCTGGCACGTTCTGTTTTTGGTCCTGTTTCTCGGTACAGTGAATACCATCAATCAAACCGCGCGCCACTCACTGATCAATAACTTGGTCCCGCGCGAAGATCTCATGAACGCCATCGCGCTCAATTCTTCGATGGCGAATTTGGCAAAGATTATCGGCCCGTCCTTGGGTGGTGTCCTCATCAGCATCATCGGCATCGCCGGTTGTTTGTTCTTCAATGCGGTGAGTTTCCTTACCATCATCGGGACGCTGATCGTCATGGAGTTTCCCCCGGTTAGAATCAAGACGAGCGAAGGAGCGCCGTTTTGGCAAGAGGTCAGCGAAGGATACCGCTTTTTGCGCGGCGAGCGGCGGCTGTTCTCGATTATCCTATTGACCTATGGCGTGGCGCTCGTGGGCACGCCTTATTCGCGCTTTCTCCCGGTGTTCGCTACCGATGTGCTGCACGCCGGGCCGTCGACGTTCGGTTTGTTGCTGGCAGCTCCCGGCATCGGCGCTGTTATCGCCGGCTTGGGCATCGCCTCATTCGTCAAATTGCGCCGCCGCATGCATTTCATCGCGATGAGCGTCTACGCTTTTTCGTTGTTCCTGATTTTGTTTTCTTTTTCACGTTCGCTGCCGTTATCCATTTTATTTTTAGTACTTGTCGGCGCCAGCAATATCGCCATTCGCGCCGTGGCCAACACCGTTGTGCAGATGGAAACGCCGCCCCATTTACTCGGCCGCATGCTGAGCTTGTACTTCATGGATAAGGGACTGTGGTCGTTCGGCACGCTTTTCATCGGCAGCGTCGCCCACGTGGTCGGCACGCCGCGCGCCATCGCGATATCCGGAGCGGCATGTGCGATCGCGGCTTCCGCGTTGCTTTACCAGCAAAGGCAGGCACGGGAAAGCCAGCTGGCGAAAGGTTTAGACCGTCACATCGCGCAATAATCGTGCGGCGTCTTCAGGCGCCACCGAATTGATGTGCATGCCCGAGCCCCACTCGAAACCGGCGGCTCTGGCGATCTGCGGCAAGATTTCGATGTGCCAGTGGTAGTGGACGCTCTGAGTTTCCCGCGGCGGTATCGAGTGGATTATGTAATTGAACGGCGGATTATCGAGAGCGTGGTTTAGTCTCGTGATAATTTCCTGCAGGGCGGAGGAGAGAGTTAAGATATCCTGGTCGGAGGATTGTTCGAATGCCGCCGCGTGATGTTTGGGTAAGATCCAGATTTCGTAAGCGAAGCGCGGCGCAAACGGGCAAGACGCGACGAAATGCGCAGAGTTCAGAACGACGCGTTCGCGCTGTCTCAATTCCCGCTCGATCATTTCGCAATAGATGCAACGACCAGTTGATTCATAGTGCCGCTTCGTGCCGTTGAGCTCACCGGCGGCTTGCGCCGGTACCGTCGGCAACGCGATCAACTGCGAGTGAATGTGTTCGAGGGTAGCGCCGGCGCGATCGCCGTGATTTTTGTATAGGAGAATGTAGCGCCAACGGGGATCTTTTGTCAGCTCGCGCATGCGCACTCGATAGGCGCGCAATATTTGGCTGATTTGCTCGACGCCGAGCGCGCCCATGTTGACCACATGGTCGGGGCTTTCGATGATCACCTCATGGACGCCGAGACCGTAGCGCGATTCGTAGATGGGATCGGGTGCGAAGATTCTCGCGTCGGAGTCGACCAGAGCAGGGTATTTGTTCGACACCACGCGCACGCTCCAGCCGGGCGAATTGGCCGGCGATGTTTCGTTTCGATAAGCCATCACTTCGGGCGGCGTCATCGCCTCGTTGCCGGCGCAAAATGGACAGGGTTCTGAACGCGCCGCATCATTCATTTCGCCAATCTGACGCGGCCGTTTTTCTCTTTCGGCGGCGATGATAACCCACCGGCCGGTGACCGGGTCTTTTCTCAGTTCAGGCATGGAAATTCACTACGACGCCGAGTGCCGTGTCAGTTGGCAACGCTGACATTGGCGTTAAATCCCTTGGCGTAAAAATAAAACTCCGACGAGCCCTGGCGAGTCGCTTCCGGTTTGGTTCGCTGTACCGAAGAAAAATCGCGCTTCAATTCATCGGTGAAGAGTTGGAGATCGTCGCTGATAAAACTTTTGATCAGTATTGCGCCGCCTGGTCGTAATATTTCGACCGCAACTCGCAGCGCAGTTCGATTGAGGTCTAAGCAACGCGCCATGTCGGCATCGCGAATGCCGCTCAGTTTGGGCGCCAGGTCCGACAATACACAGTCGGCTCGGCCACCAAGAAGCTCCTTGATCTTCGCTTGGATCTCCAGAGCGGCAATGTCGCCCGCGAGAAGGAAAATATTGCTCTGGTTAAACGGTTTGATCGATTGTAGATCGACGCCGATTACTTTGCCGTTCTGACCGACAATCTTGCCAGCGACTTGCAGCCAGCCGCCGGGCGCCGCGCCGAGATCCACAACCGCGTCGCCGGAGTGCAAGAGGCGCAAACGTTGTTGCAATTCGAGCAATTTATATGCGGCGCGCGAGCGATAGCCCTCCTGTTTGGCTTTCTTATAGTAGCGGTCGTGGGGGATGTAAGTCATTTTCTAGAAATGAGACGCGTTACGGCAATTCTGACCGGTTCGAGAGCGAAAAAAAAGCCCAGCCTTCATCAGGCTGGGCTTTGAAACGGCAATTTAAATTCGCCTAGCGTGCTGCCCTCACCTGAAACTCGACGCGGCGGTTGACGGCGCGCGCCCAGTCGGTCTCCTGTGCGATCAAGGGTTTGGTTTCGCCAAGGCTGGCTGCCGACATGCGGCCGGGCTCAATCCCCTGAGCGGAAAGCTCGCTCATCACAGTCTGGGCGCGACGCTGTGCGAGCTTTTGATTGTACTCATCGCCGCCCCTGGTGTCCGTGTGGCCTTCGATAACGATGATTAGATCGGCCTTATCTTTAAGTCGTTGTGCCGCCAGAAAGACTTGGCCCTTGCCGAGATCTGAAAGCTCCGCGGAATCGAAGCGAAAAGCCACTGCCGGGAATAGGATCCTTTCCACTTCGACGATCTTGGCGACTTCCTTGATGACGAGTTTTTCTACGGGCACTTCGACAACTCGTACTTTTTCCGCGGTCACGACGGGAGCCGTTGTTGCCGACTGCATTGCGGCTTGTTTGAGTGGCACACGTTTAGTCACGCCGTAGTCCTGCATCGGCTGCGGCTCGGCCAAGACCGGCGGATGCGAACGATGGCCAAAAAAGGCTTCCTGGGGCTCGGTCGCGCTCACAAGAAAATGAAATGGCCGAAATACGAGCCATTCGGCTAACCAGCCGACTGGATAGGCCAAGTAAGCGGCAACTCTCAACGGATGAGATTGGCTGTCGTCATATTCATCCGGTGCCGCAAGAGCCAACTGGGCGCTCAGACTGAAGACGCAAAGAAGACCGATCACCAAGATTCGTGCTCGCTTCATAAAAACCCTCCTTGGAGGTATCGCGAATTATGAGTTTAAGTGCTGCCATTTTCTTTGTCAAACTTATCTTCGACGGTGTTCCTTGTAAGTGAGCGCGGCATGGTTTATGAAAAGGGTCAAAATTTGCCTCAAACTGTTCAGTTCTTGTTTCCCTGGCTAAACCAATACCGGAATTCATATGGGGCTAGTGATCGAACGAAACGAACGGGTACTCAGGATCACCTGGGATCGCCCGCCTTTGAATGTTTTTGATATCGCGCTTTTGCGGCAGCTGGATCGTGCGCTCGATGATTGTGCCGCGGACCTCACCGTCGATGTCGTCGTGTTGCAGGGCGCTGGTGAGCGGGCGTTTTCCGCAGGAGTGGACATTCGGGAGCACACGATTGAAAAGGTCCCCGACATGCTCGACGTCGTGCACGGTGTCATTCGCAAGCTCCTGGCCTTACCCCAGGTTACCATCGCCCTAGTTCGCGGCGTCTGTCTCGGCGGCGGCTGCGAAGTCGCCAGCTCGTGTGACTTGATCGTCGCTTCGGAAGATAGTTCCTTTGCCACGCCCGAGATTCATGTCGGCTGCTACCCGCCGGTGGCCTTGGCGCGCTTTGCCGGCTTGATCGGTTATCATCGGGCGGCCGAAATGATTCTCACCGGGCGCCGTTTTTCCGCTCGCGAGGCGCAAGCTATGGGATTGATCAACCGGGTTGTCGCCGATGATGAGCTTGACAGAGGAATAAAAGCTCTGCTGGAAGAGCTTCTCGGCAAAAGCGGCGCGGTGCTGCGGCTTACATTGAAAGGTTTGCGCGAGCTGTCATTGCAAGGATTCTCCGAGGCCCTCAAGCGCTCCGAGCAAATCTACTGCGCGGATCTGCTCCAGACCCACGATGTCGAGGAAGGCGTCAAAGCGTTTCTCGAAAAGCGCGCGCCGAAATGGCAGCATCGCTAAATGTCATCACCCAGAATTCTCATCATGTAATCTCCCGTCAGTCGTGCGCCGCGAACGCTTGCGGCAACGCTGTTTCAGCGCCGACGACGATGAAGGCTTCACCGCGATAGTGGCCCGCTCGGTTTTCAATCGATGATCGGTGTGTTAGTTTTCTAGCTGCATGCCTGATTTTGAAGTCAAGATCGCCACGGAGCCGAGCGAGATCGAGCAGGCTCAGCGGCTGCGATTTCAAGTTTTCAACCTGGAGCTCAACAAAGGATTGAAATCGTCTTACGAGCGAGGTCTGGACATCGACGAGTTCGACGCCTATTGCGATCACCTGATTGTCCGTGATCTCAAAAGCGGAGACGTCGTCGGCACCTACCGTTTGATGCAGGGCTCCCAGGCACGCCGACATATCGGCTTTTATTCCGAGAAAGAATTCGACTTGTCCCGTATCAAACTTCTCGATGGTGAATTGATGGAGCTTGGCCGCTCCTGCGCGCGCAAAGATTTCCGTGATCGGGCGCTCATCCCGCTCATGTGGGAAGCGATCGCCGAGCAGGTTCGCAAGCACAACGTAAGATACCTTTTCGGTTGCGGCAGCTTATATACGACCGATATAGCCGATGTGAGCGCCATGTTCACTGTGCTCAAGAACAAATACTACGCTGCGGATAGCTATCGAGTCTCACCCCTGGACGAATGTAACTTCAGCGGCCTCGCCGACGATGTGCCAATCACCGATGAGCCGGCACTGTTTCAAAAATTGCCGAGTTTGATCAAGGGCTATTTGCGAATCGGCGCGCTGGTTTGCGGACCGCCAGCGCTGGACCATGAATTCGGCACCGCTGATTTTTTCTTGTTGTTGGATTTCGGCGCGCTAAAAGAAGAATATCTTAAGCGTCTCGGATTAACGGACGTTAAGGTCAGCGATGCGCCTGCTTAAATTGACCGCTTTCCTATCGCTATGGGTTTTCTTTTTCGCCTTGGCGGCGATGGTTCATTTGTGGGTTTTCATTCTCGGGCTGCCAAATCGCTGGAAAATTATCAGTCGAGTGAATCGAAATTTTACCCTTTTACTCCGACTGATCCTCAACATCAAAGTTACCGTGACGGGTGACGAGGGCCAAATGGAACGGGGCGGTTACGTCATTATCGCCAACCATGTAAGTTATGTCGACGGGATCGTTCTCGGCAGCATCTTTCCGATCCTATTCGTCTCCAAACGAGAGGTGAAGAGTTGGCCGGTGGTCGGCCAATGGAACGTCCTGTGCGGAACGATTTTTATTAACCGGCAGAAAAAAGAGGAATCGGGGTCAACGGTCGACGAGATCGCGCGAAAACTCAAGCAGGAGGCAAATGTTCTCTTGTTTCCCGAAGGCACGTCGACGAACGGCGAAAAATTGCTGCCCTTTCAAACCGTGCCTTTCGCGGCGCCGCTGCGCAACCGATCGATCATCGTTCCGGCGACGCTCACCTACAAGACCATCGATGACAAGCCGGTCAGCGTGGCCAATCGAGATACGGTCTACTGGTACGGTGAAATGGACTTCGTATCGCATTTTTGGAAACTGCTGGGGCTTCACAGCATCGAAGCACTGGTGACCATCCAGCCGAGAATCGAGTGTTTTCATTATGCCGACAATTCGGCGGGACGAAAAAAACTCGCCGAGGACTGTTACAACCGAGTCCTCGGCCGAGTTGTCGAAAAAGAAACGATCGATGAAGAAGACGAAGAGAGTATCGCAGAGCAGTCTTCGAAGTTATTTCCCGGTTAGCTGCTTCTTGATGTTGTCGACAAATTCTTTGAGCATGGTATCCGCTTTCTTGCGAATGATCGGCTGACCGAATTCACCGATCTTGCCCAAAATATTCACGTCGGTTTCGACGACCAACTCGGTCTCGTTTGCGCTGAGCTCTTTGAGCGTCATGCGGGTCTTGCCGTTGACCGCGCCGGCCGCCATGCGATCTTTTGCCTCGGCACGCAGCGCCGCGCGCCAATCGTTTTTGTTTTGCTCTTCGAGGATTATCTTGCCCTGCAGATTGAGCTTGATCGGACCCACGCGAATGGTCAGCACGCCTTCGTAGGTCGTATCGTCGATCTTGCTTACTGATTCAACGCCAGGCAGCGACTTGGCCACTTTGGGCACGTCCATCAGAAAATTCCACAGCGGTTCACGGGCTACGGGAATCTGTGCAGTCTGGCTAAACTTCACCGTCTCTTACCCTTCTTTTTAACAGCTTTTTTCTTGGCCGGTTTCGGCGCCGACTTGGCTCGTGCCTGCTGGCGAATATCGGCGAGGGCTTTCTCCAGCGCGCGCCGAACGAATACCGCGGCCATGTCTTTCTTGTACGCCGCCGAACCGCGAAAATCGCTGACCGGATCGACGGCTTCTTTGGCCTTCTCGCCGGCTGCGGCGAATGCTTCCGCCTTCAAAGGCTGGCCGCGCAAGAGGGCTTCGGCAGCCGTTGCGCGGATCGGCGTTACGCCGACGCTGCCCAGGGCGATTCGCACATCCGCGATATTCTTCTTGGCTTTGTCCAGCGTCAAGACCGCGGCAGCCGAGACCGTTGCGTAGTCGTCCGCAGTTCTCGGTAGGAATTTGATGTAGGCTGCGCCGGTATTGGGAGCTAATTTAGGAACGAAAACTTCGGTGATGATTTCGTCGGGATTCAAAACCGTTTCGTAATAATCCTTGAAGAATTCATCGAGCGGTATAACCCGACTGCCGTTCGCCGAAGTCGCCTTTAAAGTTGCGCCGAGGGCGATCAGGCTCGGCGGCGGGTCTTGATTGGGATCCGCGTGCGCCAGACCGCCGCCCACAGTCGCCATGTTGCGAATACGCAGCGTGGCGACGTGATGATAGGTCTCCGCCAGCATGGGCAAGCGACGCCGCAGCAGCGACGAGCTTTCGACTTCGCGGTGCGTCGCCAAGCCGCCGATGCTCAGTCCGCCGTCCTTCACTTCAACCCCGTTCAAGCCGCGCACGGAACGAAGACTGACCAAACAGCTGGGTCGCACCAGGCGCTGTATCATCATGATCACCAGCGCGGTGCCGCCGGCGATCAATTTAGCGTCGGCGCCGAACTCTTTCAGCGTCGCATGGACTTCTTTGAGATTTTTCGGGGTGCGGTATTCGAAAGGTATCATGGCTGTGTCCTTTTATTTGGCGAATTGGTGGGCTTTCTGGATCGATTCGATGATTTTGTAGTAACCGGTGCAACGGCAAAGGTTACCCATCATCCAGTCTTTGATCTCGTCCTCATTGGGCTTGGGATTTTCTTTGAGCAACGCGGTTGCCGCGACAACTTGGCCCGGCGTGCAAATACCGCACTGGAATCCGCCGTATTGGATGAAACTCTTTTGCACCGGGTTGAGCTCGCCGTTTTTGGCCAGCCCTTCGACGGTGGTGATGTCGCGCCCCTCCACCATGACTGCCAAAGTCAGGCAGGAACTGATCATGTCACCGTCCATCAAAACGGTGCAGGCGCCGCACACCCCGACGCTGCAGCCTTCTTTCGTACCGGTTAATCCGAGATCGTAACGCAAGCAATCGATCAGGAGGCGATTTGTTGGAACCTCAGCCTCGACTCTTTTGCCGTTGACGCGAAATTTGATCTTCTTGTTCATCGCTGTTCCTTTCGCCGAATTCTATCGCGTGGAATTTTTTGTGGAGACCGGAAAAGCCCACTAGGGCTCTCTTATAGAAAGAAATTTCCTAAACTGCAAGCCGTATTTGCGCCAAAAACCAGTGAGATTTCCGGCTAATTCGCCGCCGCTCGTCCGCTTCCGCATGTTGCGCCGCGGCGAGCCGCCAACCACCAAGAATAGTGTTCGAGAACTGAACGCGCGGATCAAAACTCGATCACTGATCGAATGCTTTTACCTTCATGCATGAGGTCAAAGGCTTCGTTGATCCGTTCCAACGGCAGTTTGTGTGTGATCATCGGGTCCAATTTGATCTCGCCGCTCAAATATTTTTCCACATAGCCGGGCAGTTGGGAGCGGCCCTTGACGCCGCCGAACGCGGTGCCTCGCCATACCCGGCCGGTGACCAACTGAAATGGCCGCGTACTGATCTCTTCGCCGGCCGCGGCGACGCCGATGATGATCGACTCGCCCCAACCTTTGTGGCAACACTCGAGAGCCGCACGCATGGTTTTGACGTTGCCGATACATTCAAACGAATAATCGACGCCGCCGTCGGTCATCTCGATGAGCACCTCTTGGACCGGGCGGCCGTTGTTCTGTGGAGCGATGAAATCGGTGGCGCCCAAATTTTTCGCCATGTCAAATTTATCACGGTTGGTGTCGATGGCGATGATGCGCTCTGCTTTGGCCATGACAAGCCCTTGAATGACGCTCAAGCCAATACCCCCCAGACCAAACACGGCGGCAATTGAGCCTGGTCGCACCTTCGCTGTATTCAGCACTGCGCCGATGCCGGTTGTAATGCCGCAGCCGAGCAAACAAACTTTGTCCAGCGGCGCCGCCGGGTTTATCTTGGCGACGGCGATTTCCGGCAATACGGTATATTCGGAGAATGTCGATGTGCCCATGTAGTGAAAGATCGCTTTTCCACCGATCGAAAAGCGCGATGTCCCATCCGGCATGACGCCTTTGCCTTGAGTTGCCCGGATTGCGCCACACAAATTGGTGCGTCCGGAGCGGCAAAATTTGCATTCGCCACATTCTGGAATATAGAGCGGAATCACGTGGTCGCCGGCTTTCACCGAGGTCACGCCTGCGCCGACTTCCATGACGATGGCGCCGCCTTCATGCCCCATTATCGCGGGGAAGAGCCCTTCGGGATCCTTGCCGGAGAGCGTGTAGGCATCGGTGTGGCAGACGCCGGTGGCGGCGATTTTCACAAGCACTTCACCCGTTGCCGGGCCGGCGACTTCGACTTCCTCGATCACTAAGGGTTTGCCCGCTTCCCACGCGACGGCTGCTCGCGATTTCATAACTCCTCCTGTGAATAATTACCGGGTTGAAGAGGCTCCAAGCCATGACGATGCTGATGATTCGGAGCCTGCTCGACTTTTAGCAAATCAGATGGGATTTGAAAAACGTGAGAGGAAAGGCTGCTCTGGATATCTCCACGCATCCTCGTTGGAAATTTTTGGGTTCTGAGTGTGTTTCAACGAAGGCCGCCGTAATTTGACTAGTTTTGACTCGCGATTTTCTTGGCCGGCCGACGACCGTCGTGGATTGAAGAGGACGCGGCAACGTCCGGTCCTGTCAACCATTACGGAACTTCCGAGTGATTGCGCGGAACTTTTAGCCTGTTGCAAATGTTCCATGGTTTGTGGGAAAGGATAGGAAAACTTTGGTTAGAAGGAGGTGTCGTATGATTCTCGAAATGAGGACTTATGTGCTCAAACCCGGCATGACCAACAACTTCGTGGAACGCTTCGCCGAAGGGCTAACGGCGCGTTTGCAGTTCTCGAAGCTGCTGGGGTTGTGGCTTTCGGAGGTCGGAGGTTTAAACCGTGTAGTGCACGTCTGGCCCTATGAAAATTTTGAAGACCGCGAGCGAATCGGCGGCGAAGCCAGAAAAACCGGCAAGTGGCCGCCGAAGACTCAGGAGTTTATCGTCACGCAGGAAAACAAGATCATCCAGCCGGCGCCTTTCTCGCCGCCGCTGCCCGAAGGCAAGCTCGGAAATCTCTATGAGTT
>Ga0184634_10000450_pt1 | contig 10492 bp, 8 predicted proteins | sample PLM31_200_b1_FD_133016 | JGI IMG/M metagenome (GOLD analysis project Ga0184634, IMG submission 133016) | Groundwater sediment microbial communities from an aquifer in East River, Colorado, USA - PLM3-1_200_b1 | ecosystem: Environmental > Terrestrial > Soil > Riparian zone | place: USA: East... | reverse complement strand
ATGTAATTACATTAGAATACTTACCTGGAACAAAAATAACAGATATCAGAACACTAAATCAACACAACATTGATAGGGCAAAACTAGTGTATCGAATACATAGGCTTTTTTTTAAAATGTTGCTGCGTCACAGTATATTTCATGCCGATCCACATCCAGGTAATATATCCGTAAGTAACAATGGTACAATAATACTCTATGATTTTGGAATGGTTGGAAGACTTGATGATGAAACAAGAAGAAGATTGGTCAGACTGTATCTTGGTCTTGTAGATAAAGATCCAGTAAGAACTACTGATGTGTTGATAGAACTAGGAACGCTTGAGGCTTCTGTTGATAGAAGATTAGTAGAAAAAGGTCTTGAACTAAGTATTCAATCATTGCACGGTAAAAAGGTGGATAGAATGGAAGTAAAGGCTCTTCAAGACTTGGCCAATAAAACTTTGAGCAGATTTCCGTTCCGATTACCTAAAAATCTTGCACTGTATATGCGAATGGCATCAATTCTGGAAGGTATCTATCATTATCATAACGTAAAATTTCAATTTGTTCGTGTATTAGTAAATCTGCTTGAAGAAGAAGGATTAATTAAGGACGCTTATTTTGAAGAATTTAAGAGATATGTAAGTAGATTTGCAAAGGGTATAGAAGTCTCAAGCGAACTTGCACCCATGATAAAACAATATTTGACTGATCAAAAAACAGCCGATACGCGTAAAAAGAATTCAAACGTTTTACCTATAAGTATTATATCATCTTCTATTTTTATTGGATCTACATTAATCTTTCCTTATGAAAGGAATATGTCCTATCTTGGATTTGCTTTGTCTGCTGTATTATTGTTTGGCACCTTGATATTTAATAAAATCAATAAAATATGAAATTTGCGATATTTTTTTATTTGATGGAATAAAAAGACGCCATTTCACATCCCTTTGATTTATACCAATTAACGGATAGCTTCAAATAGTAACAAGAAACATACATTTTGACGATGTTGTTACAATGTGAAATTTTATTCATTTTGAGGTAAAGGCAATATAATTTTGTCTTCACAGATAGTGTAGTATTACTAGTTCATTTTTTCTAACATTTGTATGTCTCATCCTTCAGCGTTATTTAATGGAAGATAATGCAGAATCTACATACACAATAATTTTAGAAATTATCTGACCAACTTCGTAAGAAGACAATGAACCTAAATTCAAAAGCTATACTGCTTCCGTCAATAGCCCTTATTGATCAGTGTAGTAGTTAGTACACCTACAGCAAGCAACGCCTACGCCGAAGACCCATTTGATAACAAAATAGACCAGGATATAGATGTAAAACACACAAATTCTTGATGAAACTGGAGTCGGAGATAATAATGCAGATTGCGAATTCAATGATAGCAATACCGTTGGTCTAATTACCGTAGAGGGTGAAAAAAATAAAGTAGATTCAGATCTTGACTTTAAGCATATCAATGATTGTGATGAGTCTGGTGATGGAAATAACCACAGTTTCTGTCATGATAACTCAGATACAGATATCGGAGATATCACCGTTTTAGAAGTGCCATAGAACTAACAGACTAAAACAGTGAATGTAAAAACTCCCTTTTTTATTTTTTTCTACTAGTTATCTTAAGTAGATTTATATTTAATTGAACTTTTATTTGTATCATGAAATTATTACATGGTAGTCCTGGATTTGGTACTCAGCTTACCGAGAAAGAAATTGTAAAATTTCTCTCAGATAGTAAGCTAAACCTTCACCTTGGAACCGTTGATGAGGAACACTATCCAAATATACATCCTACATGGTATATTTATGATGATTCTCAGGATGCAATATTTATTGAAACTAGTAAACAATCTAAAAAGATCAATAACTTAAAAAAGAACGATAAAATTTATTTTTGTGTTGATGATGGAAATCCACCATATAAAGGGATAAGAGGTAAAGGGAGCGTTAGAATTTTGACCGACCCGGATGCAAATCTTCCAATAGCAGAGAAAATAATGTTAAAGTATCTTGGCAGCACCGATCATCCAATGGCAAAAGTATTGCTCGAAAATGTAAGAAATGGAAATTCGGTGGTACTGGAAATTATGCCGAAGTATTACTCTACATGGGACTATAGTAGAAATAGTTAATCGATAATTTAGAATCTATAAACTTTTTAAATTTAAAGCTATTTATTTGAAAGTAAAATTTACAGTTTTTTACTTTTTTTAGTAATTGGTTATATTGTTAATTGTTAGACTTTAAGTCTACAGTACAAGCACAATTAACTAGCTTATCTGAATTTTATTTTGTTTCACAATCACCAAATTCATGATCGCCCTAGTCAGAATGAAAACTAGTGATTCTATCCATACCAGTATCACATCTAAGTAATCTCCTCCCCGGCCACCGCTTAATGTATCATTCCCGGGATCACCATAAAGGCGATCATCGGTATGGAGAATATATCTTTTGAAAACGTAGACTTACATAAAATAAATCATCAAACTGGTTTAGAAGATTGGTTTAACTTTGATCGTGGGACCAATAAAAAAGAAAAACAAACCTCAATGTCCGATTTTGCATGATATTTTATCTAGATAATGTGATAAAGAACGATAAAGTAATGAAATCAGAATGGATGAGTCAAATTTAAAATGTATCCAAAATTTAAGTGAAGACTGGACCGAATAAATGGTGGTTAATATGATAGATTAGAGATTGACAATGCATAAAGGCATAAAAAAGAATTCCTCTTTGGGACGTATTTTCTTAGGGAGCGAAAGAATAATGTGTTAAAAACAATATTTGTTTTGCATCTGTAGAACTTTTTAATATAATTTACATTCTAATCATTAAATAGTCTATGAACGTAATATATTCATAGAAAATTGACTATAAACCATAAAATAAATCCAAATCAAACGATCGTAATCTACATGTCATCTTGTTTAATTGGATTTTTGATGTTAGGACTCTTGTATTTGTCTCCCGGATTTAGTCTTATGAATTATCCATTACTGGCACAGGAAAATGATGACTTGAAAACTAATGATGGAATGAGTTTAGCATCCAATTTTTCTGCTAATACTTCTGGAATATCACCTAACGACCTAGGGGATCGGTTTACAATTTCATGTAGTGATTTTAAAAAATTATTTGACGCACTAACTTCATTAAATATAGGCAATGAAGTCACAAAAGGTAGCATAAATCAATCCACGCTAAACGGCGTGGAAAATATCTTTAATATTTATGCCGGGAATTGTTCTCAGCTTGATGAATATGAATTTGAATAGAATCGTATGATCAGCAGGTTATGCATATTGTAAACCATTCAAATCAATTGCTTTTAGACAGCTTTTTTACTCCTCTTGAATTTCTTAACTAACATTATAGTTATAACCGAACCGATAGCAGTGACTGTGGCCGTGATAGGAATAGTTAATGTTGTTAATTCTGCCGAAAAAGCGCCTGATACCCGTATCGGGAAGTCAAAGGTAAGTTGTTTATTTGAATCATCGGAATCTTCAATGGCAAGATTATTTAAAATATCAATACTTAAGAGAAATACACCTGCTTTATTGAATATATAGTCATACGTGTAGTGTCCACTTGATAAAAATATTGGATCTGTTCTAATTAATTCCTTATTTTCATCAGATATTCTAATCGCAATGGGTGTATCTATTATTGGATTGTTACTAACTGTTGTTATTCTTATGTTGATACTGGTTTCACGTCCCGAAATTGGATTAGAGGGAATAGTGTTGATTTGAATATCATAATCTCCAATCCGTTGTCGTAAAGAATTATTCAGTAAATCGGCATATACCGAATGAAACGTTGATACTGAACAGATGATAAAAATGATGACAAATGAAAAAAATCTTATGCGTTCCAAGTTCTTGTTTCAGGGTAATCCTTATTGCATTCTGAAAATTCAATTTTCTTGTACGATACCTTGTTCCTCAGTAAAAGATCATAGTAAGTCTTATCGTCCAGTAGATAGTAAACTCTCATGTTATCTATTGATTCTCATATGACTGGCATGTTTTTTTTGCCCTAAAATGAACATTTCCACTGTCTGAAACATAGATATTTCCAGAAGAATCAATCGCAATATCATGTGGGATCAAGAATTGATCATCTCGACATCCAAGAGATCCCCACTTTGTAACAAAATCACCTTCACTGTTGAATTTTTGGATACGTACATTTCTTGTGTCTACAACATATACATTACCTTCCTTATCGGTCACTATGCCATGATCTTCTACAAAGTGACCATTGCCATATCCGTATCCACCCCATTTTGTGATAAATTTACCTTGATTATCAAATTTTGCGACATAAGAATTGTTTCTACCATCAGTAACATAAACTGAGTCATTTGAGTCTGTTGTAATATCATGTAAATGGACAAATTGCATACCTGGCGAATAAGAATTCCATTTGGCCAAAAATTTCCCATCATTAGTAAATTTTTGAACCTCAGGATTGTCCTGATCACTTGTATAAACATTATCTTTTGAATCAACTGCTATTCCCCAAGGTTTAATGAATTGACCATCTCCTTTTCCTTTGCTCCCCCACATTGTAATAAAATTACCTTCACTGTCAAATTTCTGAATACGTTGGTCTGCGTAATCAGCGACAAATACATTGCCTTTTGAATCTACGGCCATGCTCTCAGGTTGCAAGAATTGTCCTGGACCAGTTCCGCGTGAACCCCACATTGTGATGAAATGACCATCACTGTCGAATTTCTGAATGTTACATTTTTCCGCATCACTTACGTAAACATTTCCGCTGGAATCAACTGTAACTCCATGCGCATGTAAAAATTGTCCTGGACCTATTCCTTTTGTACCCCAAGCGGAAATTAATGTACCGTTACTATCAAATTTCTTAACATAATGAAATCCCGGAAGATCGTTTGTAACAGCCCCTGATCCATTTGATTTGTTTTGCAACCCAACATTACTAACATATTGAGATTGATCCTTGTTATCTTTACAATTAAGACTTTTGGCATCTTCCGAACTTTGAGAATAAATTGACTGAAAATTCAAAATAGACAAGCTTGATAATATCAGAGTTAGCGACAGGAGAACGGCAAAGATCTTCAAATTAACGTTCAAAGCTTCTAATTTTGCAATTTTCATAAGACCCTATCACCAACCTACGACCTCAATATAGAACATCAATAAGGGGTCCTTAACGACCAAATATAAATTTAAAACTAAAGAAAACAGGAAGTCAAGAGCGGCGTAAAATAATTATCGCCAAGTTTTATCCACTGAATCAGTCATGGTTTTCATTTTCTGTTGAATTAACTGATTCACTTTGCGCATGGTCTTGTCCTTCTTCTGCATGATGGCCTTCTTCTCCATGATCTTCTCCTTCAGCCAAGCCTAGCTTAAATATACCATTTATTAAAGGTGTAATTTTTTCATCAACTATCTTGTCAACTCCGTCAAATGGGCTCTTACTATCTATCTTGTCTTTAAATGAATTCAATGAGCTTCCCAATTCAGTTGAATTTGTATTTCCACTTGGTTTGATTTCATTATACATGTCTATTGCACGCGATATAGCCGCTTGTGCACTCTGATAATCAGCATCATCCACTATCTTAGTTTCATTACTTCCGTTTTCCGTTGCATTTGAGGCAGATGTCTTATTCTCATCATGACCATTTTCTTCCATACCAAGAGCACTACCATAATGTTCCAAACCTTCGCCTACCAAATCATTAACTACTAGCGCTTTTACGGTAACGTTATTGAGCTGTTCTTTATCTATTCTAGCGCTTACAACCTCAGACAATACATCACTAATATTACTAACCTTGTCTTTAACTTCTGATTCTGATGGTGATTTAGATTCAAATGTATTAACAAAATCTGTTAATGTGCTATTAAGCTCAGTCGCAAGTCGAGGGTTTCTTTCGTTGATTTCTTTTGTATCATTTGCCGTTAGGTGTTCAGTGGTGTGATCAGCATGTTCCTTCGCAATGGTAGCGTTTGACGGAAGTTCCTTTTCTGCCAATTGCGATTCTATTTTAATCATTTCAACAATTGTCAAAAAAGAGGCACTTTCATCTCCAGAAAAAGTGTGGCCAAACAGAGATATGTTCATAGTTGGATTGAAAGCAATTAATAATACAAGCACCGGTATTGAAAAATATACTAATATATTCATTGAAAACCATGTTATAATTCAGCATAATAATAGCATTATGGTACATCTATCGAATTCAGAATTGTTTAGGTTGAACAACGAGGTAGGCTGTTGTGGACCTGAAATCGGTTGATTCGTACTCAATATTGTACTATAAACTATAATTTTGAGTAAGTTATTTGTCTTTTAAACAACGGGATATGAAATACAAAAAATTTGTAGTTACAGCTGCTATTGCTGCTCTTTTACTCACGATTGCCTACATTGCAGTTTACTATAAGTCAAATACAGAAGAACAGGTGTTGACATCAAAAAGAAATGCAATATTGGTCTATCTAAAGAAAAAAAATGAAACGAGTTCAAATAACTCATTCATCACAGAGAATGTTAGATCACATTGATGTGTAGCATGTATTCTCACATCCCTGCGATTTAATAAATCGACTATGGGTATAAAAATGGAAATTCCCACTAGATAAAAATTGTAATTCTACATATGTGCTAGAGAATTCATTAATCTTATAGGATCATTAATTTTTGGTTTGGAAAATTCAAAAAATCGCAGCCATATTTGGTAAGTGTCTTTCATATTGTCCAATACAACATATGATTCAATTAGATATATCGAATTATGGAACGATGAAACTATGAGTAAGCTACTACTAATGGTAACAGTGTATTATCCACTTAATCAAATGGTGGACCTATTAAACCGAATGATTGATTACTGTGTTCATAAATAAACTTATGAAAATGACTCTCCAAGGGCTAGAAGAATATCGTAACGGGTCGGTTAGAAAAATTAACACAAAATTTTCGAGTGATGTTTCGATTGAATATCGTGATCAAGCTTTATTGAGATTAAATCTTGTTTTTGTGTCTCAAATATACTACAATGACAGCTATTACCGCCAACGCTGGCACTACATAGTATGTTATGAGTTCATCAGTAGGTATTACCTGATTTGGATTGGTAGCTGATATGTCAAAATCAACTGACATCGGAGTTTGAGAATAAGTGGGATCGCCATTTATCTTAACCAGCAAAGAAACCTGGTAGTCTGCAATTTCCTTAAAAGTGTACGGAAATGTAATATCACTAAATTCATAAAATCTAAACGGAAAATTTTGAATGGTGGACTCATTCAGCTTGTTTTTTATAATAAGTGATGCAAAGATGTTATTTACATTCTGATTATCTCTATCAAGAATACTAAAATTTAGTAAAGTTGAGTTGTCGCCAGCAAAAGGGAGAGATGGATATGGGGCAAAAACTATTTGATAGTTTCCAATATTCTTAGTTGTTCCAAAAAAGTGACCTAAAATGAACTGCGAATGGCCATATTCATTTAAAAATACAAAAACGAACAAAATCAAAAGAAAGACATTTCTGCTATAAATTATTTTTTGCACAGACATCAAGCTAGTGTGTAAAAAATGTTGCATGACCTTATTTTTAACTTTTACAAGTAGGAAAATTTAACCTACGCACCCTGTGGCATTCCCTTTTTAAACCGCAGTACGGTAAATAAATAGGCCGCCATAACAATTCCGGCAATACCAATACCAACTGCAGTTACCGATATTAAATATGAGGCAGTTAAATTTCCTTGTAAACCATTAAGCGATTCTTGAATATCACGAACATCTTCCTGTGACGTATTCAAATCCTTCCTGTTACTTTCAATGTCAATTGATGACTTACTTATCGCATCTTGGATATTCTGACCTATGTTATTTGAATTAGAGGTATCGGGAGATTTGTCAGGAAAAGAAAGGATACTTTTTGATTCTACATCTTCAATCTTAAATTCGCTGTCAACTTTTTGTCCCTTTACATCACCTTGGAGTAATAAAGAATATGGCCCGATTCTAGTTGGAATTATCTTTCCCTCATATGCGCCATCAGTAGTTGGTGAAGGTTCAAAATCTAATTGTTTGGTAATAGTTCCATATTTCACAGATAAAGAAAGATTTGCTAACGCGTTAAGAATCGGTGTTTGGTTACTGCTGCTACTTCCTTTACTTGCCTGCAGGGTTATGCTATTTAGATCAGACACAAGTGGAGGTTCGGATAGCCACCCAACTTCAATAGTGGTATTTCCAAAAGTTTTACTTGTATGTCCAAAGGAAATATCGAGGTAACTTGTAAAAACCAAGAATGATAGAACAAAAGATCCAATACCAAAAATAATTTTAGTCTTTTCCATATGGATTAAATTAAATCTTCATACGTGTTATATCCTTTATCCTCTTATTTCGATTGGTGTACTAGAAAAAAAGGAATAATAAAATAATCAAATCAATATGATTTTTTAGAGATAGATTGATTCATAAATTTGGTTTTGATTCAACTTTTATAGTATCTCGTAAAATTTTACTTTTATTTTCAATAGCATCTTTGACAGCACTCCTTGGTTTTAGTTCAATACAGACCTCATTTGGACATGCATTCGTAATCAATAGTAACCCAGCGCAGTCAGGGTCTATATCATCATCTCCACAACAGGTAAATGTATTCTTTAGTGAACCAGTTGATTTACGTTACAGTCATCTGAGGGTTCTAGATTCAAATGGAAAGCAAGTAGATAATCAGGATGTTCATTACTTAGACAACGATGAATCTACATTGACTGTTTCCGTACCAGTGTTGAAAGATGGAATTTACACCGTATCAACGAATGTTTTATCTCAAACTGATGGTCATGTTACAGATAATGCTTTTGTATTTGCTATAGGGCAGGCTGTGATACCTGCAAATGCATCAAGTATTGCTACACCATCAAAGCTTTATCTACCAGAGGCTATAGCAAGGTTTCCTACTCTATTAGCACAAGTAATGATAGTGGGCGCAACATTTGGAACCCTTTGGATGTGGGGGCCTTTATCGAAAATTGCTTCACTTACTGAATCGATCTCTCAAATCAAAAATAGAGTAAACAAAAGACTAGCAGTTTACTATGTAATTGCTTCAATAATATTGGTATCTTCAAATTTTGCTATACTTTTTTTTCAGGCAATTGCAATAAACGGAAGCATAATTGATGTACTTGATACCCGATTTGGAACTATATTGCTAGAACGATCAATAATATCATTTATTATTCTAGGTCTATCAATATTTGAATTAAGACAATTTAGGAAAAAAAAATCGCATACATTTTCTAGAATGGAGAACGTAGGTTTTTTAACAATAGGAATAATTTTACTTGTTACAACTAGTTTGATTGGACATGGTGCATCGAATAAACAAATAATCCCAATAATTATCGATTTCATACATAATTTGGTTGCATCTCTATGGATTGGTGGTACTTTTTATCTTGCCTTTGTCCTAATTCCAAAATTAAAAGAATCTTCAATGAATTGGTATTACAAATTAGCAACAATTTCAGTATGGATTCCAAGATATACTACTCTTGCTGTGACAGTATTAGGTACGATAATTATCACAGGGCCATTTTTATTGTACATACTCGAAAATAATTTAAATTTGGTGATTGGTTCCTTATATGGTACCTTTTTAATTACCAAGCTCACAATTGCAGGATTAATGGTTATTTTAGGGGGATATAGCAGTATCTTTATTTACAAACAGGTCATCAATATACTGAAAATAGGACAGGTTATCAAAAACAAATCGAGTAATTCCAAATTTTCAAGTGAACAACCAGAAAATGAAGGGAAAACAGAATCGATAATTTCCAAATTTGGAAGAGTACTTATAATTGAATCTATACTAGGAATTGCACTGCTTATTAGCGTAGGCCTGTTGGTAAATACTGGCGTTCCAGCAAGTGAAGTTCAAAATCAAGCTCAAACATCGACTCAAGCAAAAATTCAAAATGAACATTTTGAGACAACAAGGTTTCTGGATAATGACACAAAAGTTGAATTATCAATAATTCCTTTTGATGTTGGAAATAATAATTTTAAAGTATCTTTTTTGGACATGAATAATGAACCTATTGATGTACAAACAGCTCAAATAAAATACACTCAAATTGAAAAATCAATTGGTCCAATTACTGTAGACCTAGAAAAACAATCACGAGGAATATATTCTGCTAATGCTTCGTTCGGAATACCGGGGCCATGGAATATGGAAGTGCAAGGTACCCCAATAAAACAGAATACGCCAGGCATTGATGCTTCATTTGATAACTTGATTGTAAAACCAAATTTTGATCAGCTTATTTACAATGTAACGGAATATCCTATATCCAATACTACTATACAACCATTATACCCAATTTATGATAAGAGTAGAAATTACATATGGTTTGGGGACACTATAATTGGCAGTGGCCGCATT
>Ga0184634_10000449_pt1 | contig 10500 bp, 8 predicted proteins | sample PLM31_200_b1_FD_133016 | JGI IMG/M metagenome (GOLD analysis project Ga0184634, IMG submission 133016) | Groundwater sediment microbial communities from an aquifer in East River, Colorado, USA - PLM3-1_200_b1 | ecosystem: Environmental > Terrestrial > Soil > Riparian zone | place: USA: East... | reverse complement strand
GCGCGGTGGACTCGGCCAGCAGAAACGCAAGGTCGGTGCCGGTGGAAACGTAGCGCGCGCCCATTTTCACGAACTCGGCGGCGAGCTTGGGGCGCGTCGCGAGACCGCCCACGCCGACGTGCTTGCCATGCTTGCGGCAGGCGGCGATCGTGCGCGCATAGGCATCGCGCACGCGCTCGTGCTCGTATTGTCCGGGGAGGCCCATGTCGGCGAGGAGGTCGTTGGTGCCCATCAGCACCATGTCCACGCCTTCGACCGCGGCGATCTCCTCCGCGTGCTCGATCGCGTCCGCGGTCTCGAACTGCACGACCACCATGGTCGCCTCGTTCATCGCGGCGTTCGCCTCGGCGGCCGGGAACGAGCGGTAGTGCAGGTGCGGCAGTCCGCCTCCCATGGAGCGCCCGCCGAACGGGGGATATTTCGCCGAGGCGACGACTTCGCGCGCCTCGGCCGCCGAGCGGATGTGCGGCGCGATCACGCCCAGCGCGCCGCCGTCCAGCACCCGCGATACGTGCTCGGGTCGCGTGCTCGGCACGCGCACGAAGGGTGCAATGCCGATGTCGAGCGCCGCGATGCAGATCTGGCTCGTCGTTTCGAGCGAGAGGCTCGAGTGTTCGACGTCGACGTAGATCGAATCGAAGCCGGCGGTCTTTGCGATGCGCGCGATCTCGATTCTGGGTACCAGGCGCACGGTCATCGAGGCGACGACCTCGTCCCGCGCGAGTTTCTCCTTGACGTTGTTGCGCACGACTTCCCGTGGCGATACGGACATGGCGTTTCTCCCCGGCGACTGCTCGCTATTGTATGCTGGCGCGGAGCGGGCGATATGCCATCCCGGGAGGCTGGTTCTGATTTCGACTCCGTCGCGGTTCGGTAGCCATGGGCCATGGGCGTGACGTAGAATCATTTTCGCCTACCCGGTTGTTCCGGGTCTGCAGCGCGGCAAATATGATGGAAGCGGCGAATATGACCGAGCTCCCTACGCAGTTGCGGCAAGTCCGTGATTTCCTTTTCAAGCAGGCCTTGGCGCTTTCCCCTGAGCGCAACCACCTTTACCAACCCGGGCTCATCCCCCACCAGACGATCTTCCGGCTCGAGGATCTTCGCAAGCATCTCAACAACCCCTTTCTCGATCTGGACTACGTGCAGATCGTCGATCGCGGCCAAATGGTCGATTTGCGTGCGGCGCGCTGCTTCAAGATCGTGCAGCGCCGCCAGATCGAATTCGTCAACCTTCGCGTGATACAGCAGCATCTTGAGAACGGCGCTGCATGCCTGCTGGAGGGTATCGACATTCTCGAGCCGCAAGTGAACTTGCTGGCGACCACCCTCGACCGGGCGCACTCGTGCACTTTCAGCAACGCAGTCGCGTTCTTTTCCCAGCGAGGCAACGAGGCATACCGCGGCCATCTCGATACGGACGATGTCCTCGCGATTCATCTCGCCGGAGCCAAGAAGTGGCGAATCTATCGGCGCCAGGCGCCTCGGCGGATCGACATCGTCGAGTTGCCGGAGTCGGAGATGGGGCCGCTCGAGGCCGAGGTGGTGATGCGGGCCGGGGACGCGCTGTTCCTGCGCAGCGGCACTCCGCATCGGTGCGAAACCGTCGATGATTACTCCTTGCACCTTTCCTTCGACCTGTGCGACCGCACCGTGAATATCGAGACCGCGCTTAACTTGCTGCTCAAGCGCTATGATCGCGATTGCCTGCAGCCGCACACCGCTACCAGCGAGAGGGTGGAGAAAATCTCGGCCCTGAGCCGGACCGAAGACTTCAAACACGAAATCGACGCGGCACAGGGCGAGCACAAATCCAAATGCGAGGAATTCCGGCGATTGCTCGACGGCAATCGCATCGGTTTTTTTGACCGTCTTATCGCCGCGGAAGCCAAGGTGTAGCTGCGGGTTTCGCGTGAAGCGATACGACGTATTGATCCGCGGCGGAACGGTGTTCGACGGCAGCGGCGCTCCGGCCGTGCGCGCCGACGTCGCAATCCGCGAAGGCCGGATCGCGGCCATCGCTTCCGGGATTTCAGACCAGGCGTCCCGCCTGATCGACGCCGAAGGCCTCGCCGTCGCGCCCGGCTTCATCGACATCAAGACCCACTCGGATTTCACGCTGCCGATCAACCCGCTCGCCGAGAGCAAGGTGCGCCAAGGCGTGACGACCGAGATCGTGGGGCACTGCGGCTTTTCCGTGGCGCCGTGCCTCCCCGGGAAAGTCGAGTTGCTGAAAGACTACCTTGCGCCGAGCGCACCGTGGCTGCCGTTCCGCGAGCTGACTTTTCCCGAGTACCTCGACACCTTTCCGGCCGCCTCTGTCAACGCCGGGATGCTGGTCGGCCACAACACGCTGCGGCTCATGGTGATGGGGATGGATGAGCGCGCGCCGACCGACACGGAACTCGCGCGCATGAGCGAGCTGCTCGAGGGGGCGCTGCGCGCGGGGGCGCTCGGCATGTCGAGCGGCTTGTTCACCGCGCCGGGCTCCTACGCGCAGCCCGAGGAGATGATCGCGCTCGGGCGCGTGCTCAAGCGCCACAACGCGCTTTACTTCACGCATCTGCGCGACGAATCGAACGGCGTGCTCGAGGCGCTGGAGGAAGCGATCGAGATCGGCGAGACCTGCGGCGTGCACGTGCAGGTTGTGCACTTCAAATGCTCGGGCACGGACAACTGGGGCAAGGTCTCGAAGGCGCTCGCGATGCTGGAAGCCGCGCGCGCCCGAGGCGTGGAGATCGACTGCGACGCCTATCCGTATACAGCGGGAAGCAATCCCCTGAAAAACATCCTGCCGCAGTGGGTGCAGGCGGGTGGGGTGGAGGCGATGCTCAAGCGTTTGAAGCTCCAGGAGACCCGCGAGCGCATTCGTAAGGACGTCGCCGCGCACGGATTGAACAACTGGGGGCGCATCGAATCCTGGGAGGCGGTGCGCATCTCGATCACGCCGAATCTCCCGCAGTTTGCCGGCCGCACGATTGAGCAGCTTGCAGCCGGGCACGGGAAAGATCCCGTGGACGCGCTATGCGACTACCTGATCGAAGACAAGGGCGCGACCCGCGTGCTCGTCACCTCGATCTCCGAGGACGACGTGCGGGAACTGATTCGCTCGCCGAAGGCGCTCGTAGGCTCCGACGGCAACTGCGTCGCGACCACGGGGATCACCAGCCAGGGCATGCCACACCCGCGCTTCTACGGGACTTTCCCGCGCGTGCTCGGGCGCTACGTGCACGAGGAGAAGCTCGTGCCGCTCGAGCTCGCCATTTTCAAGATGACCGGAGGAACGGCGCGAGCGCTGAAGCTCGCGGACCGCGGCTTCCTGCGCGAAGGCCTGCGCGCCGACGTGACGATCTTCGATCCTGCCGACTTCATGGACCGGGCGACCTACGAGAAACCGCACCAGTATCCGAGCGGCGAGCGAACGACCGTGATCGTGAACGGCGAGATTGTCGTTGACGCGGCTGCGCACACTGGCGCGCTGCCGGGGAAGGTGTTGCGCCGATCGGCCAGGGGAGTAGTGAGCTGACGCTAGGCGAGACCGGCTCCGGCGGGACGGCGGCGCCGGCCGAAGAAAAAGGCGAGCGCACCACCGCCGATCGCGAGCAGCAGTCCGAGCGGAAAGCGCTGGCGCTCGCGCGCCGTGGCGCGCAGCGTGCGCAGCACCAGCTGATCGCCCGCTACGATTTCGGCACGCCCGGCGATAAACTGCCTCAGCCGCTCCTCGCGCTCGGGGTCCATCGCGAGCGTTCCCCAGCGCACGTCCTGTTCCATGCGCCGCAGGCGGTCGAGGTCCGCCTGCCCGCGCGCGAGGCTGTCCTCGGTATCGCGCAGCATTTCGATCTCGTCATCATCAAGGAACGCTTGCCGCACCTGAGGCACCGCGCTCTCGACGGCATCGAGCCACGGATGGTCCATCCCGGGCAAAGCGAGGAGCAGAGCGCCGGCGAGCGCAAGAAGTCCGCCGAGCGTCGCCGCCGCGGGCCGCAGCGCCGCAAGGCCTCCTGCGCGGATCGCGTTCGCCGCGCGCACCGTGCCGATGCCGGCCGCCGCGAGCGCGATCGCCGCGCCGAAGGCGCTCACCAGCGTCGCGCCGGTCGGAAAATCCCAGGCCCACGACGCCCATAGCCCCGCGGCGCTGACCGCTGCGCCCAGTGCCCAGCCGAGCGCGAGCCGCGCGCGCACCGAGCGCACGAAAAGCGAGGCGATCGCGGCGGGGACGACGAGATAGGCGAACACGAGGAGCACGCCCGCGACGCGCACCGACGAGGTCACGACGAGCGCGAAGCTCGCGTAGAAAAAAATGTCCCAGAAGACGAGCGCGCGCCCGGAGCGCACCGCGCCTTCGGGGTCGAGCGAGACTTCGGCGAGCGGCCGCCTCAGCGCCCAGTGTGCGACGCCGATCGCCGCGTAAAGTCCCGCGAGCGCGGCGACATCGCCTGCCGACACGGTGAGGATCGAGCCGACGAGGAGCTGCTTGATGTGCTCGCCGCCCTGCGGCGCGCGGTCGAGGACGATCACCGCGAGCGCCGCGGACACCGCGTATACGATTCCGATCACCGCTTCCTGCGGGACGGCCCCGCCGCGCGTGCGCGTGAGTGCGAACAGCACCGCCCCGCCGACCGCGAAGGCGAGCGCGTAGCCGTACGCGCCTTCGCCCTGCAGGGAATGCCCGGCGAGGAGCGCCACGGTGAGGCCGAGCGCCGCCACCTGCGCGAGCGCGAGATCGACGAAAATCACGCCGCGAGCGAGCACGTGCAGCCCGAGGTGCACGTGCATGAGCGTGAGCACGAGGCAGGCGAGAAAGGGAAGCGCGAGCAGCTCGATCATCGGAGTTTCACTGCGCCGCTAGCGCGGCTGTAAGGCGCTTCACGTTCAGGTCGAAGAGCGCCAGGTAGTCGCCGGCCGCCGGATCGGCGCCGACCGACGGGATGAGGACGGCCACGCGCGCGCCCGTGCGCTCGGCCACTTGACGCACGAGCGAAGCGTCCGAATAGGGCTCCGCGATGATAAGGCGCACGCCCGAGGCTTTCATGCGCTGCGCGAGCTCGGCGAGCGTCGCCGGGGTCGGCGGCACGCCGGGGGTCGGCTCGATGGCGGCGACGATCGCAAGGCCGAAGCGCTCGGAAAAATAGGGCCAGCTCTCGTGCACCACCACCGCGCGCGCGCCGCGATAGGGCGCGAGCGCGCGCCTCCAGCGTACGAGGCCCGCGTCCAGCCGGGCGAGGAAGCGGCCGCGATTGGCGGCGAACACGGCGCGTTCCTCCGGACGCAGGCGCGCGAGGCGTTCGAGGATCGCGGCGGTCATCGCGCGCGCGTTTTCCGGATCGAGCCAGTAGTGCGGATTGCCGAAGGCGTGCACGTGCGCGCGGCGGTCCGCGCGCAGCCGCGGCGTCTCGGACTGCAGGAGCGCGATCCCTTTGGAGGCGTCGAGATCGCCTTCGCCGCCGGGCGCGAGGCGCGGGTTGCCCGCCGTGACGACGACGCGCGCGAGCCAGGGCTCGTGATCGAGCCCGATGCGCACCAGGAGCGCGGAGCGCTTGAGCCGCGCGATCTGGCTCGGCTTGATCTCGATCGCGTGCGGGTCATGCGTCGCGCCGGCGAGGCTCTCGACTTTGACGCGCTCGCCGCCAACTTCCTCGACCAGCGCCTTCAAGTCCGTCGTCGTGGCCGCGACCTGCAGGGCCGCCGGCGCGCCCCACGCGGGGCCCGCCAGAGCCGCGGAGAGCGCGAGCGGCGCAAGAAACCGGCGCACCGCCCGCCCTTTGACTTACTTCTTCGTGAACACCGACTTCGGGATCATGCAGTGCACGCCCTTGCGCACGTCGACGACCTGCGAGACGCGGCAATCGCCCACCATCGAGACGAGCGCGTAAGCCTCGTAGCGCGTGAGCGGCACCCTCTTCTGCGCCGCGAGGAAATCCACCGCCTCGCGCACCGCGTTCACCATCGCCTTGTCGAGGTCTTCGTCGAATCCGACCGAGATCCAGTGGGTCTTCGTCTCGATGCGCGGCCACTCGAGCTTCATGTCCTTGCGCACGATCGGCTGCAGCACGATTTCCCTGAAAGAGCACTCGAGCCCGGTCAGGTTCACCTCGCCGTTGCCCTGGCGGCAGTGCGAGTCGCCGGTCCATATGAGGCCGCCTTTCAGGAACACCGGGAAGAAGACGGTCGAGCCTTCCTGCAGCTCGTTGATGTCCATGTTCGAGCCGTTCTTCCACGGGCGCAGCGTCGATACCGGCGCCATCGGGTCCTTAACGCCGCCCTTGCGGGGCGAGGGATCGTTGGGGTCGATGCCGACGGCGAGCGTGCCCGGGAAGGGCTTCAAGTCGATGGTGATCCCCGGCTTGAACTCGGCCGAGCGTGTTTTCAAGTCGAGCGGCATGAAGCGCACGAAACCCTCGGGCATCTCCGACGCGAGCGCGCCGATGGTCGGGAAGTCCTTGCCCGGGAGATTGAAGTTCACGCCGAAGGACTTGGGCACGATCTTGCGGATGCGCACTTCCAGCACGTCGCCGGGCTCGGCGCCCTCGACGTAGATGGGCCCGGTCATCGAATGCGGCCCGCCGCCGGGATTGGCCTTGCGCAGCGCGATGATCTCGTCCATCGTGATGCCGGGTTTCACCTTGTCGTGCGCATGCATCATGGTCTCGATCGAGACCGTGTCGCCGGAATTGATCCTGAGCTTGGGCGGCTCTTTCGGATCGAGCCAGCCCCACTGCACGGTTTCCAACGTCGCGGCGAGGGTGTGATGCTTGCCGCCTTTCTGCTGCGCTGAAACCGTATTGCTCGCCGCGAGCGCGAACGCGGCGAGGAAAATCGAATACATCGGGGAACGACGGCGTGGCATGGGGATCCTCTCTGCGGTTGTTTGAAATCGTATCCTCGGTCCAGTGCGCGGGAACGTCAAGCCCCGTGCCGCTCTAGGCCTACTCCGGCTCCTGTCGTATGAAAGCCTCGAACATCGCCATGCTAGCATTCCAGAAGCGCCCGTCGCTCGTCGCACTCCAGGAGGCGAAATGGTTCGATTTCTCGCAGGGCTCGTGGCTTCGCTCGCTGTCACCGCCGTCCTTGCACAGAATTATCCGACCAAGCCGATCCGCGTGATCGTGCCCTGGCCGGCGGGCGGCACCGTCGACGGGATCGCTCGCGTATTGAGTCCGAGTTTCGCGGCGGGGCTTGGGCGCCCGGTGCTGGTCGAGAACAAGGCAGGCGCGGGCGGCTCGATCGGGCAGGCCGAAGCGGCGAAAGCGTCTCCCGACGGCCACACCGTGCTGCTCGTGTTCGACACTCACGCCGTCAACCACCTGCTCTACGGGAACCTCGGCTACGACCCGTTCAAGTCCTTCGAGCACGTGAGCCTCGTCGTCACCTCGCCGCAGGTGCTCGTCGGCGCGACGAACTTCGCGCCGTCCACGGTCGCGGAGCTCGTGGCGCACGCAAAAGCCAATACGGGGAAGGTGACCTACGCGACGGTGGGCGCCGGGAGCTCGAACCACCTGAACGCGCTGTTGCTTTCGAACCGCACCGGGATCGAAATGACCCACGTGCCCTACAAGGGCGGCGCGCCGATGATGACCGACATGATCGGCGGCCAAGTGAACGTGATGTTCGTGTCCGCGCCGCAGGCGATTCCGCAGGTGAAGGCCGGGCGCATCAAGGCGCTCGCGATCGGGAGCGCGCGCCGCATCCCCCAGCTTCCGGATACGCCGACCGTCGCCGAGACGCTCCCCGGATTCGCGGCGCAATCCTGGGTGGGGATGCTCGTACCGGCCGGAACGCCGAAGGAGATCGTCGCGCGGCTGAACGCCGAAGCGAAGAAGGCACTTGCCGATCCGGAGGTGCGCGGCAAGCTCTCCGCCCAGGGCTTCGACGTCGTGGGGAACACTCCCGACGAGTTCCTCGCCTTCGCCCGCGCCGAGTCCGAAAAGTGGGCGAAGGTGATCCGCGACTACCGGATCCGCGTGGAGTAATACAATAGCTGCGCCGTCACAGGGCGAGGAGGTCGAAATGTCACGCGAGATGAAATGGGTCCCCCAGGGCGTTATCCCGGCGGTGCTGCTGCCCTTTCACGAGGACCTCTCCATCGACGAGCCGTCGTTCCGCGCGCATCTGCGCGACGTCGCCTCGGTCGAAGGCCTTTCCGCGATCACCATCAACGCGCATTCGACCGAGGTCGCCTCGTGTTCATTCGAAGAGCAGAAGCGCGTCCTCGCGATCACCCAAGACGAAATCGGCGGGCGGCTTCCGATCGTGCACGGCGTATATGCCGAAGGCAGCCTCGAGGCCGCGCGCATCGCGAAGATGGCGGCGGGCGGCGCCGCGGCGCTGCTCGTTTTCCCGCCCGGGCCGTTCACGATGGGCCAGCGCCCGGAGATGGCGGTCGAGCATTTTCGCCGCGTCGCAGGAGCGGCGGACCTGCCGATCATCGCCTTCCAGTACCCGCTTGCCGGCGGCCAGGGCTATCCCCTCGCGACGCTCCTGAAGATCATCGAGGCGGTGCCGCAGGTAGCGGCGATCAAGGACTGGTGCGCGAGCCCGCAGCTCCACGAGCGCCAGGTGAGGACGCTGCAATCGCTCGACCCGCCGGTGAACGTGCTCACCACGCACAGCTCGTGGCTCATAAGCTCGCTCGTCATGGGCTGCAACGGTCTCCTGTCGGGGAGCGGCTCGGTCATCGCCGACCTGCAGGCGAAGCTCTTCCGCGCAGTGCGCGCGAACGACCTCGCCACGGCGCGACAAATCAACGAGCGCATCTGGCCGACGGCGGAAGCGTTCTACTCCGAGCCGTGGGTGGACATGCACAACCGGATGAAAGAGGCGCTCTTGATGCTCGGCAAGCTCCCGCGTGCGGTGGTTCGCCCGCCGCTCGTCAAGCTCTCGCAGCAGGAGATCGAGCGCATCCGCAAGGCCCTTATGGCCGCGGGGCTGCTCGACAAGACCGGGGCCCGCAGAGCGGCCTGATCCCTACCGCTCACCGAGTCGCGGCCTTGTAGTGAGTCAACGCCTGCAAGCCGATCTTCCTGCCGAGCTCCTCGCCGGCCTCGACCGAGGCCCGGCGGTTGACGCCGCCGTCGGGCCGCTCCGAAGACAATTCCATGGCGTAGTCGCGAATGCGCGACCATGAGTCCGCCGCGCCGGGCGCGCCCGCACTTGCAAGCATCATTCCCGGAACGGCTGCCGGTCCCAATTCGGACTCGAGGATCACCCGGATCGCGGCGCCCGCGGCACAGGGAGCGCACCGGGACTCCAGATCGTGCGCGTAGAGGTCGGTGACGGCCATCGAAACGAGCGCGTATATCCTCGCGCCCTCGATCGGTGCAAGGCGTCTTGCTTCGACAAACCGGGCGACGATCCAATACCATGCCGTGGCGCTCGCCTCCGCCCGCGCCGACGCTCTGACCCGGGTCATCTTCGGGGTCCCGGACACTTCGGGAGAGCCGGCATCGGCCGATGTCGGGCGCCAGATCGCATAGATATTGGCGCCGAGGCTTCTTCCCGTGACCAGCTCGCGCGATTGTTCCGGCTCTTCGGGTATCGCCGCCACCGAATAGTGCAGCGCCGCGTCGAGAGCGGCTTTTTGCTCCGGATGCAATTGGACCAGAACGTGGTGCGCCGCCGCGGCCGCCGCGGCTTCGCCCGAAGCGCCCAACCGCCTGGGGGGCTTCACCACGAAATGGGGAACGTAGACACCCTCGATGAAATTCATGGTTTCAAACATGGCGACATGCACCATCGCCATCTCGCGCGCGGCCTGCGCAGGGCGCTGTCCCGACGAGACCACCGCGTGCAATGCGATCTTGTTCCAGTCCGCCGTTACGTCGGCGCGAGCCGGCGAGAGCGACAACAGAAACGCGGCCAGCAGGCATCCGCAGGCGCGCGCGGTCTTCCCCCGCGCATCGTCGATTTGCATGGCGCGAGATGACAGAACCGAAACAACCGTCCTCGTGTAACGCATATAAGCCTCCTCGTCCTGAGTGAGGCCAGTCTCGCGGGCGCCTCGGTTTTGCTCTGCATCGCGTTGCACAGCTTTTTTGTGACTTAATCACAAACGGACGGCGGCAAAGGAGTCGCCGACGGGAAACATGGTGGCCGCACCGGATGAACGTTTCGTCCGATTTTCCGGGAGGCACAGCCGCTTGCGCAGCGCGCGGATTGCCACCAGAATAAGGAAAAGCGAGCGCTGGCCAAGCGAACCCATAGAGGCGGTTTCAGGGAGGGTCGATGCAAAAGCCGAACCCGAAGGACCTATCGCCCGACGACATCCTGAGCGACACCGAGCTCAAGGCTGTTTCCCAGCGCGCGGTCACGCGAACGTTTCCCAAGAACAGCGTCGTCGTCAACGAGGGCGATCGGACCGATTCGCTCTACATCGTCGTCTCCGGCAGGGTCAAGATCTACCTCAGCGACGAGAAGGGCAAGGAGATCGTTCTGAACGAAGCGGGGCCGGGCGAGTACTTCGGGGAAATGGTGCTCGACGAAGGCCCGCGCTCGGCGTCCGTC
>Ga0184634_10000447_pt1 | contig 10524 bp, 10 predicted proteins | sample PLM31_200_b1_FD_133016 | JGI IMG/M metagenome (GOLD analysis project Ga0184634, IMG submission 133016) | Groundwater sediment microbial communities from an aquifer in East River, Colorado, USA - PLM3-1_200_b1 | ecosystem: Environmental > Terrestrial > Soil > Riparian zone | place: USA: East... | reverse complement strand
GCCCTCACTCTTGTCTCTCCCGAGGCGGGAGAGAAGTTTAGGAACGAAGCCCGATCCTTCGCCCATGGCTCAGGACAAGGTTTTCACGCAGGGTGTTGAGAGCCAAGGCCAGCACACTTTAAATCTTCCGGGGTTTCTCAACACCCTGCTAGGAAACGACCGTCTTTAAGTAGGCCCGCAACCTATCAGCGAGATCAGGGCGCTTCAAGGCGAACCCGACCTGCGCCGTTACAAATCCTACCCGGTCACCCAAATCGTAGCGAGTGCCCTCGAACTCGCAGCCGTAAACCTTGCGGCGACGGCTGAGCGCGAGGAGCGCGTCGGTGAGTTGGATTTCGCCGCCAGCCCCCGGCTTCTGCATCGCGAGCAACGCAAAGATGTCGGGCGTCAGCACGTAGCGCCCCATGATCGCAAGGTCACTCGGGGCTTTCTCGGCTGACGGCTTCTCGACCATCCCGAGCAGTTCATACGCGCGCTCCCCCGCGCTTTTCACCTCGACGATGCCATACTTCGATAGCTCGCTCTTGGGGACGCGAAGCAGCGCGACGGCGGGCGCCTCGTGCGTTTCCGCCACGTCGAGCACCTGGCGCAGGCAGGGGCGCGCGCAGTCGAAAATGTCGTCCGGGAGCATTACGGCGAACGGCTCGTCGCCGACCGCATCGCGCGCCTGTAGAACCGCGTGACCAAGCCCGAGCGGCTCGCGCTGTTCGACCGCGCTTATTCGCGCCCTTAGGTTGGTAGTGCGGAGCAGGCCGAGTAGCTCATGCTTGCCGCGCTGTTCAAGCGCGCGCTCGAGTTCGTTGTGTGGCTCGAAGTGGTCGAGCACGGTGGTTTTGCCCGGGCTGACGACGACGATTATTTCCTCGATCCCCGATGCGAATGCTTCCTCGGCCACCACCTGGATCGCAGGCGTATCGACGACCGGCAAAATTTCCTTGGGCACGACCTTCGACGCAGGCAGCATGCGCGTGCCGAGGCCGGCCGCAAGGATGACGGCCTTGCGAACTTTCATGCGGATAATTCTATAGGCTTTGAGGTGGCGCGCTCAGCCCTGGCGCTCGCGCGCTTCCTGGGCCGATTTGCAGCCGATGCAGAGCGTGGTGACGGGACGCGCCTTGAGCCGCTCGATGCCAATGGGACCGCCGCACTCCTCGCATACGCCGTAGCTGCCGTCATCGAGCCGCGCGAAAGCCTCGTCGATCTTGCCCAGGAGTTTGCGCTCGCGGTCGCGCATGCGAAGCAGAAAGCTGCGATCAGATTCGATGGACGCGCGGTCGGTCGGGTCGGGGCACGCCTCGTCAACGCCGCTGTTCAGCGTCCCCAAGGCGCGTTCGGCCTCAGAAAAAATAATCCGCCTGCGTTCTTCGAGCAACTGGCGGAACGTTTTGAGCTCCCTTTGTCTCATAGCTGATTGCGTAACAAAGGAGCGAGTTTTCGATTCTATCGGCGGCCCGCTAGTATGTAAAGCTGACAACGATGAAGACCGCGTATCTCGATGCATTCTCAGGCCTCAGCGGCGACATGCTGGTCGGCGCGATGGTGGACTTGGGCGCAGAGGTCAATAGACTTGAACGGGCGCTGGGTTCGCTGGAGGTCGGCGGGTACCGAATTTCGACGCGGCGCCGCGTATTGAGCGGTATTTCGGCACTCAAATTCGAGGTCGAAGTGAGCCAGGCGCAACCGGAGCGGCATCTGGGCGAAATTCGCGCAATGATCGACCGATCGAGCCTCGCGGCGCGCACCAAGCAACGGGCGGTCGCGGTATTCCAGGTGCTCGCGGAGGCGGAGGCGAAGATTCATGACACCACGCCCGAGCAGGTGCATTTTCACGAGGTGGGCGCGGTCGATTCGATAATCGATGTGGTCGCAACGGCGTGGGCGCTCGATGTGCTCGAAGTCGGGCGCGTGCTGGTCTCGCCGCTGCCGGGAGGGTCGGGATTCGCGCGTTCACAGCACGGCGTCATTCCGGTGCCAGCGCCGGCGACTGCGGAATTGCTGCGCGGATTTCCGGTCCGGATCGGCGACGGCGCCGCGGAGATGGTCACGCCGACCGGTGCTGCGGTGCTGAAGGCGCTCGCGGAGCCCGCGCGACTGCCGCTGACCATGGACGTCGAGCGGATTGGTTACGGAGCGGGGACGCGCACGCTGGAAGATCGTCCCAATGTTCTGAGAATTTTGCTGGGCGAGGAGAGCGCGGCGTACGAGCACGATGAGCTGGTCGAGATCGCGGCGAATATCGACGACTTGAATCCGCAGGTTTACGACCATGTGATGGAGCGGCTGTTCGCCGCCGGCGCGCGCGACGTAACGATTACGCCGACGATCATGAAGAAGGGGCGGCCGGCGGTGACGCTCTCGGTGCTCGCCGAGGCGGCGCACCGCGATGAAGTCGCACGAATAATCTTCACGGAGACATCGACAATCGGACTGCGCCTTCATTCGGTGGCGCGCATGAAGCTCGCGCGCGAGATGCATCAAGTGGAGACGCGCTTCGGCAAAATTGGAATCAAGGTCTCGCGGCAGGGAAACGGCGGCCCGCCCACGATTGCGCCGGAATACGAGGACTGCAAGCGCGCGGCGCTCGAGCACAAGGTCGCATTACGCTCCGTGATGGACGAGGCACGCGAGGCGGCGCGCAAGACGCTCGGCTGAGATGGGCTCCGAGCGGCTACACATCAACGAGATCTTTTACAGCATCCAGGGCGAGTCGACGCACGCGGGGCGGCCGTGCGCGTTCGTGCGGCTCACGGGTTGCAATCTTCGCTGTTCGTACTGCGACACCGATTACGCGTTTTACGACGGCCGCAAAATGACGATCGCGGAAGTGGCGGAGATTCTAGACGGTTATCGCTGCGAGCTGGTTGAGATAACCGGCGGCGAGCCGTTGTTGCAGGAGGGCGTCTATCCGCTGATCGACACGCTGCTCGCGCGGGGCCGCACGGTCATGATCGAAACGTCGGGCGCGAGCGACGTGAGCCGGCTCGATCCGCGCGTCATCAAGATCATGGACCTCAAGTGTCCGGGGAGCGGCGAGGCGGATCGAACCCTGTGGTCGAACCTCGAGCACCTGACGCCGCGCGACGAAGTGAAGTTCGTGCTGTGCGATCGCGCCGACTACGAGTGGGCACGCGAGGTGATACGCAGCCGCGAGCTGGCGTCACGGGTCAACGCCGTGCTCATCAGTTGCGCGTTCGACAGTATCGAGCCCGCGCGCGCGGCCGCATGGATGCTCGAGGACCGGTTGCCGGCGCGGCTGCAACTGCAGCTGCACAAATACATCTGGCCGCCCGACGCCCGCGGAGTGTAGTCGGCGCTTGACCGGCTTCGCTCTTTCACTAAGCTGGACGCGCGATGGATGCACCGCTGGTTGGCGAAGTCCTCCCGGATTTTCTTGAAGAGGTGGTCGAACTGCTCCGCCAGTCGGGCGGGGGCGCGTACGAGCAGCGCGTGCGCGCGCTCCGAATCGAATCGGTATGCGACTGCGGCGACGAGAACTGCGCGAGTTTCGCGACCGCACCCGAAGTGAAAGTCGCCAACGTGATCGAGCTTCAGACAATTGAGGGCAATCTCATCATCGATCTAAACGCGGCTGACGAGATTTGTTTTGTCGAGGTGCTGGGCCGCGCCGACGTTAAATACCTGCTCGAAGAGTTCTACGACACGAAGCGCTGAGGCCGCGCGTCTGGCGCCGGTCAAGGAGATTCAGACGGGGCGGGAGGCAGATGGCGCAGAAAACTACGAGAAGGAATTTCATAATCGCGCGCGGGTAATGCGCGCTGGGTGCGGGACCCTCACCCGCGCCGCCTGCGGCGGCTTGCCCTCTCCCGCTCACACGCTGCCGAGGGGTCGCGATTCGCGACGGCCAATAACATCAAGTCGAGGGTTGGCGGAGGATCGTTCCCCTTGGTCGGGTTGGTGGAGGAAAAGGGCGCGCAGCCGTGCGCCCCTACGAAGCAAGAAGCGCTGGCGGGGGTGAAGAGCAGCAGACTTACAACGACGCGTGGATGGGCAGGCGAGAGTTAAGAGTTGGGCGCGGAATGAGCAGGTAGGAATTGCGACGCGAAGGTCAGCACTTCATCGGCGACGCGCTCCTTTTCTGCGTCGACCGTGATGACGTGGTAGCTGTGCTCGAGGATGAGGGTGCGGACGCGAGCGCTCCGAAGATGTGAGGTCACGAACTTGACGTTGCGATCCATCGGGCAGGTGTGGTCGAGACGGCTGTGAATGATGAGCACCGGCTGCGTGATGCGCGCGAGCCTCGGACGCACCGCCGCCGAAAGCCGGAGCAGGTCGATGGGGGCATTTAGCGGCATCATCCGAAGGCTCGGATGGACGCGGCGCGCGGCGGCATCCTGAATATCCGAGCCGTCGCTGGCGACGTAGAGCCGGTTCGCGACTGGACCGAGCATCTTGACCAGCCGCAGCGCGGACGATGCCGCGCGCGGCAGAAAGAATGCGGACGAGAGCATCACGAGTCCCGCGACGTGATCGCGCTGCTCGGCTGCGAGCCGTGCACCGAGCACCGCGCCTGCGGAAAGCCCGACAACGACAATCGGATCGCCGAAGCGGCGCAGATCCTCGAAACCCGCGACGACGCTGTCATACCAGCCCTCGGCATTGGACGCCGCGAGATCCTCGGGCAAAGCCGCGTGGCCGGCGAGCTTCACTCCGCGCACGCGCATCCCCGCCGCAGCGAGACGCTCGCCGAGATAGCGCATCTCGTAGGGCGTCCCGCTAAGCCCGTGGACTAGAAGCGCGCCAAGGCCGGAGCCGGGGAGGAAAAAATCGCTGGTGTCAACGCGCGAGGGTTCCGTGGGCGACGGTTCGTCCGGCTGAGTCATCGAGTATGACGACGGTCGCGAGCCGGTCGCGAGTCGCGACGGCCAATAACATGAAGTCGAGGGCTGGCTGGAGGATCGTTCCCGTTGGTCGGGGTCGCGAGTCGCGACGGCCAATAACAGGAAGGCGGTCGAGATGCTCGACGGCCAATAACGGGAGTCGATCGTCGCTGAATGGGCGTTCCCGTTGGTCGGGTTGGTAGAGAACAGAGGCACAGCTCAGGCACGATCACCTTCTCAACACCCTGCTACCCGAGCTGATCGCGGTCGATGTCAACCTGGGCGCGCGCGCGCAGCCCGTTCACGAAGCGGGTCCACGCCTGGACGCGCGCGAACGAAAGGTATTCATCGGCAAACGACTGCTCGTCCTTTTCCCATTCTTCGTCGCTAGGTGCGCCGCGCGCGGTGACCATGAAGATGTACGAGTTGCCGTTGTGCTCCATCACGCGGTCGATCACCCCCGGGACGTTGGGCACGGTGCCGGCCGCGTCGGTCACTTCGCGGAATTCTCCGAGGCCGGGAACGGCGCGCGTGGAGCGCGCAAATTCGCTTACCTTGGTTACCTCGAGCTGGTTGGCGGCAGCGACACCCGCGAAATCGCCGGGGCCTTTGATCTGTTCGAGCAGTTTCTGGCCCTGCGTGCGCGCAACACCAGCCGCCAATTGACGCACCAACATGTCGCGGACGGCGGGCTCGATTTCCGCAAGTGGCGGGAGGCGGGCGGGCTCCTTGGAGAGCAACTTCATCAGATAGGAGTTGTCGCGATCGGTAACCACGCGGACCTGGCCCGGTTCGAGCTCGAATGCGGCTTCAGAGAGGCGATGGGCGGTGGGGGCGGCAGCGATCGTTCCGCCGCGCGCAAACTTGGGGGTCTCGACCGCGTCAAGTCCGCGCGACTTCGCGATCTCCTCGAAGCTGCGGCCCTGGTCGGCGGCGGCGCGGTCCTGGTTGAGCGCCTCGCGCGCGAGCTTGGCGCCGGCCTCGGTGCGAAGCGCTTCGATAATTGCGGGTCTTGCCTGCTCGAGCGTGTCTTGGTGCGCGGGTTGGAACTCATCGAGCTTGACTACATGGAAGCCGAACTCGGTTTGGACCACCGCGACGTCACCCGCCTTCATTTTGAACACGGATTCCTCGAACGGCTTGATCATCTGTCCGCGCGCGAACAGACCCAAGTCACCGCCCTCGCGCCGCGTCGCCAGATCATCAGAGTTTTTCTCCGCAAGCTTCTTGAAGTCGCGGCCCGCCTTTATCTGCGCGAGCAGGCTTTCGGCCTTCGCGCGCGCTGCGTCTTGTTGAGCGGTAGTGGCTCCCTCGGGCGCGCGTATCAGGATGTGGCGCGCGTGTACTCGATCTGGATAGCTGAAGCGGCTGCGGAGGGACCGCTTGTAGTAACTCTCGAGATCCTTTTCAGAGGGGGTGACCTGAGCGGCGAGCAGCAGCGGCCGGTAGTGGATGAACGCGATGCTCGCGCGCTCCGGCTCGCGGAACTGCCCGCTATTGGTCTTGTAGAAATCGGCCAGCTGCTCTTTGGTGGGCACAATTTTGGCGGTGTATGGCTGATAGGGAATCTCGACGAACGCGAGCGCCACGCGCTGGTTACGAAGGTCGTAGGCGTGGCGGACCTCCGCGGGGCTGGTCTGCACGCCGTCATCGATCATGCGCCGCATGAATTCATTCATCATCTGCGCGCGCATCACGTCCTCGAACTCCGCGGGCAGGTAGTTTTGGGCGCGGAGAATTTCCTGGTAGGCGCCCAAGTCGAATTGGCCGTTGACCAGGAACGCCTGCTCGGAGGTGAGGCGTTTTTCGAGCTCGCTGTCGGTGATGCGGATGCCGAGCGCACGCGCCTCGTGCCCGACGAGGCGGCTCTCAATGATGCGGCCCAGGGCTTCCAGGCGAATGTTCATGCCTTGCAGCACGCTCGCCGCGTTGGCGCCGTACATGGACTGGAGAGTCTGGCGCATCTGGTTGGCCTCGCGATCAACCTCTGCGGGAAGGATCGGGCTGCCGTTGACCGTGGCGATCGGATGGACCTGCTCGAAGACGCCGCTGCCGATGCCCCAGAACATGAAGACCAGCACGATGAGGCCGAGGACGACGCGAGTCATCCAGGAGTACGCATGGCGACGCATCACATCGAGCATGGCGACATCATACTTGAGTGCATTTTTGCGCCGCAATTCGGGGCTTCGCTTGCTTGCGCCGAGGCGCGTCTGTTACCTTTCAAGCTCCGCGGGAATCGCGCGCAAACACTGGCCTTTTCGACCCGCTCGGCACCGATGGAGCGCGCGCAAGAGAAGAGAGGCGACCCGGAGTTGTCGGGGGTTTTGGTCCCCCGCGCCTGAGCCGGGCAGGCGGAGGGCGGACGTCAGGTGGTTCTCAACTCGCTGTTCGGGTGGTTCTCCAGCGATCTCGCGATCGATCTCGGCACTGCCAACACGCTCATCTATGTCAAGGGCGCGGGCATCGTATTGAACGAGCCCTCGGTGGTCGCGGTCCAACGCGACTCGCGCGGGTCGCGCCGCGTACTTGCGGTGGGCACCGAGGCGAAGAAGATGCTCGGGCGCACGCCGGGCTCGATAGTGGCGATACGGCCGCTCAAGGACGGCGTGATCGCGGACTTCGAGATCAGCGAGAGCATGCTTCGCTACTTCATCCAGAAGATTCACAACGGGCGCACGCTGGTGCGGCCGCGGCCGCGTATCGTGATCTCGGTGCCGTTCGGAATCACCGCGGTCGAGAAGCGCGCGGTGAAGGAGTCGGCGGAGTCGGCGGGTGCGCGCGAGGTCTATTTGATCGAAGAGCCGATGGCAGCCGCAATCGGCGCGGGACTTCCGATCACGGAGCCGACCGGCAACATGATCGTTGACATCGGAGGCGGCACCACCGAGGTCGCGGTGATTTCGCTCGCGGGCGTGGTGTTCTCGCGCTCGGTGCGGGTCGCGGGCGACAAGATGGACGAGGCGATCATTCAGCACATCAAGCGCAAGTACAATCTGCTAATCGGCGAGCGCACCTCGGAGCTGATCAAGATTACGATCGGTTCGGCGTATCCGGGCAACGAGATCCAGACGATGGAGATCAAGGGGCGCGACCTGGTGGCCGGCGTGCCGAAGATCATCGAGATAACCGACGAGGAGATTCGCGAGGCGTTGATGGAGCCGGTACGCCAGGTGGTCGAATCGGTGCGCATCGCGCTGGAACGCACGCCGCCGGAACTCGCATCGGACATCGTGGACAAGGGGATAGTGCTGGCCGGCGGTGGCGCGCTGCTGCGCAACCTGGACGTGCTGCTGCGCGAGGAGACCGGGCTGCCGGTGACGCTGGCCGATGATCCGCTGACCGCAGTAGTGATGGGCGCCGGAAAGGTGCTCGACGAGTTGACGCTTTTGCGCGACGTGTGCGTGGATTGAGCGCGGGCACGGCGCGCGGAGTTGAAGCGCACCGCATTGGGGACGCCCGCAGGTGAGAGGTTCGTTTCTGTGGCGCAACCGGATTCTTCTAACCAGCGGCGCCCTGCTCGTGCTGTCACTACATTTGATGACGGCGGGCGTCGGACCGACCGACCGGGCCGGGCAGCCGCAATCGGCGATCATCGAAGTGCTGTATCCGTTGCAGGCGGCGGCCGCGCGGCTGAGCGACGGCGCGCGCTCGCTGGTTCGCGACTACCTTGATTTGCTCGACGTGAGAGGCGAGAACGTGCGGCTCAAGTCGGAGCTTGCACGATTCACCGGTGAGCGCATCCGGCTCGCCGAGCTCGAGGTGCAGAATCAGCAATTGCGCGGGCTGGTGGAGTTGCGCGATGCGCTGGGTTTGGAAGGAATCGCGGCGCGCGTGATCGGCAGCGATGCGACCGGCTTGTCGCGCACCATCGTGCTCGGCCAGGGATCAGCCGGCGGCCTCAAGGCCGGGATGGCGGTGGTTTCGAACCAAGGCGTAGTGGGCAAGGTGATCGCGACCAGCACACACGGCGCGCGGGTACTGTTGATCGACGATCACAATTCCGCGGTGGACGGATTCGACCAGCGCACGCGCGCGCGGGGAATCGTTGCGGGGGTGGTCGATAACGGACTCATCATGAAGTACGTCGACCGGTCGCGCGAGGTTTTACCGGGCGATCCGATCGTGACGTCGGGTCTGGACGGAATCTTTCCACGCGGTCTGCTGATCGGGTGGATCAGAACGGTCCATCGCGAGGGTCCCGGGTTGTTCCTGGCGGTGACGGTTGCCCCGGCGGTGGAGTTTCGCGGGCTCGAGCAGGTGCTGGTCCTTCGCCAGCAACCGGCGCAACCAGACGGCAAGCCAGAGGGCTAACGCGCTGGTGCGGCTGGTCGCGCTCTACGCTATCGCCGCGGTGCTTGCACTTGCGGTGCAGACCACATTGCCCCAGCTGCTGCCGGTGCGCTTCCTGGTTCCAAACTTGATCGTGATACTCGCGGTTGATCTGGGGCTACGGCACCATGGGGCGATCGCGGCGATGGCCGCATTTGCGATGGGCTATGCGACCGATGCGACGTCGGGTACCCGGCTGGGCCTGAACGCGTTCCTAATTACGGTGGTGTACTTGCTGTCGTACGAGGTGTCGCGCCGATTGCTCGTTACGACCGCGCTGGTCGGCGCGCTGGTGGTGTTTGTCGCGGCGCTGGTGACGGGATTAGTAGTGGCGGCGCTGGCGGGGGGCGGCACGCCGGTGGCCGCGATTGGTTCAGTTGCGCCGTGGGTGGCGGCGCAGGCACTGATATCGGCGGCGCTGGCGCCGTTGGTATTTTCGATAGTGGCGAGGTTGGGGCACGCGATCGGATTGCCTGCGGGCGCCGCGCGTGAATAGCATGTTCGAGAGCGCACCGTGAAGTTCCGCGCGCGCACAAAGAAGCAGAGCATCCCGCAGATCGGGCCGCGCATTACGCTGCTGTCCGCGATCGTGGTCGCGGTGTTGTCGCTGTTCGTAATGCGGCTCTACTACTTGCAGGTGCTGAGCCACGACGAGCTCAGCCGCCTCGCCGACCGAAACCGCATCCGCATCCATCGCGTGCGTGCACCACGCGGGCTGGTGTTCGACCGCAAGCATCGGCCGCTGGTCGAGACGCAGCCGTCATTCGATGCGGTGCTGGTGCCCGAAGATACGGACAACCTGCCGCAAGTCGTGGCGCATCTGGAGAGTTATCTGGGGCAGGACGGCGTGGTGGAGCGGGTCGCGTCGGCCGAGGAACAGGGGCGTCCTCCGTACGAACCGATCCCGGTGCAGGAACGTTTGGACTGGCCGCAGGTGGTCGCGCTCGAGGCGCATCAGCTTGAACTTCCGGGCGTGAGTCTGGAGATAACGCCGGCGCGGCGTTACCCTTACGGCGAATTAGCCGCGCACCTGCTCGGCTACACCGGCGAGGTCAGCCGCCGAGAGATGGAGCGCTCCGGCGGATATCGCATGGGCGACGAGATCGGCAAGTTCGGGTTGGAGCGCGTGCTGGAGGGGGACTTGCGCGGCGTCGCCGGCGGGCAGGAAATCGAAGTTGATGCGGTCGGGCGGCGGCTCCGCGTGCTGCGCGCGATTCCAGACCAGCCGGGCGCGAGTGTCGTGCTGACCATCGATCTCGATCTCCAGGCCGTGGAGTCCGGCGTGATAGACGTGATCGGGAAGGCGCGTGCGCGCGCGCAGATCATCGAGCCGCCGGCCGCTGACGATGCCGAG
>Ga0184634_10000445_pt1 | contig 10563 bp, 9 predicted proteins | sample PLM31_200_b1_FD_133016 | JGI IMG/M metagenome (GOLD analysis project Ga0184634, IMG submission 133016) | Groundwater sediment microbial communities from an aquifer in East River, Colorado, USA - PLM3-1_200_b1 | ecosystem: Environmental > Terrestrial > Soil > Riparian zone | place: USA: East... | reverse complement strand
CTTTCGGTAATGCATAATCTGTGTGCACGTTGGCGCTTTATTATCGCATGTTCGAAGATTATCCGATGATCGTCGCCGCGAACCGGGACGAACACTATGATCGCTCGTCGGCGCCACCGGCGATTTCGGACGCAAAGCCGAGGATCATCGCAGGCACAGACCTGCGCGCCGGCGGCACATGGCTGGGCGTGAATGAACGCGGCTTGATCGCCGGCATTCTCAACCGCCGCCTAAATGGCCAGCAGCTTCCCGCAAACGACACGCGGTCTCGAGGATTGCTTTGCATGGACTTGCTCAAGCAGAATTCAACGGCGTCGGCCAAATCATTCATAGACGGCCACGCGGCACGCTACAATCCGTTCACGGTCGTCTACGGCGACAAGAGCGAGATTTACGTCTCCTACAATAGCGATGAAAAAATAATTACCCAGAGTCTACAACCGGGTCTCCATGTTTTCAGCAGCGCCGCTGAGTTCGACTTGCATTCTGTCAAGGCCGAACGAGCCTATTCGCTTTTCCACCAATTAAGCACACGAGTACAGCCGCTTCGCGGTGAACTATCCGAACCCATCGCCGCCCTACAATCCGTCCTTGCCGATCATTCGCTGGGAGTCTATTCCAGCGATCCGGGCGAGGCCATCTGCGTGCATCGCGACACTTCCGGCACGGTTTCCTCCAGCGTCATTTTCTTCTCTCAACCTGAATCCCGTTTCGAGACTTTTTATTGCTCCGGTACGCCATGTCGCAATTCATTCGGCGGCTCGCTCCAACTCGATGTCCGGTGAGCACACGAGCAATACCCAGACAAGCGGCGACCGTTATTCTGCTACGGCGCGCCGAGCCGAAAGGATTCGAAGTATTTCTCACCCGGCGTCCCGACAGCATGCCGTTTTTAGGCGGTATGTACTGTTACCCAGGCGGCACAGTTAGAAAAGAGGACTTTTCGGCTGCAATGGTTGGGCGCTGCTTTGGTCTCAGCCGGGAGCGCGCACGCAAGATCGTTGGCGCGCAATTCAGTCCCGAACAGGCCGTTGGAATTTGGGTTGCCGGCGTCAGAGAGCTGTTTGAAGAAGTCGGAGTCTTGCTGGCCGTCGAAGACTCTGGAGATCGCCTCGCGATGAGTTCTGCACGCGCCGCCCGTCTCGCCGATAAGAATCGCGCCATGCTGAGCAAAGCTCTTGATTTTCTGTCACTGATCGAAGGCGAAAACTTGCGCTGCGATCTCTCGCGGTTGGCCTATTTTTCCCATTGGCAGACGCCGGCGCAGGTTTCGACGCACTTCGACAGGTATTTTTTTCTCGCCGTAATGCCGGACGATCAAACTCCGCTGCCCACCTCCTCCGAAGTCGCCCATAGTCTCTGGCTAACGCCCGACCGCGCGCTGCAGCTCTTCCGCCGCGGCGAGCTGCCGATGATCTTTCCGACGTTCTCATCGCTGCGGACCTTGGCTGATTTCGATTCACTCGAGAGCGTGTTGAACGAATATTGCCGAGATCGTTTGCAGCCTTCGACAGGTGTGACCGGATCTTTCACTCGTGCGCGATGAACAAGTTCAATCTCTGTGGGTCGATTCTCCGCAGCTTGCTGCGTTAAGTAAATTGCCTATCCGAAGTCCGTCATTCCCGCATGCTTTAAGCGGGAATCCAGGCGGGTTCGGAACTGGACCCCCGATAAAAACATTCGGGGGTGACGGATTTAAGACAAATCTCATCGCCGAGTTCTGATACCCCGCAGCTTGCTGCGGGGTTATTCATTAGATTTCTAGTCCTGCCTCGGCGGGTCAGAATTCAATTGGCGTTTCTTCGATCTCAGCCGAGCCAGAGATTGCGAAAGCGCACCGCGACGACATCTTCGTAGGCAACTGGAGCAGACAGGTGACCGACGGATTGAGCGAAGCGGTTCATCTTGGCGATCGCTGGCTCCGTGATCACCGAATCATAAAACTCGACGTCACGCGCGACCACCGTTGAAATCAATTTCGCCGCATCTTTGGAAAACTTTCGCCGACCTACTTCTAGAGACAATGAAGGATCGTCTCGCAAAGCTTTCTGCGCTTTGACGATCGCACGCACGGCAGCAGCGACTGCCTCGGGTTCACGCTCGATAAAGTTGTCGGTCGTCGCCATCGCCGCAAAAGTGAAATAGCGCACTTCATCCGGGTCGTCGCCTCGACGCACGTCGATCAGAATTTTTCCGACACCTCGGCTCACCGCCGTCTCACCGCCCATAGCGTTGGCCCAAAAGCCGTCGATCTGGCCGGCTTCGAGAGCGTGCGCGGCAAATACACCGAAGGAAACGTCGCGCGATTTAGCACCGGGCAATTCGACAATTTCCAAATCGCGGGAGGGATCGATGCCGGCGCCGATGAGCATTTGTTTGAGCGCCAGGTCCGGCCCTTGGGCCGCGGTGAGGCGAAGACCCCTGACGGCGTTGAGATCGCCGCGCTTCGCCGGCAGATCGGCTCTGACAACAAGCAGCCACGGCGTGCCTTGCGACAGCGCGACAACGATTTTAGCGCCTCGCCAATTGGGAAACTCGGTCAAAATATCGTGCACCGAACCGGCGATCATCGCATCGGCGTTGCCTGCGCGCAGCGCCTTTGTCGCGCCAAGCATGGCGAGCAGCTCGATGCGCGCGTCCAGGCCTTCCGCTCTAAAGAAACCCAATTCGTCGGCTGCCAACGCGGGAAAACAAGTGTTACTGACAAGATCCACGGCGGCGATGCGTAATTGCACGAATGCCTCCAATTATAAGAACTGAAATCCGACTATGCGAAATTCACTATCCTTCGTCAATCTAGACGAAATGAACAGCTAGTGAAAATTTCCGCTTCGTGTTATAGGCGGGGCGTTATCAAGGAGGTTATCGATGGAATCTACGCGCGCAGTTTGCATCGGTATTTTGTCGCCGGCAACCCCCAACCGTCCGCACTTTAAGTCCCTCGATAATATTCTGCCTGCCGGCGTGACGATTGCGCACGAAGGTCTCGGTTTACTCGGTGAATCCTATCGGGATCTCGCCGGGAAGCAGGACGTGATTATCGGTCGCGCGCTCCAGTTGGTTAGAAAACATAAAGTCGAAGGATTGATGCTCACCGGAGGTTTCGTGACGCTATTCAATCCCGGCATAGAAGCGAAAGTTGCCGACGCGATAAGACTACCGGTCGCGAGCGCCGTTTCGTCTGCCGTCGCGGCTCTTACCGCATTCGGAGCTAAATCTGCGCTGCTGATGACGCCATTCGATCGCGCGTCGAACGAAAGCATCAAAACTCATGTCGATAACCTCGGCTTCACAATCCATCTCGGCCCAGCATTCGACAACCGTATACCGGGCTCGTCACTGAACCTCAGTCCGGATCAGCTCTTCGATCTTGTCGCGGATACATTCAAGAAAAGTCCGGCGCAAGCGATCTATTTTCAAGGCGCGACAATGGACCCGCTGCCGATCATCCAAAGAATTGAAGACGCCTTGGCAGTGCCGGTCATTACCAGCAACACGGCGATGATTTGGAATCTGTTATCAAAGCTGGGATTAAAGTATTCAGTGAAAGGCTATGGCAAATTGCTGAAAGAATGGCCGGCATGCGGCTAACGAATTTCCCGCTGGGCAGCTTGTCTGCTCCGGTGCCGTTAGCAGACACGGGGAGACCGTCCCGAGTGAAAGCCGGCAGACTCGCAGAATCTTTCCGGGTTTCATTTCACTCGCGGCGCGATATTCTTGTTCATGCAAAACAGATTATCCGGGTCCCACTTCGATTTTACCTCAACTAGCCGCTCGTAGTTATTTCCGTAGGCGGCGCGGATGCGCTCGTCACCCTCCTCTTCTGTCAGGAAATTTACATACGTTCCTCCGGTGGAAAAGCTACGTATGTCCCGCCATGCAGCACGTGCCCAATCGATGCTTGTCTTGTCGTCCTGCGCGTTCTCCCATGAAGCCGTGATATTCAGGACCCAGGCAGTGTTCCGATTGCCCACGGCGGAGTGATCCTCCGGGAGCTGATTGAGCGCTCCGTCAAGCGGGAAGAGGATGATCGCCGAGTGGGGTGACATGATGCATCCGGCGTGCTCGATAACCTTCGTCAGCAGCTCGGGCTCAAGCCTCGGCAGGTATTCGGACTTCCAGTAGTAGCGCCGACCTTTCGGCTGAGTGGCGTCGAGGAGGCTCTGCTGTGAGACATAGGGTCGCCGCTGAACAATGTCGCCTACAGGAGTGCCGAAGGCTTTGATTGGAGCAACGAGTTTTTCGCCGTCGGTTAACCGCCCCGTGTGGCAGACGAAGAGAGCGACGATAGGTTTGCCGTGGATGTCCTTAGACAACCACGGTGCTGGTGGGGCGATACGGAGTCCCACTACGCAAACCAGCTCTGGAGGGGCGTGCTCCATGAGGTTGCGGAGCATTTCCAGGACCTCGCCAGCGTACTCGGCACGCCAGGCGATCGCGCCAGCCATAACCTCGGGACCTACGGGATGGAGCTTATACTCGAAGCCGGTCACGACTCCGAAATTGCCGCCGCCTCCGCGCAGGCCCCAGAACAGATCACGGTTTTCGTTATCGCTCGCGCGCACGACGCGCCCGTCTGCGGCGATTACTTCCATCGATAGGAGGTTATCGCTGGTCCAGCCAAACCGCCGTGTTAGATAACCGAATCCGCCTCCTAGCGTCAGGCCGGCAATTCCCGTGTTCGATACAAAGCCGAGCACTGCAGCAAGGCCATGGAGTTGAGTCTCGCGGTCGACGTCGCCCAGGAGGCAGCCGGCTTGGGCGCGGGCCATGCGCGCGGTCGGGTCCACCCACACGCCGCGCATGCGCGACATGTCGAGCATCAGTCCTCCCTCGCACACGGCAAGTCCTGAGATGTTGTGACCGCCGCCTTTAATGGACAGTATGAGGCCGTGCGCGCGTGCGAAGTCAACGCACGTCACAACATCGGCAACACCGAAGCAGCGCACGATAAGCGCGGGCCTACGGTCGATCATTGCATTCCAGATGGAGCGCGCATCATCGTATCCAGCGTCGTCCGATAGAATTAGCTCACCGCGCAAACTCTCTTTGAATTTCCGGATGGTATCTTGTTGCAGAGTAATTTCCCCGTTCGCGCGGGTTTTCATTTGCAGGTCAGACATGACCTACCTCCTTTCGTGACAAAGCACCCGCCGCAATGACATACGCAGTAGCCGAACAGGGGGTGGTGCAACTGCTGTACAACTGAATGTCAGGCATCTTCGACTCAGAGAGATATCCTAGCGAGCATACTATGTGACGAATTGGTTGGCACTGCATTAAAAAGCTTATCATCCACTCTCAGCCGTCGGTCCTAGGATAGTGTAAAGCGAAAAGTAAATTTAGGACCGAAAAAGTAGAATGTCCCATTTCTTGTTCATGATTTCTCAACGCGGCGCCAACGGCCCCTCGCGAGGCCATTCCACAGTATGAACTCGGATCGGGTGATCGAAACCCTTGAGGAAAACTTCGCCCATATCTTTGAATGACAGGCTCTTTCCAATGCACAATTCCGCAACCACGTTCGACACCAGAATCTGTTCCGGCTCGGCGTGGGAACAAAGCCGTGCGGCTAATTGAACCGTCGATCCGAAGAGATCGTGCTGACGCTCGACGGGTTCTCCTGCCGCTGCGCCGATCCGAACCTTGATTGGATAATCTCTGCGCTCCTGCTCATACTGAGCCAACCCACGCTGAATCTGAGTTGCGCACCGAACCGCTGCCGCTGCCGACACAAACGATGCCATGATGCCGTCCCCAGTGTGCTTGACCTCGCGACCGCCTGACGTCGCTAGGGCGTCTCGGACAACCGTATCGTGGACAAGAAGCAGAGCCATGGCCGCGTCGTCCCCAACGCGTTGAGTCACGATCGTCGAGCCGACGATGTCCGTAAAGAGAACGGTGCGTATTCCAGAGTCGCGCTCGTTGTCCGCGCCACCGGGAACGAGGACCGCACCCGATGGATTCGCTTTACCTCCGCCGAGGAATGCCTCTGCAAGCTCAGGCTCGACCTCGATAATCTTCTCTGCCACCAAGCCGTGTGCTTCACTGTGCACCGCCGTCGCCGCCTCCGGACTAGGCGCACTGACGAGGCAGAATACCTTACTGCGGTTCTCGTTGAACCAATACTTGAGGTACTCGACGCCGTACTTCCGCTGCGTCCCGACATCGGCTGCGTGCGCCTTGGCAACGTCTTCCGCGGTAGCTCCGTGGACCTCGTGGATATCCATATACATTGGCATATCGACTCCCGATAGTGCGACGCGTAACTACGAGTTTCTAGTTCCGTATCGCACTGCATTACTTCCGTATATTGAAATTGGGCTGGTCACTCCCGCTGCTTCTATTATAACGGGAATAGTGACTTGTAAAGTCTTCTCCAATATCGCCATCTGACGAAGGCTGAAAGCTGCTTTTCTATATTCCGGCTCATTGTGTCTTGACGTCAAGCTTTGATACTTGCGCATTCTTGAAATTTGCCGCGACATTGAAATCGAGAAAAATAGGAACTAAACGTCACCATCCACGACACGGCGACACGGCTGTCCGCACACCTCACCGCCATCTTCCGCGCGGGCGTCTAGCTCCGAAAGCCGGGCGTGGATTGGTATCGAGCAAGCGGGTGTATTCGTAGGCGAAGTTTTCGAGTTTTACGCGCGGTATTTTCTGGCCAATGAAATGCTCTATGGCCGTCACTTCGCTCACATCCTCACCGGTCATTATCGTGAAGGCATCCCCCACGCTTTGGGCGCGACCGGTTCTGCCGATGCGGTGCACGTAGTCCTCGGGATGGTGCGGCACGTCGAAATTGATCACGTGGCTGATTTGCTCGACGTCGATGCCGCGCGCGGCAATGTCGGTGGCGACCATTACTTCATAACGGCCATCGCGAAATCCGTTCAACGCCTTTTCACGCTCGCGCTGGGTCCGATTGGAGTGAAGCACCGCGACGGCGCGGCCTTGTTGGTGCAGCTTGCGCGCCACGCGGTCGGCGCCGTGCTTGGTACGGCAAAATATCAGCACCTGATCGAAGTCCGTTCGCTTTAGAAGCTCCTCTAGGAGCGCCTCCTTCTGCTCACTGGCCACGGGATACAAGGCGTGCGTCACGGTCTCGGCGGCGGCACGGCGTTGGCCGATCTCGACGGTCTCGGGATGGCGCAGCGCAAATCGACAAAGCTGCTCGATCTCGGGGGGAATTGTGGCGGAAAAAAGCATGGTCTGGCGCGCGCGCGGACAGCGTTCGATGATCCGCCGCACGTCCGGCATAAAACCCATATCGAGCATACGATCTGCTTCGTCCAAAACCAGAATCTCGATCTGATTGAGTCGGACCATGCCGCGCTTCATCTGATCGAGCAGCCGCCCTGGCGTGGCCACGAGGATATCTACGCCTTGGCGCAGCGTTTGGTCCTGCCGACCATAACCCGTACCACCGAACACAACGGCGGTGCGCAGGTTGGTGAAGCGACCATAATCATGGATCGCGGTTTCCACCTGGGCGGCCAGTTCGCGCGTCGGTTCGAGCACGAGCGTGCGCAGCGCGCCGCGCTGATCCAGACGCGACAGAATCGGTAGAGCGAAGGCAGCGGTCTTGCCCGTGCCCGTTTGCGCGCAGCCGATCAGGTCGCGCCCGGACATCAGTAGAGGAATGGCGCGAAGTTGAATCGGCGTCGGATCGGTATAGCCAGCAGCGGTAACCCCTTCGATCACTTTAGGAGAAAGGCCTAGTTTGGAGAATGGCATGCGTACACTTATAAACACGTCAGGGATATGGTGTCTACCAGCGCGAGAACATTTCTAGAGGACGTAGGATACGGTGACTGAGAAGAAACCGCATCAATCCCGACTAATACACCCGAGATCGATGCGGTTCGCGCAGCTCACCGCATTCTACAAGGAAGATTTGGTCGTCGATGGCACAGACAAGGTCAATTCACGCCGCCTGCCACCGATTCCAATTCTTGCCACCGCTCGTAGCAAGTATCGAGCTCGCGCTTCACTGTTTGCAGCCGTTCCATCGTGGCGGTAATTCTATCGCTCGATTGGCGATAGAAACCCGCATCGCCCATGCGCGCGTTGAGCTCGGCCTGTTCAGCTTCCAACGCTTCGATTTTTTGTGGGAGCGTTTCCAGCTCGCGCCGTTCTTTGTAAGTGAGTTTACGCGGCTTGTCGTTCTGCGTCTGTTTCGCATTAGCTGCTTCGGAACGGGCTTTGTCCACTTTCTGGGGTTGCACAGACGCGGCGGGAATCGAGCGCTGATAACGTTCCCAGTCTTCATATCCGCCTGCGTATTCACCAAACTTGCCGTCACCCTCAAAAACTAAAGTGCTGGTGACGACGTTATCGAGAAATGTGCGGTCATGGCTCACCAACAGCAACGTGCCTTCATAATCGGCCAAAAGGTCTTCGAGCAATTCCAGGGTATCGACGTCGAGGTCGTTAGTGGGCTCGTCGAGAACCATCAAATTGGCCGGTTGGGTGAAAATCTTCGCGAGCAGGAGCCGATTGCGCTCGCCGCCGGACAGTGCCTCGACCGGCGAGTCGATTCTTTGCGGCGGAAACAGGAAGTCCTTTAGATAGCCGATCACGTGCCGCGAGCGTCCCCGCACTGTCACGTAGTCGGAGTCGCTCATATTTTCTCGTACCGTTTTTTCGAGGTCGAGCATGCGGCGGTGCTGGTCAAAATAGGCTACCTGGAGCCGCGTGCCCAAGACGACTTCACCGTTAGTCGGTATCAGCTCACCCAAGATCAATTTGAGTATGGTACTTTTTCCCGAACCGTTGGGTCCGAGTATGCCGACCCGTTCGCCGCGCAGAATCCGCGTTGACAAATCGCGAATTATGCCATTTTCGCCGAAGCGAAAACTCACCCGGCGGACATCGACAACTAACTTGCCGGACAAATTTCCGGCATCGATGCCGAAACGCGCTTTTCCTTGCGCCGCCAACCGCTGCGCCTTTTCGCGGCGCAACGCTTGCAGCTCTCGAACTCTTCCTTCGTTGCGTGTCCGTCGCGCCTTAATGCCCCGGCGGATCCATGCCTCCTCTTCCGCGAGTTTCTTGTCAAACTTCGCGGTTGCCCGCTCTTCGATCTCGAGCAGCTCGTCCTTCTTGCGCACATACCCGTCGAAGTCGCCGGGAAACGAAGTCAGCTTGCCGCGATCCAGCTCAACGATACGCGTCGCCAAGCGGCGCACAAAAGTGCGGTCATGGGTGATGAAAATCAGCGCGCCGTGGTAGTCGAGCAGATATTCTTCGAGCCAGGTGATGGCGCTGATATCGAGATGATTGGTCGGCTCGTCGAGCAACAAAAGGTCGGGCTCGCTGACTAAAGCGCGCGCCAGCATGACCTGTCGGCGCGTGCCACCGGAGCAATCGGACAAGCGTTTTTCACCCGGCAGGCTCAAGCGCGTCAGCACGGTTTCGACTTTCTGATTGATGTTCCAGCCACCGAGTGTTTCGATGCGCGTCTGCAATTGCGACAGCGCGTGCAATGAAGCGTGATCGTGCTCGTTCACTCGATGGGTCATTTGATGGTACTCGGTCAAAAGCCCGCCGAGCTCGCCCAGACCACCGGCAACGACCTGGAAAATCGATTGATCCGTATCCGGCGGGACTTCCTGCTCCAGATGGGCGATGCGCAGGGCGTCCATGCGCCAGATATCACCTTCGTCGGACACGGCTGCGCCGGTGATGACTCGCAACAGAGTCGTCTTGCCGGTGCCGTTGCGACCGACCAAACAGACTCGCTCTCCGGCGTCAATCTGCAAATCGACGTGCGCGAGCAAGGGCAAATAACCGAAAGCGAGTGAAACGTTGTCGAGACGAATTAACGGCATGAAGTACGATTGATTGTTTTAACGAGAAAAGAGGAAGGTTCTATGCTTGGCCTAACAAATGAAGAAAAGAGCGGCCGAAACAATTCTTTGTTTTCTCTACTTTAGTATTGCAACTGCCAGCGCCAGCGCCGCAATCGTTGCGGTCGCGATCACGCCGATCATTACGATTCTAAGAGTTTTCTGAACGTTTTCGAGCAATGCCTGGATAATCCTGATCTGCACTCCGACGGTTTCGTTCAGGGCCGCCTGCAGTTCCATGCTTTCTTCCAAGGCGTTAATTCGCGCATCGCTGTGATTCGTGCGTGAGTCCAATAAACGTTTGCAAAACTCGACGGCCGTTGCGCCGCCCGCTGCTAGCGGTCGCAATTTTCGAATGAGCTGCATCATGGCCATAAACCACTATTTCCCGAACAAACTTATCATACCTTACTTTGAGACGACGACAAGTGCGGCAACTCCGGTATCGGAGGATAGCTTTTGAGTGAGAGTAATCGAAGTAACGGCCGGTCGGCGTGCCGACAAGTTCTAAGGCATTTTGCGCTTGCGGAATTTAAGCGTACATCGGAATTGGCGTGAAACCTTTGGATGACTCTTGCGTCCAAATAATAGGAAGGAGAATTTTATGTTGAAAACCAAACCTATAATTGCAGGAAGCTTAATTCTCGGTGGATTGTTAGCTATGGCGGTTCCGGCGTCGGCTGAATGGGGCCGTCGTCGGGAGCTT